>Ga0209420_1000451_pt1 | contig 22048 bp, 18 predicted proteins | sample BlaSpr_A8_OM1_O1_FD_187972 | JGI IMG/M metagenome (GOLD analysis project Ga0209420, IMG submission 187972) | Forest soil microbial communities from Thunder Bay, Ontario, Canada - Black Spruce, Ontario site 2_A8_OM1_O1 (SPAdes) (version 2) | ecosystem: Environmental > Terrestrial > Soil > Boreal...
GGCATGGTGGTGCGCGCGGACGGGAGGCTGGTGCTCACCGACGCGGGCCGCCAGGCCGCCGAGAAGCTGTTCACGGCCCGCCGCGAGGGGCTGCGGGAACTGCTCGCCGACTGGTCCCCCGACGAGTACGCCGAGCTTGGTGAGCTGCTCACCAAGCTGTCCCGGGCGATGCTCGGCGAGGACGCCGACCGCAAGCTGATCGAGCCGTCCAAACCCTAGGGCTTGCGGGCGACCACCACGCAGTAATACGCCTCGGCGGCGTTGGGCGGCACCACGTCGCCGGGATCCGGCCGCCACTCGGGCGGCCAGGCCAGGCCCGGCTCGACCAGGTCCATCCCCGCGACGAGCTTCAGCACCTCGACCCGGCTGCGCACGTGGGCCTGCTCGGTCGCCTCGTCGAAGACTCGCTCCACGTCGTTGACCTCGGGCACGGTGTCCGGCGTGGCGTGCGAGATCGCGACGTGGCTGCCGGCCGGGAACGGGTCGAGCAGCTGGGCGATGAGCCCGGCCGGATCGGCCTCGTCGGACACGAAGTGCAAGATGGACAGGAACAAGAACGCGGTCGGCTGGCTGAAGTCGATCAGCTCCCGCAGCGCTGGGTCGGCCAGGATCTTGCCCGGCGCGAGCAGGTCCTGCTCGATGATCGCGGTGTTGGGCACGTTGTGCAGCATGGACCGGGCGTGGGCCAGGACCACCGGGTCATGATCGATGTAGACCACCCGAGTCGCCGGATCGGCGGCCAGGGCGATCTCGTGGGTGTTGCCCGCGGAGGGCAGCCCGGCGCCGATATCGACGATCTGCCTGACGCCCGCCTCATTGATCAGGTAGCGGACCACCCGGCGCAGGAACGCCCGGTTCCACCGCACCGCGAGCTGCACGTTCGGCAGCTGGGCGATCATCGACTCGGCCACGGCCCGGTCGGGCGCGTAGTTGTCCTTGCCGCCGAGCAGGTAGTCATAGATACGCGCGGCACTGGGGATGTCGGGCCTGAAGGTCTTCCGCCAGTCACCCTCTTCGGTCACTGAGCCCCCTTGCGTCAGCCGCCCGCCCGCGTCATAACCCGGCCAATACTATCGCTGGTCGACCGGGTGACTGGTGGCCAAAGCGGCACCCGCCTGATCGGCGAAGGCGATGGCCAGCAGGCGCTGCTCGAGCGTGGGCCGGGCGCCGGACCGCGGGGTCATCAGGAACCGGCCCTGGAACAGGCCGCCGCTCTCCACCAGCAGTTCCGTATCGCCGTGGGCCGGGAATCCGTCGCGGTCCACGCCCCAGGTCCCGGATCCGATGGTGACCGACCCGTCGTGCTGCAGCCGGGCGGGGTGGCCGATCCCGGCGATGCCGTACTGGAAGCGGCAGGTCTCCAGCGCGAGCAGCCGCGTGAGGTGGCCGGTTACCTGGTCGATCAGCAGCGACGGCGAGTCGCCCGCGGCCACCGCCTGCGCGGCGCTGCTGATCCCGTCGAGGTACCCGGCGCGCCTGCTCGCGTCCGAATGCTGGCGCCGGCCCCAGACGGCCAGCTCGGTGACCGCCACGCCGATGACCAGCAGCAAGATGGTGGTCTCGATGTCGTCCCGGCTGGTGATGGCGAACCGCTCGTAGGGCCGGGTCAGGAAGAAGTCGAACCACACCGCCGCCGACACCGCGGCCAGGATGCCGGCCATCCGGTAGCCGTTCGCGGCCACGGCTACCACCACGAGCAGCAGGGCCAGGGCGGCGTCGGTGTTCGGGAAGCTGGCCCGGAACGGCACCAGGACGGCGGCCAGGGCCAGCGGAACCGCGAGGGCGGCCAGCGCCGAGAGGCGGTCCCGGGTCAGGTAACGAGATATCGGGGTCATCGCTCGCTCCAATGACGTCCGGCCGGCACGATCGTGCAGGCCAGGCTTCCCGGCTCGCCTGATTACGACGATAGCCCGCGCCCGGCCCGCCGCCAAGCGCCCCGGGCCTGGGGACCGGAGGCGCTCAGGGCTTGCGGGCCACGCTGGTATCGATGGTCCGGCACGCGGCCGGGATCGGTGTCCCCAGGCATCGCTCCGCCTTTCAGAACAGCAGCATGAGCTTGGAGATCTTGCCGCCGGTGACCCGGTAGACGCTCAGGATCGTCATCTCGGCTGGCATGTCACCGAAGTGCATGCCCGAGATGTGCTCCTCGTCGACCACGAAGTCGCCGGCGGTGACCCGCCCGGCGATGACCAGGTTCAGGTCGGGGCTGTCGGCGAACAGCTTGGCGTACTGTTCCCGCATCACGTACTTGTTCGGGAACATCGGCGTGCCGTCGAACAGCACGACCGAGATGTCGTCGGCATAGCAGGACATGAACCGCTCGACGTCCCTGGTCCGGTAGGCCTCGACCTGGGCGTCTACCACATCGGCCGCAACGGACATATGCCCCATCCCTCTGGTCAGCCGCCGGGCTGGGACCGGGCAGCGGTGAACTGCTCGCGGAGCAGGAACTTCTGGACCTTACCGGACCCGGTCACGGGGAAGGCGTCGGTGAACACCCAGTGCCGCGGGGTCTTGTGCGCGGCCAGGCGAGACCGGCAGTACTCGGCCAGCTCGTCCGGGGTGACGGCCGACCCGGAGGCCGGCCGGATGAAGGCAGCCACCTGCTCGCCCCAGTGATCGTCAGGCACGCCGACCACGGCCACGTCGGCGACTCCCGGGTGGGCGTACAGGAGCTGCTCGATCTCCCTGGGGTAGATGTTCTCACCGCCGCGGATGATCATCTCCTTAACCCGGCCCTCGATCCGGTAATACCCGCGCTCGTCCGCCGAGCCGAGGTCACCGGTGTGCAGCCAGCCCGCGGCGTCGATCGCCGCGCCGGTGGCGACAGGGTCACCGAAGTACTCCTTCATCACGTGGTACCCGCGGGTGAGGATCTCGCCGATGGTGCCCGCGGGCAGTTGCTGGCCGGTCGCCGGGTCAGCGATCATGACCTCCACATGAGGATGCGGACGCCCCAGGGTGCCGGCCCGGTCGTCCGGGGCGTCGTCCAGGCGTGTCTGGGCGATGCACGGTGACGCCTCGGTCTGGGCGAAGGTGATTGAGAACGGCACGCCGAGTACCGACTCGACCCGGCGGACCAGTTCGGGCGGGACGGTGGCGCCGCCCGCGAACGCGAACCTGACGCTGGACAGGTCCGTGCCACCGAAGGCGGGATGATCAAGCAGCGCCAGCATCATGGTGGGTACGCCGCCGAACATCGTGCCGCGCTCTGACTCCAGCACGTGCAGCACCAGACCGGGGTCGAAACCCGGTACTAGCACCTGGGTGAACAGGTGCTGCACCGGACCGAGGGTGAGCAGCACGCATCCCGCGGTGTGGAACAGCGGCATCGGGTTGACCCACACCTCACCCGCGTCCGCCTGCAAGATCTCCGCGCAGAACCGCGCGTTATTGGTGATGCCGCGGTGGCGCAGCACGGCGCCCTTCGGGAAGCCCGTGGTCCCCGAGGTGTACTGGATCTGAGCCGCGTCGTCCGGCCCGACTTGGGGCAGCCGCTCGCCGGGGGAGCCCGAGCCTGCGAAGCTGTCCCAGTCCGCCAGGGAGATCACCTCCCGCAGGCCGGGCAGCTCGCCTCGCACCTGCGCCAGCGTGCCGGCCAGGTCGGCCCCACGATAGGCCGGGGCCAGCACCACCCCGTGCGCCCGCGACTGGCCGAGCACGTGCGCGACCTCGCGTGCGCGCAGCGCAGGATTCACGGTCACCAGGGTCAGGCCGGCCAGGGCCGCGCCGAACTCGAGCAGCAGCCACTCCGGGCAGTTCGGCGCCCATACCGCGACCCGCTCGCCGGGGGCGAACCGGCCCAGCAGGGCCCGGGCGACCCGTTCAGCCTCCGCCAGCAAGTCGGCGTAGTTCCAGCGGCGGCGCTCGCGGTGATCGGCGATGCCCTCCACCAGGGCGATGGTCCCGGCCGCGCGCTCAGCCGCCTGCCGCAGCACCCCGCCGACGGTTGTCTCGAGCACCGGCCCCGACGGGCTGGCCGGACTGATCTCGGTCATGCTCCCCAGCATCCCGTCTCGCTGTTCCGAATGGGCCGAATCTGAGTAAGACCCGCAGGGCAAAGGCGGCGCGCAGGCGGGACTCGGCGGCGGGCGGGGCCTGCATATGGTCCAAGCCGAGCAGGGCCGCGCCGACCACGGGCGGGACGTCGATGACGCGTACCCGGGCCCGGGGCGCCACCTCGGCCAGCTGACGGGTGATGCCGTCCATCAGCAGCGGATTCCGTGCGGTGATGACGCCGCCGCCGAGGATGACCGGGGTGGCCTGGCCGGTGAGGTCCAGGCGCCGCATGGCGGTGATGGCCATGACCGAGATCTCGTCGGCCAGGCGGTTCACCACCGCCCGCGCAGCCGGGTCACCTTCGTCGGCGGCCAGCAACAGCAGCGGCGCGAGGCCGATCAGCTCGTCGTCGTCGATCTTCCCCTGGTGGATGCCGAGCGTGATTTCCTCTACCCGTTCCACGCCGAAGTGGCTGGTCAAGTAGCCGCTCAGCGTCGTGGCGGGGCCGCGGCCGTCCTCGGCGCGGATCGCGTGCCACAAGACCTCCAGGCCCAGGCCGTAGCCGCCGCCCCAGTCGCCGGAGATTGTGCCCAGGGCCAGGAACCTGGTCACCCGGCCGCCGGGCGCGACGCCGACGCAGTTGATGCCGGCGCCACAGACCACGGCCACGCCCCAGTGCTGCTGGTCGGTGTCGGTCAGGCCCGAGCGCAAGATCGCGAAGGTGTCGTTGACCACGATGGCGGACGGACTCCAGCCCTGGGCCCGCACCGCGGCGGCCAGCTCGTCCTCCTCCTCCGGCAGGTCCGCGTTGGCCAGGCAGGCCACCGTGTGCAGCGCCACCCAGCCGTGCCGGGACGCCGGGACCTGCGCGGCCGCCTGCTTGACCACCGCGTCGACGATCAGCATGGTCTGCTCGACGCCGATCTCGTGGGAATTGGTGCCCGGCCCGCGCGCGGTGGCCAGCAGCGTGCCGTCGCTGGCCACGAGGGCCACGTCGGTCTTGCTGTTCCCCCCGTCGATGGCCAGCACGGCGGGCTTGAGCGCCGTTACCTTAGCCAAGATCGGCCGCCCCGAGGGCGAAGGCCAGCAGGGAGGCGGCGGTGTAGTCATCTGCGGGCTCCACCGACGGCCAGGAGACCACGTTGTCCTCGTAGCCCGCGGTCGCGGTGTTGAACGGCGCGAAATGGCCCGCGCTGCAGGCCCGCATGCCGGGCACGGTGCCCAGGCCGACGAAGTTGTCCGGGCTGCTGGGCCCGTCGGTGACCGCGCCGAGCTGGATCGCGCCGCTGCCGGTCAGCGAGCCGGCCAGGTTGGCGATCTCGCTCTGCATGCAGTGCGGGAACACGGTGCCCGCGCCGACCACGAACGAGCTACCCCAGCCGTTCGCGCCGAGCGCGAAGTTCAGCTGCTGCTGGGCGAACGCCTGGTACTGATCCGAGCCGCCGTATTCCTGGTACAGCGCGTCGGTGATGAACAGGCCGAACGCGTGCGGCGAGGCGTCGGCGGAGCCCAGCTGGGTGCCGAGCGCGAACGGGTCGCCGTGCGCCTGGTCCTGGCCGGTCCGCAGCTGCGCGGCCAGGTCGCCGAGCAGCGTGCCGGGCGCGATCGGGTCATACCCGGCCTGCTGCATGGCGCGCAGCAGCTCGGCCTCGGCGACCGCGCCGTTGTCGTAGAGGTTGAACGTGTCCCCGTCGGCGGGGTGGCCCTGCGCGATGTAGGCCCGGGCCCAGCGGGCCGCGGTGGCCAGGTCGGCGCGCACCTGGCCGGACGAGGCGCCGTCCGCCTCGTCGGCCAGGGCGATCTCGGCGGCGCCCCAGAGCATGTCGCTCTTCCACTCGGTGCCGGGGTAGTAGTCGTAGGGGAACGCGGTGACGATCTGCCCCACGTCGGTGGTCTTGGCCATCGCGTACACGCTCCGGGCCAGGGCCAGCAGGTGCCCGGCCTGCGCCGGCTCGCGGCCCGCGGACAGCTGCGCGCCGAGCGCGAAGTCGGCGGCGAACCGGCCCGCCAGGTCGGGGCTGACCGGCTGGCCCGGCAGCGCGGCCTCGAATACCGGCCGGTACTTCACGTAGTAGGCAGTCGGGCCGGGGTTGCCACCCGGCGCCACGTCCAGCCGGTCCTCGGCCTGGGGCAGGAACCAGAAGTTGTAGTCGCCCTGGATCGTGTTGCTGGCGTTGCCGTTGCCGATGCCGACCTGCGCGTACAGCACCTTGAGCACGGGATTCCACAGCTTGGTGATCCACTGCAGGCCGAAGTCGGCCTCCGGCTGCAAGGTGGGATATTCGCCGACGAAGTCACGGGCCGCGATCAGCATGAGCGCGTCGGCGTAGCTGGCCGTGTAGGCGAACTTCTCGTAGCCGCCGCCGGCGTCGAACCAGCCGCCGGAGACGTTCACCGGACCGCCGATCTTCTTCAGCGTGCCGAGCAGGTTGTCGTTGCTGTCATAGCTGGGATCGGCGTACACGTAGGCCCGGGCGTCGGTCAGGTTGGCGGGCTGGCGGTCCAGGACGGCGGGATCGACGTCAGGGCCGTCCCGCTCGGAGGTGAAGTACCGCACGGCGTTATTCACCAGCTGGCCGTACATCTGCGCCCCGGTGCCGACGGTGAACGCGGGGGAGGCCGCCGCGACGGGAGAGGTGACCTTGACCTGGTAGCTGCCCGGCAGGTTGAGGCCGGAGAAGCTGAGCTGGTAGACCGCACGGTAGGCGGAGTTCCACGACCCCAGGTCGTCGGTGGACGTGCCCCAGTAGGTCACCGCCCCGTACGGCGCGGTGACCTCGAAGTTCACCTGACTGACCGGCTTGGCCAGCATCACGTAGGCCACCTTCGGCCCGCTGGCCGGATAGCCGACCTGGTTGACCCGGATTTGAGGTGCAGCCTGCGAAGCCGCGGCCGCAGCCGAGGCAGCCGGGGTCACCAGGGCCAGCGTGATTCCGGCGGCGGCCAGGATCGCGGGCCAGGTTCGTCTCATCTGGGATCCTCCTCATGCCCAAGGCAGGTACTGCGCGTTCTCCGCGAGCAGCCGGTCGGTCAGGCATGCCGCCTGGTCGGCCTGGCCGACCAGCGGGTGCGCGAGCAGCGCGTCGTAGACCCGCTGCCGGCCGCCGTGCAGCGCGGCCTGCAGCGCCAGCTCCTCGTAGGCATACACGTGCGCGATCAGGCCGCGCAGCAGCGGCTGGACCGGGTCGACCGGAACCGGGACGGCGCCGTCGCGGCCGATCACCGCGGGTACCTCGATCACCGCGTCGGCGGGCAGGAACGGCAGCGTCCTGCGGTTGAGGGTGTTGACTACCTGGACGTCGCGCCGGTCGCCTGCCAGTGAGACCAGCAGGTCCACCGCGGCCTCGGAGTAGTACGCCCCGCCGCGCTGCGCCAGCTGGTCCGGCTTGCGGTCCAGGGCTGGGTCCGCGTACAGCTCGAGCAGTTCGGCCTCCAGCCTGGCGACCGCCTCGGCCCGGGTCACCGCGCCGCGCTGCTCGGCCACCACCGCGTCGTGGGCGTAGTAGTAGCGCAGGTAGTACGACGGGATCAGACCCAGCCGGCGGACGAAATCCGCGGGCAGCCCGGTGTGCGGCGCGATGTCCGCGGCCCGGGTGGCGAGCAGGTCGGGCAGCACGTCCACCTCGTCCACCACCACGGAGCGTTCCCAGGTCAGGTGGTTGAGGCCGACGTGACCGAGCGACACCCGCTCCGGCGGGACCCCGAGCATCGAGGCGAAGTCCCGCTGGAACCCGATGGCCACGTTGCACAGCCCGACGGCTCGGTACCCGGCGGTCAGCAAGGCGCGGGTGACGATCCCCACGGGGTTGGTGAAGTCGATGATGAAGGCAGAGGGCGAAGCCCGGCGGCTGGCCCGTTCGGCCAAATCCAACACAATGGGCACGGTGCGGAGCGCTTTGGCCAGCCCGCCCGCCCCCGTGGTCTCCTGGCCTACGCAGCCGCAGTCCAGGGGCCAGGTCTCGTCGCGCTGCCGGGCGGCCTGGCCGCCGACCCGCAGCTGAAACAAGATGGCGTCGGCGCCGTCGGCGCCGTCGTCCAGGCTGCCGGTCCAGCGCACCCGGGCCCGATGGCCGTGCGCGGCCATGATCCGGGCCGAGACCGGGCCCACGACGGCCAGCCGCCCGGGGTCGGGGTCGACCAGGACCAGCTCGGTCACGGACGGCAGCAGCCGCCCGATGCCATCCGCGAGCTCGGGGGTGTAGGTGGACCCGCCGCCGATCACCGCCAGCTTCATGAAAACGCCTGCACCGGCTCGGCTCCTGCGGGCTGGGCCTGGGCCACGTGGCAGGCCGCCTGGTGGTCCGGTTGCAGCTCGGTCAGCATCGGCGTGACCTGCGCGCACGTGTCGATGGCCAGCGGGCAGCGCCAGCGGAACCGGCAGCCGGGGGAGGGATCGATGACCTTGGGCGGCTCGCCGCGGTCGGTTCCGGCCGCCACCGACAGCGGCGCCCGCGGGTCGGGCACGGCGGACACCAGCAGCTGGGTGTACGGGTGCCTGGGGCTGGCCAGCACCTCCTCGATCGGTCCGGTCTCGGCGATCTGACCGGCGTACATCACGATCAGCCGGTCGGCCACGTACCTGGCGCTGGCGATGTCGTGGGTGATGTACAGGACGGACACGCCCATCGTGTCCCTCAGCTCGGCCATCAAGTTGAGCAGGCCGATCCTGATCGACACGTCCAGCATCGAGACCGGCTCGTCGGCCAGGATCAGCTGCGGGCGCATGGCCAGCGCCTGGGCGAAGCCGACTCGCTGCCGCTGGCCGCCGGACAGCTCGAAGGGGAACCGCTCCAGCATGTCGGCCCCGAGGCCGACCACGTCGAACACCCGGGCCGCCTCCTCCTGGCGCTGCTGGCCGGATAGTTCGGGCCGGTGCAGCTTGAGGCTGCGCAGGACGCCGTGCTGGACCCGGAATACCGGGTTCATGGAGCCGAACGGATCCTGGAACACCATGGGCACCAGGCCGCTGTAGCGCAGCCGGTCGCTTCGGGAGCGGAGGGCTGACACCGGCTTGCCCTCGAAGTAGATCTCCCCGCTGGTCGGTGCGTAGATCCTGGCCAGCACCCGGGCGGTGGTGGACTTGCCGCTGCCGCTCTCGCCGGCCAGGGCCACGATCTCCCGCTCGCCGATGGTGAAATTCACGTCGTCCACCGCGTGCAGCGTGCGCCGGGACAGGGCGCCGCCGATCTTGAAGTGCCTGGTCAGGTGCTCGGCCCTCAGCAGCTCGCTCATCGGCTGAGGCTCCCTTCCTGGCCGGCTTCCAGTGGCAGGCTGCCGTCCTGACGGCGCAGGCAGCGCACCAGTGCCGCGTCGAGCTCGGCCAGTTCGGGCGTGAGCTGCCCGCACTTGTCGATCGCGTGCGGGCAGCGCGGGTGGAACCGGCAGCCGGAGGGGAGCCGGGCCAGGTCGGGCGGGCTGCCCGGGATGCCCTTGAGCGGGACCTTGGGGCCGCGGATGGAGGGGAAGGCCTCGAGCAGGCCCTGGGTGTAGGGGTGCAGCGGCCGGTCGAACACCGTCCGGGTGGCCCCAAACTCGTCCACCTGACCGGCGTACATGACCATCAGCCGGTCGGAGAAGTGGCTGATCAGGGACATGTCGTGGGTGACGAAGATGACGGCGAAGCCGTAGCTCAGCTGGAGTTCCTTGATCTGCACCATCAGCGAGCGCTGGGCCACCACGTCGAGCGCGGAGGTGGGCTCGTCCATGATGATCAGGTCGGGGGTGAACAGCATGGCCATGGCGATCATGGAGCGCTGCCGCATGCCGCCGGACAGCTGGTGCGGGTAGCTCTTCAGGTGCACCGGGTCGATGCCGACCATGCGCAGCACCTCGGCGGACCTGGCCTGGATCTCTTCCTTGGACGGCTTGCCGTGCGCCTTCATCGCGTCCTTGAACTGGGCGCCGATCGACTTAACCGGGTTCAGCGCGTTCATCGCGCTCTGCATGACCACCGACATGTCCCGCCAGCGGATGGCCGACAGCTGCTTGTCGGTCAGGCCGACCAGGTTCGTGCCCTCGAACCTGACGCTGCCCGCGGCAACCTGGGCCGGCGGGGCCAGCAGCTGGGCCACGGCGAACAGCAGGGTTGACTTCCCGCAGCCCGATTCGCCCACGATGCCGAGGAACTCGCCGCGGTTCAGGGTGAAGGACACGTCGTCCACGGCCCTGACGTCTCCCCGATCCAGGACGTAGTCCACGGACAGACCGCTGACCTCGAGGATCTCATGCGCTTCGGACACGCTTGCTCCTTCGCACGGGCCGCAGCGCCGGATTGCCGATCTCGTCGAATGCGTAGTTGAGCAGGGCGAAGGCGGCGCCGAGCAGCGCGATGCACGCACCTGGGGCGATCGCCCACAGCGGCTCGCCGGTCTGGAGCGCGGCGTTATTCTCCGCCCAGTACAGCGTGGTGCCCCAGCTCACCGTGTTCGGGTCGCCGAGGCCGATGAACTGCAGGCTGGATGAGAGCAGCACCGCGTACAGGGCGTTGGTCAGGAAGCTCGCCACGATCAGGGATGTCATGGTCGGGATGACTTCCACCACGATGATGTAGAGCCTGCGCTCGCCGCGGACCCGCGCCGCCTCCAGGTAGTCCCGGTTACGCAACGTCAGTGCTTGGGAACGGAGCTGGCGCGCTGTGTAAGACCAGCTGGTGAGGGTGATCGCCGCGATCAGCACGAGCGTGGTCCCGCCGTGGGCGTAGGCCGCGATGACGATCAGCAGCGGGAACAGCGGGATGACGAGCAGTACGTCGGTCAGCACGCTGAGCGTGCCGTCCCACACTCCGCCGAGGTAGGCCGCGGCGACGCCGATCAGGACGGCCACCCCCGTGGTGGCCAGCCCGACGACGACCGAGATGATCAGTACGTTCCTGGTGCCCCACACCACCTGCGCGAACAGGTCCTGCCCGTAGGCGTTGGTGCCGAGCAAGTGAGTAGCCGAGGCGCCCAGATGCGGCTGATAAGCGTCAGTCGTGGGGCTATCGCGGGCAATGACCCAGGGGAACAGCGCGATCAGGACGAAGATCAGGAGCAGGATCGTGCCCGTGGCCGCCTTGCGGTTGGAGCGGATGGCGCGGCCGATGCGGGCCAGCGCGTGGCCGGCGGGTACGTGCGCGGCGGGGCTTTCGGTCGGGACTCCCGCGACTGGCATGGCCATGGCTAACGCGCCGCCCTGGTCCGGGGATCGAGTAGCGCGGTGAGGATGTCGGCGGCCAGGATCGCGACCAGCACCGCGACCGTGATCAGCAGGAACAGGGCCTGCATCAGCGGGTAGTCCTCGCCGTCCACGGCCTGCAGCAGCATGTAGCCCACGCCGGGATAGTTGAACACGTACTCCACCAGGATCGCGCCGCTGACCACGAAGCCGAGGGACATCGCGAAGCCGACCAGGTTCGGCAGCATCGCGTTCCGGGCCGCGTAGTCGAGCATGATGCGCCAGCCCGGCAGTCCCTTGGCCCGGGCCATCCGCACGTAGTCCTCGGCCAGGGTGGTGATCATCGTGTTCCGCATGGTCAGGATCCAGGTGCCGATCGTGGTGATCAGCAGGGCCATCGCGGGCAGGAAGGCGTGGTTCACCACGTCCTGGAAGAAGGTCAGGTTGAGGCCGGGGCTGTCGGTGGTCACGTAGTAGCCGCCCTGGCTGGGAAACCAGTGCAAGGTGATGCCGAAGACCAGGACCAGGACCATGGCCACCCAGAAGTACGGGATCGCGGACGTGATCACGAACACCGGCGGTAGCACGCTGTCCAGCTTCCCGCCGCGGCGCCAGGCGGAGACGATGCCGAGGCCGGTGCCGAGGATGAACGCCAGGACCGTGGTGACGCCGACCAGGCCGAGCGTCCACCAGATCGCGCTGCCGATGACCGATGTGACCGACGCCGGGAACTGGCTCAGGGAGGTGCCGAAGTTACCGGTCAGCATCTGGTGCAGGTAACCGAAGTACTGTGCGATCAGGCCCTGCTGGTTGTTGACCCCGAACAGGGTCTCCAGGGCGCGCAGCGTCTGCGGGTTGGCCCCCGCCGAGTGGAACTTCGTCATCATGGCCAGCGCCGGGTTGCCCGGCATCAGCCGCGGCAGCAGGAAGTTGAGGGTAAGCGCCGCCCACAGCGTCAGGACGAAGAAACCGAGGCGGCGCAGGGCGTATCTCAAGCTGATTGGCTCCTGGTCCGGATAATCAGGGACGAGGCCGCGTGCCAGGCGTCCGCGAGGCTGCCTGGCACGCGGCGGCTCAGCTTACTGGGGCTTACTTCGGCGCCAGGTGCAGCAGCACCTGCTCATTGTCGGGGAAGGCCCACACCGGAGGCTGGGCGTAAGGGTTGCTGGACGTGGGCCACCCGGTGATCGACGTGGTGTCGTACTGGTACCAGTCGACGCCCTCCACCACGGGGATGAACGGCACCTGACTCACCATGACCTGCTGCAGCTGGTTCAGGATCGACTGCTGCATGGCCGCGCTGGTGGTGGTCGAGTACTCATCGAGCAGCTTGTCGGTGGCCGGGTTGCTGTAGCGCTCGTAGTCGCTGGCGGCCTGCTTGCCGACCGGCGCCGCGTCCGCTGAGTTGAGCCAGTTGTTCAGCTCGTAGTACGGGCCCGGGCCGAACGTGTACTGCTCCACGTAGGCGAGCTGGTAATGGCCGTTGAACAGGTCGGCCTGGTAGTCGGTGTTGGACAGGTTGCTCGGGGTGATCGAGATGCCGACCGCCTTGAGATCCTGCTGGATCACCTGCATCGAGGCCACCCAGTCGGAGTAGTCGCCGATGTTGATGACGGTGAACTGCAGCTTCTGGCCCGACGCGTTCGTCATGATGCCGTCGGAGCCCGGATGGTAGCCAGCCGATTCCAGCAGGGTCTTCGCCTTGGCCACGTTGAACCCGTTGCCCCAGGACGCCAGGGCCGAGCTGTTCAGCGAGCTGGTGAACGTCGGGGTGACGATACCCGCCTGGTTCGCGGGCGGCTCGTAGCCGGACTCGCCGATCGTGGAGACCTGTTGCCTGTTGATCGCGTACGAGATGGCCTCGCGGACCTTGACGTTGCTCAGCAGCGGGTTGGTCAGGTTCGGGACCATCGCCACGTTCAGGATCGGGGGGAACCAGTAGTGGAAATTCGTGTTCTTGGAGGTGTAGAAGGCCGCGATGTCCGGGATGTACTGGGCACCCCACTGGGCCTGGCCGTTGGCCAGGGTGTCGTTGGCCGTGTTGTTGCTCGTGAAAGCCGGGTACTGGAGGGTGTGGATTTTCGGCAGGCCCGGCTGCCAGTAGTGCGGGTTGGCGGTGTAGGTGATGTTCGATGGGCTGCACTTGCTCATCAGGTAGGGACCGCTGCCGACCGGCTTACTGATCGTGGCGGTCGCCGGATTGGCGATCGTCGACCAGATGTGCTGAGGCACGATGGGCGTCTGATCCGCGATGTAGTAGAAGTACGGCACGGCGACGCTGCTGAAGTCCATCGTGACGGTACTGGTGCCGGTCGCGGTGACACTGGAGAGCACCGACCAGACACCGGTCAGGTCGAGGGTCGGGTACTTCTTCATCAGGTTGAAGGTGAACGCAACGTCGGCCGCGGTCAGTGGCGTGCCGTCACTCCACTTGACCCCCGACCGGATCGTGAACGTGAGCGACTTGTTTCCCGCTCCCCAGCTCCAGGAGCTCGCGAGCATCGGCACCGTCTTGCCGTTCTGCAACGGGTTCACGTAGACGAGCGGCTCGTAGATGAAGCCGACCGACAGGAGGTTGTAGGACGAATTGAGCGGGTTGAAGCCGCAGCTCCACAGCGCGCCGTTCTCGTTGGAGATGGTCAGCACGCTGTTATTCGTCGAAGTCTTGCCGCTGGTGGAGCCGGAACTGGAACCGGAACCGGCGCTGCAGCCGGCCGCGAGCAGGCCGGCCGTGAGGATGACCCCGTATCTAGTGAGACGTCTCATGCCGCTTCGTCCTAACTGCCGTGTTTGGTCCTGAGGGCACGTCTACGGCCTTGCTCTGGGGGCATGTCCACGGCGAATACCGGTTGCCCCTTTCGTTTTAATTTGTTAGGACAGTATCCTAACTATTTGCCCGGTACAAGAGCCCGGCGCAAGGGTTTGGGAGTGCCTGCGCGGATCCGGATGCCCGGGCTCGCGCAGGTCCGGCATCACGCAACAATGGTGGTGGAGGAGGTCGCCGTGACAGCCCTGTCGGAAGACGCGGTCGCGCCCGCCGGGCGTCCGGCGCAGGCATCGGCCTCGGCCCTGCCGCCCCCGGAGGGGACCGGGACGACCCTGTTCGCCGCGCGTCCTTCCCTGATCAGGGCGATGAACGAGCAGCTGCTGCTCGAGCACATCCGCCAGCGCGGCTCCTGCTCCCGGGCCGAGCTGGCCCGCGTCTCCGGCCTGTCCAAGCCCACGGTGTCGCTAGCCCTGGATAACGTGGAGCGGGCCGGCCTGGTCCGCAGCGCCGGGCAGCGGACCGGCGTGCCCGGCCGTTCGGCCCGGCTGTATGAGATCAGGCCGGATGCCGGCCTGGTGCTCGGACTGGACATCGGGCACGAGTACGTCCGCGGTGGGATCGCCGACCTCACCGGGGACATCAGGACCAGGGCGTCGCTGCGAGCGCGGGCCACCAGCGTCCGCGCCCGGGTGGCCGAGCTAGTGGAGCTGGCCGAGATGCTGTGCCAGAACGCGGGCGTCCCCCGGTCGGCTATCACCCAGACCGTGATCGGCAGCCCGGGCGTCTACGACCCGCGGCGCAACTCCATGAAGCTGACCGGCGGGCTGCGCGGCTGGGACCGCCCGGCGGCACTGGCCGGACTGCGGGAGGCGTTCGGGTCTTCGCTGGTCATGGAGAACGATGTGGACGCCGCCGCGCTGGCCGAGCGGGCGCTGGGTCACGGCCGGGACGCCGACAACTTCGCCTTCGTGCACATCGGCACCGGCATCGGCATGGGCCTGGTCCTGGCCGGCCAGCTGCTGCGCGGCGCGCACGGGGTGGCCGGGGAGATCGCGTTCCTGCCGCTGAGCGGCGGCTCCGGCGCCGATGAGCACGATGCCCGCAAGCGCGGCACACTCGAGGCGGCCGCCTCGGCCTCGGGCGTGGTGCGGGCCGCCCGGCGCGGAGGCATGCGCGGCCCGGTATCCGCGCGCCGCGTGTTCGCCGCGGCGGCCAGCGGCGACCAGCGGGCGCTGGCCGTGGTGGCCGAGGAGGCGCGGCTGGTGGCCAAGACCGTCTGCGCCATCATCACCGTGGTCGACCCGGAGCTGATCGTCCTCGGCGGCGGCATCGGCCGGGCGCCAGGCTTCGCCGAGTCAGTCACCGCCGAACTTGAGCAGATGGCCCCTGTCATGCCGTCCATCCGGGTCAGCGCCCTGGGCAGCGACGCCGTGGTCGACGGCTGCCTGGCCGCGGGCACGGAACTGGCCTGGAGCCGGGTGATGACCGCCCTCGGATCGAACTCCGTTGACGGTGCCCGGCCCCCGGCCAGCCCTGGTATCGGTTAGCCCTGCGGGCTTACCGGCTTACCTGGTGAACAGCTCGAAGATGTGGCTGAAGAACCAGGTCGGCTGCGTGATGCCGGAGCAAGTGCCCGCCCCCTTGGTGCCCGGGCAGCCGCCGTTGTCGCGCTGCAGCGCCCAGAACGACAAGGTGCCGATCCCGGTCCGGTCGGCCCACAGCAACAGCTCGATCGCCTGAGCCTTGGTGAAGGTCTCGTCCGGGCCGAAGTCATCGATGCCCGGCATCTCGGTGACGCCCACCATGTGCCACAGCTGCGACGTCGATTCACCGGGGTACAGCGACTGCAGCTGGCTGACCAGGGCCGAGGCGGCGGTTTCGGTGTCGGTCAGCATGTTCTGCTTGGTGCCGATGTAGTAGTCGAAGGTCTCCAGGTTCACCGTCGTGATCTTCGCGCCGTCCGCGACCGCGTTCTGCAGCACGGACAGCTCGGCCGCGGGCAGCCCGGTGGGGAAGGTGGGCAGGGTATAGGAGAACTGGATGCTGCGGTGGTGGGCCGCGGCCCAGGACTCCACCAGGGCGATGGCCTGGTTACGCCGGTTGATCCCGGCCGCGTTGGTCACCGAGGTTCCCTCGACGTCAAGGTCGATGCGGGGGACGTGGTAGGTGGTGATGAGGTCCTCGTAGACCTGGGCGATGGCCGGCACGCTGGTGCAGCTGTCGGCGAGCTCGGTGCCGGTGGTGTCGGCGGTGTAGCCGCCGAACGACGGGATGACGTTACCGCCGGTGGCCTGGATCGCGGCGATGTCGCTGCCGAAGCTGGCGGCGGAGATCGGCTCGCTGGTGTCGCCGTTCCAGTACGCCGTGCACGAGCCAGCCTGCGCGGTTTCCAGGAACGCCAGCGACAGGAACCTGGCCCCCGAAGCCCGCGACTGGGCGGCCAGGTCGGTGCTGGTGTCGTACATCTCGTAGTACGGGGCGAACACGTACTGCGGCAAGCCGGAGGCCAGCCGGCCGCCGCTGCCCGCATTGGCAGCCGCGCCGCGGGCGGCGGTGGCGGCATCGGCGCTGGCTCCGGTGGCGGTGAAGCCGATCGTGGCCAGCGCGGCGGTGGCCGCGGCGAGCGCGGCCAGGCTACGGGGGTGTCGTCTCATGCGCGGATCCCTTGGCTAGACGTGGAGGGGCTAGACGTGCGCGACTGGACATGCGAGGCAAATCAAATAAGAAAGTTTCCTATGAATTCAAGACCATGTCGCATCCGCGGTCAAGAGCCAGCGCAGGGCGGGATTAAGAGCGCAGGTAGGAGGCCCCGTTGAGGTCGAGGATGGCCCCGCTGGCCCATTCGGCCGCATCGGAAGCCAGGTAGACGACGGCCGCCGCGATCTCCTCGGGCGTCGCGACCCGGTTGAACGGGCTCTGCGCCCGGATCTCCTCGCCCCGCGGGGAGTTCAGGTCGGCGGCGGCCATCTCGGTCTCGACGTAGCCCGGCGCCACCGTGGCCACCGAGATGCCGAACGGCGCCAGCGCCCGGGCCATGGACTGCCCGAACGCGTTGAGGCCGGCCTTGCTGGCCCCGTAGGCCGGATTCCGGGGCTCGCCGCGGAACGCGCCGCGTGAGGAGACGTTGACGATCCGGCCGCCGGTTTCCTTCATGTGCTGGACGGCGCACCAGGTCAGGTTGGCCGCCCCGGTCAGGTTGACGGCCATGGTGTCGCGCCAGACCTGCTGCCACTGCTCGTAGGACACTTCGGTGATCGGGTGCCATACGTAGATCCCGGCGTTGTTCACCACGACGTCGAGGCCGCCCAGGCTGGCCACCGTGGTCTCGACCATCAGCCGGACCGCTTCGGCATCGGCCAGGTCGGCGCGCACGACCGTGTGGCCGTCACCGGGCAGCCCGGCTAGGACCTCCCGGGCCAGCACCTCGGAATCACGGTGGTGTACCGCCACCCGGTCGCCCTGCTGGGCAAACGCCTGCGCCACCGCCCGGCCGATGCCGCGGGACGCGCCGGTGACCAGGACCGCGCGGCTCATTTCTCCTCGCACAGGGAGAGCAGTTTGGTGGCAGTGGCCCAGTTCCTGGCTGTGGCGGCCAGTCCCCGCTGGCGCTGCTTGGCCGGCGGAGTGATGATCTTGAACACCGCCTGGGCCAGCTCGCTGGTCCCGAAGCCGTCGGGCGTGTGCAGGAACAGGGTCTCGCCGGCCGCGGTGACCGTGTCGCGGCTGCCCTTGGCCGCGGCCTCGCTTTCCGCGGCCTTGATGCGGTCGAGCACCTCCGCCGCAGGCTCGGAGTTCATGAATACCACGTGCACGAACTTAGGATTCGGCTCGTCCGGGTACGGGTTGCCGTCCAGGATGCGGGCCAGTTCGTCCCGGGACCGCACCACAACCGACGACCAGATGCCGAACCGGTCAGAGATCGCGGACTCCAGCGCCGACGCCAGCCGGGCGTTGTCGGAGTCCGGCGTGCTGAACAGCACGTTGCCGCTCTGGATGTACGTGCTCACCCCGGTGTGCCCGAGCGAGGTCACCACCTCGCGAAGTTCGGCCATGGGCACCTTGTTCCGGCCCCCGACGTTGATACCGCGCAGCAGCGCGACGTGTGATGCCATGCCGTTTATTGTGCCGGTTCGCGCAGGCCGTGATCCTGTGAGCCATGTTCTCGTGAGTAGTGCGCGGCGAGCACGTCGTCGCCGAAGTCGCTGCGCGGACGGCGCAGCACGGTGTGGGCATGGTTGCCGTCGTCGGTGGTGTCGTATTCGATCAGCAGGTCATCGCCCTGTACCCGGTAGTAATGCCTGCTCCCCGGCGTAAGGGGCCCTTCCCAGGCGAAGTGCAGTCCGGCCCCGTCCAGCCGGGCCGCTTCCTGAGCGGCCAGCTCGGCGGGCAGCCGGGCCAGGTACAGCGCGACCAGTTCGCCGAGCACCGCGCGTGGTGCAGGCCCGAGCGAGGCGGACGGCACGCCCAGCGGCTCAATGCTCTCCCGGGCCCGGGGATTCGTGCCGGTGCGGATATCGCCGGGAGCCTGCCCGGCCACCACCGCCCGCACTCGCCCGTCGGGTCCCAACGCGTCGAGCAGGGCCCAGGCCAGGTCCTCCTCGGGGGCCAGCGGCCGGGACACCGGCCGCCCGGCGTAGCTGACGCGAGCCGGGTTGGCGCCCAGGAAGACCGGGGCGGGGGACACCTGGCCGGCCGCCAGCGTCATGGTCACCGACAGGTGGTGGCCCTCGAAGCGCCACGACCAGGGCAGCTCACCCGCGGGGTCACCGAAGATGCTGACCCAGTAGTCGCCGCTGTGCCGGCCCCGCCGCCACTGCTCCTTCCGGTCGAGCACCTCTTCGAGCGCGACAATGCTCATCGCCTGCGCGTACGCGTGCTCACTGAGCCCGGTGGCCAGCAGCCGGTGAGCGGCCTTGCGAGCGGGCGGGCTCAGCTGGGCCAGGCACGCGCCCGGCCGGTGCCTCGGCCGGTACTCCAGCCACCGCCGAGCGGCGGCGTCGCCGAACGGCTGGGCCGCGAGCGCCCGCTCCTGATCGCTCAGCGCGCCCAGCAGGGTGAGCGCGGCCGATCTCATCTGCCCGGGCAGGCCGTCGGCGGTCATGACTCCGGTATATCAGCATGGCCCGCCCGGCTTCGGTAGGGTGTCAGCGCCTACTGAGCGCCGGGGAGCCGCTACATGACCACACCGAGCTGGGACGACGCCTACACGGGGAGCGCGCCTGCGCCGTGGGATATCGGCCGGCCCCAGCCGGTCTTCGTGCGCCTGGCCGGAAGCGGCCTGCTGAGCGGCCGGCTCCTGGATGCCGGCTGCGGCACCGGGGAGCACACGCTGCTGGCCGCCGCCCACGGCGCCGACGCGGTGGGCGTCGACGCCTCGCCCACCGCCATCGAGCGGGCCCGGATCAAGGCCGCCGAGCGGGGCCTGAAGGCCCGGTTCGAGGTCGGCGACGTGCTGCGCCTGCCCGACCTGGGCCCGACCTTCGACACCGTCATCGACAGCGGCGTATTCCACGTCTTCGACGACGACAGCCGGGCGCGGTACGTCACCAGCCTGGCCGCGGTGCTGCGCCCGGGCGGCCACTGCTACCTGATCTGCTTCAGCGACCGGCAGCCGGGCGTATTCGGCCCGCGCCGGGTCAGCCAGGAGGAGCTGCGTGCCGCCTTCCGCGACGGCTGGACGATGGTCAGCATCGAGGCGGAGACCTTCGACCTCAACTCGGCCGGCACGTTCCCGGCGACGGCCCAGGCCTGGCTGGCCACGATCACCCGGCTAGCGCCTGACGGCGGGGTCTCCGGCTGACGCCGCTTCCGGCCGGGGCTCCGCCTCGGCGGTCACTTGGCGGGCGCCCGGCCACATGCCCAGGCGGCCGAACAGTGCGACCAGCGCCGGCACCAGCAGCGAGCGGACGGCGATAGCGTCGATGATCACCCCGACGGCCATGGTGATGGCGAGCTGCCTGAACTGCTCCAGCGGGATCACCGCCAGCATGGCGAAGCTGGCCGCCAGGGCCACGCCCGCCGTGGTGATCGCCCGTGAGGCCTGCGGCGCGGCGACGGCCACCGCGTCGGGGACCGGCCGGCGCCTGGCCTCCTCCCAGATGCGCCCGACCACGAACACGTTGTAGTCCGAGCCGAGCGAGATCAGCAGCACCCCGGCCGCGAACGGGACGAAGTACACCATGCTGCCGGTGCCCAGGAAGTGCTGGCAGATCAGCAGGGACAGGCCCAAGGTCGCGAACACGGCCAGGATGCTGGCGGCCAGCAGGTACACCGGGGCCAGCAGCGACCGCAAGAACAGGGCCAGCAGGATCAGCGTCACGAGCATGATGGCCAGCACGACCCGGCCCAGGTCGGCGAAGATCGAGTTGATCGAATCGCCGGTCAGCGCGGTCTGGCCCGCCACCTCGAACCGCACGCCGGGCGGCCCGCTCAACCCGGCCGGCCCGTTCGCTCCGGTCAGCCCATTCTCTCCGGTGAGGCCGGCGGAGCGGCCGAGGGCGGGCAGCCGGTCCTGCAGCGCGCGGACGCGGCTGATGGCGGTCGCGTCGAGCGGATCGGTCTTCTCCACCACCACGAACCGGGCCGCGTTGCCCGAGCTGGCCAGCATCGGGTTCAGCGCGGCGACGGAGCCGGGCACGCTGGCCGGGCTGGGCAGGCTGGCCGGGCCCGCGACCTCGGCCACGCCGGGCTGACCGGCCAGTTCATGCTGCAGCCGGGCCAGGGCCGCGGTCTGCCGGGCCACGCCGGGCCCGATGACCAGGATCTCGGTGGGGGACAGGATGCCAGGCGCGAAGCCGTCCGACGCGGCCGTGCTCGCCCGCACCGCGGTCGCCGAGGCCGGCAATTCCCGGATCAGCGGCGAGCCGAGACGCAGGTCCCGCGCCCCCCACGCGGCCCCGAGCAGGCCTGCCGTGCAGGCCGCCACGATCAGCAGGGCTACCGGCTTGGTCGCCGCCAGCCGGGCCGGCGTGGCGGCGATGTTCCCGCGCTCCACGGCCCTGGGCCGCCTGCGCCGCCGGGTCAGGACGGGGCTGAAGATCATTCCGCCGAAAACCGCCATCAGCGCCGGTCCGAGCGTCATCGACACGACCATCGCGGTCAGCACGGTCAGCGCCAGCCCGGGGCCGAACGCCTGCAACAGCGTCGTCCTGGCCACCGCCAGCGAGGCCGTGGCGCCCGCCACGATCAGTCCGGCGACCACGATGATCGGCGAGTACTCCGCGGTGGCCAGCCGCGCCGCCCGTAGCCGGGGCAGCCCTTGCGCCAGGCGGGTGCGCATGCCGTCGAGGAAGAACACCGAGTAGTCGGTGGACACCCCGAGCAGCAGGACGACGAGCACGGGTTCCAGGTCGGGAGGCAGCGACACGCCCATCCGCTGGGCGGTCCAGGCCACGATCCGCACGGCCAGCACGTACGCCGTGCCCGCGCAGGCCAGCGCGGCCAGCGGAGCGCCCGCGGACCGGAACCGCAGGCCCACGATCACCGCGATGGCGAGCACGGTGAACAGCTCGACCCACCACAGATCGTGGGAGACGATCTGGCTCTGGGCGTACTCCGCCGGGATCGGGCCGGTCACGCCGATCACGTCGTCGGAGGGCTGGTTCAGGTACCAGCGGATGTAAGCGTTGGCGCCGGCCGTCTGCGCCCCGAACGAGGTGCCGGGCCGGAAGTACAGGAACGTGATGACGGTGGTCGAGTGCTCGGCCGTAGCGGGCAGCAGGCCGGTAGCGTTGGGCAGCGGGAACACCCCGGCCAGGCCGGGGATCCCGCCGGGCGGACCGGGGCTGACCGGTCCGGTCAGGAGCTGCGCGGGCCCGGTCTGGGCCGCCTTGGCCAGTGCCTCGGCCGCGGCCGCCGCCTGGGCGAACTGGCTCGACTGCCCGGCTAGCGTCCGGTCCACCGCAACGGCCTGCCGGACCGAACGGTCCAGCGTGGCAGCGGGCAGGCCGTGCGGGTTGCGCTGCACGATCGCCACCGCCGCGTCGATCGGGAAGCCGAACAGCCTGCTCGCATCGGCTTCGGCGTGGGCGGCGGCGGATCCGGGCGGAATCAGGTTGGACAGCCCGCTCGAGCCGGCGTTCAGCGTCGGAAGGAACACGATGGCCACGGCCACGGCCGCGATCCACCCGG
>Ga0209420_1000453_pt1 | contig 22026 bp, 24 predicted proteins | sample BlaSpr_A8_OM1_O1_FD_187972 | JGI IMG/M metagenome (GOLD analysis project Ga0209420, IMG submission 187972) | Forest soil microbial communities from Thunder Bay, Ontario, Canada - Black Spruce, Ontario site 2_A8_OM1_O1 (SPAdes) (version 2) | ecosystem: Environmental > Terrestrial > Soil > Boreal...
CGAGCCATATTCCGTGCCGGGAATGCCGCCGCCGAGGGCGAGGGCTGAAGCAATGAGCGGGCTGGATAACGACGTGCCGCCAACATAGGTCCATTGGCCGTCGGAATATTCGGCTACACCGGGGTTCGGGTCGGCATCCACCGACAGGTCGCCGTCTCCTTTCAATTTGCCGCAGCCGGCGGTGCTCCAATTGGACAAGCTGGTTTGCCAGGTTGGAGCGCTGAAGCCGCTCAGGGCACAGCCGCCCCCGGAGTCAGACCACACGGTTTCGCTTTTCCAGGTGTTGTCTGAGTTCAGGGTTAAGGTGGTGCCGGCCGCGTCGATGACATCCGCGAGATCGCCGGGATACCCTTGGGCTTCATCGCTGCCACTATCGCCGGTAGAGCCCACCACAGCGATGCCTTTAAACTCAAAATCGCTGTTATCGGCCGGCTCGTTAGCGCCGCCCCAGCTTAAAGAAATGGCGGTGGGCTTCAGTGATGCGGCCGTGGAAACCGCCTGGTCAAGCGACTCCCCGTCGTCAGTTGACTCCACCAGGATGATTTTGCAGGTCTGGCAAATCATGTGTGCCGTTTGCACGTCCAGGTCAAATTCGGCGTCCCAATTGTCGCTGCTGGGCAGCGGCGACGGCAGCGGCGATGTTTGTCCGTTCTGGTTGACAATCGAAAGACAGCCGTTGGCCTGGGTGCAGGACGGCAGGCCGTACTGTTGGTCGTAGGTGGCCAGGCTGCTTTCCACCGTGCCCGGTCCCTGGTAACTGCCGGGATCGACCACGGCGATGGTTTCCGGTCCGAAGCTGGACGGCTGAGAGCAGGTCCCCTGGACCGGTCCGCCGGGCGTACAGGGCAGCTGGTAGGCAGTGTGGAATTGTTGGGGACTGTAGGAACTCAACGACACCCCGGAGACATGGGGCGTATGGGCTGAAGTGTCGTGGCGCAGCCTGGTAGCGGCTTGAAAGCTGTGTGCGGCTATGGCCTGCCCTTTGGTATTAACGGGCACCACGAGATTGCAATGATGCTGCCCCGGCTTTATGACATTGCACCCCGCCGGCTTGTAGCCCTGGTTCACATACTGCCTGGCTTGTGCACTGAGCTGTGGGGTTGGTTGTGGCTTGTCCTGGTCGGTTGTCGCGAGGCTGGCAATAACGGTAGCCGTACCAATAACCACTGCCACCGAAGCGAAAATAACTGCTTTCGGGTAGCTGGCGGTGGCGCGTTTATACCAATTCATCATCTGGATTTGTTTTTGCTTATGCTTGTTGACCTGGTAGCATTATGCAACAGTTGCGAATAAAAGGCTATAATCCGAACATGGCAAAAAGAGCCCTTATTACAAAAGGCTCGGTGCGGTTTTGATTGACGCATCGTTGCCGTTGGAAACGGTTGTGGATACTATCCTGCTCCAAACTGGAAAAGGATAATTCCTGCTTTGACAGCCGGGCGGGTCCGACTTACGCCTGAAACTCCTCAATTGCCGTAACCTCGGCTTTGTCTATCAATACAATAGGGCCGGCGGCGCCGGATAAGGTTTGATTCACCACGATAAAGACGCCGGCCTCAAAAATAGCCATTACGACGTATTGGTTTTCTTGTGGCTTGGGCTTGCCGACCTCAACCTGCCAATTGCGTTTGCTGTTCGTGTAGCTGAGTTTGAAGATGCGGCGTTCCTGGATCGTGAACCGGAGCTGGTCGATCAACGCCCGCCTCATCTCCAAATAGGCCGGTTCGGCTTGAGCTTTGGAGGTATCAGGTATGAAGAATCGCATCGGCTGGGGTGGCCGATCGCCGCTAGTAGCGACGATTGTTGTTAAAATTGGACCGCGCCGGACGGTCTTCTTTGGGCCGCGCAATGTTTACGATAATGGTGCGGCCGTCCACCTCTTTGCCGCTGAGACCGGTGATAGCAGCCTGAGCTTCCTGCTCGGTTTCCATCTCAACAAAGCCAAAGCCTTTTGAACGGCCCGTATCACGGTCCATAATGACGCTGGCGCTCACAACATTGCCAAACGGGTCAAAAAGCTCCTTGAGCTGATCGTTGTTAACATTAAAACTTAGTGAACCGACATATAACTTGGTAGCCATACTTCTCTTTCCTGTACCCGTATAGTGTAATGTGTGCTCCGGAATAAGATTGAGCGTTGTGGTCTCGGGTATGACTACTAACTGAATCGACAAGTTTGGCTTGTTTCTAGATTGTTTGTATTATATCAGGTTTTTGGCTCCGGGTCTACTATTACAATGTAACTAATACTTCCGGGCAACTGCTTTGGCTTATGATAATGATATGGAATCTGCGCCAACTCCAGGCAAGAGAGCAACGATCGAGGGTCGGACCAACAGTTTGTGTTAGATATGGGTATTGAGCGGCAGCGTCAGCAGTATGAGCAACGACAAGTTGAAAAAGTGAGACAAATGCTTGAGCATTTCGCGGCCGAAGAACAGCAGGTGGTGGCCGTGGTTGAGGGCCGGTCAGGGCGAGTTGAGGCGGTTTCTTTGGGTGAGCCGGAGGGGGCTGAGGCGATTGCGCCAATAGCAAACCGAGGTCTGGAGCAGTTACAAGAGTTGTTTGGAGGCAGATTGGCCGATGCGATGCCGGGATTAAAGCTCTATTTCGCCGACGGGGTTATTGAGGGCGGTGGCGAAGCGATTCCGCGAGCAAACGCGGTGATCCTTGGCGCCACGAAGGCTCAGATGACCGTGCAAGAGGCGGAGGCTATGGGGGTTGAGGCCGGCACACTCCGCGAAGGGGACTGGACGAAGCTGGCGGGGCCCGACGCGACCTATGGGGAAATTACGGCTGTGCATGAAGTGGCTCATATGCTTGCGGCCAAACGTTATGGAGACGAGAACGCTGCGTTTGACGGAAAAGTTGATCCTGAGCAGGCGCTACCAGGTATGGTTCTACCGGGTTAAATGAAGATTATGCTGATTCGTCCACCTACTTAGCTTATGGACAGCCAATAGCGGGAAGGCGGGAAGAAATTATTCGGTCGGACATAGAGGCAATGATAAAAGCAGGCTCACGAGCGCTCCCATTTGAAGGTTGTGAGAGAAACGATGACGCCAAGCACGGTCCAGGCCAGCAGGATGGTTAAGCTCGATACGGACAGGTAGGCGTGATTGTTGTGAAGCGTCCGGGCAAGGCTTTCGGTGATGGGCTCAACCGGAAACAGCTTAACAATATCCTGCAGCCAGTTTGGTTCGCCCGAGAGCGGGAAAAACACGCCCGAAACCAGGATGAGCGGCAGCCAGATCGCGGTCAGGATGGTTTGGCTGGTGCTGCTGTCGCGGATAAGGCGCACCACGGCCGTGCCGATCGTTGACCAGGTGATTGCACCGAGCAATATCGTAACGAATATGGGTAGCGTGATTGCAAACGTGATCGTGATTGTGTAGACGAAATTGGCAATAACGATGGCGATACCGGCCCCGAGCATGGTGAGGAGTGAAATAGCCGCGGTCCGGCCGGCAAAATAGCACCATTCGGGTAATGGCGAGCCGTGCAGACGTTTGAGAATGCCCTGATCGCGGGCGGCAACCAGGCCGGTGGCATGGGTTGCGAAGGCGATCATGATGATACCCATGGTGAGGGCGCCGGCCACGTTTTGGAGGTTGTTTTCGTTTTCCGCGCCGCCAACGTAGTGGAAGGCCAGGATCACGAGCACCGGCACCAGGGCCGCCGAAAGGACACCAAGCTTCGAGGTAATAAGAAGCCGGCACGAATACACGAACTGGTCGGCAAAAATACGCAGTGACGGCACCTGTTTGTTCATTGCTGGTGTTCCGCCTGCCCCACCAGTTTCAGATAGACGTCTTCCAACGAGGGCTGTGAGACGGTGAGGTTGTGGAGCGCCGCCTTGTGCTTGCGGGACCAACTCAGAAGCGCTGAGAGCTCGGATGTCACATCGTTGGTCTCAAGCTCAATGCGTTCATCGTTGATATGGGCGGCGCTTTTCCATGGTTCCGGCAACAAATTACCAGCAGCCCGGTCCAGAGTAAAAGCTATGCGGGTTGCCAGACGCTGCTGGCCGCCGATGTCTGCGGGTTTGGCGTCGGCCACGACTTTACCGGCCACAATCAGAATGATCCGGTCGGCCAGCACTTGGGCCTCTTCCAGATAGTGGGTCGTCAGCACGGTGGTAAGCCCTTCTGCCCGCAAGCGCTTTATAACGTCCCAGCAGGCGTGCCTGGCAACCGGGTCAAAGCCGGTGGTGGGTTCGTCGAGAAAGAGAATGTCGGGGTTGCCAATGATACCAAGCGCCAGATCCACCCGGCGCTGTTGGCCGCCGGAGAGATGCCCAACCTGGCTGCCGCGTTCTTTGGTGAGATTTACCATGTCAAGCACCTCGCCGGCGTCGCGGGCATGCGGATAGAGACGGGCATACATGGTAACGAGCTCCCCGACTCTCAATTGGGGATCGAGGCTGGTTGATTGCAAGACCATGCCAACCCGCGCGCGCCACGAGCGGCTGGCGTGCCATGGGTCTTCCCCGAGTATTTCTATGCTTCCAGCGGTGCGGTTGCGATAGCCTTCCAGAATTTCAACGGTGGACGTTTTGCCGGCTCCATTTGGCCCGAGGATGGCAACAACTTCGCCGCGCTGAATGGTAAAGCTGACCCCGCGGACGGCGGTGCGCCGGCCATACTTTTTGACCAGATTGTTTACCGCAATAACCGGTTGGTGTGGTGAATCGAGTTTAGCCATTAGCTTTAATATAGTACATTGGCCGTGGCTATGGGACGCTATTTATACAGCCAGCGCTTTAAGACGTGCTGAGTCAGATATGGCATGAAGAGATAGGTCAATATTATGGGTGCGAAGATGGGCAAAAAGAAGGCACGGCCCCAGACCGGCCACTTCAGGAGATGCGGCGCCAGGAATAACCCGTAAACCAGACTCAGAGGATAAATCGCAATAAAGGTAACTACAACCATCTTCCATCGTGGCGGAGGCGTGACTACCTGGCCGGGAATTTCAAACCAGGTTTCCAGGCCGGTGGCCCTTTTAGCCGTGTCATTATGGGCGACTTCCTCTATGGCCCGAGCGAGCTCCTGGCGCGTGGGAGAGTGCAACCAGGCGTCGAGATGAGCCTGGGTGTCGAAGCGCAGGACGGTCTGGAAGCTGTCGCTGCGGCCCGGCGACTTGATGGTGGTGACACCCATGTGCCCGGGATACGTTCGCGCCACCCGGTGGATTTCGTGCATCCGCTGCTCAAATACCTGCTCCCTGCCGGGCTTCACCGTCCAGCTAAACACCACCGTGGCCGGTTCATTCACGGAATCCCTGGACGTTGCCATAAGCTCCACCTCCCTCAATGTGGAACTTATTATACGCGTGCCCGACGCATATTCGAACCGGGTTGATGACAAGGTTATCGTTGCGGATGATTATGAGGATAGCGCGGAACGTTCAAGAACCTTTGCTGTTAGTGTTCGCGGGTTTTAATTTTTCGCCAGCCACCGGCGTAGTTGTTTGCGATAATGGCTTTGAAGAGGTTTAATAAGGCGGTTTCGTTAATTTTATCAGCCTGGTAAACCTGGATCGCTCTCGCGGTTACGTTACCGTGCCCCTGGTTAATTATCTTTTCCGGATCCGCCGCAATGGGGTCGTACAAAAATATATTTACATGATCTTTCGTTCCCAGTAGCGCGCAGATATTACCGTTCAATGTGAAGTACGGCCGGTTGGTTCTCTTAATGGTTTCGGTTACTTCGGGATCGGCGGAGTGGACCAGCGCTCTTACCTTAAAACAAATTTCCTGCTGCCAATCGGGCAACGTATGGATGTATTCATCAACCCGGGGATCAGTCTTTTGATCGCTCATATTTTTACTATCCCATGGGCCGGCTAAAAACACTAAGGCTTGAGGTTGTGGGCTGGAAGTGAAATAGTTTATACAGGTAGCGGCTAACGAATGGGGTTGAGTGTGAGCAAATCGTACAAATCATGGACAATCTATAGCATTGGACTTTTCGTGGTCTGGGCGCTTATTTTTCTGGCCAGATGGAAGCTAAAAGGAATTCCGGGTCTGGATACGATAGCCTTAATTTTCTTTGGGTATTTTGTCGGCTGGTTATCGGCAACTATAAAATTCGTTCTCATAAGCAAGGGAATTTTCGGCCTCACATCGTTTAAGCCCAGGAAATAATTGGCCGTCCAGTTTGTTTTGAGAATGCTTGCCAGCGACGCGGTGGGAGATTTCTTCACGACTGGCATCGTCTCTGCGCTCGGTGCTCGGTCGGATCTTTATACTCATCCCAGGCACTATTGAAAGCTTCGCGATAAATGTCCCGGGCATGCTCAGGCAGCACGTTTGTGACACTCGCGGGTAAATCAATGTTGTGCTTGTATGGCATAGGGTTTTCCCTGTACTCGACGCGCACGGTTAGAGTTTGGCGCGCCGTCCCACAATCAGGTTGTAGATGAATACAATCAGCGCCACTACGAGCAGCAGGTTGATCAATGCGCCGCCGATATGGCCAATCAGGCCGACCAGCCAGAGGATGAGTAAAATAACAATGATGGTGTAGAGCATAATGGATGACCCTTTCTGAAAATAGTTGATATATAACGGGGGCTTAATAGCAGCCCGAATTGTTATTCTTCCGCTTCTTCTTTTAACCCGTCTGACTTCATACATGTCCTCCTCTTAACACTGGCTGCGACTTGCTCAACCTTAGCCCATACGGCCTATGCTATGCACTGTGGGAACTGCCACGGAATTGGTGGCGGCCGCGGTAATTAGTGCAAAAGACAGCCGGGATATTCCCAGAAATACCCAGCGCAAGGCAATAAGTCCTCTTTGTGAGAAGTTACTAAAAAGCTTGCGGATGAGTAGCGCCAGCCGTGGGCTTTACTGGTTGAGACGGCCCCAACAGCTGCCGCCGTAGTCAGTCACGTATGCCTGTGCTCCAATCGATCCACCAGAGAGCAGGTAATAGACTGTTCCGTCGTTTTCGTGGTTAATCCAGTAGACATTGCCCAGGTACGAACTATAGCCATTAGTCGCACAGCCGCCAGCCGTCTCGAACCAAATATTGCTTCCGACTCCCGTGCCGCCGGCCGGAGGGCAGGGGCCCAGGTCAGCCTGGCCGCTCGTGTTAGTCCCCAGGCACTCATTTGCCACTGGGGAGTATATCTCGACCATCTCAGCGCCATTGAAGGTGTTGTTATACCCGCTGCCCACTATAAACGGGCAGGCCTTACCGGGTGAACTGGTACCGTTTGTGACATATCCATCGTTGCAGTAGCCGGTGAGCTGATATACCTGAAACTGGTCATTATACACACCGGAAGTGTACATATCGACCGGGGCGCCATTGCCGGAGCCGGCGTTCCAGTCATTCAGACAGTATCCACTCCCGCCTTACGCACAGACCTCCGGATAGCCGGATGCCAACGCAGGAGCGGCTCCAAACGCCAGCGGAGCTCCGGCTGCCAGGACAACGGCGCCGACGATCGGTGCGATCCGGTTCTTCAATTTAGATAATGCTTTCAGAAACATACGTTTTACCCTCCTTTGGTGATGGCATCGTAAATAAGCACTTATATGGTTGTCAATGAAAAAATTGCTGAAATTCAAGCAGTTAAAGGCAATAAAAGTGGTTCTGGAAAGTAATAAGGCGGGGCGTTAATCCCACCTTATTTGTGGTAGCGGGTTTTATTTACTTTCTCACCTAATCTGTCTCACTGGGAGGGTAAACGCCGACACAGTACACACCGGAGTGATTCAGGTAGTAAGGGACCTCGTTTGAAAATCCGCCCGGGGCCAGGTAGCCTCCCCAGTGGTTATTTTTGAACTGAGTTCCTTCATCGCCGGTACTGCAGCCCGCCATTTTGAAGTTGGTTCCCCAGCCCCCGCTATAGGTGTTCGCAGGGCACGGATCAAGCCCAGCGTTGGCGGAGCCGGAGTTATTATTGGCATCACCTACGCACAAGCCATTGTACGGACCGCCACCAACAAACTCAAAGTAGCTGTTACTATAATCAGCATACAATCAGTAGTCTGCGATAATCAGTTTTTTCATCTTCATCATGTTGGCATAAGCTCCCGGGCGCCTCAGGAGCTCATCCACATTTTTCGGCACTATCTGCCAGCTGAGGCCGTACTTATCTTTCAACCAGCCGCATTGTTCGGCTTCGGGAACCGCCGAAAGCTTCTCCCAGTAGTAATCAATTTCCACCTGATCTTCGCAGGCAACCGCGAAGGAGACAGCTTCATTAAATTTGAAGGCTGAGCCGGCATTAATTGCCAGGAAGCGATTGCCTCTGAGTTCAAAATCAATGGTCAGTACTTTTCCGGCCATGTCAGACTGGAAATCTGCCAGGCCATCTTCTTTTGAGTCCGGATAATGCAAGGCCGCGATGGTTTTACTATCAGGAAATACAGAAATATAAAAATCAACTGCTTCCCTGACGTTACCGTTAAACCATAGACTTGGTGTAATGGCGTTAGTCATACATACCTCCTCGCAACTTCAATTTCAATTCATTATATAGAAATATAGAAGCGAATCTCCGTATTTCTCGTCAATGTTGTAAATTACTAGCATATGGGTACATGGCCTCGAAAAGCAGTTAACGTATTTGAAGCGTTTGTAGCCGCAGACTGGTTCATTTTCGTTGCGGCCCTGGGGGTGGCCTTTCTTTTTTATACCCGGCTTGGCAGAGGGGGTGGGAAAGGGTTCGAGTCATTTGCAACGGCACTGGTTGCGCTTTTTGCCGCCTTCACAACGTTCAAGCTCACATTTGAAACCTACCGTCTCAAGCGTGCTACTGAGGCTCAATTTGCCCCCTATCTCACGATGCACTGGGGCGAGGAATCAGATGACGCTACAGGGACTCTCACCATAACTAACCACGGCCTGGGTCCAGCCCTGGCTATTAAATTCAAGAAGATACTTATAAATGGTGAAGACATACAAGCCGGCGGTATGCTGGACGTATGCGAAGTGATTGGCAAGGACTCAAGCGTAACAATTCCGAATGCCTATACCAGGCACCTGGCGCCGAAGGCACCATTACGTGCTATTGAGATTCATGCCGAATATACCGATATCGGCTGTTTAAAGCATGATGCCAGATTTGTGCTGGGCGGGGGCCGGTCTCCGGCCTTTATTGTTCGGGAGCAGACCGCAGGTAAAACCCCTTTCACAGGCTGAGCAAGCCGTCTGGAATCTTGCTCATCACCATCTTATGAATGATGTAAAATCGTATTCACTTCGCTATAATTCTAATCATAAGTACCATAAAGAGGTAATAGAGGCAGCCCGATGTCCCGTCTTCCCGTACCCGGTAGCGACTACAATGTCTGGGGTACTATTCTCAATGACTTCTTGAACGTCAGCCACAACGACGATGGCACATTACGAACCGGTGCTATCCAAAGCGCAGGAAGTGTTACAAAGGTCAACGGCCAAGCACCAAGTGGTGGTAGCATAACCCTATCCGCTAGTGACGTTGGTGCGCTACCGGTTTCAACCAGGCTAGCCGGGCTTGCGGATTCATCAGCCGCTGCCGGCGCGAGCAACGGGCAGGTTTTGAGCTATGATAGCACTTCAAGTGAATGGGTGCCGGCCACCATATTATCCGGTTCCCCAGGGGACGCCACTAACAGTACGCCAGGGCTCATACAGCTCAGTGGGGATCTGGGAGGAGTTGCCACAAGTCCAAGCGTTAAAGGAATTAACGGTATTACTCTCCCCTCGTCTGCTCCGACCGGATCTGGTCAAGTTCTGACCAGCACTTCAAGCAGCGCTTCGGTTTGGCAGACACCGGCTAGCGCTCCAGTATCGACTGTGTTTGGCAGAACGGGGGCGGTGGCAGCTGCCAACGGCGACTACAATGCCGCACAGGTCGGAGCGTTGCCATCCACGGACGACTTGAGTGCCATTGCTGCCGTCAATGCCACGAGCGGCAATGTCTCCCTCAACAGCCATAAGCTTACAAACCTTGCCAATGGCACCAATGCTACGGATGCCGCAGCGTTCGGGCAAATACCCACCAGCGCGAGCGGTATTGGCGGTCTGCTTGCCAGCAATAATCTCTCAGACGTGAGTAATACTGCTACAGCCCGGAATAATCTTGATGCCGCCCAGGGTCTCACTCCTACAGCCGTTAAAACCAGTGCTTACACTGCCAGCCCTGGAGATTTCGTCCCGGTAGATGCGTCAGGTGGTAGCGTTACTGTTACGCTGCCGGCTGCACCGCCAGACAAGTCGAGAGCGGAGATCAAGCTTGTTAACACCAGCAGCGGCAATACCGTCACCATCAATACGAGCGGCAGTGATGTTTTCAACAAGACGAGTGGAAGTACTAGTGGCACCTTATCTCTGCTGAATCAGGCTCTCATGGTACAGTACTCCAGCTCAAGTGCCATATGGTACGTCCAGAGTGATGATTTGCCACTCAGCCAGTTGGACGTGCGGTACGCTTCTCTTGACGTCAACAGCCGTCTGACGCCAACGGACAGGGATAACGTCTCGGTTGTATTTACCGCCGCGCAGACCGCATCTTCGCTGACGAATGGTACGACCTATCGGTTCAACTGCAGCGGCGGGTCCATTAGCCAAACTCTTCCTTCCGCGCCGGCCGCGGGAACAACCTTGAGCTTCAAGCGTACCGACACTGTGGCGGCCAATACGCTCTCTCTGGTTGCCGGAGGAAGTGATACATTTGGTGAATCCAGCCCGACATCTATCGGGGGCGCCCAAGCTGTGACATACGTTTACGGAACTGATGGAGCCTGGCATGCCACTGCCGGCTTAATGCCCATCGCTAATCTTTTGACCACGAGCATTGCAAACACTTTGTACAGTCCCCTGGGCGTACCGGCATGGCAGGGTAATTATCAATACGTCGCAGGTCAATTAGTCGTGTATAGCGGCGGGATGTATCTGGCGACGAACACATTTACCTCAGCATCCAGTTTTAACCCTAATAACTGGTACTACATTGGTCAGCTGAGCTCTATACCGATTGATGGAACTGCTTCGGATATCCAACCAAATGGCAATCAAAGCGCCGGCGCGATCGGGAAGGCGGCAGATGCGGGACACATTCATCCGGCTACCTCGTGGATGCCGGCTGACTCCGGTTTAAAAGCCTGGAGCTTCGACCCTTCATTTATGTCAACGACCTCCTCCTCAACGAGCGGAGGTGCAGTAGTTTTTTCCAAGCTCCGCATTGCCCAGGCCCAGACGGTGTCTGATGTTTGGTTCAATATCACCAGTGCGGCGGTCAACGCCAATGCTACCGGTACTGAATGCGGCGTTGCCATTTATGATTCAAGCGGTGGCGCTACTCAGTATGCTGCGAGCGGTACCGGCGTGGCGGCTGCCGCGTTTGGCACCTCCGGCGGCGGCTTCATTTCAGTTGCTCTTGCCACACCGGTGTCGCTGGCGCCGGGCATTTATACTGTTGCCTGGTGGTGCAACGTCACAACGGGAGGCAGTCAGCCTGCCTTTTCCCGGGGTGCGTCGAACACTGCTGTTAACAGCGGCCAAACCGGCAGTAGCGCGCGCTACGGCAACGCGCAAACCGGGGTGACGTCAACTCCAGCACTGCTCAGTAGTATGGCGGCGGGCCAGACCGCCTGGTGGGCGGCTCTGTCGTAATGGCGAGCCGTATCTGGATCCTGACGAACGCCGCCGTTACCGCGATACTCGGCGATCCGACAGCAACTGGTGTTATAGATACATCCGGCAACACCGTATATGAAATAAATAAGTTAACCGATACACCGCACACCCTCAGTAACGCGACACTCAAGTCGCTGTTGGTAGTCAACGACTACGAATCTGAATTAACGCAGGGCACCGGGGTGTACTATGGTTTGATGGCCGAGCTCGAAGTTGGCATCCCGTCATACTATTCGGCGCTGCTCTATGACAATGAGGACTGGGCGCTGGACGCTACGAATGGATATATCCCGCAAACTCGTACAACTCAGCAGGCGAATGCACTCAATTGGTATAAACGGGCCGGCGACCTGATCCGTTGCTATGGTTATACCGCCATTTGCAGCCCGGCTCGCGATCTGGCCAATGTGCTCTGGGCACCCGCCGGCGGCTTGGACTCCCAGACTTTCTCAAGCGGCATTCTGGGGGCCGCGGCTCCTTTTTTTGATATTGTGCATATCCAATCTCAAGGCGACCAGCCAATGGCCGCTCAGAGTTATGCACTGCCGGCAACGACCTTCAACAATTTCGTACATACCGCTGTGCAGCAGATTCAGAGCGTTTCCGCGAATGCGGTCATGACGTGCGGATTGGCAGTGCATGCGGCTGATATTGCACCCTACACAAATATGCAGGCCATGCAGCAAGCGACGGCTCAATATGCGGTGGCTCAGGGGTGTGTCGGTTTTTGGATGAATTTCAACAGCAATGACAGCGCCGGGATAGCAGCCGTTCAGGCGCTGGCCGGAGTGTAGGGCAAGGCGGAGCTCGGGGCGGTGCTTGCGGTTTGGCTTAATGGTTTGGGTAAAGCAATGGTCACTGTAGTGCCTTGCCGCACTGCTGATTGAACTGAAATATCACCCACCAGGTAATTCATGATGAGTTTATCCAGATAAAGGCTGAATCCCATGCCCGCATGATTAAAGATCTCAACACCTTCAGTTTTCGAAAAGGCCTGGAAGAGTAAGTACTGTTTTTCCGCTGGAATGCCTGCACCATGGTCGGTGACGGCGATTTCAAACCGTGTGTGATCTTCGCTGCCCGTTATTTCGATAGTGCTGTTCGCCGGGCTATAGTAAGCTGCGTTATCCAGGACGGTGCGGATTACAATGCGAAGCAGCCGTACATCCCGGGTCTGAAATGTAAATGGCCGCACTGTCACCTTAATTTGCTTGCTGGAAAAGGCAGTACCCATAGTGCCCATAACCTGATTGATAAAAGATTGCAATTCAAGGGTTGTATAAGCCGATAGGCTGTGCGTGCCTCTCAGCAAGTTAGCTACAGCCAGCTTGTCAAGCACTTCGTGCAGCCGGAATTGACCATTCTTGAGACCGGCGGAGGAGGAAGGGTCGAATCTGGCGAGCTCACTGTCGAGGTTGGCCACAAGTTGGTTGAGTTCGGCACTAATATTTTTGACCAGCTGGTCGCGGTCCTTATTGAAACCGGTTTCCTGAGTAAGCACATGCTGCACCTCAGCTTTCTGACGTTGGCGGAAAAAGCCGCGTCGCAGCATATAGAATGCCAGCAGCGCCAGACTACTGAAGATTACCAATTGGACAATAAGGTTGACTTGCCCAACCTTAAAATTGCTGTGGTGCTGAGCCAGAAAGTCAAACCAAAAGACGGCGGCACCGAGTAAAACAAATGACACGTCAAATCCGCTTTGACGCCAAAGCGGGGCGGATGGTGGAACCGGAGTATCAGTGCTATCCGGTGAGATACCGGGGGCTGTAGCAATCAGGCGGTTAACCACAGTGTTAATTTGCTTAAGCATAGCCTTGGCTGCATCCGCAGACGGTGGTTTCGGGCTGCCACTCAGACTCACAAGATCGAGTGCGGCCCCGATTACTGTAAGTGGCGTACGCAAATAGTGCGACACCAGTCCGGTAAACGTATATTTAAGTTCACTGATTTGTTGTTCGCGCTGATATAGTTGGCGAAGGCGCTTGATCTCAGCGGCATCATTGCGGGCGCGTAGTCCCAAGAGCAGTACATCGCCGGCCAGTATGAAAAAGATAAAGTAAGGCAGCGTGTATTTGACCGGTGCCGGCAGCTTGCGAATATTATTCTCCGTAGCATGCAACATACTCGAGGGCGCAGCCAGCAAAAGACGGCCAATTGCAGTGACGGTTTTCGTAATATATGCACCGGGCGAGGATGCTGGAGCTCCCGCGCCAGGAGAGCCGCCAGCGCTACTGATTACTACTTGAAATCGATGCGTAACCGTTTGTCCATCAAGGCCGACGACGGTGATTGAAAGGTTTGTGCCATAATTCACCGATGGTTGCCAGCGCCAGGATGCTGTTCCTTCTTCACCCGGAGTCTGCGAGTGGATGAGCGAGCCGTCGACAGAAAAGTCTACTCGTGCAAAGCTGGTGCCGGCGCCGTTTAACGGTGTGACAATAATCGTGTAGCCACTGCGAGGAATAACCTGACCGTTTGTGAGATTGATGTTAACTTCAAGCGGCAAAGGACTCGGAGCCGGTGATGCCGGAGGGTTGGGTGCGGATGAAGGCGGAGGTGCAGGCAGTGTGACAATGGTAGAGGCACAGTCAGCTTGAAAGTCGCAACTGCCATAGGAGCTTGAGCCATAGGCGCCTGCCCAAGCCGGTACTGGGCATATCGCCACTGCAAGCGCAAGGACTATTGTACCCCAGTGAATTGTTCTTGTGTACTTTAGACTCAAGACTCACTCGTTGATTACCGTAAGAAATGGTTATGTTAATAGTACGACGAACTTGAGGTTATGCCAAAAAAAGCAACGGCCGATCGATGCCGGCTTGGCCTGGCACCCTGTCGCATTTTCTCTCGCGTAGCCCCACGTATATAATTTGCAATGGAGAATAAAAATGGGCAAAAACGCAGTAGTCGTAATTTACCTCTTAGCCATGATGGCGACAGTAGTTGTTCTCGATATTCTTTTCTTTAGACATCGATTTGGGGAACGGCTGATAGCAAATATTGGAATTGTTCTGGTATATGCGGCTTTCTATCTGGCGTTTCTAAAGAATCGTTGATTCAGGGTTGAATAATATTAAAATCAATAGCTTAACGGTTCCATGTACTCTTGATCGGGTTCTGTTGGCTCTGGACTTATTGGACGGATATGCTGTAGTTTGCTTTGGCTGGCCACCGTGAACGGGCTTAGAACCCACGTCTGTTTGACTAGAACACTTGTTACTACGCCAACGGCTTAAGTTTGGTTACGAGCTGATTAGCAAGGGCAAACATGGGCAACAAATCCACCGGCTTAGCAACCTGGCCCTTCAAATATATGTACAAGAAGTTTCCGGCGGTTTCCACAATACAATCTTTGGATTGGCTTTCTATAAGCGCTATAGTGTCCGAGCTGAACACGGCAAGCGCCTCGTTTTCAATTTCGGGTGGAGCGAAAAGACAATAGGATCGGTCTGAGTCTCCTCCAAGCGAAACCAGATTCTTTACATTCGTAGTGTCTTGGAAGACTAGCGCGATAATGTCTAGCTGTGACCCCTTAACAGTCGGGTGGAACCCCTTTTTGGCCATCAGCATGGTACCAAGCTGTCCCTGCATATCCAGGCTCAGTACTACGTATTTATACACTGTGTTTGGGCCGTTGAATGTCTGTGAATAAAATAACTGAAGTTTGTGACCGCCGAATGTGCCAGTTATGATATTGGATATTTTTTGGTCACGACCGGGTAGATGGAAGATGGCGCCGGAGGTGGAGTTAACCGCACCTTCTTTGAGATAGGTATAGTTGTTCGTCATAGCAAAGTCTTCCCACCATTGCCGGGGGTGGAGAAAGCGGCTCCATATATTCCGGGAAGCGTTGCTGGCTTGAACTTCGGTTTTCAGTAGATTCTTGCCAGGGCTCTCATTTTGTGGGGCTAAATTTTCGCTCATGCGGTTCCCTCATTGATATGACTATATTGTATATTGGGTGACAGTCGGGGTTTCATCTACTCATGGGTATAACGATACTCCAGCGGAGAGTCAATATGCCCTACCAAAATCTACTGCTCGAGCTGACTCCGCTGAAAATAAAGAAAGCCTGTAGTGGCAGGATTAGATGGGTCAGCCTGTTGTCATTGACAAATAAACGAAAAAAATCCTGGCTGAGCAGGACGGTCTGGAACCCGATATACAACCAGCCCCCAAGGAGGCTGGTGTCTCCTGGGGGGGGGTATCGTGACTGCCGTCATAACTTCAGCACCTTCTGCTCATCCGCAAGGCGGTAAGCACCCGGGTGGCAGAAGGGCGGGGCCTAGAGGCGATGGCGGAAGCGTGGGGTCTACGGCGGACCCAGCCAAGTTCCTCGAAGTACCGTGGGATGAGCGGTAGTCGCTGAAACGTGCCGCGGTCAGGGTGGATCCACCCTGACCGCATGCTGTAATCAAGATCAAATTATTTTGAACTGAAGCGCTAAACGCTTTGAACTCTCGCAAGCAATTGGTTCTACATCAAAGAAGCGACCGGAGGATATGACCCCCGGCCGCTCCTTTGATGTGGCTGGTGTTCGGCCTAGGCCGTGAAAGCTATACCCTCACTTTAACGTGATGGCTATTCGTTGCCCTACCCAGCTATGGTACCAGCGGGATATCCCAGCCGTCGGTATCAATCATACAGGGGAGCACCGATACGCCATTGGTCGGAGTGAGCCCCGCGTACGCGGCATTCCATATCGTGGGCGCCCCTTCGGTGCCGCAGCCGTCATGCTCGCCGCCCCACACGGAGTCAAGATTTCCCGGGTTGGTCGGGTTGATGAACAGTTGATTAGACGCCGCTTGGCATGCTTCCATTACGACTGCATTCAGGCTGTAATGGGCACCCTTGCTGGTAGCGACGGTTGCGCAATCGCCGCCATTCTGGACTGCGTAATCGGTGTAGCCGCCGTAGCTGCCCATCGAGGTGAAATCCCATGTTGTGATGCTGCACGAGCTGCTGAGAGTAACTTGGTACCCCGTGTTCGCGCCACACCACCCGAGCGACCGGTCCTGGTCTTCGAGGATGTTGTGGTAGGTCGTGCCGTCAGGCACGACCTGTCCTGCCTGTGCGACACCGGCCCCAAACGCTAGTGGAGCCCCCGCTGCCAGGACAATAGCGCCGGCGATTGGGGCGATGCTGTTTCTTAATTTAAGAAATACTTTCAGGAACATAAATTCTACCCTCCTTAGTGTTCCCATAGTAGATAAATGGTTATGTAATTGCAATTGATAATTTGTTGAAATTCAAGGGTATAAGGAGCCTGAGCTTTATGCAGAGTTACTAAACCATTTACGCAAGTTGCAAAGGCGTGTGTGCCATGATCAGGTACATCAGGTACGTGGCAGAAATCAATAAAAAACCTTCTTAGAGCCAAAATAAACACATAAACGCATTGGTGACCCTCATAGAAACGAACTGGAATCTTATCTGCGAGGAGATACTTAGATGGTATCAGATACTCAAGAATTTACAGATACCCAATCCTTGAGCATGACGGTCTGGAATCTTTTTAATTTTCGTTCGACGATTCCTAGCCCGCCACTTGTATTGAGTGCGCTAGCACTAGTCGTCAAATCAAATGTATGCCGATAGTCAAGAACCAACCAATTATTGATACATAAAGCAGTCGTTCGACTATGCCAACATAGCGCAAGCCACGTGGCGCGGCGACCGCCAAAAATGTGAGTAGCGCAAAGAATGCTATCGCCTTTTTGAATAAGCGCAAAGAGCCGAGCACATTTGCCCAGTCGGCTTGGCTGGCTATTGCTCTATCAAATGACACCGAGGCCACAATGGCCGAGCCAAAGATAAGTAACGCCATTACCATGTGTGTTCCACTGGTAGTTTTACGTTTATTATGAGCCGCCACAACCGGCGCTTGCGAGATTACCAGGCGTGCCAACCCCAAAACTATTAGTGCCGCGTCCGTCGTCAGAGGAGCTGGCGAGACCACGGTTGCCACTGCTGCGGCCGTCAAAAAAGCAGCAATAGCTTGGGTGACACACATTGCCTGGTACCAAAAACGGAACCGACCGGCGCCGTATTCACTTACGGCGTTACGCAACGGATGGAGGCCAGTCGGTAAGAAGTGCAGATAAACCAAACAGCCCGCACTGATGGCAATAAATAGTAAAATAAGTGCACCAAGCACCCAATCCATAACAACATTCTACCCAAAATTTAAATATCCAGCTGAGCGCACCAGCCTGGAACCCGCGGTTCGAATCCGACTCCCCTTCTTGCCGCGAACTCGGCAATCACGGCTGGGCTGGTTCTGACTAGCCTCATTCGGATTTGCTTCGCTCTAGACTAACGAGACTATTGTGACGTAGTTAGCTGCAGTTGAGATAATAGGATTCGAACCATGCTTCTTTGCCACCTTATTTCAGGCTCACCTTAGTTAAGCTTACGAGTTGAGAGAAGTCAAATCATTCTTCTAGTTCGAGTAAAAGCAAAGCCCCGCCGAGAAACGGCAGGGCCCGCTCAGGGTGGTTCTGCCGCCCTCAGTGGGGCGTGGATTTCTTTCCGGTCAGGCGGTGGCGTCGAAGTCCTCGGCCGGAATGGCTGACGGCTCGACGAACGGGCGCGGCTCCTTCTCGACACCGCCCCACGGTGCTCGCATCACGCCATCGGGTGTGGTGTTGCTACCGCTCATGTTGGTGGGCACGATCTCGATGTCGAATTCCGGCCAGTCGTAGAGATGGCCGGGCAAGTCGTTGATGAGCGCCACCAGCGCGGCGTGGACGTAGTCGTGAATGGCCACGCGCCGGCGGCGCTGCACCCTGATGGGGTCGTTGACGTTTCCAGCGCCCGGGTTGATGAGAATCTGGATCTCTGCCGCGTTAAGCGAGGCCCCGTGCATCTGGCCGAAGTTGACGAGCACCTGGCTCGGGGTCAGCTTCTCGTCCGAATCGACCTGGTTCACAGCTGATGCTACGGCCTGCGTCAGGGTGTGTGCGATGGTATACACGGCCCTCAGTTTGGGGTCGGCTTCGGTGGCCACGTCGTAGCCGGCCGCATCCGGCAGGCGCCATTCGGGCTTGCAATTGATGGTGACGAGGGGCATCCCTGGTCTCCTAGGTGCGATGGAAGGAGTCTTCTACCTTCGTGAACGATACAATAACACAATGCTAAGTAAAAATCCAGTTCAGAACCAGTTGCCACACTCCTATCACACCTACTCTTTCATAAGGGAAATGGGAGCAGTCCAGCCCCGAGCGGGGCTGGACTGCTCCTTACATGGCATCAACCGGATGTAGCCGACCACGCGGCTCGGACGCCCTTGAGCCAGACGCCGACGGTCAGCCGGATGTTGTTGTCGTCGGCGAAGCCTTGGACTGCCTCGCGGATTTCTTCGGCGCGGTCGTCGAGGTTCGCCACTCGGTCGGGGTAGTCGAGCGCCTCGATGTCGAGCACGACGTCGAGGCCGCTGTGGTCACCCATGGAGGTATCGAGCATGACTGTCCTGAGTTCGAGGTCGACCTTGGAGTCGAGCTGCTCGAACTGCCCGGGCTGGCCGTCGGGGCCGGGAACGATGCATGACAGCTTCCAGGCGACGATGTCCAGGATGCCTCGCTTGAAGCGCAGGACAACGTCGCGCGGCAGGCTTGACAGCGCACCGTTGCGGTCGCAAACCGTAATGAAAGGCATAATGCCCCTTTCTCGCAAGGAACTACTGGCGATTAGATTTCCGCCACACCAACTCAAAGATGAGAGGTTATGTTATAATAACATATTACTGAGTATAATACAAATTAGGGCTGCAGGGTTCGAACCGTCCAACAGATATAGAGGTTTGCGATGGTCTAGGAACCCGGTCCTACGAAGTAGCGTTGAGTTGTCGTCGGGAGGTCTGGTCACTAGGTATTTTGGGGCTTTTCCAACAGATATAAATTAGTGCAACAAAGACCGGTCACGGAACCCGGTCGTTAATATTAATGCTTACCTTGGCTGGGCATCGTGTTCCGGAATATAACCGAAGAGGACGAACTTGAGTGTGATATAGATGAAATCCGAGAGTTGCTAGACGAAGGGAAGCCTGGCAACAGCGAAGGACAGTCAAAATGATAGGCGGCTTGTTTCGCAAACAGTCTTCAGAGGCACTTGCCAAATCAAGGCTGTTTGACCAGAGCCAGTTCTATCAAGCCTTTGCTCGTGACCTTGGACGCTGCCGGAAGGAGATTGTCATCGAGAGCCCTTTCATCACCATCAAACGCACTGCAACTTTACTTCCAATCTTTCGAACGTTGGAGAGGCGTGGCGTCAAGGTGGTACTCAATACTCGCGACCCGCGAGAACATGACTCGTTTATGCGGACGGAGGCAGACGGCGCACTAGCAATGCTTCGGGAGTTTGGAGTGAGGATACTGCTGACCGGAGGCCATCACAGGAAGTTGGCAGTCCTCGACAGAAAAGTTCTGTGGGAAGGAAGCTTAAATATCTTATCGCACGCCGACAGCTGCGAAATAATGCGCCGAATTGAGTCGCCAACGCTTGCTAACGAAATGCTATCTTTTACGCGGATTAAGAGCCATTTGAGTTAAGCTTGGATGGATCAATCCCTAGCGCATCAAAAAGCAGTGCTAACGTCGAGTATCGAGGGTCCTGTTCCCCTCTTTCTATACGGGCAATGGTATTGGCCGAAACGCCAGTATGCTTGCCAAGTTCGTCCTGCGTTAGCCCTTTTTTGGTTCGAGCATCAGAAATAAGTTGTCCCAGTGATTCTAGTGAGCGCATACGCGAGTATTCTACCACTATATATGGGAGCCAAGTTACGCTGTGAGATGGAACGGCCTTGCAACCTTGGCTAGTGGGTTATTGTTATTTGCGCTCGCCACTAGTTCTTGGTATGTCGGTGGTGAGTTGAATAGCGCACCGAAACAATTGGCTCTTGCCGTTGGGTCGGATTGATTAAGTAATAATTTGTCTGGACGCTTGAGGATATGGTGTGCCGAAACTCGTATAAACTGCTCAGTCCGCTTGAAGTCTACTTCGGCTTCGCTCAAGGACTTCAGGCGCTCTATCTCGGTCTCAAGGTTGCGGATTTCATTCTCGATGTATTTGATTGTTCCCGGGTCGAGAAATTTGATCTTTTCAGCGGCTAGTCTGGCTTGAGAACTTAAAGCAGAGATAGCACGTGTCCGTTGGGCCTGGTCGGCGATTTGAATCTGATTACGCTTCGCCCATTCTTCAACTACCGTGTCAATGATGGCCGGCATGAACTCATCCGCAACAGTAATTCGGCCTACGAAAGACTTGATGGTTTGATCGAATACTTGCCTGGGAACCCGGAAGTAATGGCCGCGATTAGAGCAGTGATATCCAGGGTAGTGCTTTCCTAGTTGGCCACGGCTAAAGCTGCCGCACAGCGGTCGGCTGCATTCGGGGCACATCACAACCCGTCGGAAGGGGAACTCGGGGGCCTTCGCTCCTTTTCGTAGCTGGTCTTCACGCGGTTGGCGTTTGATAATTTTGATCTCGCCTGCAGCCTCGGTTATTACAAGTTTCCCCCTGTTAGCGTTGTTAAAGAGTTCGATTGAAACAAGGCCGGGAAACTTTGCTTTGACCGGGCGACCGTTGGTCCATTTTTCGGTCATAACCCCGGCGTAAATTGGGCTCTTTACATAACGCCACAGCCCTTTTACGGTCAGTAGATTGCCTCCTGTTCTAGCGGTAATCCGTGTCCGGTCTTGTTTGTCTCTGGCGTACATAACTCTGGTTTTGAAGCCGAGGCCGTTTATCGAGTCCACTATTTGGTGGTCGTCCAATGTCCCTCTTGCCCTGAGCTCAAACATCTGTTTTATCCAATACCCTTCAACCGGATGCGGTTCGAGTACGCAACGCTTGCCGTTGATGGTTTCAGCAGTGGCATTGGTATAACCAATTGGTGGCCGGCGAACCCAGTACCCAAGTCGGGCATACCGGATTTCAGCTCCGATCATCCGGCTCATAATGTCGCGCTTCTCGTCATGGGCTCGCTCTGCTTCAAGGATTTCGGAGTTCTTGGTAGGGTCGTAAACGCTCCATTTGTAGCTCAGCCCTAAGTGCTCTAGCGTGTTTACCTTTCGAGTGCCGATGATGCCGTAAATATCCATGAGTCGGACGCCAGCTTTATCAAGCTGCATCTTCAGGTTACTGTATGAATATGAGCCACCACGAGTAAAGCGGTCGATGGATTTAACAATGAAGAGCTGAATGCCATTCTTGCGCTTCTTGCAGTAATCAATAGCTTCCTGGATAGGCTGCTGCTCTTGCGAGGCAGATTCAAGGTACACGAAGACCTTCTTAACCTTGATATTACGGTTTGCTGCGAATTGCTCGATCTGTTCACGCTGGGCCTCGGGCGAGTCTCCATCAACCCCCTGCTTTGTTGTTGATACAC
>Ga0209420_1000454_pt1 | contig 22001 bp, 29 predicted proteins | sample BlaSpr_A8_OM1_O1_FD_187972 | JGI IMG/M metagenome (GOLD analysis project Ga0209420, IMG submission 187972) | Forest soil microbial communities from Thunder Bay, Ontario, Canada - Black Spruce, Ontario site 2_A8_OM1_O1 (SPAdes) (version 2) | ecosystem: Environmental > Terrestrial > Soil > Boreal...
CTTCATCGCGCGCGGCCGCGACGTCGTGTTCCCCGAAAATACCGCGATGCAGATCGGCATCAGCGTTCGACCAATGGCTTCAGCAATGGTCTTGCCGCAATAGTGATCGGCGCCGCCAAGGGTCCTGCGGCGGAACCATCGCGGTGACAGCTCCCACGTTTTGACCCTCACCCTAGAATTAATATTTGGCCGGACCAATTTGCGGCATCATCACGGTTCCTCTGCCGGGAGACATCGGACCACCGTGCGCTCGGAAGGTTTGACGTGCTCGTAATAGCGTATCGTCACAACCTTGACCCCGGTCGCCTTCGACAGTTCTCCAATGCTAAATCGCTCATTCGAATTCATGGGCTTGACCCTATAGCCGCTATAGACCTCATGCTTGAATAGCGAGAGGCTAACATGAGCGGTGGTTGGCGAAAAAAGATTCGCTGTCAGCCCCGCCATTTGCGTTTGTTACGAGCGGCGTTCAAACCGAGCCGTATGCGGGAAAACACCCTAAAATTTGTGGAAGGCACTCCCCTAAGAAAATACGCGCTGTTGGGGATGTTGCTGCTGTTGGGTTGCACAAGCACCTTCGGACAGTCTGTAGATAAGGGACCTAAAGAGGTCGCGGTCGTTGAGCTCGGGGCGTCGGCAGGTTGCGATATTAGGTCGGGCGGATCGAATGTCGCGCCCACGGCGGCCGTCGAAGTAACGCCCATCGAGACGTGGCTTGAACTCGAGGCGGGCGTAACGCCGATTTTCAGTCGCCATTCCGCAGAATGGGATGTTGATCTTCTGTTCAAGAAACCCTGGACGCTGTCGAAGAAAGCGGAATTCATGGCGGGAGTCGGCCCGGAGTGGATTCACGTGCGGCAGGGTGGTGTGACCACGAATTCTGTCGCGGGCGAGGCAGTGCTGGATTTCATGTTCTGCCCTCGAAAAAACGGCGTTTCGGCTGGTATCTCGAACCGGGCTGCGAATACGGATTCGGACCGGCCCACGAGCGGCCGGCCTAAGCGGCGGTCTACTTATCGCGATCCACTAGCCGTATTCGCACGCGTGAAAGCCGCCGTGGGTGCTTGATGTTTTTGCTCCCTGAACGACTCGACCACAAGCGTTTACTGGAATGGTTGAAGTGAACCTCTTGAGCGAGACAGTTCGCTCATGCGCACATTGTGGCGAGAGGAAGTTCCATTTGAGGAAAGAGTCTAGCCGGCCTCAAGGCTTCGGTGGGAGCGACGGACGATTGTTTTCGTGGACCGACGATCGACGCAAGCACTCAATTTCCGCGACGAAATTTGCTGCGTCTGATGGAGATCATGCTCCTCGGGCTTAGTGTCGTCTTGCTGTAATGTTTCAAGACATCGCGCGCCCGATCAGGCGTATTGAAAAAGCGTCATGAATCCGAGGTCCATGTGAGTTTGGTTGTGGCAATGAAACAGAGTCGCACCTGGATTATTCGCTGTGAAATCCACCTCGGAGGTCGTGTTTGCCGGAACCACGAGCACGTCCTTGATAAGTCCTGAAACCGCAGTTCCGTCCAACTTGGTGACCTCAAAACTATGCCGGTGCAGATGAAGCGGATGATCGTCCGTGCTGTGATTGATCAACTGCAGCCGATACCTTTGTCCCTGACGTAGCATGATCGTGTCTGTTTGGGGGTAGGACTTTCCATTGATCGTCCACGAATCGAAGGCGCCTTGCCCGTGAAACTTTGACTCGAACCGCAAGGGAATGGTCTCGTCCGGTTCGTGGGTGGCCGCTGGGGCGGCAGTGAAGGGCCGATAGTCCCATACCGTTTCTGGTGGCTCGATCCATTTCTGCTTGCCCTGCTGGTTGGCGTACTCGACGACAATTCCCATGCCCGCCTTGCGCAACTGGTCGCGCGTTTCACCGAGTACCCACACGCCCGGCTGATTCATCGTTACCACAGCATCAATACGCTCGGCAGGTCCCAAACGAATTGCGTGCACACGGTTTGGCGTCGCTACGGGATTGCCGTCCATGGCGACCACCATCATTTCGTGTCCCGCGAGCGCCAGCCAGTGAACCAGGCTGGCGCTTGCATTCAAGACATGCAAGAGCACTCGTTGGCCCTCTCGCACCCTGAGAGGATCGCCAAAGCCGAGCATCCGGCCGTCCACCGTTCCATATTCGTACGCAGCTTCCATCGAAGAGTCGCCGCTGGCTCCCATGTACGCGTTCCAATCATGCAACGTAAGGAACATTTCCTGGTCATACGCACCGGCGTCGCCCTTGGGCTCGATATAAAAGCAACCGAACTGTCCGGTGTAGGTAGAGCGCTTCAGGTCATGCCCTGCAAAAGCGTGCGTGTGATACCAACGGAATCCCGCCGGCTGCGGCGTGAAAAGATAGCGGAATTGCGCATTAGGCGCAATCATCGTCCCGCCTTCCTCCGCCGATCCATCCATCGGCGACGGAATCCAAAGCCCGTGCCAGTGCACGATCTCGGGAATCGCAGTTCGATTGAACACGTCAATAGCGATGGGCTTACCTTCGGGCCAGCGAATCAGCGGCCCTGGAACACGTCCATTGTAGGCCACGGTGTGAACGACCTTGCCGGGTGCAATCTCCAGCTCCAGAGACGCGATTTCCAGCTTCACGTCGGCCTCGCTGGGGGCCCATTCCGGTGCGCCGGAAGCCAAGGCTGCCCCGGCGAATGCCGCGCCCGCCTGCAGAATGAATGCGCGACGTTTCATCAAGCTCCTCGCTGCCTATGGAGCGCTGTCAGAGCTGCCTGGACGGTGATGGGACCAATCAAAATAGCGCCCTATGATGCATTTAACGATTAGATGATCGGTTCCAGCAGTCGCGCCCCAACCCGCACCAAAATTGATCTCCCACTTGGGCGAAACAAACAGGTTCACCACAGGGAAGACCTGTTGCTGCTGATAGTGCAGAGAGACAAAATTCCCCCACTGACCGTAATAGGAGTAATACTCAACGCCGATGTTGAAATGTTTTGAAGGCGCAAACGTTACGGTTGCCGCCGGGCCGAAGGTCACGCCTTTGGGGGCGACATTCTTATAGTAAGCCTGCTTCTCTTGGGGTGTCGAACCGGCGGGCGCGGGAACGACATGGACGTCCCAAACCGTTGTAACGTTGACCGACCAGTACCAACGCCCAACGGTCTGGTCCACAATCGGCATGAACTGCCAAGACCAGGTCGGATTGGAGTACGCTGGTCTGGCATATCCGAACTCGCTCGACAAGCTCACTCCGACGGGCCAGCGCCAACGAGGAGGGATCCTCACTCGCGGGCGTATGTGATCTCCGACCCACTGCACACCGTGGCCGCTCTGCTCGGCCGTAAAGATGTAAAAGCCGACCTCGGACCATTCGTTGATCCCCTCTGTTAACTCGATCGTTTCGTGCTCCTGGTGCTGGGTTGGCAGCATGCCCAACTGCACAGTGGTGCTTCCCTCCACCGTAAAATTGCTATGCAGTTCGATCAGCAGCGTCTTGGGGGCCATCGTGTCCGAGGGATAAACCTGAATTTCATAGTTATCCTGCGCACCCGCGCTGGCCGGGTGCAACAAAGCACCGCACATAGCGGAAAGGAACAGGATGCGACGCACCATGCCGGCGGCTCCTGTAACTGGAAGCCCCTCTTTTATACTGCGGGCGCTGCAATCAGACCAACGGCTTTAAACAGAACCGTCCAGATACGCAATTAGTTCTGGCGTCGCAATTCGGCACTTCCGATTTGGACTTGATACTCGTGAGCATCGTACGGTTCTCCTGCCCTGTATACAACGAATTTGCCACCAGCGCACGCCTCAGTGAGATTCAAACGCATTTGCCGGAGAAGTTGAAGTCGGGCTAAAACGACAACATGATGTACGGTAAGGCGACGCTAATCAGGAGTTGCCGGCGGATAGTCTCGATAGGGCTTGTCATATCTGGCATCTACTGTAAGTTTGACAGAACTTGTAACTCTCGAGTTGACATCTCCCGCGGCAATGGCACGTAACCCAATGCGGAGCACTGATTTTGGCCCGAGGTTAGCATCCATTGCAGGAGCTCAAGAAAACCTGGTTTCTTGTCAGCGCCTCCCAGTTGCTGCGGCAAAACCCACCAAGTAAACGTTGCGATGGGGTACGCGTCCTTTCCCGGAGCGTTTGTGATCGACAAGCGAAACTCTGGATCGCCCGAGTTAGCCGCGCTTTTTGCCGCCGCAGTCACACTCGCAGCATCCGCCGAGACGAACTCACCCGCTGCGTTACGCACCGCTCCGAAACTCAACCGATGCCGCAGCGCCCGATTGCTGGCGTCACGCAACCCGGCACACTTCAATGGGTGAATCCAAATGCGTTTGTTTCGACCGTGGATCCCAGTACCGGTGTATGCCTGGGAGGCGACACTCCACGGAACTGCAATTCGGAAACCTTGGACGCAATGCCTTGCGCGGTCCCGATTTCACTTGGAGCGATTTCTATCTGACGGAATCGTTCCCGCTGACCGAGCGTGTAAAGTTACGATTCGACGCTCAATTCTTCAACTTATTCAACCATCCGAACTTTGGGCTTCCAAGCATGGTGCTCGCCGGGATTCCGGGGAAGCCCGCGACGCAGACCGGGTTTGGCGCGCTCACATATACCACTTCGCTGCCTACCGGATTGCTTGGCGTGGGTCTGGGCGGCGACAGCACCCCGCGCATGATCGCGTTCCAGTTGCGGCTAGATTTCTGAGGCGGCGATTACTCGATGTCTGGGCCCGAACGAAACCACATGCATGATTTCCGGTCGCGCTTCGAAAAAAGCCTCTCTTGAAATAGCTATGTTAGATAGCTATCATACGGAGCATGAAGGTAAGCGTGGCAGATGCTAAGAACAAGCTTCCCGAACTGATCAGGGCCGCCGAGGATGGCGAAACCGTGACCATCTGCCGTCGTGGGGTGCCTGTCGTGGATCTTGTCCGAACGAAAAAGCCCACTCGGAAGAAGCGGCGGCTGGGAACCCTCAAAGGTACGATTCAAGTTCTAGAACCGGGATGGTGGAAGCCCATGTCCGATGATGAAGTCGAGGCTTTCATTGAGGGACAAGACTAAATGCGGTTGCTCTTGGACACGGTCGTCATGATCTTCGCAGTGGAGTCACCGGAACGACTCACCAAGCGCGCGACCGCTCTTTTGCGAAATACGGAAAACATCTTGGAACTGAGCGCAATTTCTCTATCCGAAATCGCTATCAAAGCGGCGCGCGGCAAATTAAGAGTTTCCGCCGCTGATACGCACCGCGCGCTTAAGGAGCTTGACCTCCGCATACTTCCCTATACGGCGCATCATGCGTTCTGTCTATTCGATCTTCCGCTACACCACGCGGACCCATTCGACCGCCAAATCATCGCCCAAGCCGTGTGCGAAAAGATTCCGGTGGTCACTTGCGACGAGAAATTCGGCTTGTACAAAGAACTCAAAGTCCTCTGGTAACTCTCAAACCACGGTGCATACTTCCGCTCCGGCCTGAGCCATGCGAAAAGCTCTACTGAGCCATTCGTGTTTCGCGATCGATCGCAGAAGGGCGCAACGATTGGCGATCTGGAAAAATGGCCAGTCGCTGGCCATGCAGGGCTCCGACCTTGGAGATAGCCTCTGCGACGGATGACGGCTTGGGTTCTTGTGTCGCCCGTCGTTGCAAACAGATGAGCCTAGGGCCAATCCGGCCGTACAGTCCTCACGGCGCAAAAAGAGCTCCGTCGCGGTAGCGCAAGGCAGGTAGGGGAGTAAACTGCTGAATGCCCAGTAGAATTTCCTTCGCTTTGGGCTCCGGAGCGAGGCAGAAGGTAGTGATCAGAGGTCGAGCGGGTCAGGAGCCTGGCCGCGGGGCAAGGAAAGTTCAGATGCCGAAGCCCCCGAAAAATAGGCCAAGCAGCGTGAATATCAGCCAAACGACAAGTGCGCAACACATTCCGCCGCGAAAGGCCAATCGCAGATTCCCCATCCCCTTTGCCTCGTGCGCCATCTTCTGGAATGCGACAATACTGCTTAACCCGAGCGTTGCCAAAGAGATACTGAATAGCCAAGTGAGCAACGCCCCGAGTGTGGCAAGTTGTGGGCGGAGCCCATTCGTCAAATTGGCAAACGGTGGCAGAATCCCGCTAAAAACTAATATGAAGAAAGCCAGGTGGCGCCCCGATCGCGACAATATAGCGGCGACTGGGAGCAGGACAATGAAAGCCGTTGCCGCGCCCAGACCAAGCGCAAATGCCAGTGAATTCTTCCTCCTACGGAACAAAAGATAGAGCAGTGCAAGACTGAGCGACCCCGAGCGACCAAAAGAGATTAGGGCTGCCAGCCCATTCTGATCAGTCGCAGCCTCAGCTACAAATCCTACTCCCAAGGCGATCGTGCATATCAAGGCAGAGCACCGGGCCGCCCGTAGCCAGCCCGAACTAACCACGCCAATTGGCTCGCTCTGGGCGGGGAGTACGCTGTCGATCATAGGTTTCTCCCAATAAGAGTGACCATCGAACCGCGCAGATGCGGACTTAGAGAGAGGTAGTATTCGAGGTCGCTCATTCAGTGGTTTGTCGTACGAGGAAGTTTTTTGCTTGCTTGGTATTCATTCTGAAAGCGGATCGTAGCACGGGCCGAGCCATCGGCTGGTCGCCAAACGGCGAGTGGCAGTGGTCACAAAGTCTCGCGCAGCCTTCGGACGAGCGGGGAAGGGCTGTGGCAGCAGGCGGTCGAGTCCGGCAGCTTGAAAGCCTTACGCGAGTTTCGCCGAATGCTTATCCGCTGGCCAAGACCTACTCGATCTTACAGGTTCATACCTAGCCGATTGGCGGATGTAGACGCCAATGACTCTGTGAGATCTTGTTCCTGGAGGATTGAAGATGTCTAAAGAACTTATCGAGTTTTCAAACGCTTTGGCGCTAGCGACTGAACGCTCTGCCGCTAGCGTCGTGGCAATCCATACAGAAACACGCGGCTCTTCTAGCGGAATCGTGTGGCGTCCCGGAGTGATCGTCACTTCCGAGCACGCCCTACGCCGCGATGAAGAAATCCAGCTGACGCTGCCGAATGGCCGTGTTGCTCCCGCGACCCTGGTGGGCCGCGACCCCTCAACAGATATCGCAGTCCTGAAATGTGCTGAGCCCGATACTGCGGTGCCACTTTTCGGCGATGCGGCTGCGTTGAAGCCAGGCAGCCTTACGCTCGTAGTGGGCCGTACTCGTGCGAGCGGACCTGTTGCTGCACTCGGAGTTGTCAGTCTCGTGGCACCGGACAGGCGCACTTGGATGGGAGCGTCGCTCACTCCGTATATCCGACTCGACATTGGCCTGCAACCCACATCAATCGGCGGCGCGGTAATCGACGCGAGCGGTAGCATAGTTGGTCTGGCGACTCCGCGCTTCGCGCGTTTCGGCGCGATCGCAGTTCCCACTTCGGCCATAAACAAAATCGCCGACGCGCTTCTGAAACAAGGCCGAATTCCTCGCGGATATCTCGGAGTCGGTTTGCAGCCGGTGCGCTTGCCGAATATCCTCCGTGAGATGTTGCAGCGGAATGAGAAGACCGCGGCGATTGTTCTGGAGGTGCATCCTGACGGCCCCGCGGACAAGGCTGGGATTGTCATCGGAGATATTCTGGTGTCGCTCGGCGGCCAATCTATCACTCGACTTGAGGACGTACAGTCTCTGATCGGGGACGCAATCGGCAAGACGCTCCCTCTGAAATTCGTTCGAGGGGGAACCGTCCAGGAAGGGACCATCGTGGTAGTGGAACGCCCACATGAGGGAGAATAAAACGTGCTAACCGGATTAGGCGAAATCACAGAGAAACTCCGACGCTCTACCGCGGTCATTCAGTCACGGGGCCACTGCTGCGGCTCTGGTGTGATCTGGTCGAGCGACGGCAGCATCATCACCAATGCTCACGTAGCCCGAGGCATGCGGGTTAAAGTTCAACTCTGGGACGGGCGGGAGTTTGACGCTACGATCGCGTCGCGCGATTCTCGACGGGACCTTGCTCTCCTTCGCATCGACGCGATGAACCTTCCATCGGTTTCGGTCGCCGACTCGTCCCAGGTTCGCTCCGGCGAACTCGCCATCGCTATTGGCAATCCGTTAGGTCTCGTCGGTGCCCTCACGACTGGTGTCATTCATACAGTGAGTCCACTCCGTGGGCTCGGCTCACAATCATGGGTGCAGGCCGATGTCCGCCTGGCACCCGGCAATTCCGGGGGCCCACTTGCCGACGCTCGTGGCCGCTTGATCGGCATCAACACCATGATCGCGGGACGTCTCGCGCTCGCTATTCCGAGTAACGTGGTTCGAGATTTTCTTTCCACCGGTCCATCCGACGCCTGGCTTGGTGTGATGGTTCATCCAGTCCGAATTCCTCGACCAGATGGCGCTGAGAGGAGCGTGCAAGCGTTTGGCTTACTGCTCTGCGAAGTCGAGCCGGATAGTCCGGCTTCCTTTGCCTCCCTCTTACCAGGCGACGTTTTGCTGGGTACCGAAGAAGAAACATTCGCATCGCTCGCTGACCTCGCAAAAATTCTCCAAGGAAGCAACGGCCGCCTCTTGCGGCTCGAATTTCTGCGCGGAGATTACTCGCTCGTCCGTCGCGTGACTGTTCAACTGGGTGTCCAGCGATCGTCGAGGGATTCCGTGGCAGCGTGATCCGCGTGTTCATCGTCGCTCCTTCACCGCTCACTCGAACGGGACTGCAAAGTGTCATTAAGACACGAAATGTGGAAGTAGTCGGCAGCGTTGCCAATTTCGAGGCCCTCGCGGATGGATGGTTAGACGTGGAAGCTGATATCGTGCTCGTTGAGGCATCGGGCGAGCAGTCCGAATCGGTGATAGATTCTCTTGCTGCGTCCCGACTTGCTTCTGAAGCTACCTTCGTTGTTCTTTCAGACCATTCTGAGGCCAGATGGATTTCTGAAGCGCTGAGAGCGGGCGTCCGCGCTGTACTGCCCAGTGATATATCACCAGAACAAATCATCGCCGCACTCGAAGCCGCGGCGGCGGGACTCATTGTTATTCATCCCACGGAAGTTGACTCCATGTTTCCGGCGGCGGATCCATCATCACGTTCACTTGCAGATCTCGCCGAGGAGCTTACGCCTCGCGAGAGTGAAGTGCTTCAAATGCTGGCCAATGGCTTGGCCAATAAAGAGATCGCCGCGCGACTTTCGATTTCGGAGCACACCGTCAAATTTCATGTGGCATCAATTCTTGGCAAGCTCGGTGCGGGAAGCCGCACTGAAGCTGTCTCACTCGGCATTCGACGTGGCATCGTTCTTCTCTGACTTTCCTTGAACTCATTGAGCGGAGAGGTCACGAAGCCTCGGGGACTTTGGACCAGAAGGAAGTGGTCGCCGCAGCCGGTAATCGTAGCGAGCCGTCTTGAAGTACCTGTGATCGCGGTAGTGTCATGTGGGTCTCCGACACCACCCTTCACACGGACTTCAATTTCGCTTCGACATACAGCGAGAGCTCAATCATACGCTCCGCCACTTGTTCGGCCGACTGACCAGCAAAGTTCTTAAGCACCAACTCCTTAACATAGAGCCGCACAAGATAACGCAGCTGGAGCGCGCGACTGCGCGTGGCGAAAACAAAATCGCGATGCCCGTTATTCACGACGATCAGGTTGCGTTCAGCATCGAATCGCGAGCGCCACAGTTCTCCGCCAACTCGTTCAAAGGTGTAGCCCGGCAAGCCGCGCGCATTGACGACAGCTGGGCCGATAGCCACATCAAGGCTGTCGGTGACAGTGATCAGCGCCTCGGCACTACAGCGCAAGTCGCGCTGCGAGACGGCGACGGACAAACGCACGAGAACTGGCAATGAAGGAGCCTCGAAGCTCACCTCTTGATCAGTGGTGGACGGCTATTTGTTGCGCAACTTGTCAGGCGCGTCGGGGGCGGTGATCGAGAACATTGCCGCCGGGATTTTCCAGATTCCTTTTCAGCTTTCTCGAGTTACTGCCGGTGTCAGACAAGTAATGCAAAAATATAAGGACCGGAAGATTGATCTCGCGGATGCCTGTCTGATTCATTTGGCGGACGAGTTTGGGACCGCCGACATTCTGACGCTGGACCGGGATTTCGCGATCTACGGCTAGGGCAAGAACAAACCGTTTCGAGTGCTGCCGAGCACGAATTTGCAAGGACCCAGAGCAAGGTCTTAATTAAGCTCAGATCCAGTCCCACCACGGGACAACTGCGAGCGATCGGTAAGCTCCTATCTTCCAACGGAGAATCGGAAACTGAAAGGTCCGCAAATCGTTTATGGTAATCGCTCGCCAAATCCTTTGGTTCCTGTGTAGCCCATCTCTGCAAACAGGTGGGTTGAGGCCTGATAGATGTCGGGGGAGCGCCGTTCAACGCTTCTGGTACGGGTGAAAAATGTAGTCCTTCGCCTTCACAGCCGTATGGCACGAGTTTCCGCAGTCCGACGGGCTGGGGTCGGCGCTGAACTTGTCCGACGCCGCATCGTAGTTGAACAGCGCGTATCCCCATCCGCCGCTTTTGGGAAATCTGTTGCTGTCCTTTTCCATGACGAAAGCCTGCTTGAAAATGTCCGGCACATCAACGACGAAGGGGGCCTCGGTGCTCTTCTTCGGCTTTCACTGGAGCTTCACGATCTTGGAGCCGTCCGGGAAAGGCTGGCCGTTCCCGGGGACGCCCGCCTTGTACGCATTGATCATGGTCGGATTGGCGACGATCACCTTGAGCACTTCGTCGGTCCGGGCGGAAGAGACCACCGACCAGTCCTCGTATCCCCGGAAGTCGGAGAACGCGATTCCGCTCGATGTCTTCAGCGAGTATTTGTCCTGCGCGTGGTCCTGCGCGCAAATGGCCGTGGCGCCCAGGGCGAGCACTGCGGTGGCTATTGCAATTGTGAGCTTGCTTTTGCGCTCCTTCCCCGATCCTTTCTCAACGGCGATTTCCATTTTGCCTCCTCTATTGGGTACAGCATAATGACCATCAAGCTCTTGTCTAGCAACAATCTGCTTCCTCGCTCGATCACCTCAGTAAATTGCCGGCGAGCCAGTAATCGACACTCAACTTTCCCGGACCAGAGCAGATCAGCCAGATAAAGAAGAGCACGTACAGGACTTCGGGAAGGTAGAGAAAATCGTCGAGCCAGTTAAGAGGCGAAAGTCCTTTAGGCAGGGTGGAAATCGCGTTGGTCAAAGTGGCGACAATCATATCGATGCATAAAGCTGCGCAGGCCGGGGTCGAAAGAAATCCCACGGCCAGCAAGGATCCGCAAACGAACTCGACGCTCGACACGAAATAAGCCATCTGCCTGGGAAACGGGACTTTGGCCTGAACGAGCGTGTCGTAAACAGGTTTCGTGCCGCCGGCGACAAACAATTTGTTTGCCCCGGAGATGGCGAAGAACAGCCCGATCGAAACGCGTACCAGCGGGATGGCATATTGTTCCAAATCACTGCTACCCAGCAGCGCAAACTGGACCAACCGTTTCCAATCCATCTCTTGTCCCTCCATCGAAGGGAAGCGCTGTGACGATACCCGACGTCACACCGACTTGTCCGGCAACCCCGCTAATTAGGACTTAGCGGCTGTCTGGTTGATTAAAGCCGACAGTAGCTGCCGGCCGTCTGTAGTTCTTTCGTCGCAGCGAACGCACATGGCCCGCGCCAATCCTAATAACTTAGAGATTTGTCGGCTCGAATTCCGATAAACAGTGCTCATTTGCTGATTCTGATTCTTCCGTGTTCCTACTTGCTGCCGACTATGCCTGGTGCGGAAAGGCAAAACAATTGGACCAAGGTATCGCGTGATACTTCAGCATCGCAATCTCCGGCGCCTTTCCAACCAGGGGCAACGCTCCCTCATGCGCGAGGAAACCGTCGCATCAGCGGTTGATGTAGGTCATGGCTGCGGGAATCCGAACATCAACCACGACTGATTGGCTACCCAATGCGGGTACAGCTCCGTCATCTGGTCGAACAGTTCCTGATCGGATGTCGCGGTTTTCTGCACCCGAGCGAAGTCCTGCAGGTAACGCTTGGTGTCTTGGATCGCCGAGGGAGAGTCGGGCGCGCCAGGCTTCTTGTGACCGGCGACAACAATCGCCGGATTCAGCGCCGCTAACCGGTCTAGCGCCGCGATCCAATTCTTTCGGCTCTCGGGGGTGGTGTCGCCGACGTACATGCGACATTGGTTGTACACAACGTCGCCAGCGACGATCAGCCCGATCGATGGAACGTGTAGAGACGTAGAATCGGGACTATCGGTGCGGCCCTGCTCGATGATGCGCAATTCGTGGCCCTCGAGAGTGAACGTGTCGTGCTCATAGGGCTCAGGTGCAACTAACTTAGTGGGCACTTGCCCAGGAAAGAGCCGGCGGGCTAGCCGCTCCACCGTGGGAGAGAAAGACATCTGCATGGCGTTCACCGTCTTGGGCGTTGCTATTGCCCGAGCGCCCGGGAAACGGTCGAGCAGAATGCTCAGACCGTAGAAGTGGTCAAAATGGGCGTGCGTTATATAGATGGTCTCCAAGTTGCGGTTGTGCAGAGCAATCCAATCCGCGAGGGCCTCGGCCTCAGCCACCGTCGTCATTGCGTCTACCAGCACCGCGTCGTACTCGCCGAAGATTAAAGTCGACGTGATCGGGTCAAAACCGAACGCTTCGCCGAAGGGCTTTGGCCGCTCGCCGACCATAGCCTTTCCCGGGGCGGTAAAAATGTTCAGACTAAGCGTACTCGACGCGACAGGCGTTGCCACGCGCGTGGACTCTTTCAGTCCATTTGTGCCGTCCATTTGGTACTCCTTTCGATGCCTGAGCGAGTGACAGTTCCAAGCGAAATTGGCAGAAGTGCGACGACGAATCCGCTCGACGAACGTATCGATCAAGACCCAAGCACAGGCTCGAAACTGAAGCCGGAAGGCCTCGAGAGAACATCCGCAACCGTTTAAATCCGAACCCCATCCGGGCCGAGCGCTAACCGTACTTGAGCTCGGTGCTCTGTCCGACCTCGATAATATAGCCGTCAGGATCGCGGATGTAGCAGCGAATCTCGCCGTACTTGGGTATTGGCTCCGTGATGAATTCGGCTCCTCGACTTTTCCACAATTCATAGCACGCTTGGATGTCCGCAACGCGGATATTCATAAAGCCGTTGATCTTATTCGGGTCGGGAACGCTGAGCGTTACCGACGGCTTGTCGGGGGTCGGCCCGCCCCCGACGTTGACAAGGAGCCAAGTATTCGCGATCTGAATGTACGCGGGCGCGCCTTCGCTGTCGCCTCCGCTCAGAATGCGACCGCCGAAGACCTTCTCATAGAAGCGAGCCGACCGGGCGATGTCGGCGACGGTGAGAAAATGTGCGACGGTGAACCCCTCGCGCGGTGGCATCTCATAGCTCTTCTGTTCGACTTGTACCGGATTCATTGATGGCTCCTTTTGTACGTCATTGACAGCTCCTTTCGATACGGTGCTCATTACAAATACGGTGTCCCGAGTCCGCTCCCATCCAAAAAAAATCGATCGACGCCAGCGAGTGCAGCAGCAATTCCCGATTGGCTGGAACTCTCCCTACCGGTCCGGGTGATGATTGATCCTCCGGATGCGAATGCGGCGGAAGTTTCCTTCCGTGTCCTGGCAAGCAAACTCGACTCATCCCATCCGCAACGTCCAGAGTTCGGAACCGTGTCGAGCGCCGGCCTAGCGCGCGATTTGCCCTAAGTAATATCCGAGCCGATTCTCGACATCCCCCGCCTTGTGGAAGCCGCGCGCCATTAGCGCTTTGATCCCATTCTGGGCGGCGGATCGCCCGAGCGAAGCGATGCAGGCATCCCACCCGGCGCCCATCTCGACGTCCGGCGGCAGGCTGGTGTTGACGAGGCGCTTCGTGTTGGCGATCGCCCATTTGTCGAACTTGGCGATCCGGGTCGCGAGCGCCTCTACGAACGCATCCAGCTCGGCGTCGGGAAGGGCGCGATTGATGTAGCCGTAGGCCTCGGCCTGGTCAGCTCTGATGTCTTCCGAGCTCAAGAGCACCTCGAGGGCGCGGTTTCGGCCGATGAGTTGGGGCAGCCGGGCCATGGGGCCGCCGCCAGCGACCATCCCCACGCCCACCTCCCACTGGGAGATGATGGCCTTTTCGCGGCTGGCGAAACTCATATCGCAGGCCAGCGTGATCTCGCTGCCGTTGCCTGTCGCCCGGCCACGAATGAGGGCGATGGAGGCGACTGGCAAGCGGGTCAAACGCACGAGAAAGTCCGGCCACGGCGGCAAGCCTGTGGGGCCGGCGGGCAGCGAGGTCAGGTCCTCAATCCTTGCCAGGAAATCGGAGTGATTCAGAAAATAGTCTTCGACCGCGCTGTCGAAGACCACGACCCGGACCTGCTCGTCGGCCTCGAGAGCGTTGATGACTTCCTGAAACTGCTTTACCATTTCAGGTCCCATCACGTTGATCGGAGGGTTGTCGATCGTGACGCGCCAATAGGCGGGCGACTTCCGGGTCACGCGGATCTGGGCGGGCTTCGTAAGTGCGCTTGCTGTTGTCATGGCATTCTCCTATCTGTATTGTTTGTCTTGGAAAGCGCTTGGCTGTCCCCAACGCTTTCTCAAGATTTGGATCATTTGTTCACTGCCGGGAGTTGGTTGATCACCGCCGCTCCAGCCTTGCTGACAATCTCGTCTTGCGAATCCGTTCCTCCCGAACAACCGATTGCGCCGATAATCGCCCCCCGATCGATCAGCGGGATGCCGCCTCGAGAGGCGATGATTCCATCGAACGCGAGCAGATAGTTGAGATGCAGAAGCTGAATACCGTCCTCGAACTGCTTCGTTTCGCGCCGGAAGGTCGCGGCTGCTCGAGCCTTGTGTTCGGCGATCTGAATGGAGGCAAGCATCGCCCCGTCCATTCGTTGAAAGGCGACGAGGTTGCCGCCGGAATCGACCACCGCCACGTTCATCTTCCAACTCCGTTTCTTCGCCTCCGCCACCGCCGCGTCAATAACCGCCTGGGCTCGGTCGAGTGATATCGGTGGGCCATACGGAGTGTCAAAAGGAATTTTGTCGGGCACAAAATCGAGAGGATTTGTGTCCGCGGGCTGCAGCGCTCGACTTGCACCAACAGCGCCTCCTGCTTTCTCATTCTGCATGTGTCCTCCTTCAAGGGTCGCAGCACAGATCGCTCGATCGACGATGCAAGACAACTCGCCGTGGCAACCCCGCTCCACGCCGCGTTTGACCTTGGCGGCCAATGCCGCGTAATCGCCTTTGCCGCCGTTACCGATCACAACGAGCAACCGATGTAATCGTCGTCCTCGGAACAGCCGATCAATCCGATGCGTCGAACGCATCAGAACAGAAGAGCCGAGCCAAGACAATCAGACGATGGTATTGCCGATACCTTGTTGTATGATGCAATGTTTAACACGGAGAGGGGTGCTCCCTATGTCGCAGAAATGCTCGCCCACTGTGCTCAACAGGGCTAGTTGCGGCATCGCGTACGTACGCTCGCCTGCGACGCCTACGTGGCAAGGTTCGCTTTACGCGCACGTTGGCAGAATTGAAGGCGGACCGGTGATTGCGGCTAACACGAGCACCTGGATTGCCTCGCGAGTGACGCAGCACCCACCAGCATCGCAAAACTCCGTGTAATCGAACGGGACTTCACGTGGACACTCTCTCCACCTACTCGCGTGCGGCGCGCCAAACTTCATGTCGGAAACTTGTTACGGCACGACGATTATTTTCTTACCCGAATACTCTACGACCTTATCTGCTTGAGTCGTCGGTTCGATTCCCGTTCCGTGGCCCTCGCCCACCACCACGATATGAAATGCGCGTGTTTCCAACATCCCCGGGAATTTTCCATCGCGCTCGCCGATCGTCAACGCTCGCTTGGCATCGTCCCACTGCAGCGAAATCGTCGCATGCACACCTTGTTCGTAGTTGTAATTGTCGTTTTCGTCTTCATAGAGCGTGAAGTTTCCATCCGCGCCGGCGTAAATCCGCAGTTCAATCGGGTCCGCGGGTTTTTGCGTGGTGTATTCCACATCGGGCCCCATCGGCACGATAGACCCGGCGCGCACGTATAACGGCATGCGCTCGAGCGGCGCCGCCGCGTCCATCGCGCCACCCTCTGTAGCGCGTCCCGTCCAGAAGTCGTACCACTTCGCTTTCGGAAGATAGAGATGTCGCGTCGTCGCTCCCGGCTCCGTCACCGGATTCACCAGAATCGCCGGGCCAAAAAAGAACTGGTCCCCGATGTTCTGCGCGCGCACGTCCGTGCGGAAATCCATCGCCAGCGGACGCATCGGCGCGTAGCCCTCACTGGTCGTCTTCCACGCGACGGAATAGATGTAAGGCATCAGCCGGTAACGCAGGCGATCGTAGCTCGTCAAAATTGTTTGCGCTTTGGACCCGTAAGACCACAGCTCGTTCGTATCCGGAGCGCGCGTTCCGTGCAATCGGAAAATCGGGCAAAAAGTTCCGTATTCGAACCAGCGGATGAAAAGTTCGCGGTAGGCCGGATCGTCGGGATGCCCCAGGATGAAGCCGCCGATGTCGGTGGTCCAATAAGGTATCCCGGAAAGTTCGAAATTAAGCCCGGCGGGAATCTGGCGCGCGAAACTCACCCAATTGGATTCCACGTCGCCCGACCAGGCCGTCACGGCATTGCGCTGAATCCCTGCGAACGCGGAGCGCGACAGAATGAACACGCGCTTTTGGTCCGATGCAGCGCGCTGCCCCTCGTAGACAGCCGCCGTGGTCATCAGCGGATACATGTCCGCATAGCGCGCGCCGTTGCCGAGCGCCACTTTGTTCGTTGCCAGGATGCTGGCTTCGATATGCTCCGTCTCCGGTTCATCCGTATCGAGCCACCAGGCATCTGCTCCAATCTTGAAGAGACTCTTGTCAATCAGCTCCCAATAATATCTGCGCGCCGCGGGATTGAACGCGTCATACAGCGCGTTTCCCAGCGGATGGAATCCTCCAACAATAGTGCGGTCAATAAAATACCCGCGCTTGTCCATGTCCTCATACACCGGCGAGCCGGGATCGAACGAAGGCCAGAAAGAAAACATGATGTGGAAGTGATTTTGGTGAAGGCCTTCGATCATTCCCTTCGGATCGGGATAGTTCTTGTTGAACACCGGCTCGCCCATCTTGTTCCACCAGAACCAGTCCTGCACGATGTTGTCCACGGGGACGTTCAATTCGCGATACTTGTGAGCGATCCCAAGCAATTCCGCCTGCGACTGATACCGATTCTTGCATTGCCAGAAACCGTAGGCCCATTTTCCGAACAGCGGTGCTGCTCCGGTCAATTCCCGGTAGCCGCCGATGATCTTGTCGAAATCAGGTCCGTAGAGAAAATAGTAGTCCACGGTCTCCGCGACTTCCGCACTCAGAAAAAGCGCGTGCACGAACCGATTGTTGAAACGGCTGCGCGATGTGTTGTTCCAGAAAATTCCATAGCCATTGCTGGAAAGAAACATCGGCACGGATATATTGGTGTTGTCCTGCGACAAGTCCAGGGCTTCGCCGTGATAGTTCCACACACCGGCTTGGTGCTGTCCCAAACCGTAGAAAGCTTCGGTGCTGTCCCACAAGTCTGAAAAAAGTTCAGAGTGATAGGTCCTCTCGCCATTCACTTCTACGGGAGTCAGCGTCCTCGTGGCGTCTTTAAAGAGTTTCTTGCCGGTCGAGTCGTTGTAAAGAATCGAGCCATCCGCGCGCGTAACGACGATCTTCATGCGCGGCGTCTCGATCGTCACGTCCTTGTCCGTCGCCTGCATGGTCCACTGCGCGGGAACCCAGGAAGTTTTGGTCACCACGTATTGCGGCGTGGTCGGAAACGACGCCGTCGGCGCATAAAGAACGTGGATGATCGAATCCGAGCACACCTGAATACGCAACGTGCCACTGTGCATCGCAAAGTCCACGCCGTCCGCCTGCTTCTGCACGCTGCGGACCGGATTCAACGGAATCCACTGCGCCGCTGCGTCGCGCGCCAGCATCAGCGTCAGAAAAATTATTACGCCCCACGCCGTCCAACCGAGTCTCCGCATCGTGCTAATCCTTTCGCCGCGTCGCGTACCTGCAATGAAGCGGGCGCGGAAGGAAATCGAGTGGTCGAGAAACGCGGCATAAAATCAGATACGGTAACGCCGCGCGTGACTTTGGCATTTCGACTTTCCGCCGAATCATCACGCGATACACTCCGCGCAGATTGTCGTCAATCTCCGCAAGGTTCACCAGTTTTTTCTCAACTGCCGCGTGCACTCCCTCGCTATAAGGGTCAAGAAACTGATTGATCCCCGCATGTACTGAGACGGCAGAGGCCCCATTGATGTCGGGGACGTACTTGTGCAGCGTCACCACAGTCGTGCGGGGCAAGCGCAAGCCCAGATAAAATCCCACGGAATTCTCAGTCACATACTGGATACGGCCAGCAGTTTTGCGGCATGGAATTCCAGCCGAAGGGGATGTGTTTTTTCTTGACGTCTTTATGAAACTTCCCACGAGTTGGCCTGTCCTTGCCGCACAGACTTCTTGCGAGAAGAGAACTTATCAACGTCTTCCAAGAATTGGCTACCCGCGAGTTGGGAAGTCGATGGCCAGGAGCGAAATATCGTCTTTGTGCCCCTCGCCCGGAGGTTGTTCTAGCCACTACGATATCGGCCGGATTCGATCTACTGTCTTGTCCGTCGCTATATACATGTTCGACGGCATTCTCATATGCGGTTAGGAAACCTATCGTGACGTCCAAGAATGGAGGAACGATTTGGCAGTACGTTAATCGGCTTTCTTCCACAAGGAGGATCCGTGCGTTCAGAAAATATAGCCGACTGGTTGCGCCGCCATTGTATTTTGCTCGCGATCATGGTTCTGATGGTTCCCTCCAATTCCTTGAACGCTGCCGAAGTCACTCCTGATCAGCGTTTAAGAAATGCACACTCTAGTTTTCATGAAATGATGGCCGCACCTGATAAAGGAATTCCACTCGACTTATTTAACAAAGCCGAGTGCATCGTAATCATTCCCGGCGTCAAGAAGGCAGCGTTCATATTCGGTGGCAAGTATGGCCGAGGATTTGTATCTTGTAGGCGCGGGGACTCGCGGAGATTTGGAGCGCCGGCCGCCATTCGGATCGAAGGTGGTAGCTACGGCCTGCAAATCGGTGGCTCATCGACTGACGTCTTCATGTTGATTATGAATGAAACGGGAATGAATCGCCTTTTGGCGGATAAATTTACCATCGGTGGGGAAGCTGCCGCAGCTGCCGGTCCGGTCGGACGTAATACAAGCGCGGACACGGATGTACTGTTGCATGCAGAAATTTTAACCTGGTCACGTTCGCGCGGCATATTCGCGGGTCTTTCGCTGGAGGGTTCTACTTTACGACCTGATGGAAGCGAAAACCAGAAGCTGTACGGTCGAGATATCTCCAATCGGGAAATCCTGGAGGGTGATGTCTCGGTACCTCCAGCAGGGCGACAACTTATAGTCACCTTAAATCGCTATTCTGGTACGACTGGCGAACAAGCCGACGTTGCCCAAGGTCTGCGAAATGGACACGTGACGCTGCACAACGTGCACTTTGCGTCCGGGAAAGCTGACCTCACACCAGACTCTGAAGCCACACTCGCTGAGGCTGCACAAGCTATGAAGGACAATCCCGATTGGAAGATCCGGGTGGAAGGCTTTACCGACAGCACTGGAAACCCGGACTCGAACTTAAAACTGTCCGAAGAACGCGCAGAATCGGTCGCGAACTGGCTTGCCGATCATGGGGTTGATCGCAGTCGGCTTACCACGAAAGGTTATGGAGACGATCAACCAGTAGCAAGTAATAAAACTGACGCAGGGCGCAGGAAGAATCGTCGTGTCGACCTTGTTCGCGTCAGTTGACGATAACCGTCGCGATACCGATAGTCAGGACCTGCCGAGTCGGCCCTAAGCGCCACCGGACACCACTCCGCCGCCCGAGTCGAACCGGCGGGCGGGCCGCTCGCCCGCTACGCTCTAGTTCCCTTCATCGAAGCGATCAGAGTGTTGCTGGGAACGTGCATCACCCGAAACTCATGGTCGGTCAGCTTTACTAATTCTCGCAATCTTCGGATCGCGTTCTCGTGCCCAGTTACACTGTCACGCCAGACGAGCGACCCATCTGGGAATACTTCAAACAGATCGTACTCGCGGTCCATACATCATCCTTCGAGAGTGGGACACACAGATTGCCACAACTGATGTTCTGATGCTGTCTAAGGTTGAACAGCGCTGGCAGGATGGAAGATGTAATCTTGCTGTAATGCCAAAATCGAAAGGCAAGATACCGGAGTTCCTGGCCACAAGTGCAATGAGCCTGTTGTGACCGACTGGTATGTCGATGCTAGGGCGCGATTGCATCACGTCCGCGGGCGGGTTGGCTGCTACTCACGCTTCGAGGATTAAGGCCACCGCGTTAGTTGACGAGGAGAAGAAAAGCGACTCAGTGTGCGAGTAAAGGTGCCATTCGGGTTGTGCAAGATCGTAGTTTTTGGCTGCCTTTGCAAAAGTGCAACGCGCCGAATCGGTCATCGTTCAGTGTTTAGAAAAGAAGGGAAAAACATGCCTCTTGAGCGTAGACATCTCGGCTATCTAGCCTGGTGGGGTTGCACGAAATGCCCGTTTGAATATCCGAAAAAACCCGTACCAATGGCTGACCTAGAAGAAGCGCCCGATCACAAGTGCCCGAACGAGGGTCCAGATACGAAGCCTATTCTCGATTCCCAAGAACAATGATTCCGCGCAATTAGAAAACATCTGCTAAGCGGCCCTCTAGCTCAACATCTCAAATCGGGGAACCTGCTTCTCACTCAACGCCGTCCCCAATGTCCTGAAGACGTTCGATTCGTGCACAGTTCGTGCACAGTCGCCTACAAGAGTGAAAACTGAAACGATTGGCGTTTGTGGAGCAAAACGCGATTGATACAGCGGTCCATCAGGTGATTTCCGAGAACAGCAGAACAGCTGTCGAACCGGTGCTGCTCTGATCAACTTCAGGGGTGAATTACCGTAAGGCCGAGAAAATGTTCGAAATAATCGTAGTTGCGATCCCGGTGTAACAGCGAATGCCCGTAACGGAGGCAAAACGTAGCAATCAAACAGTCGATCGTCTTGCGAACGGTGCGTCCGCGCCGGCGGAGGTTCCGGAAATTTCTGGCGGCTTCGATGGCCAGTTCCTGGCTACCAGTTTCGAAAACCTCGAACTTACGAAGTTCGCGCAGCACTCGCGTAAATGTATTGTCATCGCCGACACCTTGAAGAGTCTCGCAGAGAATCAAGTCCGTCAGTCCAAAACGTTGCCGACCGAGCTCGCGATCAAAGTAATCGGTCTCTTTATTCCGCAGGCCGCGCAGATAGTCGATCCAAACTGTGGTATCAACGATGACCATAGGTCTCTACTCTGCAAGTCGCGCGACACGAGACTTGTGGAGATCTCCATTCCAATGGACCTTGCCTCGAAGCCGGCGAATGGTGGCCTGCGCCCGAGTTTGAATCAGAAGGCGCAATGCTTCCTCGACTGCGGCCCGCTTTGTCCGTGACCGACTGCTCCTCATGGCCTGTCGCATCAAGCGATCATCGATATCGATGTTAGTTCGCATCCCTTTCACACCTCTTATGTGTAAGGATACCACATTCTTGTGTATCATCTAAAAGTAGGTAGCTGGAGCCGAGATGAACCTGCTGAGGTCCGAGTTGCGGCATAGCGTCTACGCGACCCATTTCATTCTCAGTTTCTTGCGTTTTTTTCTCCGCAGTCGAGAAGGTAAAGGTCAATTAACTTCTGGTAAGGAAGTCCTGTCTCATCCGCCAGCTCCTTGAAATAGTCCATGGCTTCCGGGCTTAAGTTGATTCCCACGGCTTGTTTCTTACCCGTGTAAGGATTCTTGAGTTCTTTCATCTTGGAAAAATCATATTCCTTCTTCATAGAACGTAAACTCCTTCTTGGTTGCCTTCCGCGCGGAAATTATCCGAATGACTGAATCGGATTTCTTATA
>Ga0209420_1000455_pt1 | contig 21990 bp, 24 predicted proteins | sample BlaSpr_A8_OM1_O1_FD_187972 | JGI IMG/M metagenome (GOLD analysis project Ga0209420, IMG submission 187972) | Forest soil microbial communities from Thunder Bay, Ontario, Canada - Black Spruce, Ontario site 2_A8_OM1_O1 (SPAdes) (version 2) | ecosystem: Environmental > Terrestrial > Soil > Boreal...
GCAGCCAATGCTGGATTCGATCCTATTGTTACCGACGATCGCACGTCCTACGCCACCAAGGAGCGTTTTCCCGCCGCCCGCGAATTGCACGCGCTCGATTTCGAGGAGGCCACGAAGCAGCTCGATCCCAACGAAGCTTCCTACATCGTCATCGTCACTCGCGGTCACCGCGACGACATGCGCCTGCTGCGCTGGGCGGTGCAGACTCGCGCCCGCTACGTCGGCATGATCGGCTCCAAGCGCAAAGTGATCGGAATTTTCAAGACACTGCAGGAGGAAGGCGTGCCCGCCCATCTGTTTGATCGCGTCCACGCTCCCATCGGACTCGACATTGGCGCAGTCACGCCGGAAGAGATTGCAGTTGCGATCACCGCGGAGCTGATCGCGTTTCGCCGACATGTAGGTGCCGGCTTGCCACACATGAGCTGGTTCGGCTCGCGGCCTGCAGTGAACGATACCACCGAAGCGCGAGAAGCGGCGCTCGATGAACACGACTAGATTGTTGGTTGATGATTTCTGATTGCTGGTTGTCGAACGAAATCTCTAATCAGCAATCGCCGATCAGCAATCAAGAACCAACAATTCTTTACCGTTCCCTGCTATCTTCGCAGCATGATCCGCGCTTCCACCTTCGCCGGAGTGATTCTTGCCGCCGGAGAATCCTCGCGCATGGGCCGGGATAAAGCGTTGCTCCCCTGGCCCCCGCCGCTGGCGGGGCGGCCATTTTCCAATGACACATTCCTCTCGGCCGCGATTCGGTCCCTCTTGCCGGCCACTGATTTCGTTGTGGTCGTGGTCGGGAAAAATGAAGCTGCTCTGGCGCCAATTATTTATGCTGACGGAGCGTCTCTCGTGGTCAACAAAGATCCGAGCTGCGGCCAGTTCAGTTCATTGCAGATCGGCCTGCGCGAAGTGCTCAACCACGGCCGCGATGCCGCCATGGTGACTCTGGTCGACCGTCCTCCTGTGAGCCCCGCGACCATCCAGATTCTGCATGATGCTTTCGAATCTGCCGATCCCAATATCTGGGCGGTGGTACCGGAGTTCTCGGGAAATCATGGGCATCCCTACCTCGTGGACCGCGGCATGATTGAGGCGTTTCTGCGGGTCCCGGCTACGTCGATCGCCCGCGACATCGAACATCAGTACCAGGAGCACATTCAGTACGTCCCAGTCGACGATCCTCTGGTCGCTCTGAATATCAATACTCCGAAGGACTACGCGGCACTGCTGATGACCTCCTCTTGACCGGACTTCCGATCGGCCGCACGCCGTTGCGTGATTTCCGCGAGCACGTTATCGTCGAGAGATGAACGCTGCCGAGTCTGAAACATTCCCTCCTGTCACCAACGAATTTCTCGATTCGATTCTCCGTCTTAAGCTGCGCGTTGCAGCGTTCGATTGCGACGGCACCCTGTGGTCTGGCGATGCCGGGGAGCGCTTTTTCGAGTGGGAACTGAGGGAGGGCGAACTTATTCCGGAAGCTAGGGTGCGTCACTTACGGGAGCGCTACGCCGCCTACAAACACGGGGAAGTGGATGAAACCACAATGTGCGGCGAAATGGTGACGATGCACCGGGGCATTCCAGAGCAGAAGATGATGGACGCCGCCACTCGCTTCTTCAACCAGTTTTTCGTGGCACAGATCTTCCCTGAGATGCGGGAACTGGTGCGCCGTTTGCAGGAGAATGGCTGCGAGGTTTGGGCCGTGTCGTCTTCGAATGAATGGCTAATTCGCGCCGGGATGAAGCATTTCGGCATTCCGGAGAACCGCATACTTGCTGCCAAGGTGGAAGTCGAGCGCGGAATAGTTACCGACCGGTTAATCCGCGCACCTTCCGGCGCGGGCAAGCCAAAGGCTCTCCGCGAGGTCGTAAAAAAGGAAATCGACGGCGCTTTCGGCAATTCCCGCTGGGATCGAGACATGCTCGTGATGGCGAAGCATGCCTTTACCGTGAACCCGAATCCAGATCTCGAGGCCGTGGCGCGGGAGCGGGGCTGGCGGATTTATTTTCCAGGGGGGACACGTTCGCAGAGCTGAGTGTGCTGCCTGCGCCTCCCGTTTACAATTGGGTAGCTAATGTATTCCGCCCAGCTGCTCGATCATTTCCAGAATCCGCGCAATGCAGGAGAGATTGCCGGCGCAGACGCCACGGCAGAAATTGAAAATCCCGCATGCGGCGACGTGTTGCGGCTGACTATGAAAGCCGGTGGAGGCCGAATTGCAGGGGCCCGGTTCAAGGCTAAAGGATGCGTGGCGTCCATTGCCTGTGGCTCGGCATTGACGGAATTGATTGTGGGGAAGACTTTGAACGAAGCTCACAACTTGAAGCGCGAGGATGTGATTACCGCCGTCGGCAGCTTGCCGCAGGGTTCGATCCATGCGGCCCAGTTGGCCGTCGACGCGCTTTCGGCAGCGTTGAGTCAGATCAAACAGTAGTTCAAGATATTCATGGCAACCTCGCACACGCCACGCCGCGTCGCCTGCCTGCAACCCAGTGCCACCGTCATTCTCGCCGCCGTTGGCGAACTCGACCGCGTGGTCGCGTGCACAAAATTCTGCGTCGATGTGGTTCCAGAAATCACAGTGCAGCCGCGGACAATTCTTGCTGACTCCTGGACTGCCAATGCCCAGCAGATTATCGCGGCTCAGCCTGATCTCGTCATCGCGTCCGTGCCTTACCAGGAAAAAGCAGTAATCGAAATACTCAAGTCTGGAACGTCGTTTCTAGGGCTGGCGCCGAAGAGTCTGGCCGATGTCTATGCCAACATTGCCATCATCGCCGGCGCAGTCGGGGCGAGCGGTCGCGGCGAAGAAGTGATCGCCCGCATGCGGCAGCACATCGAGCAAATCCGCGTCCGAGCTGCTGGAGGAGTTCGTCCAAAGGTCTTCTGCGAAGAATGGGGCAAGCCTCTGATTGCTTCGCAAGCCTGGGTTGCGGAGTTGGTGGATGCCGCCGGGGGTGAGTTTGTAGGCGCGCCCGGCCGGCAGATTTCCGCCGAAGAAGTAGCCCGCATGGATCCTGACGTTGTGATCGCCGCCTGGTGCGGAGCGGGCGACCGCGTGCCTCTGGAGAAAATCGTTGCCGAGCGCAAGTGGCAGGGAACTCGCGCTGCTCAGGCGTCCCGTATATATTGCGTGGGGGACGAACACCTCAACACGCCCGCTCCCACGCTGCTGCACGGTCTGGACGCCCTTGCGTTTGCCATTCATCCCGAACTCTTCGCGCGCACGGAAGGAATCCGGCAGATTACTTGGGTTCCGTCTTCCACAGCCGCAAATGTCCCACTGTGAGTTAAGATTCTCTTCATGCCCGTCACCACCAGAATGGAAGAGGTTCGCAACGAAATCACGGCACTCGCGCAAGCGGCGCCTACAGCCAGGGACTTTATGCAAGGCGTCTGCAAGCTCTTGCACGAGCGCATGCTGAAATACAACTGGGTTGGCTTTTATATGCTCGAAGCCGGCGCTCAACCGCCTATGCTCGCGCTGGAAGCGTTCGTCGGCGCCATGACTCCGCACACCCGGATTCCGCTCAACCAGGGAATTTGCGGGGCTGCCGCCTCCAGCGGTAAGACGGTTGTGGTCGACGACGTCAGCAAAGATCCACGCTATCTTGCCTGCTCTCTGGAGACGAAATCTGAAATCGTTGTGCCCATTTTCATTAAAAACCAAGTGGCAGGCGAACTCGACATCGACAGCCATTTCCCCGCGGCGTTCGGCGTCGACGACCAGAAACTCGTCCAGTACTGCGCTGAAGTCGTAGGGAAAAAGCTGGAGAAGGGGCGCTGAGCCCGGTGTTGGTGAGTCCACTGGTTCGAACGCGAACTCGTTCGTCCTCCGGAGTCGGCAATTTATGAAACGGGTGGTCGCAGCCGTAATCGAAAAAGATGGCAAGCTGCTGGTCTGCCAGCGGACCCGACATCAGACCATGCCGCTCAAGTGGGAATTTCCGGGAGGAAAGATTGAAGAAGGCGAGCAGCCTCGCCATGCCCTACGCCGCGAGTTGGAAGAAGAACTAGGAATTCTGGCTAAGATCGGCGACGAGATCCTCCGCCTGAAGCATACCTATCCGAACGGAGCCATGGTTGAGCTGCGATTCTTCGTTGTGCGCGAATACGACGGCGACCTCGAGAATCTTATCTTCCGCGATCTGCAGTGGTCCGCTCCCAAGGATCTGGTCAAATACGATTTTCTCGAGGCGGATGCGTCGCTGGTAAAGGATTTGGCGGCCGGGAAGCTGATTTGAGCGCAACCGACGACCAACGCAGCTGAAGCCCGCGCTGATTCTGAGCTTTCTAGCTGCCGCTTCGCAGCGTCCAGAACCATGCAATCGTCAGCCCAATCATGATCACGGTAGTCGCCCAGGCTACGGCATTGAACAGGCGCGAGTTCACGTACTCACCCATGAGTTCTTTCTTGTTGATCAGCAGCAGCATGAAAATCAGCACGAACGGGAGCACCACGCCGTTCACGACCTGTGACAAGACCGCGATCTTCACCAGTGGCAATCCAGGGATTAGAAGCACGGCGCCGCCAGCCACAATCAGCAGCGTGTACAGCCAGTAGAAAAACGGAGCCTCGCCGAATTTCTTGTCGACGCCGGATTCAAAGCCCAGACCTTCGCACACTGTGTAGGCGGTGGAAAGTGGAAGAATCGACGCCGCGAACAGGGAAGCGTTGAACAGACCCACGGCAAACAGGATGTAAGCGTACTGGCCGGCCAGCGGCTTCAGCGCCTGGGCTGCATCGGCGGCATACTTGATGTCACGGTAGCCGTGCACATACAACGTCGCCGCGCAGGCTACGATGATGAACCACGCCACCACATCGGTAAAAATGCAGCCCACGATCACGTCCCATCGCGAAGCGTGAAGTCCGCGCCGCGTTACGCCCTTTTCCACAACGGAAGCCTGAAGATAGAACTGCATCCAGGGCGCGATGGTTGTCCCGACCACGCCGATCACCATGTACAGGTACGCCTGCTCGCGGAATTTGGCCCATTCCGGCGGCTTGAAGGTGGCGACGGTTGCAACTTTCCATGCGGGATGGGCGAGTGCTCCGGCGAAAATGTAAGTGATGTAAAAAAAGGATGCCGTCAGGAAAACCTTCTCCACGCTCTTGTATTGGCCTTTCACGACGATCAGCCAGACAATAACGGCGCAAACCGGGACGGTCACATAGCGCGAAAGCCCGAATAACTCAAGGCTGGTTGCGATGCCGATGAATTCTGTGACCACGTTGCCGAAGTTGGTGATCAGAATTCCGAGCATCATCAGAAAGGTGATGCGGAGCCCGAACTCTTCGCGGATCAGGTCGCTCAGACCCTTGCCGGTGACAGCGCCCATACGGGCGCACATTTCCTGTACCACGATGAGCGCCAGGGTGACCGGGATCATGGTCCAGAGCAGAAGAAATCCGTATTGCGCCCCGGCCTGGGAGTAGGTCAGGATGCCGCCAGCGTCGTTGTCGACGTTCGCGGTGATGATCCCCGGCCCAACGACTGCGAGGAACAACAGAGTCCGGCCTCTCCAGCGTTTCCAAAGCTTCATGCGCACATTTCGCCGACATAGGAATTAGAACAACCTAGGGCCGGCCTGCGAGCTGCGTTTCGGAGCGCGCAGTCGGTCTCAAGGCGGCATCAGAATACATGGGGAGCCCACATCCGGGGTAGATGAAAATGAAAAATCGTGACGAAAAGAATCGAAAGCGCAAACAGTTTAAGATGTTGCCAGGTCCGGACCTCGCAGCTAGATGGCCGGACCCAGACTCCGAATGACGAAGAACTCGGCGCGCACCTCTTACCTGCTGATCGCCCTTATCGTTGTTATGCTGGACCGCTGGAGCAAGCACATGGCGGCGCAGCGCATCCCACTTTATTCGCATATTCAGGTCATCCCCGGCTTTTTTCAGCTTACGCATACCGAGAACACAGGCGCGGCGTTCAGCCTGTTCGCAGACTCGAACGCGCATTGGAAAACGGCCATGCTGATTGCATTTTCCGTCATCGCTCTGACTGTGGTCTTGGTTTTGCTCTGGAAAAACCACCATGCTCACGTGGCCACGGGCGTTGCCTTGTCACTGATTATGGGGGGAGCTTTAGGGAACCTCTGGGATCGGCTGGCGCACGGGCGCGTGGTCGACTTTCTGCTGTTCTATGTGAAGCGGTACCAGTGGCCTGTGTTTAATCTGGCGGACAGCGCAATTGTGGTTGGGGCGGGCTTGCTCGTGCTGGAGATGCTGTTTCACAAAACGAGCGGGCACGACGAGCAGCCCGCAGGAGGATAGCCATGACATCCCAAAGGGGAATAGCGAGGTCGGCGGTTCTCTTCTCGGCGGGGTGCATCGTCGCGCTGTGCCTCGCGGTTGGTTGCCTGGCATATGGGCAGCAGGTTGCTTACCCGGAGAAGGAGATCCGCGTACAGGATTTGCCTGCGCTGATGGCGCGATCCGCGCATGCAGGCGATGTGCTGACGACATCGTTGGAAGTCCTTTTCAACGACAAAGAAGTGTGCTGCGGAAAGAATTCTGCTCTGGAAGACAGCGTCGAGTCAGCGGATCCAAAATCTCTGAAAGACATTGGCGGCAAGCTGCAAGGAAGGCATCTTTTGAGCGATGGCCGCGCCTTCATGGTCACGACAGAATATCTGACGCCAGATCAGGTGAACGCGGGTCATTTGATCACCATGATTCGGAACCAGCATGCCGCGCTGATGATGTGGAACTCTCACCTGTACGTGGTTTGCGGCGTGACTTATGTCGGGACGGTTGACTACTCCACGAATGAGACCGCATACGCTGTCCACAAATTCTTACTGCAGGATTTTCGTTTTTCCGATTCGCGCCGGGCAGTCTCCTTTGATCGTCTAACCGAGGATGCGGGCAAAGTGCAAGGACTGTTGTTTGTTCAGGCGGCGCGGCCATAGCGCCGCATCTATGGCGTGCCGTAGAGTTGTTTGTACACGCTGGCGTTGCGCAGGATGGCCTGGACATACTCGCGGGTCTCGGTGAAGGGAATCGATTCGACGAACTCCTGGGGATCGCGATACGTACCCTGGCTCAGCCAGTCTTCGACGCGGTCTGATCCTGCATTGTAGGCGGCCAGCGCGTATTCGAATCCGCCGAATTTGTCGACCATGCCGCGGAAATAGCGCGTGCCCAATTGCAGGTTCACCGCGGGCGTATACAACTGGCTGGCACTGTAGCGTTTCAACTTCACTTCCTTGGCCACGAGTTTGCCGGTCTTCGGCAGCAACTGCATCAGACCGACGGCATTGGCCCGCGAAACCGCGTTGGGATTGAATTCCGACTCCTGCCGGATGAGGGACGCGACCAGGTAGGGATCCAAGCCATTTGCCGCCGAAGAGCGTTTCAAGTCGGTCCAATAGGCCTTGGGAAAAAGCGCTTCCCAGTACTTTCGCGGCAAATCGGGGATATCGAGGGCAAAATAATTCGGCGCGGAATGCTTCATGACCTCGATGGCCTGATCGTAGTGTCCGGTTTCGTCGTAGAGCTGAGCGGTTTCTGCCGGGCCCCAACTGCCGCCGTCGGCGGTCGCGGCGGCCTGCAATTCGCGCACGGCAAAATCGACCAGGCCGCCATTGCCGAGAAGCTCGGCTTTCTGCACGTGCAGTTCGTCGGCGGGCGGTTCGGAGTCCGCGACCTTGCCGCTGATGTCGAGGGGCGGTACGCGATCAAGCAAGGCGTATTGCGTGGTGGCCTCGGCTGTTGCCGTCGGGAGACGCTTCAGCCTCTGGCGTCCAAGCTCCGCGTAGTAGAAGTTGCGATAGCGATCCGAAAGCTTCTGATAAAACGCATGCGCCATGAGGGGCTGGTTATCTTCCTCGGCGAGACGAGCGCGCCAATATAACGCCGCGGGTGTTTCCGCGCTGCTGGGATACAGCGCGATCTGTTCTTCGAAAGCTTTCTCTGCGTCGGCGTTCCGTCCCTGCCGCAAGGTGAGCCAGGCTGCCTTCCAGTGCACATAGGAAGCGCGCGGGCCGTTCGGAAAACGCTGCTGCGCTTCGCGAAACGCGTCGAGCGCCTGGTCGTACTCATGATGCACAAGATGCAGATTGGCCGCCGAAAGCAACGCCTGCTCGAGCCACGGACTTGTGGGCGCGGCCTGACGCAGCTCATCGACGGTGCGGTAGAAGGCTTCGTTGTCGCTGGCGGCGAAATCCACCTGACCCAGCAGATACAGGCGACGCGCGTTGGCTTCGCCGGACACGCCACCGAGCAGCGCGAGGATTAGCTTGGCGTCCGGGTTCTTGCCGCCGCGATGAAGCGCGTCGGCCAAGTCCAGTTGGACCGAAGCGCGAATATCGGGGCTGGCCTCACTGACCAGGCTGCGATATTCATCGGCAGCGTCGGAGTAGCGATGCCGGCTCATCAATCCATCGGCCCGGGTTTTGATTTGAGTGAAAGTCGGGGGCGGGGCCGATGTCAGCTTCCTCAACTCGGCGTACGCGGTATCGGCGTCGGGGCTGGCCGGCATCGTGTAGTAAATATTTTGGAAGACTTCGGCGGCTTTCGCGGTCTGGCCGGCCGCTGCATAGGCACGTCCCAACGCAAGTTCCAGATCGGAGCGCACGGGAGTCCGATTCTGCTCGAGCACAGCTGCCGCTTCCGCCGCCTGACCTTCCGCCAGAAGCCCGCTGGAATAGCTGACATGGGCGTCGCGGACGAGCAGAGAATCTGGATGGGTTTTGGCGAAGTCAGTCAGAGTTGCGAGAGCCTCGGCCGTGCGGCCGGTCTGCAGGTAGGCCGTTCCCAGGTAATAGTCGACGTAATCGCCCAGGTCTCCCGCATGAACCTTGGCCCGGCTGAGGGGATCGATGGCGCGGGCATAGTCTCGATCGACCACGTGCGCGTAGCCCAGCACCAGCCAGGCCAGGGCTCCGGCATCATCTTTGGCGTGGGCTCGCGCATAGGTCTCAACCCCGGCATAGGCCGCGAGCGAGCGATCCTGCAGAAGCTGCTGCGCCATGGGCCGCAAACTGGCCGATGCCACAAAGGCCTGCTGCATGCGCCGGACTCGTGGAGAAATCGTACGCCGGCGGGTGGCGACGGGATGACGCCTCACCTGGGTTGTGGGCTTTTTGGCGGCAGGGGTTTTGTCGGCTGGAGTGCTGGTTGCGCCAGGAGCAGCTACCTGGCTGCCTTTCGGGGCAGCTTGCGCAGCAGATTTCGACGGAGGCGCGTCGGCTTCGTCCTGAACGAAACCCGAGGCTGGTTGCGGCAACGCCTGTGCCGGAAGCAAAACCCCAGGGATGCCGCAGAGAGCCATGGCTGCGAACATCGACCACTTCGAAGCTGATTGTACGACGTTTGCTTTTTGCGAAGACACGCTACTGCCAGAACCTTCTTCTTCCAGATCGGGCCGCAAACTCAGCGGCGGAAATTAGAACCCATGATGGAGATGTCGTCTTCGGCCAGACTGCGCAGCAACTCGCTCTGAAAGTAGTCAGCGCTAGCGGCTGCCGTGTTGCCGTACCGCTTCTGAAACGTGCCGCGGCTCTTATCGATGTCTTCTTTCAGCCGGTCGTACAAATCTTTATTGCGCCGTCCCTCCGCCACCTTCGCCTGATTGTAGAGTTTGATTTCATCCACCAGCAGGCGCGCGAAGCGCTGCGCTTTGCGATGGACATCGGCATCTTCGGGCGACAGTCCAGCCAGGGGATCAGTAGCCGCGGCCGGTGCAGCTGCGCCGGCCGCGCGCACCGAGGCCACTTCCACTACTTCAGCCGAAGGCTCGGGCTCGACGGAAGCCTTGGCGGGCACATGCTTGGGCGCGTGGGATGCGAAAGGATCAGAAAACGAAGAAACCGTTTGCACCGGCGGGGTCTCAACTCGGCTCACCGGTTCACTATCTTCTCTGGCGGCGGCCTGTTTGCGCAGCGAGGTGACTTCGAGCCACGCGCTGGTCGCGACTACAAACAATTCCAACGCGTCTTGATCGAGCTTGCCAGTGTCGCCGCCATCGGCGTAAACCAATGCTGCAACTTTGTCTTTGAGCGCCAGCGGCAGCACAAGCACCTGTTCATTGGCTGGGCTGCCGAACTCTTTGGCGAATTTGCGGCCCATCTCCGCGATGTTGCCGGGTGTTGCCACCCGATTCTGATAGGTGTGCGCCACCGGACCGGCGCTGAGATCGAGCGCAAAATCCTTGACCACTTCGTCGTCGCCGAAACCGCGGGATTGCCATCCTGACGCGGCTCCCGCCTTTACCACGAACAGCGCAATGCGTGAACAGTATCCGCTGCCGGCGTCCAGCAGCGCCCGCAGAATCTCCTTCTGGCTCGATCCCGCATGAATCGCAGCGACGGCTTGAACCAGCGCGCTAGTGTCCGAGGCACCGGCGGGAGCGCGCACAGCTGAGCTTTCGCTCAACCGGGCCGGCAACGCTTCCAGCACGTGCTGCACAATCTGCGACTGCAGTTGCGGCATCTGCGCCTGAAGAGCTTGCGCAACGGCGTGCTCAACTGCCTGCCGCAACTCGTCTTGTTTCTCGTTCCGTTCCGCCATGCCTTGAGTAACCGTATCCCTTCGAATCGCGCGCCACTGGTAACACACGGCTGAGCCGAGCCCTAAGTGCTGATTATACGGCACTTGTAGGAACGCCCCAGAGTACGCAAGGACGTGTTCGACCGCGTACCTTCCCAATCCTCGACTCTACCGCAAATCTTGTCTCGCCTGAAACTGGAAAGCGATTGGGCAAACACTTCGGTTACCAAGTAGAATAACAGCTTACTTTTGAGGGCTGCGGTCCAGACCCGCAAAATACTGCATCGCCGAAACAATGGGAGCCATCCAAAACAAACTAGAAGGGCCTGTCAGTGATGAACTGACCCTGGTTCGGGCGGCCAAACAAGGCGACGACTCAGCCTTTGAGGAGTTGGTTCGCCGTTACGACCGCAACGTCTTTCGGATCGCGCAGCACATCACGCAAAACCGTGAGGATGCGGAAGATGTGGTGCAGGAAGCGTTTCTGAAGGCGTACGGCAATCTGGCGAAGTTTCAGGAGCAGTCGAAATTTTATACCTGGCTGGTACGCATCGCCGTCAACGAAGCGTTGATGAAGTTGCGGCGCCGGAAGCCGGAGCGAACGGTCTCACTCGACGAAGATATAAAGACGGAAGATGATTCGCTTCCGCGTGAGATCGCTGATTGGAGTCCGAATCCGGAGCAGCAGTATAACCAGGCGGAGTTGCGGGAGATTTTGAGTAAGACGATCCAGGGCCTACCCCCCGGCTTCCGGACCGTGTTCGTACTGAGGGACGTGGAAGGACTTTCGACCGAGGAAACCGCGGCGGCTCTTGAATTGAGCGTACCTGCAGTCAAGTCGCGATTGTTGCGGGCACGCCTGCAACTGCGCGAGCGCCTGGGTAGGTTCTTCCAGAAACGCGAGAGTGGAGATGGCGACCAGTGAAATGCTCTGAATTTTTGCACGAGCTGACCAATTATTTGGACGGCGTTCTCGACGAACCTACGAAAGTGGAATTGGAGAATCACCTTTCTTGGTGCCACAACTGCTATGTAGTTTGTGACACCACGAAAAAGACCATCGAGATCTATCGCGACTCCCAGCTTTACGAACTGCCCGAAGACCTCAGGTCGCGTCTGCGGTCCGCCATCATGAGCAAGTGTCAGCAGCACCGGAAGCGTGGCCCGGAGAGCGTGTAACGGGTTTCCGGGACATTCTGCAAAACTCAGGATCCACGAACAACTGGTGTGGGATGAACTCCCGTCTGCGGCGCCAGCATTTAAGTGTGGCGCTGGGCCACTGGGACGGCGCTATAATGTACGCGAGTCGGCCTGGGGTAGGTTATGAACCGTGTTCGCGTTCCGCTGCTGATAACCCTCATCACCGCCGCGGCGATAGTGCTCGTGGGCGAAAATTGTAGCGCTCAGGCTACGGAACCAGATTCCCAAGGGCAGCTTCGCAAAGCAGTTCAGCGGACGCCGTCTTCGTCAGAGCAACCCGTACCGTCAGGGCAACCCGCAGCTCCTTCGGTTCCTGCCAACGCGCCGCGCATCAGCAAGCAGTCTCGCTATCAAGTCATCCGCGAGTTTGAAACCCAACTGGTGTATTCGCGAACGGCTTTTCCCATGGGCGCAAAAGGACTGCTGTTGAAAGATGGCGTGATCACGCCGAATGGCGAACAATTGCGGCAGGATCTTGCCCTCTGGGGACCGGCGGTCAAACCCGGTGATCCAGCGCACATCTCTTTTGTTCAGATCAAGGATGACCACATTCACTTCGAGATTAACGGTGGGCCCACCCATCACAAGAAGTGGTACCAGCGCGTCGAAGTTACCGGGGCCTACGGTACGCCGGTCACCGGTGGTTCGGACGATGCGCAAGCCAATCCGCACGGTACGTTCGTGGACCTTTATTTTGACAAGCATGTTCCCGAGATGACGGTGCAGCAGGTGCGGGCGTTGCTGTATCCCGTGCTCGATTTCAATGCCAGGAATAAGGAGCAGGCCTACCTCGACACGGTGCCGCCGAAGGTGAAGGCGGCGATTCAGGCGCATCACGTTCTGGTGGGAATGAATCAGGAAATGGTGCTTCACGCCAAAGGCAAGCCGCCAAAGAAAGTTCGGGAACGCGAAGGTGAGAAAGAATACGAAGAATGGATTTATGGCGAGCCCCCGGCGGATGTTGACTTCGTGCGCTTCGTAGAGGATGAAGTAGTGCGTGTTGAAACCATGAAGGTGGATGGCGAAAAGATCGTGCGCACTGAGAGGGAAGTCATATTGGAGCCGTCGGACAGGGAGAAAGATAAAGAAGCGAAGAAAGAACCAGCGGAGCAGCCCGCGAACGCTCCCACGCTGCGACGTCCCGGAGAAGATTCACAAGACGTGCCGAAGCCCGCAAACGGAGCCGCGCCGCTACCGCCTATGCCGCCGCCGGACATTCCTCAGCCTCCGGGTGATCCCAATGAGATGTTGCCCGCGCAATAACTCGCATGCGTGAGTTGCCGCACAAGAACACAGTCCCCAGGGAGAGAGCAGTTTCTGCGTGCCAGCTTACCCACTATCGCGTGGCGACCGCTGCTCCAACATCGGCGAATGAGAACGCCAACGCTACGTTCGGAAACTCCTGGCCGTCGACTTCCACGTAAGGGTAGACAAAGTAGTTCAACGGCTTACCTTGCTGCGGGGGGTCGAGCTGGAGGTCGCGGCCCATGCTGAACTGCATCCGGTTGACGTCGTGGGAGCCGAAGAAGTAGTCGCGCTTCTCCTGATGCTTCCAGGCTTCGGAAATGTCCACCGGGATCCATCCCCGGCCGTCAATCCAGAAATCGGACCAGCAGTGGTATCCGGCGATCTCGGCGCTGTCCTTGTCAGGCGGCAGGGGGAATCCGATCTCGAAGCGCGCCGGGACGCCCTGGGATCGAGCCATCGCGATGAACAGGGAATGGAAATCGGTGCAGTTGCCTTTTTTGGCATCGCAGGCATAGAGGACGTCGCCGTGTCCCCAGCCGGTTCCGGTTTTGTCGTATCGCATGGTGGTGAAGACATAATCGTAGATGGCGCGGGCCTTGTCGAGCTGATCAGTCTTGCCTTGAGTCGCCTTGACCGCAAGATCGGCGGGCAAGTCCGGTCACGGGAACGAGTACATCGGGCTGAAGGCTTTGGCGCTTTTCGGTTGACGAGAGTGAAACGGCAATTGCGGGGGGCGCTGCCTCTCCGAGAGCCAAGCGCTCATGGCGCGTTACATCATATTCCACATCGAAGTGCAGTTCGGGCTGCGCCGAATTTGCTTCGGCGTAGTAGATTTGGTCGCCATATTTCGACTCGGTGGTTTTCCTCAAAGGCAGATCGCCTTGAGCTGAGATGATTCTTACTTCCTGAAACGCGTCTGACTGCGCCGCGGGGATCCAGATTCGGACCTTCTTGCCGGCAGGAAGATTCCTTACGGTGAACGCGTAATGAAAGGTGAAGCGACGGGAAGCTTGAGCCCGGGCGGACAGAGCTAAGACGAAAAAGAGAGACGACAATACACAAAGCTTGCGCAGCATGGGCAGCATCCTTTCAAGCTCTCCGCTTCAAAGCGCGAAGCGGGAGCTGAGAGCTGAGAATTGGCAACTGTTTGGAAACGACACACGGGCGTCTTAGAGGGAACGCCGTCAAGTGAAGCCGCGCTTGGGTGTGCGCATGGAAATGAAGATGCCGGAAATCGATCCGGCGACGAGGTATTGTAGCAGGACGACGTGAGGGAGCCGCAAAGTCCGGGACGTCCTTCATGTTGATCCGGTAGAATCGCTCAATGCCCGTTGCCATTCAATGTTGCGATCTGCGCAAGACTTACGACGGCAAGGTTGAAGCCGTGCGCGGATTGAACCTTGAGATCCAGACCGGGGAATGCTTCGGTCTTCTCGGGCCAAACGGGGCAGGGAAGACGACGACCATTGAAATCCTTGAGGGTTTGCTGGAGCCGACCTCGGGCGAAGTGTCAATTTTCGGCCATTCCTGGTGCAAGGATGCACGCGAGATGCGGGAGTGGCTGGGGATTTCGCTGCAGGAGACGCGGCTTTCCGAAAAGCTCACGGTGCGGGAAACGGTCGAGTTGTTTGCCAGTTTCTACCGTGAACCGCGTTCGTCCGACGAGGTGCTGGAGCAGTTGCAGCTTACCGAAAAGGCTGATTTCTGGGTAGGAAAACTCTCCGGCGGGCAGAGGCAGCGGTTGGCAGTGGCCACGGCGCTCGTATGCAATCCGAAGATTCTTTTTCTGGACGAGCCAAGCACCGGTCTTGATCCGCAGAGCCGGCGGCAGTTGTGGGAGATTATTCGCGAATTTCAGCGTGCCGGCGGAACCGTGCTGCTGACCACTCATTACATGGATGAAGCCGAGCGGCTGTGCGACCGGCTTGCAATCGTCGATCATGGACAGATTATTGCTGAGGGATCGCCGCCTGATTTGATTGAGCGCCTGGGCGGGCATCACATCGTGGAGTTTGCCGTGGGCGCAAGAGCGGCCGGTAATTCGGACGGCGCTGCGCTTGAGGCCTGGCGCGCGCTGCCCAGCGTCGAGTCGGTGCGCGAAGATGATGGCATGGTCGCGCTCAGCGTGAGGGAACCACATTTGACGATCCCCGCGCTTTTGGATGCGGTCGGAAAGCAGGGAAGCGATCTGCAGCATCTGACCACGCGACAGGCCAGTCTGGAAGATGTTTTCGTGCGCCTGACCGGGCGGCATCTGCGGGAAGAGTGAGACGAGGTGAAAGAACGGACGTGACTGTGCAGGGACATTTTCGCTACATAGTTTTTCTGGCTGTAACGGTGCCGGTGATGCTGGGCGGGTGCATTGCCCTGTCCCAGGCTTCGGCAGCAGATTCCGCAACCCGCTTTCCTCCGCTCGGGCAATGGAAAGCTGCCGTTCTCGCGGGAGACGCGGCGGCCTTGAAGGAGTTCTACAGCTCCGATCCAGTCGCGCATGTAATGGCTAATGGAGTCAATACCGACACGGAAGGGGATGTGAACTTCTGGCTGGGCCTGAAGGCGCGAAGCATTGCGTTAGAAACGGTTGCAGTGCTCGACCGGCCCAAAGGCACAAGCGTTGTTTTCAAAGCCAATGTACGGTTGGCGAACCGTCAGACGCTGAGCGTGACCGACGGCCAAATGTGGCGAAAGCAGGGAGAGCACTGGCGATTGATGAGCGTGGAGCGAGCGGATGCGCCTCACCTGAAACAGCCCTCCGACATGAATAAAAACATTTATCCGGCGGACGCCGACGCGCACGCCGAGATCAGCGAAGCGGAAGAGAAGGCGGCCGGGGAGCACAAGCGGGTCTTGCTGGTCTTTGGCGCAAACTGGTGCTTCGACTGCCACGTGCTCGATCTTGCGTTTCAGCGGCCCGATTTCGCTTCGGCGATGGCGGGCTACGAAGTGGTGCACGTCGACCTTGGCGACGACGAGAAAAAGAATGCTGATTTGGTGCGGCAGTTCGATGCGACTTTGGACAAAGGCATTCCTACGCTGGTCGTCGCCGAGAGCGACGGGAGGGTAGTGATGAGCCAGAAAAATGGCGAATTCGAGGATGCGCGGTCGCTTACCCCTGAAGTGCTGCTCGAGTTCCTGAATAAATGGAAGCCCGAGGCGCGATAGATCGATCGTCTCTTATCGATCGTGTTCGGTAAATCGGCATGGTGAATCGGCGATGAGTGTTGCAGAGCGAATACCGGTGGTAGAACAAAAGCCTCCGCGGAATCTGCCGCCTCGGCGAAACGGGCGATGGGCTGGCTACCGGCATCTGCTGGTGGCGCGCATGCTCGAACTGAAGCGTGAACCGGAGGTGGTGTTCTGGGTATTCGTGTTTCCCCTGTTGCTGGCCGTGGGGCTCGGAATCGCCTTCCGCAACAAACCCGCCGACGCATCCTCCGTGGCCATTGTGTCTGGAGCGGGAGCGCAGGAAGCTGAGGCGCTTCTGCAACGTTCTGCGCGGCATGCCTCGTTCAAAATCGATGTGCTCGACGGAAACGCAGCCCGCAAAGGTTTTCGTCTGGGGAAATACGATCTCGTGATCGAACCGCAGGACGGCGGACGACTTCGGTATCGCTACGATCCGGCGCGGCCCGAGAGCATGCTTGCCCGGGCTGAGGTAGATGATGCGCTGCAGACCGCTGCTGGCCGCAAAGATGTAGTGGCGACCGCCGTAGTGACCTTGTCGGAGCCGGGTTCCCGCTACATCGATTTCCTGATTCCCGGATTGCTGGGGATGAACCTGATGAACTCCGGAATGTGGGGCATTGGATTCGCGCTGGTCGACATGCGGCAACGCAAGCTGCTCAAGCGTTTCGTGGGGACGCCGATGCGGCGCGGCGATTTTCTGCTCGCGCTGATGTCGAGCCGCCTGGCGCTGATGATCATTGAGATTGCACTGTTGCTGACGCTGGGCGTCATCGTGTTCCACATGAGAGTGTTGGGATCTCTGTTCTCAATTCTGTTGCTGGGTGCGGCAGGCGCGCTGTGCTTCGGCGGAGTTGGATTAGTGACCGCCAGCCGGGCGCAGAAGATCGAAAGCGTAAGCGGCCTCATGAATCTGGTAATGATGCCCATGTGGATCTTTTCTGGAGTCTTCTTCTCTTACGAGCGTTTTCCGGCCGCGATTCAGCCGTTGATCAAGGCGCTCCCGCTGACTGCGCTGACCGATGCGCTGCGAGCCAGCATTCTGGAAGGTACGCCATTGATTCATCAATGGCCGCAGCTCTTAGTGATCTTTTTGTGGGGCGGCATTTCGTTCGTGCTGGCGCTGCGGTGGTTTCGGTGGACTTAGTCCGGCGGTGCGGTCTTTCTTGTTGCCGGTCTTCCTTATCGCCAATCTTGCCTACTGTTAATCTTTCTTATCGCCAATCATTCTTGTCACGGTGAGTGCCCGAAGCTTCGGCCCCGTTCGCAAGTCTTGGGAGAAGTTACGAACGAGGCCAGCTGCGGTGCTTGCGGAACAGAACTCTACTTATGACTTCACTAGCTTCCCAGCTGCCTTTCGGACTTTCGCCCAGCGTAGCCTCTGCGCTGCGGCGATTCGTCTGCGAGCGTCCTTGCTTAAAGTACGGCCGGTCTTTTTGAGCTTCTTCCCGCCGGCGTGGCCGAGAGCATCGAGCGCCTTCCCTACCTGTCCCATTTCTTTTTCGAGGCGGGAATACTCTTTCTGCAGGGAAGCGACCACTTTATTGATTATCATTAAATACCCCCTTGCTCATAAGGCTAACACGACAAGACATTCTATTGAGACCTCACGGTGACTATAAGTCAGTCAGTTAGCCTGCGCCGATCGTAGATAAGAAGCGCGGTGCTTGACGAGCTCTTGTAGTTTGTTCGAAAGCGAAGGCCAGGCGGATGAGAACCGGCTCGCTCCAGGCTCGCCCGAAGAATGAGATACCGACCGGCAAGCCAGAGATAAATCCAGCAGTTACGTTGATATTCGGATAACCTGCGACCGCTGCGGCATTCGAGCTTCCGCCGGCTGAGTGGTCGCCATTGATCAGGTCTGTAAGCCATGCCGGGCCGGCGGTGGGTGCGACCATGGCATCGAGGCGGTACTTATCCATGGTGGCGTCAATGCCTTCGGTGCGGGCCAATTGATGGTTCTTCTCGAGCGCATCGATGTAGGCTTTTTCAGTTAGCGCGCCTTTGGCCTCGGCTTTCAGAAACAAGTCCTGGCCGAAGTAAGGCATCTCTTTCTGTCGGTTGCGGTCGTTGAAGTCGATGATATCTTTCAGCGTGTGCACAGGAAAATTTGAGCTGAGGCGCGCTAAATAGCTATTGAGGTCGGCTTTCAGTTCGTAGAGAAGGACCAACAGCTCACTCTCATCGAACTTACCCAGGGTTTCAACGTTAGCGGGATCGACGAGCGTGGCTCCCTGTTTCTTCATGGCGTCGAGCGATTGCTCCATGAGAGCATCGACGGCGTCGTTGAAGCCGAAATACCTCCTGGCGATGCCGATGCGCGCGCCTTTGAGGCCGTTTGGGTCGCAGAACTGAGTGTAGTCCGTGTGGGACTGGCCCGCGCTCGCGCCGGTTGCTGAATCTGCAGGGTCGACGCCGGTGAGTGTACCCAGCAAAATCGCGGCGTCGCGGACGGTTCGGCACATCGGCCCGGCGCTGTCCTGACTGTGCGAGATCGGAATGATTCCGCTCCGGCTTATCAGACCGACGGTGGGCTTGATCCCGGCCAGTCCATTCGAAGACGACGGGCAAACGATGGAACCATCGGTTTCCGTGCCGATCCCTACCGCGCACAAGTTGGCAGAGATACCCGCGCCGGTGCCGGAACTGGAGCCGCAAGGATTCCTATCGAGCGCGTAGGGATTTTTGGTGAGGCCGCCACGGCCGCTCCATCCGCTGGTGGAGTGGCTGGAGCGAATGTTCGCCCACTCGCTGAGATTCGTCTTGGCGAGGATTACCGCCCCGGCGCTTCGCAGCTTTTGCGCCACATGGGAATCTTGCTGCGGCTTCGAACCAACCAGCGCGAGCGAGCCTGCCGTGGTCATCATCCGGTCTCCGGTATCGATGTTGTCCTTGATCACAACGGGGACGCCGTGCATCGGGCCGCGTGGGCCTTTCGCCTTGCGTTCCTGATCGAGGGCGTCGGCGATGGGGAGAGCGTCGGGATTCAGTTCGATGATGCTATTGATTTCAGGACCGTGCTTGTCTTTATCAGTCTCTTCGATGCGCGCCGAATATTGTTCCACCAGAGAGCGGGCCGTGAACTTGCCGGACTTCATTCCATCTTGCAGATCGGAGATGGTAATTTCATCGAGCTCGAAGAGCTTGATTTCCGGAACCGGGAGGGAGGACGAAATCTCACGCGCCGCGCCGAGCGCGGGATACAGTGGGATCAAGGTCGCGGTTGTACCGCCGATCAGGGTAGTTTTGAGGAATGAGCGGCGGCTGGCAACAATCTTCGTAGCTGTTCGGCGCATGGTCTGAATAGTCCTTTTAAGAAGCGGTCGGGATTCGCGATCGCGACCAAACATAGTAATTCATGCAGTCCAAAATCTGCTGAAACGAGCTTCGACCAGCGCAAGGCGGAGGGACAACTGAGAGATCGAACAGGCTACCCTTGTTTCTTGCCGGAGCGCGATCTACGAGTCGCGATCTCTGCCTTAGCTGGCTGCTTGATTCCGCTGGTCTTCATCCCAATCGCAGCCGTAAACAGATGTTGCCTGTCGTCGTACGGATTGTAAGCATCGTCGGGATACCAGACCCCGGTGAAAAGATCGCCTTGCCGCGTGACCGTGCAGCGCTGCACATGTACTCTGTCGATGAAGCTGTGTTTTATTTCGCGAGCGCCCCAGTCGCCGCCCCAGATGAGCCCGCTGCTGTGCGCGAGCTGGCCCAGGAAGGAGAAGTCACCTTTCCAGCTACGCTCCCCGGCCGCCACGCGCACGATGTCACAAGCCAATCCATAGTGATGAACTCCAACCGTTCGAAGTTTTGTAGCCCCGTTATTGAAGAGCTCCTGCTGGCGGTTCTGGCTGCGGTAGGTTTCGTAGATCATGACTTCAATTCCCATCTGCTGCGCGGCACAGACTAGACTCTCCACGAGTTGGCGAGTCCCTGATTCGAACAGGAAAGGGTCGCTCACGCGCGTCAATGAAGCAAAACGTTCGTCTTTTCAGATCACGTCGGTGTAGAAGTTTCCCGTGGAATACCTGCCTTCCTTGCGTAAGCCTCGGCTGGAGGAGTGGGTCAAGCTAATCACGGAATAGTTCGATGTCCAGCGGAAACTCTGAAAAACGGGCCAAAGATGCGCATTTCGTTTCAAAATGGAACTGCTGCTCGAAGGTCCTTTTCCCTTGAAAATCGAGTCTGTCTCAAGATTTTGCGTAGTTTCTTGCTTGCTGGTGTACAATGAATTACAGCTAAGTTTGACTCACGAGCAATTGAAGGTCGGTATCGCCAACCAGCGTCACCCCCTCACTAGCAGCGAATCTTCTCAGCACAATCCAAAGAAACAGAATAGGACTATCAACAATGGCAGAACAAGGAACAGTGAAGTGGTTTAACGACGCCAAAGGCTATGGCTTTATCAGCCGTCAGAATGGCGAGGACGTTTTCGTGCATTTCTCCGCGATTCAAGCAGGCGGCTTTCGCAGCCTGCAAGAAGGACAAACCGTGCAGTTCGACGTGACCAAAGGCCCCAAGGGCTGGCAGGCGGAGAACGTCCAAGCTGTCTAGGTGACCGCTTTTGCAGTGAAAACAGAATGCCCGTGATTCGCAAGAATCACGGGCATTTTTGTTGGGAATTGGAAGGTCGGATCTTAAACGATCGCAGGTGTCAGGTTTTGGGTGTCAGGTCTTAGGCGGAACCTAAAACCCAAAACCTAGGACCTAAGACCTAGGACCCAAGACCTGACACCTCGCGCCTAGCCTTGCCGCGCCTGCTGCACCATCTCGACCAGAACCTTTCTAGCTTGTCCCGGATCGCGCACTTCCTGCAAGAATGCAATGCGCACACCCTTCATGCCCTCTGAGGTTTTCAGGCGCACCTGAAAGCCGAGGCGGTCGACCGCAGTCATCGCCGCTTCCTGAGCCTCGATGCCGGCAAAGACGCGGGCCAGTAGGATGAGTGCGTCCTTGTGGTCGGCGTTCATATGGTCAATGATTCCGGCTGCGCCGTCGGCCAGCGGGTCCGGTTTCGCTATGTCGTAGTCCGGAGCCTGCACCCAGCCCATTACTCCGAAGCCTCCCACGTAGTAAACGTCCAGCACATCCATGCGATAGAATGTAAAGTCTTCGAAGTCCACCCAGTATTTGCTGTTCTCGTAACGCTCCAAGTAGAGCTTGCGCGCATCCGCCACTTCGGCCTTGGGGATGGCCAGAACATTTCCCATTACCGTGACCCGCGACGCGCCCAGCGGATCGCCGTTGGCGTCGGGTTCAGTAACGAGCAGGCTGGCACGTGCATCCGCCTGAATGTTCTGCGTATGCATGGCCATGGTGCTGATCAGGAAGATAGGCCGTCCGCGACCGTCAAGCGCGTAGGGCATCACCGAGCCGAAAGGGAAGCCCGGTTGCTTGCGCGAAAGGGTCGAAAGGCTTCCGATACGTCCCAGGTACGCGAGCGTTCTCGCCCGCTCCGAGAATGAAGGTTCAGGGACTATGGGCTGATCGCCGCCAGCGGCCGGGCCCGCGTGTTTTCTTGGAGATGAGGAAGACACAATTTTGCTCTTCAGGAAGTCTAACTGAAACCGGTGTTGGGTGGCTTCACGCCGGCGCCGGATGTCAGATCGCACAACGGTTCAGCCCAACTTCTGGCACGAGACGACGCAGTTCAACAGATTGTTTCGGGCCGCTTCGAGTGCTAGACTTTCCTTGGCTTATGGATGGATGTTGCCATCGTTGCCGCGAGCGGGAGTAGTTCAGCGGTAGAACGCCAGCTTCCCAAGCTGGATGTCGCCGGTTCGATCCCGGTCTCCCGCTCCATTTTGTTCTCTTGTTCTCTCGGTGTTATGCTCCGGCAGACGCAGCTTGGG
>Ga0209420_1000456_pt1 | contig 21953 bp, 17 predicted proteins | sample BlaSpr_A8_OM1_O1_FD_187972 | JGI IMG/M metagenome (GOLD analysis project Ga0209420, IMG submission 187972) | Forest soil microbial communities from Thunder Bay, Ontario, Canada - Black Spruce, Ontario site 2_A8_OM1_O1 (SPAdes) (version 2) | ecosystem: Environmental > Terrestrial > Soil > Boreal...
AGCAGGAGCAACCGCCGCCGGCCGGCGGCTTCGGGCCTGGCTTCCGGCCTGGACGGTTCGGACGGCCCGGCCGGTTCCGCCGGTTCCGAGGCCGCGGCATTGGCGCTGACCGCTGAGGTCATGACGCCGCCTGGACTGGCGCCTGGCTCAGCGCGCTGAGCTTCCAGCCCGCCGGCGTCCTGGTCAGCTCACCTTCGAGCCTGCTTTCCTTGACGACCGGGGTGCCGTGGCTCGGGGTGACCGTGAGCTGGATCGCGACGATGATCGCGGCCCGGCCGGAGTTCACGTTCAGGCTGGTCAGCGCGCCGTCGAGGATCCTCGCCGTGGTGATCGTCCCGGCCTGCCTGATCTCCTTCTCGAAGGCGGCCCGGCCGGTGACGATGCCCGCGCGCAAGGAGCCCGTCGAAGATTGCTCCCAGAGCTTCAGCCCGGCACCGACGTGGCGGTAGTCAAGCGTGTTGAAGTTCAGCACGGCCTGCTCGCCGGCCTGGAGTGCCCTATCGCGCACCCCGGCGGCGGCCGGGACCGAAGGCGCGCTCGCCGGCCGCGGTGACGGCTGAGCACAGCTCGACCACTCCGACCTGCTTCACCTCCGCGACCGCCCGCAGCGTATACGCCACCTGGGCGGGCGCGTTCGGCTTGCCCCGGTTCGGCACCGGGGTGAGGAACGGGGCGTCGGTCTCGACCAGGATGAGCTCGAGCGGGGCCGCCGCCGCCGCGTCGCGGAGCGGCTGAGCGCTGGAGAACGTGACGTTGCCAGCGAAGCTCATCAAGTACCCCGCCTCGGCACACCGCTTCGCCATCGCCGCGTCTCCGGAGAAGCAGTGGAACACGACCCGTTCCGGCGGTCCCTCTTCATCCAGGATCCGCAGCACGTCCTCGTGCGCCGCGCGGTCATGGATCACCAGGGCCCGGCCGGTCCTCTTGGCGATGTCGATGTGCGCACGGAACCACTCCCGCTGCACCTCGGCCGGTGCCCAGTCGCGGTAGTAGTCGAGGCCGGTCTCGCCGATGGCCCGCACCCGCGGCCGATCGGCCAGCGCGGCGATCTCGGCCAGCACTGCGTCGCGCGCCCCGGCGGACGCCGCGGCCCGCGCGGTGTCGTTCGGGTGGATCGCCACGGCCGCGTACACGTCCGGGTGCTCATCCGCGCAGTCCGCCGCCCACCGTGAGGTCGGCAGGTCGACGCCGATCGTGACCACCTTGACGATGCCGGCCGCCCGCGCCTCGGCCAGCACCTCCGGAACCGGCCGCTCGATCAGGTCCAGGTGGCAGTGACTGTCCAGCGCCTCGGCGGGCAGTGGCTCGGGCGGCGGGACGGGGCGGGCGGGCGGGAAGGGCTGGGCGGGAGCCGTCACGCCTTCTCCAGCCTGGCCAGCTCCTCGTCGGCAAGCCCCGGGTCGAGCTTGGTGAACAACGGGGTAGGCGGCTGCAGCGCCGTGCCCGGCTTGATCGGCTCGGACTGCCACCGAGCCGCGCCGCGGTAGTCGCCGGTGATCACCGGGTACGGAGCGCCGCCCTCCTCGGTGACCTCGTCGATCCTCGGCATTGATGACCAGACGCCGGACCCGCCGAGCATCTCGTAGACCTTCTGCGACGAGCGCGGCAGGAACGGGGTGAGCAGCGTCTTGCCGTCGTCCACGAGCTGCAGCGCCACGTGCAGGATCGTCCGCATCCGCTCCGGGTCGGATTCCCGGAGCTTCCACGGCGCCTGCTCGGACAGGTACTTGTTGGCATCCGCGAGCGTGCGCATCACCTCGTTGATCGCGGCCTTGAAGCGCGACCGGGACAGCGCATCGCCGACTTCCTTGAACGCGCCGCGTGACCGCTGAAGGAGCTCGTTGTCCGCGTCGGTCAGCGTGCCCGCTTCCGGGATGGCGCCGATGTTGCGGGCGGCGAACGACACGCTCCGGTTCACCAGGTTCCCCCAGTTCGCCAGCAGCTCGTCGTTGTTGCGCCGGATGAACTCGTTCCAGGTGAAGTCGGTGTCCTGGTTCTCGGGGCCAGCCACGGCCAGGTAGTAGCGGAGTGCGTCGACGTCGTAACGTTCCAGGAAGTCGCGCACGTAGATGACGACCGAGCGGGACGAGGAGAACTTACGGCCCTCCATCGTGAGGTACTCGCTCGCCACCACGTCGGTCGGCAGGTTCAGCGCGCCGAGCGCGCCCGGCGTTCCGCCCTTGGCGCCCTTGCCGCCGTAGCCGAGCAGCATGGCCGGCCAGATCTCGGCGTGGAAGACGATGTTGTCCTTGCCCATGAAGTAGTAGGACTCGGCGTCCGGACCCTGCCACCAGGAACGCCAGGCGTCCGGGTCGCCGGACCGCCGGGCCCACTCGACCGACGCGGACAGATACCCGATGACGGCGTCGAACCAGACGTAGATCCGCTTGTCCGGGCGGTCCCGCCAGCCGTCCAGCGGGACCGGGACCCCCCAGTCGAGGTCCCGCGTCACCGCGCGCGGCTTGAGGTCATCGAGCAGGTTCAGCGAGAACTTGAGCACGTTGGGCCGCCACAGCCCGCTCTTGCTCTGCAGCCAGGTGCCGAGTACGTCGGCGAACGCGGGCAGGTCGAGGAAGAAGTGCTCGGTCTCCACGAACTCCGGGGTCTCGCCGTTGATCTTCGAGCGGGGGTCGATCAGGTCGGCGGGGTCGAGCTGGTTGCCGCAGTTGTCGCACTGGTCGCCGCGCGCGTTCTCGTAGCCGCAGATCGGGCACGTTCCCTCGATGTACCGGTCGGGCAGGGTCCGGCCGGTCGACGGCGAGATCGCGCCCATCGTCTTGCGCAGGAACAGGTAGCCGTTCTCGTACAGGCCCTTGAAGATCTCCTGCGTAACCGCGTAGTGGTTCCGCGTGGTAGTCCGGGTGAACAGGTCGTAGGACATGTCCAGGCCGACCAGGTCCTCGGCGATGACCCGGTTGTAACGGTCGGCGAGTTCCCTGGCGCTCACGCCCGCCGCGTCGGCCTGGACCTGGATCGGCGTGCCGTGCTCGTCGGTGCCGCTGACCATCAGCACCTTGTTCCCGGCCATCCGCTGGTAGCGGGCGAACATGTCGGCGGGCAGCCCGAACCCGGACACGTGCCCGATGTGCCGGGGGCCGTTGGCGTACGGCCAGGCCGGCGCGGTCAGTATGTGGCGGCTGGACATGGCCCACAGGCTAGTGCACCGCCCGCGCCGCCCAGGCCCGCCGTGCCGCACCGGCGACCTGCCGGTCGCAGCGAGCGGTTGGGACGGAAGCGTCTCATGTTGCCCGTGGTGCGCCGCAGCGCCGGGCGGGTGCCGTCCGCACCGCGCGCCAGCCGCGTCGATGTACCAAAAGGCTGCATAGAACAGGCCTTTTGGTACATCGATGAGGGCACTGGCTGCTTCAGCGTGCGTCGGGCGCGCGGCGGACGACGGCGTCGTAGAGCTCGCGCTTACGCAGGCCGAGTTCCCTTGCCACTTCGGCGATGGCGGCCTTGCGCGGGGTTCCGGCCCGCTCACGCGCGGCGACCTCTCCGGCGGCGTCGGCCGGGTCCGCCCGGGGCCCCCGCGGTGCCCCGGCCACCACGATCGTGACCTCGCCGAGCACGCCCTCCGCCGCCCATTCGGCCAGGTCGCCGACTGCGCCGCGGATGACCTCCTCGTGCGTCTTGGTGAGCTCCCGGCACACCACGGCGGCGCGGTCCTTGCCGAATGCCTCGGCGAGTCCCGCGAGCGTCGCGGCCAGCCGGCGCGGGGATTCGAAGAAGATCAGCGTCCGCTGCTCAGCCGCCAGATCGGCGAACCTGCGGGCTCGCTCGCCCGCCCGGCGCGGCGGGAATCCCTCGAAGCAGAACCGGTCGCTGGGCAGGCCGGAGACGGCGAGTGCCGCGGTCACGGCCGAGGGTCCCGGCAGCACGCTGACCCGGATGCCGGCCTGAGCCGCGGCGGCCACCAACCGGTAGCCGGGATCGCTGATACCGGGCATGCCGGCGTCGGTCACCAGCAGGACGTCGCGGCCGGCCAGCAATTCGGCCAGCAGCCCGGGCACCCGTGCCGCCTCGACGCCGTCGTAGTACGAGATCACGCTGCCGGTCAGCCGCACGCCGAGCGCGCCGGCCAGCCTGCGCACCCTGCGGGTGTCCTCGGCCGCCACGATCGGCGCCTCGCCGAGCGCGGCGATCAGCCGCGGCGAGGCGTCCTGCGGCGTGCCGATCGGCACCGCGGCAAGCGTGAGCGTCCCGCCCGCGCCGCGTTCCTGAACTCGATCCGTGCCACCTTCTGGGGCTCCACCGGGAGCCTCGACTTGGACAAGCCGGTCGTGGGGATGGCCGCCACGCCGGACGGCAAGGGTTACTGGCTGGTCGCCTCTGACGGCGGGATCTTCAACTACGGGGACGCCGGCTTTTACGGATCCACCGGAGGGCAGTCCCTCGTAGAGCCCGTGGTGGGGATGGCCGCCACGCCGGACGGCAAGGGCTATTGGGTGGTCGCCTCCGGTGGCGGGATTCCGGCGCCGCCCGGCTACACCGACCAGGACCTGATCTTCGACGACCGGTTCACCGGTACCAGCCTCGACAGCTCGAACTGGAACACGCAGCTCGGTGCCGCCGGCGTGATTTGGAACAACCACGGCGCCATCGCTGCTCCCTACAGCGGACCGAACACACCCAATGTCGATGAAGCGGCGATGTTTTCGCCGTCCCAAGTCGGTGTCGACAACGGGTTGACCCTTACGGCCATGCCCAACACCAACCAGTACGCCGGCACCTATCCGTGGATCAGCGGCACGGTTACCACGGAAGGAAAGTTCACCCTGCCCGCGACCGGCTGGTACGTCCAGGTGCAGGCGAAGATGCCCAACGAGTCACAGGGCTTGTGGCCCGCGATCTGGTTCCTGCCGCCGACGGCCGGGACACCCTCGAACGAATTCGACGGCTATGAAGGCGGCTGGCTCGGATCCGATCCCGACGAGATCATGCACTCGGACTACTTCGCCAACCAGGGTCAGCAAGAGAGGGCCTACAACGTGGGCGTCGATGTGACGGCCGGCTACAACATCTACGGGTTCCAATTCATCCCGGGCCAGTCCGTCACCGCCTACTTCGACGGGACCGAGGTGTGGCAGGTGACCGCGTCGAGCGGTGTCACCATCACTGCCGAGCCCTACGAGATCATCCTCGAGCTCGAGGTGGCCACGTCAGCCACCTCCGCGTGGCATACCCAGACCACGAGCACCAGCACCTCGGGGTCCATGGACATCGCCGAAGTGCAGGCGTACCGCTACCCCTGATGCCCATCCGACACTGAGTCCTCCGTCATCCGGTGGCGACCAGGGAGCCCCGCGGATGACGGTGGGAACTGATCCCGTGAGTCACTTGGCGCCGAGAGCCCGGGGGGCACCGCGGGCCTTCCTTCCGGCGGCCACGAACGCCATGACGCCGATCTTGGCCGTGTCGACAACGGCCGAGCGCCCAGGCTCGCGCGGGCTGAGGTGCGCCCGCCGCGCCAAGGAGTTGAAGTCCTCGATGCGCCGTTCGCGCGTCGACGCCGCCGTGTGAAACGCGAGAGTCACCGACATCGCCGAGCTGGGCCCGTTCCGCACCCAGTGGGGCGTGCAAGGCGGAATGTAGACCCCTTGCCCGGGCGAAAGGCGGAAGGAGACCATCTCCTCGGGCATCAACTCGACCCGCCCATGGGAGCCCTCCCAGTACCGATTCACCTCATGCCGCCGAACCGCCTCGTTCTGCCAATGCCCGAAGCTAATGGTCTTGGTGCCCTTCAATTGCAGCAACAGGCTGAACTCGATATCGAAGTGGACGGGCGTCACCGAATTCGGTGAGGCGACGAAGAAGTAAGCCCCGCGATTGCGCATCTTTCCCTGCGTAGCGAGGATGGCGGGCTGAAGCTGGTCGAGCACGCTCATCATGACGTCGGCGATGTCGGGATCCCGCTCGGCGTTCAGGAGTGCCAGCCAGGCCTCTGCGTTGTCCAAGTTACGAATGACGTCACCTGGTCGTTCCAGGACCCCCCTCGGTGCTCCCTCGGACGGGACGACCAAGGGCTTGACGGCGGTCTCGTACGCCACCTCGTTGGACGGCAGCGCGTCGGCGAGATCCGCAATGGCGGACGGCCTCAACCGCTCGTCGAGGTGCTTGTCATGGGCGAATTGCATCGGCCGGTCCGGGTATCCGTACAGCGGAATCTCTGCCACGGAAGGAAGTCCCAGCTCTACCGGCTCTGAAACCATGCTTCTCTCCCCTCGCCGGGTTCCTGATATTGCCCCTCTGGGGGTTGCTCGTCAACGGACATCTCCGAGGTCGGGTGGCTCGCTCCGGACGACCGTCTGCCCCTTACCCGATGCCACCGCAACGTACCCGCGACATGACCGCTCCCGGCCAGGACAATGCCGGCAACGATGGCGCCGGCCCGTCCGGCTCCCCAAGCATCTCCCCGCAGTGCCTGGCGGAGCCCTTTCGACACACCGCGGGACAGCGCTCGGCCGACGAAACTGACGTCGGCTGACAGGTTGCCCGCCTCTTCCATCTGCCGGAGGGCCTCGACCTTCCCCTTGTTGACGAAGAAACAGCGCCGCCAGAAGTATCCCCAAGTCGTACGCACGGCCGGAACGAAGTGCTGCACCTGCGCCATCGGCTCGTAGACGAGTTGATCCGAGGGACGGTGATGCTTCAAGCGATGGCACATGTCCATGTCGTCGTGGTTGTCGGAGTGGAAGCCTCCGATTTCGGTGAGGGCGCTTCGGCGGACCGACATGTTGGCTCCGATCAGCCGGAGAACCGGCGCCTGCCTCTCCGGAAGACCCGCATAGGCGCACCCGAACACCCAGTCGAACTCGAAGGGAAACCACTGAGGGCGAGAACGCTCGAACTCCGGCAGGGGGGCGCCCCCGACCGCGACGACGGACGGATCGTCGTAGGGAGGGATGAGCCGCTCCAGCCACGTCGGGTCGGCGCTGGCGTCGTCATCGAGGAACGCCACGATGTCACCACAGGCGATCTCCGACGCCGTATTCCTGGCTGAACCGAGACGACCCTTGTACTTGTTGGCCATGACGCGCACCGGAACCGGGGAACGAGCGTCCGTCTGGTCGGCCCATTGTCGCCGGCACCGTTCGAAAAGAGCCTCGTTGTGATCCACGCAGACGATGATCTCCTCCGGAGGCTGAGTCTGGGCCTGCACTGAGGCAACGGATCGCAACAGGAGCGACCAACGATCCTCGGTGTATGCGCAGATGACCACGGACACCGTCCAGGCTTCCCGTCCGGTCGGCAGCGACCGAGACCCGTCTTCATAGCTTCGTGACGGCGGGATCACGACGTGCGATCCAGCCCTCTGGTACCTCCAGGTTTCCAAATCAACGCATTGACCGCCTCGCTCGAACGACAGTCTACGACAGGGGTGAAGCGGGTCATGGGAAACGCGATCTCACAGAAGCACGTCGTCGGTTGCCGGCGAAGGATTCCCCCGGAAAACTGCCGGCGGTGTTGCTGCGTGCGACGGATCCCGCTGAGACAGCCGCCGGCAGACTCCCCCGAAATGCTGGCGCCGGCGGGCCGGTTCAACGGACGCACAATTGTCAACGGGTTCTCTCTCCGAGGCGGAGTCTGCCATGACGGCAAGGCACTCAGGGCCTTGGGCGTGACGAGAGAATCTCGTCGTACAGCCCGAGAAGCTGGGCTGCACAGTCGTCCCAATTCGGGAGTTTCACCGGCGGAGACTCGGGGGCGGCGGCGACCCGAACGAGCACCCGCGCCAGCTCCTCCGGAGCGATCTCCGGCGCAACGGCCGTCGCAAGTCCCTCCACTGCGAGTTCCGACAATCCGGAGGTGTCGGCCACGAGTACCTTCCGACCGAGGGCCAGTGCCTCCATCACGGCAACCGGGTTCGCCTCATAGTCGCTCATGAGCGCCATCACGTCACTCGATTGCAGAAGTGTCCCGAGGGCCTCTCGCTCAGTGGCATCGAACGAGGTGAACGACACGGCATGTCCGACTCCCAGCTGGGCGGCCAGCCGGCGGAGGTGCTGTTCATAGCTGCCCCGGCCTATAACGGCCAGGTGGGCGTCTGGTGCCAGCTCGAGCAGGGGGGGCATGGCTGCGATCAAACGCTGATGGCCCTTGTAGCGCTCGAGTCGGGCCACCGAACACACCAAGGGAGAACCCGAGATCTTCGGCGCGGACGTCCCGACCGGAAGCGGCTCCGCCCCATTTCGAATCAGCCTGATCCGCGATGGCTCCACTCCCAGTCGTCGCGCGAACACGTCGACCTCGAATTGGCACACCGCGACCAGCCCGTTCGCCTTGCGAAGCAGAGGCCGCAGCGAGCGCCACTGCGCGCCTCTGACCATCCTCCGCACCGGACTGGAATGACCTCCGGTGTGAAAGGTGGCAACGGTGGGAGTTCCTGCATGTTGGGCAGCGATGAGCACCGCTGGGGGCAAGAAGGTGTTGGCCCCCTGGACGTGGACGAGGTCATAGCCTCCTCGGCTGACATGTCTCACGAGAGCGGGCGCGATGTAGAGGTCGGAGTGCTTGGGCCAGGCCCCAAACCGTCGAACGGTCAATTCTCCGTCGCGCTCCGTCGATGGCAGCTCACCCGTGAGATCAGCGGTCAGGACCGTCACCTCGAGGCCTCGTGAGGCCATCCTCCGAGCCACCTCATGGACGTGCGTCTCCACCCCACCCAGGTACGGCGGGTAGCGGGTGCTCACCATGGCGACACGGACCGTGCTCATCGATCGCTGCAGCGGCGGTCTGAGGTCAGCGCCGGGTGACGAGCCGCCAGCGCTCCCAGCCCAGCCTGAAGCGCAGGCGGCTCCAGTTCATGACCATGCGGCGCGGCAGGAGGAGAGGATTCGAAGAGGCTCGGGCGTTGGCCGGAATGGTGGTACATGCCGTTTCGAATCCGCTCGAACGGACCGCCTCCACCGAATGCTCGTTGAAGCTGTCATGTCCCCCAAAGGGGTAGGCGAAGTGCGTGACCGACCGACCAGTCAATCGCTCCAGCGCCTCCTTCGAGGAGGAGATGTTCTCCTCCTGCTCCCGCGCCGGAAGGTTGGGAAGTCGCACGTGGTCGACCGTGTGGGCTCCGATCGTGACCATCTCCGAGGCCGCCAACTGGACGAGCTCGGGCGACGTGAGCGGTCGGGCGGCAGGCGGCCGCGAAGCAGGAGTTCCCCACTCCTCGGACACCGCATCGAGCACCCGGTGAATCTCCGCCACCGGCAGGGGCAGCAGGTGGCTTCGAACCGAGTGAAGATCCTCACTGGGTTTCGCCGAACCGAGCGGAATGCGGACGGCTCCCCCTGTTAGTGGCAGATTGATCTCACGAACCCCAGATGGACGCGAGCCCAGCAGCGTGCCGAGGCGATCCCACCAGAACGGTTGCTCTGCGTCCACGGCACCGCTGGTCACGAACACGGTGATGGGAACCCCTCTGGCTTCCGCTATCGGCAACGCGTTCGTGAGATTGTCGGCATATCCGTCGTCGAGTGTCACCACGACTCGGGGTCGACGCGATGGAAGGGTGAACTCGTCCAGGGTCGACGGCTCGCCATGCCGGACGATCTCGTCGAGGTGCGCAGCGAAGTTCTCCGGGGTCACGCAGAGCTGGAACGGGTCATCATCCCCACTTGCGACACGGTGGTAGCAAAGAATGATCGACCCGCTATTACTCATGCCGCTCTCTCTTAAGCCCTAGACCTCGGCGCAGCGATTGCAAGCACTGGGTGGAACCATCCCCTCATTCGTTTATGACAATGGATGAACAACAAGATTTCTCGGACCCCGCCCGCCTGGCCGTACCCCGACAGCGCAACCTTACCCTGGAGAGAACCGGAAGCCGGACAGCGGCCTCCGAGGATCTAGGTTGCTTTCGGTATGCGCGTGCTCATGGTTACCCAGTTCTACCCACCGGTCGCTGGTGGGCAGGAGCAATACGTCCGCAATTTGGCGCTGGCGCTGGCGGATCGGGGCCATTACGTCGGGGTCGTGACGATCGCCAACGATGGAAACGCAGGAACGACGCTCGACGGGGCCGTCGCGGTCCACCGGGTCCGAACGACCGCCCAACGCCTGCCACAGCTGTACAGCGACCCAGAGCGACCGCACGCCATGCCGGTCGGTGACCCCGGATTTCGTAAGGCGATCCGCCGGCTCATCGCATCCGATGGCTTCGACATCATCCATGCTCACGACTGGAGCGTTGCCTCGGCGCTCACCCCCGCCGAGCGCTCCGGCGTGCCGGTGGTGCTGACCCAGCACGACTACAGCCACATCTGCGCCACCAAGAGATTCATGCGTGGAGATGAGGTGTGTCCCGGACCATCGGTCATGGCGTGTCTGCGTTGCGCGTCCGCCTGGCACGGTCCGCTGATGGGCCCAGGCGTGGCGGTGACGAACGCCCTGGTACGACGCACTCGCACCAGGCGCATCGATGCTTTCGTTCCCGTGAGCTCAGTCGTCGCGGTCAATACGAAGCTGCCCGGACGTAGCCCCTACGAGGTGATTCCGAACTTCATTCCCGACGCCCTGGTCGAAAACGAAGCCACCCCGAATCCCGACGGACCGATCGTCTTCGTGGGTGATCTGAGCCGGGACAAGGGCATTGACGTCCTTCTCGCCGCTCACAAGCTCGGTGGTCTCCCCCGGCTCGTCCTGGCGGGCCGGGTGCTCGAGAACACTCCACTTGATCTTTCGGATCAGGTGGAGTTGCGGGGATTGCTCGACCATGCGTCGGTGATCGACTTGATGCGGACCGCCTCCGTCGTGGTGCTGCCATCAATAGTGCCCGATTGCTGCCCGACCGTTGTGCTCGAGGCCATGGCAGTCGGCCGACCGGTCGTCGCCGCAGCCAGTGGCGGCATCGTCGACCTTGTGGATCATGGAGTGACCGGACTCCTGGTCGCGCCCGGCGATCCGACCGCGCTGTCCGAGGCCCTGGTGGAGGTCGTCACCGATCGCCAGCGGGCAGCGACGATGGGTCAGGCGGCGCTCCAACGGGCCCGGTTGTTCACCGCGTCCGCGGTGGTCGGCCGGATAGAACGGCTGTATGAACGCTTGCTGTCCGGGTTACCGATTGGAACCTGAATGACTCAGCTCAGGCGTCAGTTCCGGATCCTCGACAAGAGTCGGGACGGGATGCCGCCAGACCTCCAGGACAGCAGGAACTAGGAACAGCGCCACGCAGGTCGCACTGACGGCCCACCCGAGGCAGATCCCGTTCAGACCCCAGATGGCCCCGCCGAGGGCCGATCCCACGACTTCCACGCCGGTTCCGATCCCCATGATCACGGCACCGTGGGACATGCGGTGCTGTGCCCGGCGGATCGACACGTAGTGGTCTTTGATCACGTACGCCGGCCCGGTAAGGATCAGGAGCCGCAGCGCGGCGGTTCCGTTTGCTGCATAGGCGGGACCAAAGAGCCGGAGCGCCATCGGTGCGGCGATTTCGACCGCCAGCACAATGGCACCGACGAAGGCAATCCCGAGGGGGAGGGTTCGTCGAACGTGGCGGCTGAGGAGTCCCGGATCCCCCGACCGCTCTGCAAAGAGGGAGATCGCGAGCAGATAGGGGACAATCAGCATGACCGACGCAAGGAGATAGGCCGCCGAGAAGTACGCAACCTGCGACGGGGAAATGAGCAGTGTCGCGACGAGCGGAATGATGAAGGAGACGGCGCTGATCGACAGCTGGAGTACGTGATGTTGCAGCGACAGGATGCCGTAGCGACGGACGAGCTCGCTCCGCTGTCCGAACGTTCCCCGCTCCCTTGGGGCCGGCTGCAGACCGAGCATTGGCATGCAGAAGAAGAACGCAGCGACCAGAGCCAGTGCCCAGGCAAAAATGAGACCCGCGCCGGTTCGCACCGAAACCAGGATCAACACCGCAACGAAGGCGAGTTTCAAGAGGGAGCTGATCGCGCCTCGCCAGAGTTGCGCCGCTCCACGGTGCAATCCGAGTGCAGCGTCGTCGAACGTGAGCCCGGCCATCGTTGCGACTGATCCGACGACAAAGAGCATTGCCATCGCGGGGTCGGCGCCGATTATCCGAAGGCTCGTCCCGAGAAACGGGGAAAGGGCCACGGTGCCGACCGCCAAGATCAGCACCACGAAGGCGGCGATCGCATTGCCTGTCGTGAATACCACGCGCCGCTGCAAGGGATCGATCGACTCGATCTCCGCCAGGAGAAACAGCGGGACCCCGAGCGCCCCGAATGCGGCCAGGAGCATCGCGGTCGATGCGGCGGCAGCCGAGAGGCCAACGGCTTCGGGAGAAAAGAGATGCGTCGTCACCACCCAAAATCCGAGGCCGATGATCGCCGTCGCCCCTTGCCGGGCAACAAGGAAGCCGAAGGTCGTGAAGAGGCGCCTGACCTCCACCGGGTGTTTCGACTGGCCCGCACCAAACCAATTCGTCATTCCGATACCGTCTCTGAGGCGGGTCAGGAGGCCTTTAGGGCGCGCTGGGAGGTCTCTGACCAAGGACCGAAACCGTTCACGGGCAGGCGACATCGAGGCCCGCCGCGTGAACTCCGCCATCCACCGGCAAACTGTAACCCTGGCATCTCTCCGCAGAAAACCCGCAGGACCCCGCCACCCTGGCCCCGAGGCAGACGCGTCCCCCCGCCGGACGACCGCAGGTCCCGACCGGTCGACCCATCGTTATGACGCACCTAGGCAGTATCGGCTCACCCATGGCCCGCCATAAGCGGCTTATGGAGGGGGTCTCGGTGCTGGGTCACGTGAGCTGTGCGTGGCCTCGATGAGACCCGCCCTCCGCCGGGCTGACGCCGACCCACCAAGGTGACGCGGCGCTAGGGTCGCCGGCGCGAGGGGCCTACGACCACCCCGTGCCATAATTTGTCGTTGCTACTGGAGTGGCAGGGCGGGGCGGCACGTCTGCACGGCCTGAACTGGGATGCTAGGTCGGAGCGGGCTCGGACAATGAGAGGCAGGGCCAGGGCACACTGATGTCACAGCCGATTCTCCCCAGTCTCCAGGAGCACGGCGAAGGGACCGTCGAGCCCCTCGCCGACCCACCTGACGTGCACGCCGAGCTCGCTCTCCCGGAGGCCGCCCGCGCCCCCGTGACGCTGCCAGTCGACCGCTCACGCCTGGGTTTGGTGATGGCACTGGTTGGCTTGGGACTGCTGTTGCAAGGCACAGCGGACACCCTCGGCCGCGACGGACACCAGTCGCGGGCTGTGCTCATCTTCCTCGTCGGGATCTCGCTGCATTTCGCTGCCTGCGCCTGGCGTCTGTTGAGCCGCAACACGTCACGAAGCGAGCGGATCTCGGTTTCGCTGGTGCTGGGTCTGGGCCTCTTCGCCTCGTACGCGATGCTCGAGACCCCGTTCTTGGACAGTTACGACGAGCTGATCCACTGGGGAACCTTCATTCACCTACTCGACAGCCATGCCCTGTTCCCTGCGAATACAGAGCTGCCGGTAAGTCCGTACTACCCGGGGCTTGAGCTGGCCACCGCCGCCACCCGGTGGATCACCGGTCTGCCTTTGGTCGTCGATCAGCTGATCGTTCTTGCCGTTGTCCGCATCTTGGTCGTCCTCGGCGTCTACCTCGTGGTCGAGCGTCTCTGCCGCTCCTCGCGTGCAGGTGGTGTCGCGGTACTCGTCTACGCAGCCAGCCCTCAGTTCTACTCGTTCGATGCTCAATATGCCTATGAGACGATCGCCCTCGCCTTTGCGGTGGGAACGGTGTACCTCCTGTTCTTCTCAATTGATTCCCCTCGCCCCAGAGCGGGCGGGGCGTTCGTGCTGGCACTCGGTTCCGTCGTTGCGGTCGTCATAAGCCACCACGTCACCGGATGGCTCACCATCGGGTTTCTGGTCGCGTGGTTCATCGGGCTGTACTACACGTCTCACCCGCTTCGTCGCGCCAGAGCCGCTCGCACGCGATCATCGGTCCCGGACTCCGAGCTGCTGACGGCACCTTCGCTCGCGGACTCCGAAGAGCTGATCGAACTATCGCCGGGAAACTCCGGGCAGGTCACGGGCAGATCTGCTCGGTCTCGTCCCTCATCGAAGAAGGATCGGGCAGGTCGAGACGGCCCAACCTCCGAGCAGGCGGAATTGAATCGACGGAGAAGGGCACAAGCCCGCATCGTTGGCGTGGCAACCCTTTTGGGCCTTGTTGTCGGCGGTTCTTGGACCCTCTACGTCGGCCATCTCCTGGCCCCGTACCTGGGTCCCCTCTTCTCGTCAGCAGCCGCAGAGATCCGACAGGCGCTGGGCAACGGCGAGGGGAACCGAGCCCTGTTCAAAGCCTCGTCGGGCGGAGTATCCCCCAAGTGGGAGATCGGTTTGATCCTGCTCTCAGCCCTCGGCTGGTGCTTGATCCTGCTCCCATCCCTCTACAACGTTGTCTTCAAGCGAAGCATTCGAGGTGGAGTGCTTCGCTACATACCCGTAGCCATTGCCGCCGCGTATCCGCTGACGGTGGTCGCCAATGTCTCGTCGAACAGCAAGCTGGTAGCCGAACGGGCGACCACGTTCATCTTCTTTGGCATCGCCGCGGTGGTTGGTGCATGGCTTGGTGGGCGAATGCTGAAAGACCGCCGAAGGATCGAGCGAGTCGCCACCCTCGGAGTGGCCACTGTCATTTTCTTGGGCAGTCTCCTCTATGGCATAGGCCCCCCCGTGAGCCTCCTTCCCGGGCCGTACCGCGTCGGTGGAGACTCGCTCGCATACGGATCCCCGTCGTTCGCCGTCGCCCAGTGGGCCAATACCCACCTTCCGGCGGGCTCGCACATCGCGGCCGACCACGACAACGGCGTTCTGCTCAACGCGATCGGTGGCGTCGATACAGTCACGGCTGAGGCCGGCCTGGTCAATCCGGAGCTGCTCTATTTCGACAGGGCCCTCAGCCTTTACGACATCTACCTGATCCGGAAAGCAGACATTCGCTACATCGTGGTCGATGACCGCATGGCCGAATCACTCCCGCTGTACGGGACATACATCGCTACGGGCGAGCCCTCGAGACGGCTTACCTCGGCAGAGCTCGGCAAATTCACGAAGTATGACTTCATCAAGCGCATCTACGACAACGGTCCGATTCAGGTCTACGACGTGACTGGATTGCTCAAACCCTCCCAACGCGCGGCACCCGCAGGAACCCCGGTCGGTGGTTCTGGCTACAACGTCATAGTCCTCGTTCTGGCCGGGGCTGTCGCGGTCCTCTGGCTGGTGCGATTGCGCCGTCGTCGTCGACGGATCCGCGACGCTGCGCACCTGATCTTCTGCATACTGATAGGTGCGCTGATGCTTGGGGTCTTCGGCGTATTCGTCATCAGAGGGGCGCACGCACCACCCGAGACGGTCGCCATCATCGTGTTGCTCGTGCTCTTGGCGTTAAGCCTGCGACCAGAGAAGTGGCGACCGCGCAACTGGATCCCGTTCCGACGGCGCGCCGCCGGTACCGCCCATACCGCTACCGTCAACGCCGCCTTCGAGCCGCCGTCATCTCCTGCCGCTTCGAACGGGTCCCGTCCGAGACGAATCGGGATCCTCCTCGGCTGCGTCGGTGTGGCACTGTTCGTTTTGGGCGCCATTGTGGCCACGAAGCCAGCACTTTCGGTTTGGACTCCGCCGCCTGAACTCTCCATCGCCCAGAGCTCGAACGACCAATCGGTCGCCCGGGTACAGCTGGGTTCCGCCGGTCCCGTGGCGTCCAGGCTCGAGATCACCGAAAGTGGCCGAACCGTGTGGCACCGCGACCTCGCCAAGACCACCGTGACCCAAAGCGTGGATCTTCCAGCCAACCTCCTACACAAGGGCTCACGAGTGGAGCTCTTGGCGCAAGGACAGGCCCTGCGCTGGGTCAACGGATGGGCGTCGGTCAACCGTCCTCCAGCTGCGGGAACGCCGGGGCGGCTCTGATGGGCTGGAGAATTGCAACCCTGACGCCGGGATCCCGACATGCAACGGAGGCGCGCCCCCTAAGCTGAGCCGCCGCCGATGGTGGCCATTTTCGCCGCGGACGAACCACGGAGTGTGACCATTTTGTCAGTCCAAAGAGTGATGACCATTTACGCGACGTGCCCGGACCACGCCGGTGTGCCCGCCCGGCGTACCTACCCGTAGTGGCGCCGCCCAGTCTCATAGACGTCCCGGAACTCGGTCAGTGGACGTCGCAGTGGGACGGACTCGTCGATGCCTCCCCCCTCCCCTCTCCCTTTCTTCGATCGTGGTGGCTGACTGGGACGAGTGGGCGAGGCCGTCACTTCGTCCTGGTCGTGGACGACGGCCAGTTGCTCGGCGGGCTCGCTCTGGAACAACGCCATCGCATGTCGAGTATCCAAGCCATGGGCGACTCCGCGCTCTGCTCGGATCACATCGATCTCTTGGCGGCCGCCGGGCACGAGGCCGCTGTGAGCCGCCTCATCGGAGACTGGCTCGGTCGCCCCGGCGACCGCCTCTTGGACCTGAGAGGCGTACGAGCCGGGTCGATGCTGGCCGAGGTCCTGCCGGGTCGTGTCCGTCGAGAGGCAATGGCCGCAGCGCCCTATGCGCTGCTGCCTGACAGTGCGGAGGCGTTTCGTGCGACCCTGACCTCGCGGTTCAGGCGGAAGATCCGTAACACCACCAGCCGTCTTGAGGGTGAAGGGGTGAGTCACCGGGTGCTCCGGGGCCCAGCAGTACGATCCGGCCTCGACACCCTGCGCGAGCTCCATCGGTCACAGTGGCAAGGCCGCTCCGAGTTCCTGTCCTCCTTCGATTGCTTCGTCGCCGGTTGCACCGGCGGTATCGAGGTCGACGAGGTGGTCGTTCACCAGCTCGTGACCGGTGACCTCGTCGTCGCTACTGCGTTTGCGTTCGAGGTCGCAGGACGGGCGAGCATGTATCAGAGTGCGCGGCTCACCGACCCCCGCTGGAAAGACGTGGGAGTCACCCTGTTCGCCTCCATAGTCGACGACGCGTGTGCTCGCGGCCTCACCGAAGTGGACTTTCTCCGAGGCGAAGAGGAATGGAAGGGACGCTTCACGACCCAACGTCGAGAGATGTTTCGGCTCGTGGCGGGCAAGGGCGTGATGGGCGGGCTCGGACGTACGGGCACTGCGGCAACCTTCTATGCGTCCCAAACGGCAGTGCGGGGGGTTCGCTACGGCCGGTCCGTAGCGGCGCGCTGGAACGCAAAGTCGCGGGGCCGCTCGTCAAATGGCCAAGCCCCCTCGGGAACCTCGGAGCCTACCGGCGACGACTCATGACGCCGAGTGTCGCCGTGTTGACGGCACGGAACGGCCTCGCCCCTAGAGCTCCGGGAGTCCGTCGAAGGAGTCCCACAATTCCTGACAGAGCCGCTCCACCTCGGGATGCAGTCCCGAATTCTTTTCGGATCGAAGTTGCGGGCGCGTCCTGCTGACGGCCTTGCTCACGGGCAGGGTGATGCCCAGATAGCTCGAGAGGGCTTCAACCACGTCTTTCGTCTGATCGCAGGTTCGCTCGTAGCGAAGGATACGGATCCGCTCGTCCCGCCAGAGCTCCTGCTGGAAGTAGAGCCGGTTTCGAGCCCACCAGAAGAGCGCTGCAGCATCGAGGGGAGACACGCCCTCTCCCACCAGTCGCTTGATGGTCGAACGCGTCTCCTCAGATGAACCTCGCGACCGCCAATCCAACGGGTCGTTCTCACAGAACCCCGCCAGGTCGTGATACGCGTTCTCCAGGCCAAATCGCTTGATATTTGAACGCGCCACCCCGTCGTAACGACGAAGCATCCAGATCGCCTTGACCTCACCGGCCGCATCCATCAGCTCGACCGCCTGGGAGCTCTCCACAAGCGGCTTCGCCACAACCACCTCAATCGGTATTTGGCGCAAGCGCTGAATTACCGTCGAATAGTCCTGCCAGTCCGTCTCCTCGACGACCCGCGTGTTGCCGACAAGGCGCTTGTCGTGCTCCTCGAGGATCAGGACCCGCCAGGATCGGTCGAGGATCGTCTGTTGCAGCATGGTGGTCCCCGAACGCTGACACCCGAAGATCAACAGGATTCTGCGTTGACTTCGCGGGGCGCGGACCACCGAGCGCGCCATTTGCTTGGCCATTGCCAGCGCCCGTCGCCGGATCAGAGGCTCGTCGTCTCGTCCTGGGGTGGCGCCTCCATCGGCGTCAGCGTTTTTAGGCACCGGTGGCCACTGTCCTCTCAATCCCTCTCATAGCGTACGAACCCTCTCACAACGTACGAACAATTTAGGATCTGTGGACCGCTCGACCGCCGATGTTCGCCCCGGCGAGACACATTCTAGCGTCCGTGTCTGGAATCCTCTAGCCAGAGTTCCCTGTGACGATCCACTTGCGGACGGACGCGCGTGGTGATGGTCGCCCCGACTTACCCCCGTGTCCGGGGGGACCGGAGCGCGCCACTTCTGGCACAGGCGTCTGTACGGGCGGACCGCGGCTATCGCACAGTTGTGCCTCATCGCAATGGGCGGATGGCTCGCGTCGTAGATCTGAGTCATGGCACGCGGAGCGAGCTCGTGCTCGACGCTCACCGACGCAAAGGCTCGCCGCTTGTCCCGCTCGGAACGGTGCTCGGGTGGACCTCTCGACCTCGCGGTACGGGTTGACCTACGGGTATCGCTCCATCACGCGTGGGTCATCGAGTTGACGTGCCCGAATGCTGGCCCACTGTCGTCCTCGAGGCCAAGGCCGTCTGCCGGTCAGTCGGCACGACCGCCAGATGCGGCATCGTCGACCTGGTGGACGACGGGATAACCAGAATCCTGGTCGATCCAGGTCACCGGGTCGCCTTGTCCATTGTGCTCCGCATCAACTGAGTCGGGTTCCTGGTCCGCCATCGGAGTGACCGTAGGGACATGCCGGTAGACCTGGAGAACGGCGGGAAGCAGGAACAAGGCCTCGCAGGAGGCGATGACCACCCAGCCGACGCAAATCCCGGTAACGCCCCATAGGACACCCCCTACGGCCGATCCTGCGACTTCCGCCGTCGTTCCTATGGCCATGATCGCCGCACCATGGGACATGCGGTGCTGTGCCCGGCGGATCGAGACGTAGTGATCCTTCACGACATAGGCGGGACCCACCAGGATCAGGATGCGGAGCGCGGTTGTTCCGTTGGCGGCATAGGCGGGTCCAAAGATGCGCAGCGCCAATGGAGCCGCAATCTCGACCACGACCACGATGGCCAGGACAAGAGTGATCGCGAGGGGAAGAGTCCGCTTGACGTTCCGACTGAGGAGCTCAGGATCACCCGATCGCTCAGCAAAAAGCGATAATGCCAGCATGTATTGGATGCTCAGCATGGTGGCGGAAAGGAGATATGCAGCGGAGAAATAGGCGACCTGCTCGGGGGAGATGAGCAGAACGGCGATCAGCGGGATGATGAAGGAGACGGAGCTGATCGAGAGGTTGAGCACGTGGTGCTGGAGTGACAGCTTCCAGTACCTACGTACGAGCGCAACTCGGTGACCGAACGATCCCTCTCCCGCGGGGGTTCGCGTCAGGCCGAGCATCGGCATGCAGATGAAGAACGCGGCCACCAACGCCACCGCCCAAGCAAAAATGAGGCCTGCGCTGGTACGCACCGAAACGACAATCAAGAAGGCAACGCAGACAAGCTTCAACACCGAGCCCAGGCTGCCTCGCCAGAGCTGCGCCGCGCCGCGGTGCAATCCGATTGCCGCAGCATCGAAGGTCAGTCCGCCCAGTGTCGCCAATGAACCCACAACAAAGAGCGTGGCCGTGACCCGATCACCTCCGATGATGCGGAGGCTCGTGCCGAGCCAATGAGACAACGACATGGTGACGAGCGACGCGATCAGGACGACCACTGCGGCGATGTTGATGCCGGTGGTGAAGACGCTCCGACGCTCCACAGGATCCATTCCCTCGATCTCCGCCAGAAGAAGCAACGGAACACCGAGGGCACCGAATGCCGCCAGCAGCATCGCGGTGGATCCCGCGGCAGCCGCGAGTCCGACCTCCTCGGCATCGAAGAAGTGCGTGGCCACCACCCAGTAAATGATCCCGATCCCTGCCGTGGCTCCCTGCTTGGCCGCCAAGAACGCGAACGTCGTGAAGAGGCGCCGAGCCTCGCTCGTCAGTTTCGCCTCCAAGCTACGCAACCGCTTCAACATTCCGATTCCGCCTCGGGGTTGCGACGGTGGCATCCGGCCCGGGCGCGGCCGTTCACCGGATAGTGGCCTCTAAGCCGTGACCGCCAATCTGCATACGTAAAGGCTAGCCCTGCCATCACTCGATCCTTACGACACAAGCTGCATCGCGCGTGGTGGCAGGTTCATGCCCGAGTGACCGAAAGAAGGTACGCGATGACCGAAAAGGTCGTCCGGCACGCTCCGGTCGGCAGCACGCCCGTGCGATCCGAAGCGCACCGAGAGGCGGCGCGAAGACGGCGCGCTCGGCGCGTGCCGGCACAGTGGCGGGGTTCACCGCGACGGCTCAGCAATACCGACTCGGCTGGTGCCCCTAGCTTGGGACAGCATCCGGCAGGGCGAACGGTTGCAGCACCACCCCGAGTTGGTCGAGGACCTCGAGGTGGGGCACGTTCGGTGCCGGCCGGACGAGCCCGAGTAGGGAGTCGGCGCGCACCGGCAGCGGGAGGGGAAGGACCTCCGCCGCTCGCAGGGCCCCGTAGGCGAGCCGTGGTGGCGTAGGGATGAAATGAGGTCGACCCTTCCCGATGGTCGCCGCGAAGCTCGTGAGGAGTCGGCGGAACGGGACGGCGTCGGGATGTGCGATCCCCACCGGGACGGACGGCACGTGCGTGGCCCCGGCCAAGGCGACGATGGCGGCCGCGAAGTCTTGCTCTGCCACGGTGAATTGGCGCGCTTCCGGTCCAAAGTCGGGAAGGACCGGCAGCGCAGCCAGCCGGCGCAGGGTGCCGGCCATGCCCCGCCATGCCGGCCCGTAGACCAGGCCGGGTCGGACGATGCACATCCCGCGCGCCCGCGCCGCCCCCTCAATGGCCAGCTTGGCCCGGCCGTAGTGCTGGCGAGTCCCCGGGTAGGCCGACATCGACGACAGCGTGATCGTCCGGTCAACCCCCTCGGAGAGAGCTCGATCGAACAGCGCGATGGTGCTGAAGACGTTCGACCGCCAGATATCCGACCTCTTCGTGAGGGCCAAGTCGTACGCGCAGTGGACGAGCAGGTCCACGCCCTTGAGGGCCTCGGTCTGGTCTGCCGAGGCAAGGTCGAAGAAGACGTCGTCGGTTCCGGGGGCGGGCGACCGGACCAGTCGACGGACGCGATGGCCGGCGGACTCGAACGCGCTGACGAGCGCGGAGCCCAGGTAGCCCGAGGCACCAGTGATGGCGACGACAGGCCGAGGGCTCGTGGTCACCCGCCCGCCTTCAGCACTTCGCTGGCAATGCGGTGGGCGTTCGCCATGATCGTCAAGGTGAAGGTGGTCGCCGGAACCTCTGAGAACACCGAGGCGTCGACCAGGTGGATGCGGTCCCAGGCAGCCAGGCGCCCCGTCCTGTCCGTCGTCCTGGCGGACCGCGTCGGGCCGTGCGGGAAGCTGGCGCCGAAGTGATAGCTCTTGGCCGCCGGCGACACCGAGATCATCGGGGCGACCGGCCACAGGTCGAGGGCAGGGGCGACCTTGAGCATGGCGCGTACCAGGGCATGCAACATGGGTGGCCACCCGTCCTCCCCGTCGCGCTCGAGCTCCACATTGGGGAGTTCCGCGCTCCCGCCGCGACGGGCGACGACCCTTACCCGTGGCGATGCCCAACCGGGCACGTAACCAAGCCCCACCGAGATCCTCCGCAGGAGGGCGGCCAGGATGGTCTCGGCGCCTGGCTGGCGCACGGCACCCGGGAGTGAGCCGAGGAAGGCGGGGTTGTAGTCGTAGAAATGGATCTGACAGAGATCGACGCCCTCGCCCGTCGCGTCGTAGACCAGGTTGAACTGGTTCAGGGTGAAATTCCGGGCCTGGCGCGGGTCGCTCACCGGACGGAGGGAGAGTGCGGGG
>Ga0209420_1000457_pt1 | contig 21906 bp, 20 predicted proteins | sample BlaSpr_A8_OM1_O1_FD_187972 | JGI IMG/M metagenome (GOLD analysis project Ga0209420, IMG submission 187972) | Forest soil microbial communities from Thunder Bay, Ontario, Canada - Black Spruce, Ontario site 2_A8_OM1_O1 (SPAdes) (version 2) | ecosystem: Environmental > Terrestrial > Soil > Boreal...
CTCCCGCTCTCTGGCTCTCCGGCGAGGCGAGCCTGTCTTTCCAGCGCCGGCCGCGCCGAAGGAGGCGTGGCCGTCATGAAGGGAACGGCGGTGGGTCAGGGATCTCGCGGCAGACCGAGAACTTTTTCCGCCACGATGTTGCGTTGCACCTCGGCCGTGCCGCCCCCGACCGTGAGGGCGGGCGCGTAGAGGAAACCCCGTGACCAGGTGTGATCGCCCTGGACGGCCCCGTCGGGGCCCCAGCCGCCCACCGGGCTCGAGCCGGCCAGCATGGCGTGGGGCCCGGCCAGGTCGCGGCCGACGCCCATGACGTGCTGGCCGTGGGCGTCGGCGATGGCCTTGCGTACCGACGCCTCGGCCCCCGGCTGCTTGCCGGCCAGGACGGCCGACACCATGCGCAGGCGCAGGACGCGCAGAATTTGGCTCTCGATGTAGACGTCGACCAGGCGGTCGCGACTGGTCGGGTCGGGAGCTCCGCCGGCGGCCCGGACGAGGTCGACCAGGTCGTCGGCCGTCGGGCCCATGCCCCACAGCGCGCCCTCCCCGGAGAGCGACACCCGCTCGTTGCCCAGCGTGACCTTGGCCAGGTCCCAGCCCCCGTGCTCGGGCCCGATGAGGTGGTCGGCCGGGATGCGCACCTCGGTGAAGAAGACCTCGTTGAAGGCGTGCTCGCCGGTCATGTCGACCAGGGGCCGCACATCGATGCCGGGCGCGTCCATGGGGCAGACGAAGTAACTGATGCCCGAGTGCTTGGGGGCCGAGGGGTCGGTGCGGGCCAGCAAGATGCCCCACTTGGCGATGTGGGCGTAGCTGTTCCAGACCTTCTGGCCGTTGACGACGTAGTGGTCGCCGTCGCGCACCGCCATCGTGGTTAAGGAGGCCAGGTCGGAGCCGGCGCCGGGCTCGGAGAAGAGCTGGCACCAGAACTCCTCGCCGCTGAGCAGGGGCCACAGCCAGCGCTCCTTCTGCTCGTCGGTGCCGGCGTACATGAGGGTGGGGCCGGCCCAGCCGATGCCGATGGGGTTGATCGGGCGCCGCACGCCGGCGGCGCGCAGCTCCTCGTCGATCATCAGCTGGGTGAGCGGATCGGCGTCGAGGCCGAAGGGCGGCGCCCAGTGGGGCACCACGTAGCCGGCCTCGGCCAGCTGGCGCCCGGTGGGGTGGCGGTGGGCGCCCAGCCACGCCCGGACGGCCAGCCGACGGGGGTCGTCGTCGCCGGGGAGGCCGAGGTCCACGGCGGGAGCGTATTCTCACCGTCTCGCATCACGCACTTCGGTACGGGGCGGGGGGCCGGCGGCTGTCGGCGGTCGACGAGGAGCGGTGCACGCGTGGTGGCCGGCTGGCCACCGGGGGCGAATGGAGCGACATGACAGATTGGAATTACGCAGACGTCTGGGAGGCGGTGGCCGACATCCAGCCCGATCTCGTCGCCGTCACCCAGGGCGAGCGCAACCTGACCTGGGCCGAGTTCGACACCGGGGCGGACGGCATCGCGCAGTTCCTGCTCGACCTCGGGGTGGCGCAGCAGGACAAGGTGGCGGTCTACCTGTACAACTGCCCCGAGTACATCCAGACCACGTACGCCGCCATGAAGATCGGGCTGGTCCCGGTCAACACCAACTACCGCTACGGCGACGAGGAGCTCAGCTACCTGTGGGAGAACGCCGATGCGGTGGCGGTCGCCTTCCACGGCTCGTTCGCCGACCGGATCGAGCGGATCCTCGACCGGGTGCCCGGGGTCAAGGGCTGGCTGTGGGTGGACGACGGCTCGGGGCCGTGCCCGGACTGGGCCACGCCGTACGAGGATGCCGTCAAGTCGGCCATCGGCCGGGTGCGCGCACCCTGGGGACGCAGCGGAGACGACCTCTACATGCTTTACACCGGCGGCACCACCGGCATGCCCAAAGGGGTCATGTGGCGCCAGGACGACCTCTTCGCCCTGCTCATCGACGGCGGCGTGCGCCACTACGACGTCAACGGCGGGCTCGAGGGGGTGCGGGCGGCGCTCACGGCCAGCCCGGGCGGCGCCGTCCTCATGCCCGCCTGCCCGCTCATGCACGGGACGGGCGCCTTCACCGCCAACACGGTGCTGACCGAGGGCGGGCGCATCTGCCTGCTCGAGTCTCGCAAGTACGACCCGGTCGAGCTGCTCGACACCGTCCAGCGCGAGGGGGTCAACGGGTTGGTCATCGTGGGCGACCCGTTCTCGCGGCCACTGATCGCGGCGCTGGACGAGCACCCCGGTGCCTGGGACCTCAGCTCGCTGGTCATGGTCATTTCGTCGGGGGCCATGTGGAGCGAGCCGGTCAAGCAGGCGCTGCTGGCCCACCACCCCGGCATGCTCCTGGTGGACGCCTTCAGCTCGTCCGAGGCGCTGGGCATGGGCATGTCCGTCTCGGGCGGCGGGGCGGCGGCCAAGACGGCGTCCTTCACGCTGGGTCCCGCCGTCAAGGTGCTGAGCGAGGACGGGCGCGAGGTGGCGGCGGGCTCGGACGAAATCGGCGTCCTGGCGCTGGGCGGGCGCAACCCGCTCGGCTATTACAAGGACTCGGAGAAGTCGGAACGGACCTTCAAGGAGATCGACGGGGTCAGGTACTCCATCCCGGGCGACTACGCCCAGGTGGACGCCGACGGCACCATCCACCTGTTGGGCCGGGGCTCGGTCTGCATCAACTCAGGCGGCGAGAAGATCTTCCCCGAGGAGGTCGAGGAGGCTTTGAAGACGCACTCGGCGGTGCGCGACGCCGTGGTGGTGGGCGTGCCACACCCGACCTACGGCGAGCAGATCGTGGCCGTGGTCGAGCCGGCGGACGGGGCGCCGGTGCCCGACGAGGCCGAGCTGATCGGGCACGTGAAGGAACGCCTGGCCTCGTACAAGGCGCCGCGCCGGGTGCGCAGCGTCACCACCATCGGGCGGGCGCCGAACGGCAAGGTCGACTACAAGCGCCATCGGGCCGAGACGATTGAGGCAATGGAGGCGGCGGCGGACTGAGCGGGCAGCCGGCCGGCCTGGGCCAGACTGGGACATGTTCATCGCCCCGGTCGACGCGACGCTGGGCGACCAGGAATGGCGGGCCTTCGTCGCCGCGCACCCCTTCGGGCACCTGGTGGCGCGTGGCGCGCCGGACCGGGAGGTGCCGGTGGTGGTGCCGACCCAGTTCGTGCTAGCCCGGACCACGGTGTGGCTGCACCTGGTGCGGGCCAACCCGGTGTTCGAGGCGCTGGCCGAGAACCCGCGGGTCGTCCTGAGCGTGGCCGACGACTGGGCTTTCATACCGTCGGCCTGGAAGGCCATCGACGCGGAGGACCCGGCATTGGGCATCCCGACCACCTACTACGGGGCGGTGCAGCTGGTCGGCACGGCGGTGGTGCACGACGAGCGGACGGCGCCGGGGACGGTGGCGGCCATCCTGCGACGCCAGCTGGCCGTGTTCCAACCCGAGCTCGAGGTGGGCGACCCGGCTGAGGCGCACACGGCCAAGCTGCGCGGCATCCTCGGCATCGAGATCCGGGTCGAGCGGGTGTCGGCCAAGTTCAAGTACGGCGGCAACGTCGACGAGGCGCACCGCTTGGCCGTCGTGGCGCGCCTGCGGGAGCGGGGCGGCCCGGGCGACGTGGCGGCGGCCGACCACGTGGTGCGGCGTCTGGAGAGCTGAGCCTGGCGTCGGATGTGGCGGTGGCCCCCGCAGTGGCCGAGGTAGCCGCGGCCTATTCGACAGCGGCCGCCAGGTTGGCCAGCGTGGCCTCCATCTCCGTCTGGGCGTGCTCCCCGCTGTGGTCGCCCATGGCCCGCGCCACGAAGGTGAACCAGGGCTTGCGCTGGTCCAGCCACGACTCGGTGACGCGGCAGCCGGAGCCGGCGTCCTCGAACTCGTAACGCCACTGGGCGACCTGGAGCGGGCCGGCCGTGACGGCGAACTCGAACACCTGTGCCGGCTCGCAGGCGATCACGGTGACCGTGGTCGACCAGCGCCGGAGGCCGCTCCGGTTGTTGCCCCGGAAGACCGCGCCCAGGGCGGGGCCGGTCGCCCCCTTGACCCATTTGCCGCCCTGGTTCTCCGGCGACCACTCCCCCATGCGGGGCAGGTCGGCCACGAGCGCCCAGACCTTCTGGGCGGGGGCGGCGATGTCGCGGGTGGCGGCGGTTGGGTGGGCCATGGCCGGGAGGTTAATTTGGGGCCATGACCGATGTCATGTCAGAACCAACCCAGGAAGTCTCCAGCCGGCGTGAGCTGATCGTGCCGACCCCGCCCACCTTCGCCTCCGTGGAGGAGGAGCGGCTGCACCGAAAGCAGAAGCTGGCCGGGGCGCTGCGCCTCTTCGGCCGCTTCGGGTTCTCCGAGGGGGTGGCGGGCCACATCACGGCGCGCGACCCCGAGCTGTTGGACCACTTCTGGGTGAACCCCTTCGGCCTGAGCTTCCGCCACATCCGGGTGTCGGACCTGATTCTGGTGAGCCACACCGGCGAGGTGGTCGAGGGCAACCGGCCGGTCAACCCGGCCGCGTTCGCCATCCACTCGGCCGTGCACGCGGCGCGACCCGACGTCGTCGCGGCGGCACACGCGCACTCCGTCTACGGCAAGGCGTGGTCGTCCCTGGGCCGCCTGCTCAACCCCATCACCCAGGACGCCTGCGTCTTCTTCGAGGACCACACGGTGTGCGAGGAGGGCGGCGGCATGATCGTCCTCGAGGAGGCAGCGGCCAAGGCACTGGCGGCCTCGCTGGGTCCACACAAGGCGACGATCCACCGCAACCACGGGCTCTTCACCGTGGGACACTCGGTCGACGAAGCGGCCTGGTGGTTCATCACCATGGAGCGCTCGTGCCAGGCCCAGCTGTTGGCGGAGGCGGCCGGGACCCCGCTCCTCATCGCCGACGAAGGCGCGCGCTACACGCGCGACCGGTCGGCCTCGCACGGGGCGGGCTGGTTCTCGTTCCAACCGCTCTGGGACGAGATCTCGCGGAGCGACCCCGAGCTCTTCGACTAGGAGCGCGGGCGCCGTTGGGGAGCTGATCCGCGACAGGAAAACGGCGTGCCCCCCGGGCGTCGGAGTGCCGCTGCCTGCGTGCACCCCGAGCGGCCTGGCCCCGGACTTGACCTCGCTGCGCCATCGCCGACGGCAGGCGGGCGCAGCCGTGGAAGGACGTCGAGCCCGTGCCCCGGGCGGCCCGATGCGCTGCTCCGAGGGCGGCCCAATGGGCAGGTCCGGGGGCCAGGGCCACCGGAATGCCGCACAGAAAGAGAACGTGTTCTAATCTGCGGGCCGTGGAGTTCAACCTCGCCGACCTGTTCGAGGCGGCCGTCGACGCCTACCCCGACCGGGAGTACCTGGTGGCCAACGGCGAGCGGCGCACCTACGCCGAAATGGAGGCCCGAGCCAACCGGCTGGCGCACTTCCTGCAGGGGCGTGGCATCGGACAGGGCGACCACGTCGGGATTTACGCCTACAACTCCGTCGAGTGGGTGGAGGCGGCCTGGGCGACCTTCAAGCTGCGGGCGATCTGGATCAACATCAACTACCGCTACGTCCACGACGAACTGCGCTACCTGCTGACGAATGCCGACCTGAAGGCGATCGTTCACCAGCGTGAGTTCTCCCCGCTCGTCGCCGCGCTGCTGCCGGAGTTGCCCGAGCTGCGCCACGTCGTCGTCATCGAGGACGGCTCCACGGTGGAGCCGACGCCTGGGGCGGTCGAGTACGAGGAGGCGCTGCTCCGCCAGTCCGACCGGCGCGACTTCGGGCCGCGCTCCGGAGACGACCTCTACATCCTCTACACGGGCGGCACCACGGGCATGCCCAAGGGCGTCGTGTGGCGGCACGAGGACGTCTTCTATGCGCTGGGCGGCGGCACCGACCCGGTGACCAACCAACGGGTGACCGACCCGGCGGTCATGGTGGCCAAGGGCGCCGGTGGCAATATGACCCATCTGCCGGTGGCTCCCCTCATGCACGGCGCGACGCAGTGGTGCGTCATGGGCCAGAGCTTCGTCGGCTCCAAGATCGTGCTGATGGCCAAGTTCGACCCGCACGAGGTCTGGCGGCTGGTCGACGAGGAGCAGGTGAACTCGGTGATGATCACCGGTGACGCCATGGGCAAGCCGCTGGTCGAGTCGCTGGACGACCCGGGGACGAGCCACGACCTGTCCTCGCTCATGGCCGTGGTGTCCTCGGCGGCGCTGTTCAGCGCCCCGGTGAAGGACGACTTCTTCGACCACCTGCCCAACATCGTCATCACCGACGCCGTCGGCTCGTCGGAGGGCGGCAACAACGGCATGACGGTGGTGACCAAGGGGAACACCGCCATGAAGAGCGGCCCGACAGTGCACCTGCTCGGCCAGACCGTCGTCTTCGACGAGCAGCTCGAGCTGGTCGAGCCGGGATCGGGCGTCATCGGCAAGATCGCCCGCTCGGGTGACATCCCGCAGGGCTACTACAACGACCCCAAGAAGACGGCCGAGGTCTTCATACAGGTGCAGGGCACGCGCTACGTCATGCCGGGCGACTACGCCACGGTGGAGGCGGATGGGTCCATCACGCTCCTCGGCCGCGGCTCCATCGTCATCAACTCGGGGGGAGAGAAGATCTTTCCCGAAGAGGTCGAGTCGGCCGTGCGCTCGCACCCCGACGTCATGGACGCCATCGTGTGCGGCGCGCCGGACGAGCGCTGGGGGCAGACGGTGGCGGCCATCGTGCAGCCCCGGGTCGGGCACGAGGCACCCACGCTGGAATCGCTGCAGGAGCACTGCCGGGCCAGCATCGCCGGGTACAAGCTGCCGCGCCGACTGCACGTGGTGGAGCAGATCGAGCGGGCGCCGAGCGGCAAGCCCGATTACCGCTGGGCGGCCGGCATCGTCAACGCAGAGGCTGGCGCGCTGCCCTGAAGCGAATCGAAGAGGGTCCAGCACCTCGGCTTCGAGCCATTTCGGTGAGCCGTTCCACGCCGATTACGAATGGCGCGGATTCTCGCGTGTCGACGTGGAGGCTCACTCCTGTGGTCCGGTAGCGCTGGCGGGAGCGTGGCGGGCGCTGGTCGTCCGTCGACACAGGCGAAGGGCAGGCGGTACCGTTCGTGAATCGTGCCAACCTGTACCCGGTTGCTGACCTCGCTGCTGCGCCGCGGTGCGGCGAGGGGCGCGGCCGCAGGGTGCCTGCTCGGTCTGAGCGTGGGCGTCGGCGCGGGACTGAGTGCGGACTCGAGCGCCGCCGCACCTCCCCCTGTAGCCCACGTCGACGCGCAGACCACGTGGACCGTGTACCACGGAGACCCGCTCGGGTCAGGCGCTGATACGTCGGGGGTGACGTTCTCGCCGGCGAGCCTCGCCTGGGAATCCCCGGCGCTGGACGGGCAGGTCTACGGCGAGCCGCTCGAGACCGGCGGGCGCGTCTACGTAGCGACGGAGAACGACACCGTCTACGCGCTGGCGGCCGACAACGGCGCCATCCTGTGGTCCACCCACCTCGGGACCCCTGTGCCGGCGGGCGACCTGCCCTGCGGGGACATCAGCCCTGATGTCGGCATCACCGGCACACCGGTGATCGACGCCCAGCGCGGCGAGATCTTCGCGGTGGCCGACGAGCTGGCCGGTGGGACGCCCGCCCACGTCCTCGTCGGACTCAACATGTACTCCGGCGTGGTGGAGCTGGACCAGGACGCCGATCCCCCCGGTCAGCTCACCTCGGCCATCCTGCAGCGCACCGGACTCAACCTGAGCGATGGCAACGTGATCATGGGCTACGGCGGCAACGACGGCGACTGCTCGACCTACCACGGCTGGATCGTCTCGATACCCGAGGGCGGCGGGACGCTCACGGCCTACGACGCGACGTCGGCCGGAACCCAAGGGGCCGTCTGGATGGGAGGTGCGGCTCCCGAGGTCGACTCGGACGGGAACATCTGGGCGGCAACAGGAAATGGGTCGTCCTCGACGCCCTACGACGACAGCGATTCGGTCATCGAACTGTCGCCGCAGCTCACCCTGGAGCAGCTGTTCGCGCCGGGCACATGGCAATACGACAACTCGCACGACCAGGATCTCGGATCGACGGCGCCGGCGGTGCTGGCGGACGGGACGGTGCTCCAGGTGGGCAAGTCGTCGACCGGCTACCTGCTGAGCCAGGCCAATCTCGGCGGGATCGGCGGGCAGCTGGCGTCGGCGCCCCTGTGCCCGGGCGCCGACGCCGACGGTGGCGACGCCGTCGCCGGCACCGTCGTCTACGTTCCGTGTGACAACGGCCTACAGGCGGTCGAGACCAGTACTTCTCCTCCGTCACTGAGCGTCCTCTGGACGGCGGCGGGCGGAGGTCCTGGGCCGCCGATCACGGCGGGAGGCCTCGTGTGGTCGATCGTGGACAGCTCGCTCGACGCCATCAACCCGGTGACCGGCACCACGGTGCAGTCGTTCGCGTTGGGCAGCGAGGCAAACCACTTCCCGACTCCATCGGTCGGCGATGGCCTGCTGCTCGCCCCGAGCACGGACCAGGTCTACGCCTACTCGGGCTCGGCTGGGATCCCGGGTCCGCCCTCGCCGGCGCCGCCCGCGCCGCCGGACTCGTCGTACTGGCTTGCGGCCTCGGACGGGGGCATCTTCACCTTCGGGAACGCCGCCTTCTTCGGCTCGGCGGGCAACATCCGCTTGGACGCACCGGTGGTGGCGATGGCAGCGACCTCATCGAGGCAGGGCTACTGGCTCGCGGCCTCCGACGGCGGCGTCTTCACCTACGGCGACGCTGCGTTCGACGGCTCGCAGGGTGGAAAGCCGCTCAACGCGCCGATCGTGGGCATGGCGGCGACACCCGATGGCGGCGGCTACTGGCTAGTGGCTTCGGACGGCGGCGTCTTCGGGTTCGGCGACGCCCACTTCTACGGATCCGAAGGCGGCCATCCGCTCGACAAGCCCATCGTCGGCATGGCCACCACGCCCGATGGGGGCGGCTACTGGCTGGTGGCTTCGGACGGCGGCGTCTTCGGCTTCGGCGACGCCGTCTTCCACGGCTCGGAGGGCGGCAAGCCACTCAACCGGCCAGTGGTCGGCATGGCGGGGACCCCCGACGGGCTGGGCTACTGGCTGGTGGCGTCGGACGGGGGCATCTTCAACTTCGGCGACGCCGGCTTCTTCGGCTCAGCGGGCGCGACACCACTCGTCCGGCCGGCCGTCGGCATAGCGCCGACGCCCGACGGTGGCGGCTATTGGATCGTGGCCTCGGACGGAGGTGTCTTCAACTACGGCGACGCGCGGTTCAACGGCTCCCTGGGCGGGGTGGTGCTGAACAAGCCGGTGGTCGGGGTGGCGTCCGCCAGCTGAGCGCCGGCGCGGCCGCGCTGCGCCGTCGTCGTCACGCGGAGGGGCGCGTCGGCCCATAACGCAGGTGGCAGGCGATAGTCAGCACGCTCCACTCCGGAAAGAAGGACGACGCCAACAAGGCGGTGTCGAGGGCCGAGTGCAGATCTCGGAGGTCAGCCGGTCGACAGCCTCAGCCGAGCTGGACGAAGCCGACGTCCTCGAGGACGACGAGCGCGACGTGCGGCGCGTCGTCAGTCGGGGTGGGCACCGGGGGCCACCACGGCTCGGAATCCCGCCAGTCGCGGCCGATCTTCCCCCCGAACTCCACCCTTGCCACAGCCTGACCCCCGAGCGCTCGAGGTGCACCAGAGCATGGCACCCGAAGGCGACGGGGCACCGCGCCGCCGTCCGGGACCTCCCACTACCATCACATCCGTCAAGCGGCGTGGAGCCACCGGTGATGGGCGGGCCGAGAAGGACGGGGCGCACCATGGAGATCGCAGTAATCGGGACGGGATTCATCGGCGGGACGCTCGGCCGCTCCCTGGCGGCGGCCGGTCACCGTGTCACCTTCGGGTCGCGGCATCCGGCGGACGACGACGTGGCGCAGGGGACGGGAGCAACCACCGCCTCGGTCACCGATGCGCTGGCGGCGGCCGACGTCGTCCTGCTCGCCCTGCCGGGCGCCGCCGTCTCCGAGCTGGTGGCCGATCACGCCGGAGCGCCGGCCGGCAAGTTGGTGATCGACGCCACCAACCGGATGGGCGCGCGGGTGGCCAACAGCAGGGCGGACCTGTCGCCCGGCACGCGCTACGCCAGGGCCTTCAACACGCTCGGTGGGGAGAACATGGCGTCGCCGGTCTTCGACGACGGGCCGGCCGACATGTTCTTCTCGAGTTCCGACGCCGATCGGGAGACGGTCGAGACCGTCATCGCGGGTGTCGGATTGCGTCCCGTCTTCGTCGGGGCCGACCAGGAGGAGCTTGTCGACTCCTTGTTCCGGCTGTGGATCGCGCTCGCCATCACGCAGGGCCGGGGTCGGCGGCTGGCCTTCCGGCTCTTGGAAGGCACGGGCTAGGGCCGTCGACGACACCGCGGCATGACCGAACGAGCAGAGCCCGTGGCGACGCCATGGTCCGCCGTAGACAGCAATATCGAGCGGCCGATGAGAGAGTGCGCTCGACGCTCCGTCGGGCCTGCGCAGACTCGGTTCGCTAGTTTTACCGCCATGGTCGAGTGTGGGGTCTGCGGGTCGGAGAATCCGATCGGCAATCGGTTTTGCCGTGATTGCGGCACGCCCCTCACCCTGACGTGTCCATCGTGTCATGCGGCTGTCGACCCTGGTCATCCGTTCTGTGGGGCTTGCGGTTCCGCCCTGACAGCTGGTCGTGAACCTGCGAGGCAGGACGCCGTGGTTGCGGGACCACCGGAAGGCGGCGAGCCGGTTGCCGGCACCCAGGTGGCCGAGCGGCGAGTGTGCTCGGTGCTCTTCGCCGACCTGGTGGGCTTCACACCGTTGTCCGAGACAAGAGACCCCGAAGAGGTCCGAGAGCTGCTCTCCGCCTACTTCGACCGGGCCCGGACGGTGATTGGCCGCTACGGCGGGGTGGTGGAGAAGTTCATCGGCGACGCCGTCATGGCGATCTGGGGCACCCCGGTCGCCACCGAGGGAGACGCCGAACGGGCCGTGCGCGCTGCGTTGGACGTGGTGGCGGCCGTGGCTGAGCTGGGCGGCGAACTCGGCGCACCGGACCTGTCCGCCCGTGCCGGTGTGGTGACCGGCGAAGTGGCAGTCACCGTAGGCCAGGGCGGCGAAGGCGTGGCCGGTGACGCGGTGAACACGGCGGCGAGAGTCCAGTCGGTCGCTGACCCCGGCGCGGTGTGGGTCGACGCCGCCACCTACCGCCTGGCCGGGGCGTCGATTGGGTTCGCCGATACCGGCGAGCACGAGCTCAAGGGGAAGTCCGAACCGATGCACCTGTGGGCGGCCACCCGCGTGTTGTCGGGAGTGGGTGGTTCCCAGCGCACCGACGGCCTCGAGGCCCCGCTGCTCGGCCGCGACGCCGAGTTGCGCACGGTGAAGGAACTGTTCCACGCCAGCGCCGAGCGCAGGGTGCCTCGCCTGGTGGTGGTGTCGGGCCCGGCCGGGGTGGGCAAGTCCCGGTTGGGGTGGGAGTTCGAGAAGTACATTGACGGACTGGCCGACACAATGTATTGGCATCGGGGCCGCTCTCTCTCGTACGGCGAGGGCGTGGTCTTCTGGGCACTCACCGAGATCGTCCGCCAGCGTCTGGGCATCGCTGAGGAAGACCCCGCGGAAACCGCCGCCGCCAAGTTGACTGAAGGTCTGGTCGCCATCGTGCCCGACCCCGGGGAACGCGCCTACGTCGGTCCCCGCCTGGGCCGTCTGCTCGGGGTCTCGTGGCCCGGCGACGCGGGGGGCGCCCTGGCGCGCGAGGAGTTGTTCGCCGGATGGAGGGTGTTCTTCGAGCGCCTGGCCGAGACCCAGCCCGTGCTGCTGCTGATTGAAGACGCTCAGTACGCAGATGAGGGGTTGCTGGACTTCATGGACCACCTCGTCGACTGGGCACGGGACTCGCCCATCTTCGTGGTCGTCTTCACCCGCCCGGAGCTCGACTCGACCCGGCCCGGGTTCGGCGGCGGCCGCAACCGTTCGAGCTTGACCCTCGACCCACTGGACGAAACGTCCATGGCGGCCCTGATCGACGCCCTGGTACCGGATATGCCCGAGGCGGCGCGCGCCGCCATCTTGAGCCAAGCCGAGGGCATCCCACTCTTCGCCGTGGAGACGGTGCGTTCACTCGTGGACCGCGACATCGTCGTGCCACGTGACGGCGTCTACCGGCTTGTCGGGGACCTCGGGGAACTGACTGTGCCCGACGGGCTCCGGGCTCTGTTGGCGGCGCGACTCGACGCCCTGGACTCCAACCTGCGGTCGCTGGTTTCCGAAGCGGCGGTGTTGGGCACGACCTTCCCCGCGGATTCGCTGATGGCGGTTTCCGCCCAGGATGCGGCATCCGTGCGAGCAGGCTTGGCCGAGTTGCTGCGCCGTGAGGTGCTGTCGATCAGTGCGGACCGCCTTTCACCGCAACGCGGCGACTACCGCTTCTCCCAGGATCTGTTGCGCCAAGTCGCCTATGACACCATGTCGCGACGGGACCGCAAGACTCGACATCTCACTGTGGCGGCACATCTACGCTCCGTGTTCCGGGCCGACGGGGACGAGGTGGCCGAGGTCATTTCGAGGCACTATCTCGATGCTCTCGCCGCGGTACCCGACGCCCCTGATGTTGGCGAAATACGTGCCCAGGCGATCACCATGCTCGTACGGGCGGGCGATCGAGCCCTGCGCGCCGGCGCCGGCTGGTCGGCCGCTTCCAACTATGCCAGCGCCGCGCAGCAGACCGAGCTCGGCGAGAGTGGCTCCGACGACGATGCGGTCTTGCGCGCTGCCGGGTTGTGGGAACGAGCCGCACGCGCCGCGTTGATTGCCTTCGACGTCGACGGAACCCTTGCCCACTCCAGGCGCGCCAGCGGCCTGTACGCGGCGCAGGGACAAGCCCGGGCGGCGGCGCGCACCGACGCGATCGCTGGTGACGCACTGCGGCGTTCGGGTCGCCACGGTGAGGCCCGCGAGACACTCACCGCCGCCTTGGTCGTACTCCGCCCCGATCCGGACTCGGATACGGTCACCGCCCTGGACCACCTCGCCGCCGTAGAGACCTTCTCCGGCGGTCAAGACGGAGATCGACTGTCGGCCGAGGCGCTGGCCCTCGGACAGGCTCTTGACGTCGACGCTGGCCTCCTGGCCGATCTCTTTACCGACCGCGGCATTGCGGTCGGATTCGCGAACCGAACGGCCGAGGCCGTCGCCCACCTCAGGTACGCCGCTGGGCTGGCCGAAGAGGCGGGCGACACCGTCCGGCAGGCCCGCGCGCTGCTCAATCTGGCCGAGATGCTCAACGCGAACGATCCGGTCGGTGCCGCAGAGACGGCCCGCATGTCCGCGGCACTGGCCCGGCACAGCGGCAGTATCGATTTTTTCAACTACGCCGTCTGCAACGAAGCGGAGGCATTGCTCTTTGCCGGGGAATGGGACGACGCGCACCGGGTCCTGCACGAGACGATCAACACGGACCAGCTGGCCGACCTTGGAATCCGAGGCGTTATTGCGTCACTTCTCGCCGCACTGCGCGGTGATCTCGCCGACGCCGCCGCCTACGCCGAATTGCCGGGGTTGCGTGCCAGCGAGGACCCACAGGACCTGTCGGGTACCGCCCTCTGCGATGCCTTCCTCGCGGCGGCCCAGAACCGATACGCCGACAGCCTGGATTACGCCTGGGCCGTCTTGGCCCACGCCCCGACCCTCGGCATCCGGCTTACCTTTGTCAGGTGGGCATGGCCACTGGCGGCCCGCAGCGCCCACGACATCGGCGCCATCGATACCGTGATCGAGCTCATTGCGCTCCTCGATGCCTACCCGGTCGGGCACCTTCCACCATTGTTGCGCGCCGAGCGTGATCTGGCCCGAGCCCGCATCGCTGACGCCAGGAGCGATCCAGACGTCAGCACGGCGTTTGCTCGAGCGGTTGCCGCCCTGCGGCAAGAGGTCAGCCCCTACCACCTCGCCCACGGTCTACTCGACAACGCTGAGCACTTCACCCGAATCGACAACCGGGACGACGCCATGGCGTTGGTGAGCGAAGCTCGCACCATCGCCGGTCAGCTGGGCGCTCAACCGCTCCTTGACCGCGCTGATCGAGTTGCCGGGCACGCCGAGAGCCCCACGCGGGCGGATGCCGAGCCCGGAGTCCGAAGTTAGGGATACTCGGGAGACCCGACCGCTGGTCAGGAACTGGTACTTCCAATCATCAATCGGACCCTCGTCGATGAGCACGTAGAGTCCGCCCGCCTCCTCTATCTCAAGCCTGGGGGGAAAGATCTCTAGTCGGCTGGTGCAGGGACCCCATCGCACTGAACGAATATCCGGTCGCCAACTCGCACGTGGCTGCCCCTCAAAGCACTCCCGTACCACTCTGCCGAATGCCTCGCTTCGGGCTCGCGGGGCACTCTGGTAGGCGAGCGGGCCATGGAGCAACACTCCTCCGATCCGAGCGTCCTGTCCACCTTCTCCAGTCTGCAGTCGGGCCGACGCCCGCACGTGACGCACGCACGGGAAAACTGCATGTCGTGTCGGCGGGCTACGTGTTGGTGTCGTCGGTCGGGACGAGCTCAGGACTCGGGAGCGGTGCGGCACGGGCGAAAAGGGGCCGTTCCGGGCAGTTGGCGTCGAGCGTAAAGGCCGTCATCGACAGCGATCCGTAGGTGTAGCCCTCCACCAGCACGTCCGTGGTCGATCCCGCCGCCTCGGCCAGTCCGGCCAGATAGAGGAGCGGGAGGAAATGGTCGGGTGTGGGGACGGCGTTCTTGAAATCAGGGTGATCGCGCAGGCCGAGGGCAGCCGCCGGTGATGTGGTCATGTGTTCCCGAGCAGCGTCATCGAAGCGATGAGCCCAGTCGAGCCCTCCGTCGGGTTGGCTCCAGTCGATACCCCGCAGATTGTGGACCACGTTGCCACTGGCGACGATGAGGATGCCGCGCTGGCGCAGCGGTGCGAGCTTCGCGCCGAGTTCGAGGTGGTACTCGAACGGCCTCTCGGCATTGATCGACAGCTGCACGACGGGAATGTCGGCATCGGGAAACGCGTGCACGAGGACCGACCAGGTGCCGTGGTCGATGCCCCAGCTGTCGTGGTCAAACCCGATCCAGGTGGGCTTGACCACCTCGGCCACCTCCTGGGCCAGGGCGGGATCGCCTGCCGCGGGATATTGCACGGTGAAGAGCTCATCGGGGAAACCGTAGAAGTCGTGGATCGTCTTGGGTCGGGCCATGGCCGTGACGGCCGATGCGTTGACGTACCAATGTGCGGAGACGGCCAGGATCGCACGAGGCCGGGGCACCGAGTCCCCAAAGGCCCGCCATGCCTCCGTGTAGCCATTGTGGTCCAGCGCGTTCATCGGGCTCCCATGCCCCAGGAACGCCGCCGGCATCAACTCACTCATGAGCCGCGTCCTTGCGGGGCTCTCTCAATGCGGTCCGTTCTCGGGTCCGCTGTGGAGCGCGGTTCATCACATCACAGTATGAAGGCAGGTCGCAGCGGCGCCAAGGGCTGCCCAGAGGGCAGGACCTGGGCCCGCTGACGGGATGAGCCGGACCTCGCGACGGGGGCTAAGTTACGCCGGATGAGTTCTCCTTCAGACGACGAGCGCCCGAGCTTCGAAACGGACATCAAGCCGCTCTTCCGGCCGCACGATCGCCAGTCCATGGAGAAAGCATTTGATCTCTGGTCCGTTGACGATGTGCGCGCTCACGCCTCGGACATCTTGGAGCACGTGAAGAACGGCTCGATGCCGTGCGACGGCGCCTGGCCGCCCGAGCGCGTGCAGGTCTTTCAACGTTGGGTCGACAGTGGTATGGCTGGGTAACGACGAAGCGCGTCTCATTCCTCATGGGGGATAGGACGATTACCGGCCGGGTGGCCAGTAGGATTTCCGACATGGCGAAGTCGGATTGGGTACAGAGTGTTCGTCGGGTCGAGAAGCCTTGGGGTCACGAAATCCACTTTGCACTGGTCGACGGAAAGTATTGCGGCAAGTCGCTCCATGTGGACGAGGGGCATGCGCTCTCGTTGCAATATCACGAGCGCAAGGAAGAGACCATCTCCGTGCAGTCTGGACGGCTGTTGTTCGAAGTGGGTGAGGAAAATGACGGCCTCGAGTCGTTCGAGTTACTCCCGGGTGAATCGGTGCACCTCCGCCCCGGGACCAGGCATCGGATGATCGCTCTGGTGGATAGCGTCGTGCTGGAGGCGAGTACCACAGAGCTGGACGACGTCGTTCGCCTCGAAGACCGGTACGGCCGTTAAGGCCGGGGATCGACGCCGCATCGTCCCCACCGCAATCGTTCCTCAGGCATAAAGAGCGCAACCGGCAATATCGCGCCGACTCGTCAGCACGTCGAGGATCAGGCGGGAGCGACGCCGATGCGCAGGGGGACGTCACCGAAGGGGTCGAGGTGGTAAGCGAGGGAGACCCGGTGGTATCCGTCGGCGATGTCAGCACCATCGCCGGTGGACACGACGAGCACGGGACTCAGCCGTTGGCCAGAGACGGCCTTGAGCAGGTCACGGCGCACGCCGGGGTCGTCCAAAGGGAGCGCCGTCAGGCTGCAAGCACGCAAGATGTCATTGGCCCGGCGACGGGTGACCTTGGCCTTGCGAAGGTGTCCGATGGCAGCCGCCGCCTGTTTCCCATCGAACTTCAGTGACAGATACGCCTGCGCGGCGTCGAAGTCGTGGGCAACCACGTCGTCCAGCCACCGCACGCCGAGTGTCTCGTCGCCGGAGGGCTTCACACCACCTTTCGCCTGCTTTGCATCGTTCTTTGCCATCGACCGTCCCCCTTTCCCTGGTTCGGATCACCGGGTACCGGCAATCTAAACCTTTTTCCACATTCAACATCTACGCCTCAGACGAAATGTGCTTGCCGCCCTCCTCGGGCTTTCCGTGCAAAGAGAGAGAAATACCAAGTGCTTCACGCAATACGTTGCCGAAGGGTTTGACTCCATGTGCGACGGGTACAGCCATTGCACTGAGGAAAGGGGGCTCCATGATTGGGGCTGGTGGACTGGTTGTGAGCATCATCGCTTTTGCGGTGGGCGCGATTCTCGATTGGGCAGTCACGGAGCCTTACCAACACGGCTTCAACATCAACAAAGTGGGCTGGATTTTGATGGTTGTCGGCGTGGTCGGCGCCGTGATCTCGGTCATCGTCATGGTGGCGGGGAATACACGTCGGAGGCGGACCGTCGTGGACGATGGCCAGGGGAACGTTGTTCGTCGAGTCGATTCGACGTACTAGGAGGCAAGCTCCGAACCTATCGGAGTCTTGGTGAAGAGGGAGGTTGTTCTGTGGTACTGATTCTTGCGCTGTTGCTTGTATTGATTCTCTTTGGAGCCGGATTCGCGGTGCATATCTTGTGGATAGCCGCAGCAATCTTTCTCGTCCTGTGGCTTGTCGGATTCGCCATGGGTCGTGGTGAGAGCGCCGGCAATCACCGCTTCTATCGGTGGTAATGCCTTTCTGCACGAGTCAAGGCAGTAGATCCTGGTAATGAGTCGGCCCCCTTCGGGGGGCCGACTCATTGCACTGCGACATCAGGCTCAGAACGACGTGCCCTCGAACGGTCGGGGGAGTGGACAGGCGGGGCGCGTACGCCACGCTCCCCCACCGGACCAGCCGACGGCGGATCGGGAGCATCTCGCGCCACGACGGCACCGGTCGCCGGAGGCTTCATCGGGGCGACTGAGGACCAGGCCGCCCTCTACCATTGGTCGGCCATGGCTGCGATCTGCACGTGCTGCTCATCATCGGTCGATTGGTGGGTCAGACTGCGCTCGCACCCCGACCTGCCGATCTGCCACGACTGCCTCGCCGGATTGAATGCGCAGCGAGACGGCCAACTGCAACTGATCACCGGGACTTGGCTGATTACGGGGTTCGATCCGATTTTCAGGGTCGCCGATGTGACCCGCTCGATCACCTGGTTCGAGGGCGCGGGCTTTGCGACGTCGTTCCACGATGACACGTACGCCTTCGCCCACCGGGACCGGGACCTCACGATCCACCTTGCCCAAACTGCGGGCGATGATCTTCCAGGTCATGGTCTTCTCTACATCCACTGCCAGGACGCCGACCGGGTGGCCGAGGAGTGGAGACAGGCGGGGATCGAAGTAGACGGCCCGCGGGACGAGGACTATGGCAGGCGGGAGGGCTCCATCACCGATCCCGATGGAAACGTGATTCGCTTCGGAAGCCCCATTCGCTGAGGCAGTGCTCAGCGCCGCCAGGCCTGGTCAGGCCCCGGGGGCGACCACCTCGCCCAGCCGGCGGAAACTGTTGCAATAAATGATGCGGCCGCCCGATGGCCGGCAGTCGGCCCACTCGGCGTAGGCGGCGGTGTCGGTGCCGCCCAAGCGGGGCGCCACGTGGTCGATCATGGTCGAGAAGGTGGCCTCGGCATCGGGGTTGTCGAACTCATAGAGGTGCAGGTAGAGCGGGTCGGCACCGGTGACGTTCTCGTACACCGAGATCTGCGTGAACCCGGGAATGCCCGCTGCCACGATGTGGCGGATGTGCACGAAGTCACCCCAGTCGCGCAGGCTGGACGCCAGCTCCGGAGCTCTGGGGGTGATCCACACGATGAGCAGGCCCAAGGTCGGCCCACCGGTGAGGACGCCCTGGCTCGGGCGGGGGTGGCGACGGAAGCAGTGGGCTTCCGAGGTTCCGGGTGGGGGCTCGGGGACGGCGAAGCCGTCGCCGGCCTCGACCATCACGAGGGCCGCGCCGTCACGCACGCGCATGGGCAGGTCCGTGCGCCCGAGCGCGCAGTTCTGCCACCATGTGACCCGATCCACCCCCGGAGCCCCGGCCAGCGCGTCGGCTCGCGCTACGCAGGCGTCGGGCGTGGCGTCGCCCAGCTCGAAGTGAACCAAGCGGCTGCACCGGTCCTCCATCGCTAGTCCGCTTCCCGTCCCGGCACCGGCATCGTCGTGCCCGCCGACGCTGTCGCCATGAGGGGGTTTCGAGTGACCGACGTGGGCGCAGGCTACCTGACCGGTTCGGCCGCCTCCACGGGCGCCGCTCGACAACGGTGGTCGACCGGGGCCGTACGCGATGATGCACCCATGGCACCGGGAACCCTCCTGCTGCTGACGGGCTCGCCGGGTAGCGGCAAGACAACCGTGGCTCCCCTGGTGGCCGACCGGCACGAGCCGTCGGCCTGTCTGGACCTCGACTGGTTCTTCGCCAAACTGCGGCGCGGTGCCGTCGAGCCGTGGAAGGCCGCGGCGCACCAACAGAACCGCGTGGTGCTCACCGCGGCGGCCGAGGCCGTCTCCGCCTTCGCGCGGGGCGGTTACTTCACGGTGGCCGAGGGCATCCTCTACCCCTTCATGCTCGACCTCTTCGCCGTCGCCTGCGAGCCGCACCGCATCACGCTGAACTACGCCGTGCTGCGCGCGCCCATCGGCACCGTCCAGCAACGCGTGCAGGACCGTCGGGCTGAGCCCGTACATGCGGGCGCCCTGGGCGACGCCGACGTCGTCGACGACCTGTGGACCCTGTTCGAGGACCAGGGGGTCGACGAGCGCCACCGGGTCGACTCGGGCACCGCCCGTCCGGCCGAGGTGGCCGAGGAGATCGACCGCAGGCTCTCTGCCGGTGAGCTCCGTCTATGACCGCGGGGCGGATCAGCCCGTCATCGCGACGCCGGTCGGCTCGTAGGCGGTGCCGAGGTCGATGTCACCCACCTGCTGCCCGTTCGACGTCTGGATCACCTCGAGGTAGCCCGAGGCCTGGCCGCCCACCCACAGCTCCGACCCGTCCGCCGTGAGGGCCAGGGTGTCGGGATCACCGGTCACCTGAAGGGTCGAGGACACCGAGTTGGTCGCAGTGTCGATGACCGACACGGTGTTCGAGTCGGGGTTGGCGACATAAGCCGTCGACCCGTCGGAGGAGAAGACGACCTACCATGGCAGCTGGCCGACCGTGATGGCGCCGACCACTTGGTTCGTGGCGGTGCTGAGCACCACGACGCGGCCGCTTTGGGCGTCGGTCACGTAGACCTCCCGGCCGTTGGGCGAGACGGCCACGCCGTGCGGGTGCGGCGCCAGGCGCCGACGTTGGGGTTCACGATGCCGCCGGCTGACGCAAGGAAGCGGCGACGACTGAGATGGACCGGCATGACCTCGAACCTCCTCGAAGACGCGTTGGGTCTCACACGTTCCGACGGGAGGCGCACCACCGCGGGCCGCCGCTCCTGTCGGTCCGGAGCGTCTCCTACCCGCGCCGTCGCGAAGTTACGGCCAACCGCACATGATCTTCACGCGAACAGCCGCGACGATCCACGGGCACATCACGGAGGGCGTCCGCATGGCGGTGGCTTGGCGGCGAATCCCGCTCGTGCCCGGCGTGGCAACGACCGTGACGGCACGCGTCGGGCGCGCCACGGGCCGTCAACGGCAGGTGCTACTTGCCCCCCGCCGCCAGGCGCTGCTTGGTCGTGTTGTGGACCGGATCCTTGTCGAAGTTCTTCAGCACGTGCTTGCCGAAGGTCTCCACCGCCTCTTCGCACGACTCGCGCGAGATGGAGGTCGACAGCATGCCGAACGACAGCTGGTCGGCCCCGGTCGCGGCGAAGCTCTCCACCACCTTGGTCACCTCGTCGGGATCGCCGACGGCGGTGGCGCCGGCGGCAATGGCCGCGTCGAGTTGGTCGGCCGTAATGGGCGGGATGATCTCGGGCCATTCGGGGATGCCCGCCGGCCTCGGAAAGGTGTCGAGGTAGCGGAACAGGATGCTCATGAAGTAACTCGAGTCGGCCTCGAGGAAGATCTTGCGCGCCTTCGCGCCGTCTTCCATGCACACCATCTGCGTCGTGATCATGACGTTGTTGTTCACGAAGCCGCCGACCGGGTTCGTGCAGTCCTGGATTTTCTCCTTGTATCGGCTCACGAGCGGGGTGAGCTGATCCGGGGTGGAGAAGCCGAAGCACAGCACGCCGACGCCCAGTTCGGCCGCCAGGTCGAAGGTGGAGGGGGAGCCGGCCGCCATCCAGATGGGCGGGTGAGGCTTGGAGTAGGGCTTGGGGAGCACGTTGCGCTCCGGCATGGAGAAGAATTTGCCGTCGTAGCTGTAGTCCTCGTCCTTCCACATGCGCACGATCTGCGGGAGCGTCTCAGCCACCATCTCCCGGGTGAGCTCGGAGTCTTCGATCCCGAAGCCCTTCTGCTCGGTGGTCGACGAGCCGCGGCCGGTACCGAACTCGAATCGCCCCCCGGAGAGGTGGTCGAGCATGGCCACCCGTTCGGCGACGCGGGCCGGGTGGTTCACGGGAGGCGTGATGTTGAAGATGCCCGAGCCGAGGTGGATGTTGTCCGTGCGGGCGGCCGCGTAGGCGAGAAACGACTCGTTGGCCGAGAGGTGGGAGTAGGTCGTGAGGAAGTGGTGCTCGGTGACCCAGGCGTACTTGAACCCGGCCTTGTCGGCGGCCTCGACGTAGGCGATCTCGTCCATGATGCGGTCGTGTTCGGCAGACGCGCCGTGCTGCTCCGCGTACCGGGGCAGCACGCACACGCTGTTGAAGATCCCGAATTCCATGGGGTGTGCCCGTCCTCCCGTAGGGTGGCCGCGGCCGTTCCGCGGGCGCTCCTGCGACGGTAACACGGGACCGGCTAAAATGCAACGTGTTCCAATAATGGGCCTTTCGGCCCAGCTCAGAGAGGTTCGGAGTTGTGGTGACCCCAGCTGAAGCGCAGTCCGAGGCAGGCCCTGCGCCCGGGACCATCGCCGGGGGCGTCCTGGCGCGGGCGGCCGACGACCGCCTCGGCCTGGTGGCCGGCGACCTCCGGCTGAGCCACGCCGAGGTGGTGGCCCGGGCGGCCCAGCGGGCGGCCTGGCTGCGGGCCCGGCGGGTCGACGGCCCCTTCCACGTGGCCGTGCTGCTCGACAACGTGCCCGAGTTCGTCTTCTGGCTCGAGGCGG
>Ga0209420_1000460_pt1 | contig 21800 bp, 24 predicted proteins | sample BlaSpr_A8_OM1_O1_FD_187972 | JGI IMG/M metagenome (GOLD analysis project Ga0209420, IMG submission 187972) | Forest soil microbial communities from Thunder Bay, Ontario, Canada - Black Spruce, Ontario site 2_A8_OM1_O1 (SPAdes) (version 2) | ecosystem: Environmental > Terrestrial > Soil > Boreal...
AACACACTCGTCGCCGCCTACCGGCGCTGGAATAGCAGCTGACCACCCGCTCAGGATCCTGAACTCGTAATCACCCAGATCCCGATTAGCCGGTTAATCCTACGACAATGCCCTCGCCGAGAGTTTCAAACGGCCTCTACAAGACCGAGCTGATCCACCGCCGGGGAACGGACCACGTCGAATGGGCCACCCTCACCTACATCGACTGGTTCAACAATCCCCGTATCCACAACGAGATCGGCAAGATCCTGCCGGCAGAGTTCGAGGAGGCCTACTACCGTCAGACTGCAACAGCAGAATTGGTTACATCACAGACAAACGAGTCTGCATGAAACCCGGGCCGATTCAGGTTGAACGCGACAAGAGACACCGACGTCAGCACTTGGTCCGTTGCGCCCCAGACGAACATGCTCACACAACTATTGACAATGGCTCAACCGGGTGGCGAAGATTTAGTTGTCTTCAGCTGGATTCTCAAAGTCCGAAGGATCATCGATTACAACTTTCTCCAACCGTACACAATCGATCTCTTCTGACGCCCAGCATCGGATCCTGCAATCGACCGTCTTGTTCTCGAGGCGAGTGTGGGAGAACCTCAGTAACACGGATTGAGAAGGGCTTGAACTTGGTGGTCAAGAGCGCGTCTTCCCCTCAAGCTACGACGATGACGTCAACCTCTGGAGGCTTCCTCGAAGGCATCAGAGTTTTAGAAGTCGCGGATGAGATGGGAGAATACTGCGGAAAGTTACTTGCCGGTCTGGGTGCCGACGTGATCAAGGTCGAGCCTCCGCAAGGCGAAGTCACCCGGACCTACGGCCCCTTCTACGGCGACGTTCCCGAAACCAACAGGAGCCTCTACTTTTGGCACTACAACTTCGGAAAAAGAGGAATCACGCTGGATCTGGATTCAACATCTGGCCAATCCGACTTTCATGAACTGAGTAGAACGAGCGACGTCGTCATTGATACTCGAGTTGGGCACTACATGCCCGAAAGAGGACTTGGGTACGCATCGCTCCGCCAGTTCAATCCCGGGATCATTTATGCCCGAATAACGCCATTCGGAGAAGACGGACCATGGACCAACTACTCCGGAAGTGATCTAATCCACCTGGCTCTTGGCGGCATAGTTATGAACTGCGGCTACGATCCGGAACCGGATGGTACATATGACATTTGTCCCATTGCTCCACAAATGTGGCAGGCGTACCAGATCGCGGGTGAGATAGCCGCAATCGGAGTCATAAGCGCGCTGGTATATCGACTCAGATCAGGTCGTGGCCAGAGAGTTTCGATCGCGGTGCACCAAGCGGTGAATACGACCACGGATATTGACCTGCCCAACTGGGTCTACCGTCGACAAAGACATTATCGTCGGACATGCCGCAATTCGCAGCCCCAAGACACCGGGTCGACACTGTCTGCCACCAAGGATGGACGGTGGGTTTTGCCATACAGGACGTATGTGCCTGGCCCTATGGATGTCTGGGCCAACACGGTAGGGGTTCTTGACGCCTACGGAATGGCGGGAGATCTCGTAGACGAAAAGTACCGAGACCCGAGCAAGAGATCGCCCGAGGTGGGCCTCAGACTTGAGGCACAGATAGACCGTCTCGTTGGCAGGCTGAAGTTCTCCCGTGCTGTCTGGCACGAGGCCTGGACAAGAGGCCTTCCTTGGGCTCCGCTTCGGCGCCCAGAAGAGAATGTAGATGACGAGCACTGGCTAAAGCGCGAAACCTTCTTTCGCGTCTTCCACTCCGAATTGGGGCTTGACTTCGATTATGTAGGCGCAAAGTGGTTCTCACCACAGGTGGCGTGGAGGCGGGCACCGAGGGCACCGCTCCTGGCCGAACACAATGCGGAGATCCTCGGAGGGCTGAAGAGAGGTCGGCCAGCCCACGCCAATACGGAAGCTGACCTCGTCAAGGAGCGTGTCGAGCCGCGAAATAGTCCTGACGGACAGCCATTTGCGCTCGACAACGTTCGCATCGTCGATCTTTCTTGGATATTGGCCAGCGGGGGAGCTGGAAGGTTCTTTTCGGCCATGGGTGCCGAAGTCATCAAGGTCGAGCATCAAAGCCGGTGGGATGGGTTGCGATGGGGTCCAGCGCTCGCTCCGCTGGGCGGCCGAAGCGCAAGGAACCAGGCGAATGGGCCGATTGTGGATCCGAACGGTCAGCCGAGCCCAAACCGCGGTGGGTTTTTCATGGAGATCAACTCGGGAAAGTTCGCCATCAGTTTGAACCTGAAATCGGAGCGTGGCCGTGAACTTCTTTTAAAGCTGATCGCAGGGGCCGATATGGTCATTGAGGGATTTTCGCCCGGCACTATGGGACGAATGGGACTGGGTTATGCTTCGCTGAAATCAGTGAATCCCCGTATCATTTATGTGCAGCAATCTGGAATGGGGCAAGTGGGAACATACGGGGCTGTGCGCAGCTTTGGTCCAACTGCGCAGGCCGTTTCCGGCTTGACTGAAATGTCCGGACTTCCCGAGCCGTACCCGCCGGCTGGTATCGGCTACTCCTATCTCGATTCCTTCGGCGCTTATAACATGGCTGCTGCCATGATGGCGGCTCTATTCCGGCAGCGAGTGACAGGACGCGGCTGTTACATCGACTCCTCTCAGGCGGAAACCGGCATCTACTTGACCGGAACCGCCGTCCTCGATTACAGCGCTAACGGCCGAAGGTGGCGACGCTACGGCAACAGATCACCATACAAGTTAGCTGCTCCTCATGGAATTTACAGAGTCGCCGGAGATGATCGCTGGATTGCAATAGCCTGTTTTACAGACGATCAGTGGAGCTCGCTCCTGAGAGTCTTGGGCGATCAAAGTCTGTCGCGTGACCCCAAGTTCGCGACCTTAGGGTCGCGCGTCCGCAATCAAGACGCATTGGACGGCGAGATTTCGGAACTAACTACGCCGTGGGAACCAGTCAATTTGATGGTCGCCTTGCAGGCAGCAGGAGTTCCGGCTGGTGTTTGCCAGGATGCCGAGGATCGGTACGAAATGGATCCACAGTTGAGACATTTGCGGTGGCTTAGGGAATTGAGGCAATCAGAGATCGGAGCTTGGCCGGTCAAGGAGATTCCCATAGGCTTCAGCGAGACACCGACGTATATCGGCGGGCTTCTTGATCGATCGGGTCCGAACTATGGAGAAGATAATGAATATGTATTCGGGACGATCCTAGGTCTGAGCACATCGGAGATCGAGGAACTCGTAGGGGAAGGGATTATCTGAATGCCCTGCTCGGATGTCCGCAGGTGAACGCATGGGGTTGAAGACCTACCAGAGGAATGGACCGACGCTCTTTTGAATGTGGCCGACTCATTGAAGACGGTGAGAGTCTAGGTGTGGTCGTCGATGGGGCGGGGCACGCGTTCTTGGCGCCGGTGAGAGGAGGAACGCGGTGGCCGCTTCGCACATCACCTTCCATATGGTGGTCCCATGAGTGATGAGGAGGTAATAGTTGAACGGCAAGGAGCGGTCTTGCTCGTTCGCCTCAATCGCCCTGACGCGATGAACGCTCTGAACATGGGGATGAAAGAGTGCATCGGAGCCGCAATGATGGAGGCGGAGAACGATCCCAGAATACGAACGGTCGTCCTCACTGGCACGGGCGATCGGGCGTTTTGCGCAGGCATGGACTTGCGCTCCTTCGCCACCAACGGTAAGGAGCTCGGCCAGGGTGACGACGCCGACGCAGAATTCCTTCGGCTGTTGCACGGCACGATCCTCGTTCCCGTGGTCGGCGCAGCCAACGGCACTGCGGTTGCGGGAGGGTTCCAGCTACTGCTCGGTTGCGACATCATCGTCGCTTCGTCTCAGGCACAGTTCGGTCTGCCTGAAACAAAGCGGGGACTTTTCCCGGCAGGAAGCGGAATGTTCCTGGGCACCCGGATCCCGTTATCGGTGGCCCTTGAGATGACCCTAACCGGCGACAGCATCGACGCTAATCGGGCGTACGGCCTCGGGCTAGTGAACGCTGTGGTAGAGCCAGATCAAGTGCTTGCGACGGCCATGGCCTACGCGCAGCGTATCGCCGCGAACAGTCCGCTCGGATTGGCGGCGACCAAGGAACTCGTGCGGTTGGGAGTCAGCGACGCCACCCGGACGGCTGAACGTATGCGCGAGCTGCGGCCCATCGTCTACGGCAGCGAAGACGCCAGGGAAGGGGCGGCAGCCTTCGTTGAAAAACGTCAGCCGTTGTGGAGGGGGCGGTGAGTGGTGCTGGGACCCGCGGTTTTCCAAACCTATGGGCACCCAGGGTCGCTAAGGTGTGTCGGACAAAAGGGAACGGAGCTTCGCTTTCGCGACCTTATTTAGGGTGGATCGAGGAAACTCCTCCACGAAGCGAATCTCCCGTGGGACCTTGAAGCTGGCCAACTGGTCCATGCAGCGGGCTTTGATCAACTCGGCCAGGCCGATGCTCGGTTGAGAGGCGATCACGAAGGCGACCGGCACCTCGTGGAGCATGTCGTCGCCGCGAGCGACCACGGCCGCTTCAGATACGCCCACTACGGAGGCTATGACTGCCTCCACCTCGGCAGCGGCAACGTTCTCGCCGCCGACCTTCAACATGTCTTTGGACCGACCGGCGAACGAGAGGTGGCCGTCGGGATGGAGGCGAGCCAAGTCCCCCGTCATGAACCATCCGTCCTCGGTGTACGAACCCGCGGTCGCAGCCGGGTCGTCAAGGTAGCCGGCGAACAACGACACGCCCGGCGTCCCGAAGACCTCGAGATTGCCGACCTCTTCCAATCCGACCGGCAATCCGTCTTCGCCAACAAGTCGAACGCCATACTCGGATGCAGGTCGACCCATACCGTAGGGCCGTCCGGGGTGTTCGGGATCGTCAACAGTGCAATGACTGACCGTCTCAGTCATGCCGAACCATCCGATGGTCCGGACTCCGAACAACCCGTCTTCTGCGGGACAAGCGACTCCGCTGCCCCATAACCGGAACTGGTGTCGGGGTGCCTCGCCCTGCTCCGCCAAAGCCTTAACACAAAAGGGGACGACAGAGGACCATGTGCATCGGTGCCTCAAGGCCACATCCCAAAACCGCGAGGCCGAAAAGCGGGGCTGAAGGACAGCTGTTGCTCCGACCCAGAGACTGGCGAGGATGGAGTACATCTGAGCGTTGGTATGGAAGAGGGGGAGGTGAACCAAATGGATATCCCCGCCCGTCAGGGACTCGTGCTGAGCACTGGTCTTCGCCCCGAAGAGGGCATTTGCGTGAGTCCACATCACGGCCTTAGGCCGGGCAGTCGTTCCAGACGTGTACTGGATCGATAGAGGCGTCATCCGGTCGAGCTTTTCGCTGTGGGGATCTGGGTCGAATCGCATGAGCTCGTCGAAGGACATCGCCGGGTTCGTCAATTGCCCGGGAGTGGAGGCGATCCACCGCGCCTGGGGGATAGCCTGCTCGAGATCTGCCAACAACTCAGCCTGGGTGACCGCAGCCACGACCGACGCGTGGTCGCCGAAGTAGGACAGTTCGGCGACGGATGACTTGGTGTTCGTGCAAACGGCCACTGCCCCAAGTTCCGCGCAAGCGAAGTAAGTGAGGAGAAACTCGGGGCAGTTGTCCATGTGCACCATGATTCGTTCGCCTGGACGGATGCCATGGGCTTTGAGGCCGGACGCAACTCGGGCGACATCAATTCGAAACTCCCGAAAGGACCAAGACCGAACTTCCTCAGAGTCGAAGGGCTCCCAAATGAGGAACGGGTGATCTGGTTTTCTTTCGGCCCAACTCTGAAGGAGCCAAGGGATATCTCGGCCTGTACAGAGGTCCAGACGAGATCGGGATTGTTGCACTCCACTACCCTCCAGGGTCCGGGTCACGGCCAAAACGACCGGATTGGGTCGAATAAACGGCGCCGAATTCCGTAAGGGGGGCAATCCTGCGAAAGGTCGGCGCCGAACTCATAGGTTTGACCACAGCGACCACTTATTTGGGAGCGGCCTCCCGCCGCATCAACTCAAATGTGATACCCCCGACCCGGGTGAACATGAACCGGCATCTCTCGCCGGGTACGCCGTATGGAGTTACGACGTGGATTTCGCTCACTGGGTAGCCCTTCTCTTGACACTTCGCGCGAGCCTCTTCGATGTTCGGCGTTGAGAGGGCAACGGCCCATATGTGGGGCTCTTCTCCCCGGAAGACTTGGAAGCGGCTGCTCGAGAAGATGTCACCTACTACGAAGCCCCCCGTGCCATCGGCCCCGCGGGTCGTGTACACCTGCTCTAGCGGCAATACGCCTGATCCGTCATCTACCGGTGGATGGGGCTCGGTTGGGGGGGCACCAACGCCGAACATACCGAGAGGACCCTCACCCCCCAGAGCCTCGACTGCGTGGCTCTTAGGGATGCAGCCCACGTCGGTCAGAAACTCGTTTACCGCGACTGGGTCCGGCGTCACCATCTTTATGTGATTTACGCCGCTCGGCATCTCGAGGAAAGTCCCTTTCTGAACCTCGTTCGATGCGTCAGTTGACATTTGTTCTTCTCCTTGTCGGATGAGGAAAAAAGAGAATCAAGCGACTGTTGCAGGGAACCGTCACGCAAACGCATCGGCGGGGCGTCGGCTCACATCCTCTTCTCGGTATCCTCGGGGCTCAGATCTAGGTTTGACACACCTCTTCGCAATCGGGCCAGGCATGAGTGACCGTGCGTGTGCATTGTCAGCTCGAATATATTGTCATCGAACTCGATACTCTTGAAGACGTAGGCGTTCGGGAATCCTCTCTTCACTTTCGAAGTTGTGCACAATGGAGTGGAATCCCGACACAGGAACTGACGGACGTCTTGAGTCAAATCCCTCCAGCCAATTCGTACAGAATCCACCAGGACGTCCTGTTCGAACTTGCCGAGTACCGGTTCTCGCGGCGTGATCACCATCGGCACAACACTCCAGCCAGCGAATGGCCACGCAGGGACACGGGCGAGCCCATCGACGCAAGCGGGATCGAACGAAACGTCCCCCACTCGACTGCACACCTCTCGACCCTGAGAATCCGAATAGCCGCGAAGTCGCCGATTGACGACCTCAGATGTTCCAAATCCGGGCCGCATTGCCGCTAAGGACCAGCTCACGATCTTGCTCGTCTACCCCGTGAAACATGTTGTCAATGATCGCTCGGGAGTTTGGCCAGCTCGATACCGGATGAGGATAGTCGGACGACCACAAGATGTTCTCAATCCCGAGTTGCTCATGAGCTTGACGCACAGCGTTCGGTTCGTCGATGAAGGTCAGGAATACATTTTGACGAAAGTAATGACTGGGAAGCTCATCTATCGCAGGAAACTCGTAGCCTTGGCGAAGCACAAAGTCGTCGACGTTGTACAGCCACCAAGCCACCCAACCCAGCCCCGGCTCCACGAACACCACCTTGAGTTGGGGGAACCTAGCGAACACCCCGCCCATGATCCACATGCCGAGTTCCTCGGCGGAGGATAGCGGTACGCAAGGGACGAATATCCCCTTCTGGGGTGTGGGGTCGCGCCGTGCGATATCGTCCAGCGCGGTGTTCATGCCGACGTGGCAACCTATGGGAAGCCCTGTTTCTTGAATCACGGACCATAGGCGGTCGTATCGGGTATCCCAGTAATCTGGCAGACCCAATTCGGCGGGAAACACGGGAAGCTGCAGAGACTTACCACCCGTGGCGGCGATGCGAGTCACCTCAGCCACCGCAGTGTCAATGTCGTGAATCGGTATCTGGTATGAGATGACGAGGCGTTTGGGGTCGGCAGACGCGAACTCAGCCAGAGCATCGTTGAATGCCCTTGTCGCCTCTCTCCACCCGTTTTTGACCTTATAAAGATACCTGAACGCGCTCACCTCGCACCAGGTCACGGAGGCTTCGACACCATCAGTATCCATGTCCTTCAGACGTTCCACAGGGTCCCTGTGACCTCTTCGACCGAATGCGGGGGATTTCCAGACCCGTCGATCCGCGTGCCCGCCCTGGGCACGAGCCTGATCGGCGGGAGGCAAGCCCTGCTGCTCCCTCCATCGCTGATTGGCCTCCGACGAGCTCATCTTCATGATTGAGCCATCGAAGTCAGCCACCGCAGAGTCATAGTCTGCGTGGTACTTGGTAGCTAGATGTGTCTTGACTCTCTTATGGCTCATGTCGGCGTGATCATCCGATGAGATCAAGCGTTCGGGCATCTCTGTATTCACAACTACTCTCCTCCGTTTGACGCCGAGGTGATGACCGGGTGTAGTCCAAACTTCGGGATTGAGATCTTCTTAGACGGGATCTCCGATTGCCAATCTACGCTGTGGTGTCTCGAAGAGATTTTCCAGCCGGCCTCATCCCTTGTGTAATTGTCGTCGAACTGGAGGCCCCGGATCGAGACGACAGAACCCCTCAGAAGATAGGCGACGACCTTGACCCGTCCCCGCGCTCGCCCGTCCTGTTCAAGCTCGGTCAGCAGATTCGAAGTGAGATGTGTGGTTGATTCACCGTTAGCCTGGGGCCCTGAACCGAGTGCGATTCGGTACACCTCTCTGATCTTGTCGATCCCACGATGCTCAACTGCTCCGCTGTTGAACGAGAGGAGGGCATCGTCGGTGAAGCAGCTGGCTACGCCATCAAAGTCACGAGCGTCCAGTCGGTTTGCGTAACGGAAGACGAGTCGGGAGATCGCGTCCCGCTCCAAGAGGCTGCGCAGCTGCGACAACTCCTTCTCGCTTGGGTCGTTAGCCATGATTCACCGCCTTGAGGTCCTTCATCTCCAGATCTCGGCGCAAGACCGTGGGGTGAGCCGGCCGTCTCAACTCGCTACCCCTTTCCGGTAGGGGCGAACAACTGTTTCCCCATACTCAACCATGATGTCTAGGGCTTCGGTCGGTTCCTCGGCCAGCGGGTGGACCACAAAGTAGGTCGCACCCGCCGCCGCGAGTGCAGCCACTTCGTCGAGTTGTCGGGACGGATCGAATCCGGCCCGGATTCGACTCGCCGGACCCTTGACCTGCACCTGGATCTGCCCAGCATCTCGACCCATCGCCTGGGCGATTTCGTGCAACTCGCGGACCGCAGCGGCGAGCGCTTCGGGCCCCGACAGGGGTTGGGTCCCAGCTCGGCTGGCGGCTGCCGAGTCGGCCAACAATGGTGCCCATCCATCAGCACACTCGGCCACCCACCGCCGCACGGTGCGAGAGTTGCCACCGAGCCAGATGGGAATCGGACGCTCGGGTGCGGGGCTTATGACGACATCGGACGCGTCAAAGTGATGCCCACGCGCCGAGAACGCCTGGCCGGACCAAGCCTTCGGCAGGATCTCGATTGTCTCGCGGAGCAGCATGGCCCTCTCCTCGCGCTCGACTCCCATGGCCCGGAACTCCCCGTCCAGGTAGCCCGCACCAAGGCCTAGCAAAAGCCTGCCCCCGGACAGAAGGTCAACGCTGACTGCCGACTTGGCGAGCAAGAGTGGATTTCGGTATGGAGCGATGGCCAGGTACGTGACCAATCCGAGCACCGTGGTGCATGAACCACACAGCGTAAGGGCAACAAAGGGATCAAGCGCGGCGTGGCCGCCGACGCCCGTAATCCAGTTCTTAGTGGGGGCTGGATGCTCAGTGAAGGCGATGGCGCTGTACCCGAGCTCCTCCGCTTTCGACGCGTAGCCACAGATAACATCGGGGGCACACCACTTCGATGCAGACGCCATATCATCTAGGGGGTACTGGGCCGTGAACTTGAGGTCGTTTGCCATCATGACCTGATCACTCCGCCACTGGGGCAGCCGCCAAATTGAGGCGCCGGCGCACATCGTCGGGCGTCGCCACCGATAACCCGGCTCTGTAGATGAGCTCGGTTGCTCTTGCCACAAGCTCGGAGCTGGTCGAGGTGGGATAAGCCCAAGCACTGTCTCCGATACCAACTCTGACGTTCACCCTCTGCTCGATAGCTATGTTCACAAGCCGCATGGCGACATCGGGATCAGAGAGCAGGACGCCGCCAAGCGTTAGCTCGGCATCGACATCACTCGGCCACTGGGAGAGCACAAACTCAATGGCTTCGTTGGTGGGAAATGGACCCACAAGCATTTGGTCGCTCAAAAAGATTTTCACATTGACCGGCTGATCGATTAAGCCCTGACGGGCAGCCAAATACAGCCACCGAATGTCGCCTATCTCATACGTGGCAACAGAGGCCTTCAACTCCCGTCGGCGGATCTCGTTAAGCACTTCAGAGCCTTGGTCCCCTGCCGTTCGCACCCCGCCGAAGGGGCGGGAACGGAGCCGGCCAGCCTGTGCGTCCCATATGGTGCGGCCCACATGCTGGAAGACATCAAATGGGGCAACCTCCATCAAGGCGCCTTTGGGCGGGTTATCGCAAAGACCCCAGACATGAGAAAAGTCCGCATGGAAATAGCTGGGATACATCACGACGTTCGCATCGCAGGCTATGCCTTCGATCGCCTCGCGATAGAGGCTCTCATCGTTCCAGGCCTGACTCCCGTCGTCGTAGCGAGCGTGCCAGTGAACGACCGCAGCGCCTTCGCGAGCGCACGCGATAACTTCAGGAACGATCTCCGATGGTAGGTAAGGGACGTTGGGGTTAACGGTCTTGCTGATCAACTCGTTCGGCGCGACCTCAATACAGATTTTGCCGTCCTGGCCAAGAGTCATCGGCCGCCTCGCCGTGATTGACCAGTGGTTCCGAACCAAGAGTGGACGATCAACGGGCACCTCCCAACAGCCTTGGTCGCTTCAAAAATGCTGCTTCAATAATCATTACACCCCGACCACCCCGAGGCAACGGTGCGCGCATTGACGTTCTGATTCGTTTGTAGGGGCGGATGCTTCGCACACCTGCCACAACCCATGCTAAAGACGCGGACATGCTCCCGCGCGGTATCCGAAGTTGCCACATTGCGGCGAGACGCGTTGGTGATATTCGTGGCGAGCACCACGGCTCCCACCTCAAGGTCATGAGGGGACGAGCTGCGCGCTCACGGAGGTCGCGGATCAAAAAGGTCGTGGTCTCGATTGCGGCGCTCACCTACTGCGGGGTTAGGACCGCCCGCTGAGGTAGGCGACACCGATGGCATCAGCTTCGACTTCGGTCGCGGCGCCGCTCCATTGCACAACCCCGCGGGTTAGCAAATAGAACCTATCTGCCGCAGCCAAAACCTTCTGCGCGTACTGCTCCACGACGATCAGGGCGAGACCCTTGTCGGAGAGTCGTTTCAGCGCTGCGAAGATGGTGTCTACGATCAGCGGTGCAAGGCCCAGTGATAGCTCGTCTGCCAGCACGACCCGCGGCTGCGAGAGAAAGGCTCGGGACAGCGCGAGCATGCGTTGCTCTCCACCAGAGAGACTCCCAGCGGTCTGATCGAGTCGGACTCCAAGGGCGGGGAAAGCCTCTATCGCAGAGTCGATGGTCGCGCCTTTGAGCCAGGGAGGTATCTGGAGGAGGAGGTTCTCGCGCACCGAGAGAGATCGGAATGTGCCAGCACCTTCGGGTAGTAAGCACAAGCCTTCGGCGACGCGCCGGTGGACGCTCCAGCCGGTGGCATCATGGCCGAAAATCGCTACTGACCCGGCGAGGGGTGTCAACAGGCCCGCGGCTGCCTTCAGCGCCGTGGACTTTCCTGCTCCGTTCGCGCCGAGTAGTGCGACCGTCTCGCCGGGGGCCACAGCCAGGCTCACGTTCTCGAGAACCGGACCCGCTCCATAACCAGCGTCGACATGTCGAAACTCGAGCGCCCAGCCGCGGGTCGCTTCATCCGGCGGTTCATTCTCCAGCGTTTTGGCGCACATCTGTCCGTTACCTATTTGAGCTCGCTGTCGGCGTCCCGCTCACTGGCTCCTCCCCCAGATAGGCGGCTCTCACAGCTGGATGAGCTTGAACCTCTGAGGGTGTGCCGTGCATGACTAGTTTCCCAAAGTCCAACACATAGATCTCGTCGCAGACCTTCATAACCAAGGACATGTCGTGTTCCACTACGACAATGCCAATGCCGCGTTGCTTGGCGATGGAGGTAAGCAGATCGCCGAATTCCACGGTCTCGCGGGCATCTAGACCTGCCGAGGGCTCGTCCAGCATGACAATGCGGAAACCCGCGGCGAGGCAGCGTGCCACGCTTAGCAAGCGCCGCTGCCGATTTGACAGAGTACTTGCGCGCATTTCTGCAACTTCGAGTAGGCCACACGTCTCGAGCGCGTCGCCAGCTCTTGCACAGATTTCGGCTTCGTCACCGTGACGCCCGACAAGCATCCTGGACATGCCCCGGCCACTCAGTTCTGCTTCCGCTGCGAGCTGGACGTTTTCCCTCGCCGAGTACGAATCCAATAGGTCGATGCTCTGAAACGTTCGCCCTAATCCGCGTTGCGCCCGTGCCGGCATCGCAAGGCTAGTAATGTTCTCCCCGTTGAGGATGACTTTACCGTGAGTCACCGGAACCAGCCCGGAACACGCGTTAAACGTGGTCGTCTTGCCGGCCCCGTTGGGTCCAATCAGCCCCGTTATGACGCCCGCTTGGTTTGTGAATGACAGACGGTCTACTGCGTGCACACCGCCGAAGCGCACGGTCAGTTCCTCAACTTGCAGATTGTATGCCTCCGACCTGCGGAGAACACGTTTCCTCTCAACACGGTTTACAGGGGTGACTTCCGACTCGCCTTTCGGCGAGCCGCCCAAATAGGTTACGAAGGCTCGTAGCCGTGCAGGCATTGGGGTACTGAGTCCGCACGCAATCATGATCGCAGATAGACCGAAGAACAGTTCAAGGTAGTACCCGGTGGAATAAGACGTGAAGTAGCCTGGCAGCACAGCTACAGCGATGCCGACGATCGCATACCACGGCACCCCTCCCACGGCTATTACAACCAAAGCCACAAAGGTGAGCGAATTGAGCGGCGGGAAACTATTGCCGGAGACTGACCCTAGGGCGATTCCGTTGAGCGCCCCCGCAATTGCGGCAATAAACGCACTTATGCAAAAGACGGCGATTTTCAGACGCGTCACATCTGTTCCGCATACCGCGATCGCGCTTTCTGATTCTGACATGCTCCCCAGAAGCCGGCCTAACCGGGTTGCCGTGATCGCACCAACCACAGCAATCACGACCACGGTCAGGACAAGTACCACGTAATAGAAGGGGCGATCGTTAATCGCGATCGAAGGTCTAGGCATGGATATGCCGATGTTGCTCGGCCCAAACATCAAATTCGACTGGTAGAACATGTCTTGCAATAGCAGGCCAAACCCGAAAGTTGCCAACGCCAAATACAGGCCCGACAGCCGAATAGCCGGTACCGCCAACAGCGCGCCAAGAGGTACTGCGACCAACCCAGCAATGATCAACGCAATAAGCCAGGGAACACCTGCTTGAGCTACGTGTGAGAAAGCGGCGGCGCCTACGGCGGCGAAACTGACCTGGCAAAGTGACACCTGCCCCGACAGGCGCACCAGGAGGCCTAATGACAACAACAGGACGACGTCGGTGAGGCCCACCGTCCACTCAGACAGATGTAGCGGATCCCAGATCGGCACCAACAATAAGAAGGTCAAGAGTACGAGCCCGCCGACTGCCTGTACTCTGAATGGGGCCCGCCAACGATCCGTTTTCATCGCCTGATTGGCGCTGCTGAACGCTTGATACAGTCTGTCGCGGCGTCGAAGCAGAATGGCCCCGAACAAGATCAGGAACGGGATACTCGGAGGAAGCCCCGCGAGTATAGAGGTCGAGTTGATGTACTCGGTAGCGATCGACGAGGCCAGCCCAATCGCGAGGCCGCCAGCCCATGTCCAGGGCAGGCTCGAAAACCCACCGATCGCCGCTGCGCCGAACGCCTGCACGATCAAAAGAGTGAGCACCTGCGGATCCAGATCAACCAAAGGCGCAAGCAGGATTCCTGATAGGGCGACAAGGAAAACTCCCGCGACCCACGCCCAGCGACGCACACGGTTCGCGCTTGTGCCCGTCAGGTCAACCAGGGTCGAGTCGTCGACCACCGCCCGCATCTGCCGCCCCAGTTGGGTAGTTCGGAACAGCAGATATAGTGCCGCAGTCACGACCGTAGATACCGCGACAATGATTACCTGGTCGTAGCCCACGTTCACTCCACCGAGGCGGAACGTCTCGGTCGGCAAAAATTGTGGGAACTCGTTCGGAACCGGTCCGTAGATCAAGTAATACGTACTCTCAACTACCAAGATCAACCCAACCGTGCCAACCACGCGCAACGCCAAGGGCACCCGAGATAGTCGTGCCGCGAACCGCTCCATCGCGAATCCCAGTACGGCACAGAGGACAATCATTGTTATGGCTAGCGCTGCGGGCCAAGGTATTCCCAGAGGGGTCACCCACAGTTCGTAAAAGGTGTACGCCGCAATCGTGGCTAGCGCGCCATGCCCGAAATTGAAGATCCCCGACGTCTTATAGGTCAACACAAGGCCGATCCCCGCCAGACCATAAACCGAACCCAAGGTCACGCCGACTATCACAAAGGGCAATAAATCGTTCACTGGCTGTCAGGACCCGGGTGCCGAAGCTTCCCGGCTCCCCATTCCCCTTTCAATCCGTACGTACGGATCATTCCGCATACGGCTCTCCCAGCCGTATTTTGGCCGTGGTCATGTATCCTTTGATAGCGGAACATGCTCGTCATGAACTAATGCCGACCGTGGTCGTCGAACGAACGTATTGCCTCAACTCGCTCATTACCCAGGTCGCAGGGTCGCGGCGACCACCCTTCTTGGCGAGCAAAAGGCGGAGCCGCTTCACGTAGGGGTTACACCGGACGAACTTGGTGCCCGCACCCCGGCTCCGATTCCGAGCCGAGTAGGACTGCACCCAGCCCTCTTGTCCAAGCTCCCCGGATGCACAGCGCACCAAGCTACGAACAGGAGTTGAGCGAGCGACTGTCGACGTTTTGGGTTGCGGCCTACTTTTGACAACTCACTTTCGACCCGTCGGTTGCGACGAACTTGCCGTTCTTGATACCCGCGATGAAGAAGCAATCGACCATCGGCACCTTGCCCTTTGTGAATGTGAGAGGAGGTGTTAACCCACCAAGCGTTTGGTCCTTCATTTTGTACAGTCCGGCTAGAACGGTTGACGAAGTGACATTTGAAGAACCAGAGGCGAGTACCGCAGCCTTGAAGAGTTGTCCTGCCGTCCAGACGTGCATTGAAGGAGGAACGACTGGTTGGCTGGGTGCATATTTGGCCAACGCGTTGTGAAATGCCTTCTCCGCTGGCGTTGAGTCCTCAAACCATGGAGCGTCGAAGTCCGAAATAAGTGTTCCGTTGAATGCAGGTACGGGGAGCCACTGACTGCTGACTGCCGCATCCTGTGTGCCGTAGGTAACGTGCAATCCCTGTGTGGCACACGCTGTTGCGATACGAATGGCAGAAGCCGTTGGCGCTGCTGGGATCACCCCTTGCACGCCCGCCTGTTGCATCGCCAGGCACTGGGCCGTGTAGCTGGGTGCCGTTGCCGAAAATGCGCCGCTCCATACAACTTTCATTCCGAGTTGGCTCGCGAGCGGCGTGATCACAGATACAAGCTGGCTACAAGCCGCCACCTCGGCACAGTATGGAATGCCGATCTTCGTGTCTCCTTTTTGCTTTAGAGCGTAAAGCGTCCCATAGTCGCTGGGAGTAAGAGACGTTCCTGACGGGAAGAACAGCTTGTCACCTGCAAGCGTAGGTGCACCTAATCCAGCACCGAGGACGGGAATACCAGCCTGTTCAGCTGCTGGTGTCCATGACGTCTCAATGTCGCTGAAATCGATAATCGCCACAGCATGGTCCTGGACTAGTTCGTTCACGTCAGAGACTGCGAGCGATGGTGTGTCGTTGTCCTGCTTGATGATCAAGTCGACATGATGCCCATCAATCCCACCCGAAGCGTTAACTGAGGACGCCCATGCCTGCAGTGCATATTGCGCCGGCAGGAAAGTTGACGCTTGGCTTCCGTCGTAGCTTCCGATATTTCCGAGAACGATCGGGGTGCCGGTAGCGCCGCTCGACTTGCTGGGCGAACCGTAGCTGGCGACCAATACTGCGATCAATAATGCGACCAAGCACACTGCAAGTCTCCGCGGGATCCGCCCCGTGAGACCTTGCGCGATTCGTCTTGGCCGTGCGGGCTGAGCGTCCGTCTGCGAGCGATGCAGACCCCATATGCCTTGAAATGAAGTATTGCCCAACTTCACGTGACCTCCCCTGACGGACGAACATCGGCAAGCTCACCAGACTTGCTGTGAACAGCAGTGAGGCTACTCCCGACCGAAACAATGTCAATAGTGTGTGCACGGGTTTTCAGTTAAGTGTCGTCCTCGCTTGCAGCGTAAGAGTCGCGTAGCTATTACCTGAATAGCTACACGATGTGCTTGAGAACAGTTGTGATTTTCGCCGCTCGGACCCGCGTCAAATCTATTTCGGTCGGACTAATTTCGTATCTGGGAGTCGACACAGCCCGCGGGCTACGTCCAAATCCCCTTTCAAAAGATCCCCGGTAATCTGCGTTCTGCTTGGTCGTGCACGAGCGCGCAGGTGGAGTGCAATCACAGCTCGGCGCATCGGGCAACTTCAGGGCGCGGGCTCGTGCTCAAGACGATGTCACTGGCGGAGGTGAAACCGTGAGCGTCGCCCCAGGGCCGTACCGCATTAGACCAAGGAAAATGAGCCCACCCACCTCGAGACTCCAGCGGCTCTTCAACCCATCCTCTCGCCTAAGGGTTGCGAATTCGATTCTCAATCGCGTCCGCGAAGCTTTTCCAATCTATGGCCCTCTTTCGAGCCTCATCGGCAATCTCATACACACGACTCAGTGGAACTGCTTCAACATGGTCGTGCCACCCTGGGCCTAACGCTGTTTGATTGAACCACTCACAGAACGCAGACGCGCCCGGAGTAGATCGCATGGCGAAATCCGAACTCCAAGCGCTAACAAGGGTTGTGTTACGTTCGGCTGGTTGGGATTGCATCGCCCCATTGGGCGTGTCCGTCCCCGCCTGCCTCGGCAAAGCGGTGGCGGGTCGGGGAACCAGACTGACAATGCCGGCCTCACAATCGTCGTCGGCATCTGCCAACTTCGCTCGCACTGTCCTCACGGTGGTCGGGCTTGTTCCAACTATTTTGGCAACCTCGCGGAGCGATGCGTTAGGTCGGGATCGCAGGACCAGCTCCGTCCGACGTCTTACCTCACCCGAATCCAGAGGGCGGATTCGGCCGTCCCGTCCCTGTCGTTTGTCCAACTGCGTTCTTTGGACAGTTGAACACTCCCGAAGACGTCTCACGGTGCTCGGTGCGAGCCCGCAGAGAACCGCGATTTTTCTATCGGACCAACCAGCACGACAGGTGAGCACTCGGGCAGCAGCCTGCTCACGTTCGCGGAGCTTCAGAGGAAGACCGTGATCGATATTGCGGCGCACTGCTTCGATAAACGCATCCTCAGGGTCTCCATCAAAGAAGAGACACCGAATTTTCGTCCGACCGAGCATTTGTGCCGCGTGATACCGGTGCACGCCATCGACAATGTGGTGATTCACCCGTGTTACGAGAATCGGTGGCCACCGGTCCTCCACATGGGCCAGAACCTGCACGTGGGAATGCTTCACGCCTGTCCCCCGCGGAGACTCCCCGATCTGGAGCTCATCAAGAGGCAACTCAAACTCAATCGGCTCACTGCCGGTTGCCTGCACTACGACTTCCTCGGGGTTGTCGACCACCATCGCCATACCCAGACTTCCTTCCCCTTGTGGCCAGTGGATACGGTATACAGTACACTGTACTGAGTCGTGAGGACGGGTTAGTCGAGTGAAAGATCCGTAGTGATCGAAGGGATCCCAGCGAGGATTCCTTGGTTGTGCGCGTTCGATTTATTCTCTGCGAGGTGCACTACGCACTGCTCAGATGCCGAAAGGTCAGCAATCACGCTGACAATCATTCAATTACGCTCAATTGCTTCGTCTTTAAGGATGCGCCTCGTTAGAGGAAAAGCAGGGCCGAAGGTCCGTGAAGGCAGGTGTTCTTTGCACGCAGTTGCCTTGTAGTGACCAACGTGCCGTTCACCGGGCGCGGTGCTTCTCCGGCGCAGGAGGCGCCGAGCAAGGGACTGCCTCAACCATGTCACTTCCGAGGCGCCCGGAGGGATTACAGCGGGCCGATTCAGAGCACATACCTCCTCGTTGCGGAATCAGTAAAATCAAATCATTGTTTACGTAGTCAGGCGCCGTTTAGCTGCCATCTATACGGAAACTAACGGCTGGACAAATAGCTCATCTAGGAACTTGAACGACAACAACCGCATTAGTCGTTCCGCTTCAGATGAATCTCTAGCTCGCATTGCATCGAGAACGGCTCGATTCCGCTCCTTTGCGGATTCCAGCTCGCTGCCCGACGACACTGGAAATATTCGAGGAATAGTCTTTTGGGACGTTGTGATGGTACGAATCAAACGTGGCGACTTTGCTAGCAAATTAATCTTCCGGTGACACAGCCACAGAAACTCGCTGAACTCAAGGGGATCTGTGGCCTCAAAGGCCCGATTGTACAGTTCCTCCAATTCACGAAGTTCTTCGTCGCTGGCGAGTTCTGTTGCACGCCGAGTAGCCCATGCATGAAGCACGACAATGACGACTTGCGCGTCAAAGAGTTCCTCCCGTCCGATTTCAGCAACTTCCCGCTGACCTGCGCGCTCCACCAATAGACCTTCATGTGACAGCTGCTGCAGGGCATCACGTACGGGGATACGACTCGTGCCGAATCGCTCGCAGAGTTGCGACTGGACCAAATGTGTGCCCGGCGGGATGGCTCCGTAGACAATCTCGTCCCGGAGCTTTGTAGTTATCTGCTGACTGAGACTCAATCGAAGGATCCCTCCGTGTCCCCGATCCTTCTCATCGCTAATTCTTGCAGTCGGCAGGACGTCCGAGGTCACCAAGCGTGAACCCTCCGACTGACCCTGAGACTTTGACATGTGATCTCTTCTATCGTGGATGATTCTCCGCTACGCACGGAATCACGTCGTGGAGCCTTGAACCTCCCATTGAGGATATAGCAATGGCTCAGATGCGACTACTACTTTTCTCGAATTTGCCTTCCATGAGGCCAAAGGTTGTTGCTCAGGGTTTGGACCGCTGCAAACAGATGACGACCGACCTGATGTCGTTTGACATCCTGCCCCTTGATGAAGGCAAGTCTATTGGCGTGAAAGAACTCCTCTCCCTTCGCGAGAACGAAAAGGGGTTTCTTGCGGTTCGCCGAGCAGTGACCGACTGCCAGAAGCAGTTGGAGGACGACGTGAAAGACGGAGCGAACCGAAAGAACACCAAAACGATCTGCCAGGCAATGGTCGAACGACACCTCGATGAGGCCGGAGGGAAGCCACGAAGAGTCGTGAAGTTCCTAAACGCGAATCGCAAAGCAAGCACAGTTGCCAGTCTCGCGATGGGTGCTCTGATGATTCCGACCGCTGGTATCAGCGCGATCGGGGTTGTGCTTCCAGCGCTTGTCTCGCCTGCCATTGCGGATAAGGCGCTCGAGAAAGCCAACCCAGAAACACGGGCGCTCGCGCAACTCCAAGCCCTCCTTTAGATGAGGATGTTGGAGGCTGTCCGGCAGCTCGCTCTGAGCACCTGTCGGCGAGCGTCAGAGCGCCCTGAACTGTGGTGCATTCCGGGAGACTCGCCCGAGCCCGCGTAGTACTCCTCGCGGCCAGTGGCCACGGTGCGGATGTAGTACTCCTCCGAACGCGCCACCATCTTGCCGATGGAGAGCACCGGCTCAGCGCTCCGCGGGTCCGACGGTCGAGCTGTCCACAGCTTGGCCCTGGCCAACCAGGGCCAGGAGGGCGACCTTGGGGACGAGGCGACGGCGCCCCAAGCAGACGACCTGGAGCTCGCCCCGGGCGACCAGCTCGTAGGCGAAGGCCCGGGAGATCCCGAGCATTTCGCCGGCCTCGGCAACGCTGTAGACGAGGCGCTTTTCGGGTGTTGACAGTGTGCGGTATGTGGTGTGCATGGACCGCAGCGTGCGCCTTGGACGTCCACGCCAACGTCCACAGAAGTGTCCACACCTGAGATTTTTCAAAAAATCTTGGCCGGTGAGGGCCAGGGCAGTCACAGGCCGGCGCAGCCGAGGTGCCGACGTGTCGGCACCGTGCCTTGACGGCCCGGGGACTCAGCCGCTCAGCACAATGGTGATCGCCGGCCGGGTACCGGCCGGCCTGGATGCCGCCTCTCTGCCGAATCGTCCAGGGTCACGCCGCCGGGATCGGGCCGGCGTACCAAGGGCGGCGCTGGGCACTGCCAGTGCAAGTGTGTGGCGCGACATGAGGGCGCACGCGATGAGTGGCTACATCGATTGGAGGGCGTTCAACATGACGACGTAGCCCGGGTCAGTGCCCAAGACCTGTCCCCTCCTCGACATGCGTTGCTGGCAACAGCAGGGTGTGAAGCTCGGGGAAAAGCCCAAGGGTCCCTCCCCCATCGAGGCGACGACAGGCGAGGGGAAGGCCGGGCGGGTGAAGAACATGAACCCTCGATGGCACCTCGACAATGCAAGCCTCGGGAGATGGGAGAAGCACCGGGGTAACGGGACGCTGCCGCTGCGATGCGGCAGACGGCGATCGGTGGCACACAGCCGGTCGCAACGGGCACCGTCGTCCCCGGGGCATAGAGGGCACCCACTCCGGCCGCAGCTCATGCGTGCGCAACATGGAAACCCCGTCGGGGTCCGGTGACTGTCGGGCGCCGGTAAGCCGACCGCAAGGGAAGCCCAATCCCCCCGGCGGGAAAAGGATGGCCAAGAAGCGAAGGCCAGTGGCCGAAAGGCAACAGGAAACCGAGACACTGACGCTCCCTTCGGCGTCGCCTCGGATAACTGGCCGGATAGGGGCAGATGCCCCGACCCCAAAGGGTCGCTGACGTGGCCAGGTGGACCTGTGGAGTGATGATGACCGACGACACCCGAACCGATGGAGGCGTTGGACGCCACGGCACCGCCGTGGTGAACGGACCTGAGGACAACTCGGCGGACTGGACGTCCATTGATTGGGCCACGGTCGAAGCCGACGTAAGGCGTCTGCGACAGCGGATCTTCACGGCAGCACAGGCTGGGGACCACAGGAAGGTTCGCAGCCTGCAGAAGCTGATGCTCGGCTCACGTGCCAATGCGCTCTTGAGCGTGCGGCGGGTGACTGAGCGCAATGCTGGACGCCGGACGGCCGGTGTCGACGGCGTCGTGGTCGTGACTGCACCGGGGAAGGCCGCTCTGGCCGACCTGGTCCAACACGGCCACGGCCCCTCGCTCAAGCCGCTCCGGCGGGTGTACATCTCCAAGGCGAACGGGAAGCAGCGCCCGCTCGGGATTCCGGTGATGGTGGACCGGGTGCGACAAGCCCAGGTCCTCTCCGCCTTGGAACCCGAATGGGAGGCCCGGTTCGAGCCGAAGTCCTATGGGTTTCGGCCGGGCCGGAGCTGTCACGATGCGATCGGGGCCGTCTTCGGCATCGCCAAGGGCAAAGGCGCCCGGCGGTGCTGGGCGCTCGACGCTGACCTGACAGCAGCTTTCGACCGCATCGACCATACCCACGTGCTCACCGCCCTCCATGGGTTCCCGGCCCGGGAGCACATTGCGGGGTGGCTACGTGCGGGGGTCATCGAGCGTGGTCGTTTCGCGCCAACGGAGGAGGGCACGCCCCAAGGAGGCGTGATGACTCCTCAATCGCAATGGGTAACCCCCGGGTCGAAAGGGGCGTTGAGCAGGGATCGAATGTCGGATGACGACTCGCTCGGGTCCGACCAGAACCTCCT
>Ga0209420_1000461_pt1 | contig 21761 bp, 19 predicted proteins | sample BlaSpr_A8_OM1_O1_FD_187972 | JGI IMG/M metagenome (GOLD analysis project Ga0209420, IMG submission 187972) | Forest soil microbial communities from Thunder Bay, Ontario, Canada - Black Spruce, Ontario site 2_A8_OM1_O1 (SPAdes) (version 2) | ecosystem: Environmental > Terrestrial > Soil > Boreal...
CGCGAACAGCCCCTCGTCACCGTCCATCCGGATGGACGCCTCGGTCGCCACGTCGCCGAACAGCCCGAGCACGTAGGCGCCGTCCACCAGGTTGCCGCCGTAGTGGGCGTCGCCGTACGTCACGTACCGGCGCTGGGTAACGGCCACGCCTACCTGCGCGCTCATGCGGCACCTCGCTGCGCGGCGTCCGGGGTTAGCGCGTGTACCAGGTAGCTGGCCACCTCGCTCGGCGTGGTGCCGCGGCCGAAGATCTTGTCCACGCCGAGGTCCTGGGCCGCGCTCGGATCGAACCTGGGCCCGCCCACCACCAGCACCGGCCGCTGCAGGCCGAACGCCGCGTGGAAGGCCGCCGACATCTCCCTGGTATTGGACAGGTGCGCGTCGCGCTGGGTGACGACCTGGCTGACCAGGACCGCGTCGGCGTGCTCGGCCGCGGCCCTGGCGACCAGGTCGGCCACGCCCACCTGGGAGCCCATGTTCACCACCCGGATCTCCCGGTAGTACTCCAGGCCCTTCTCCCCCGCGTGCCCCTTGACGTTGAGGATGGCGTCGATGCCGACCGTGTGCGCGTCGGTGCCGATGCACGCGCCCACCACGACCAGCTTGCGGCCCAGCGCCGAACGGATCCGCAGGTTCACTTCGGCCGCCGGCAGCACGGGGAACTCCCGCTCGGCCACGGTCACAGCCGACAAGTCGACCAGGTGGCTGACCCGGCCGTAGACGATGAAGAAGGTGAAGTCGGGCCCCATCCCCTTGGCGTGCACGACCATCGCCGGGTCCAGGCCCATCTTGGCCGCGAGCTGGAGCGCGGCGCCCTCGGCCCGGGCTCGTTCGGCCTCGTCGCCAAACGGCACCGGCAGCGTGAACGACAGCTGCACGCGCCCGTCGCCGGTGGTATCGCCGTACGGACGCACGATCCCGGTCAGGCTCACTGCTGCACCTCCAGCATCTCGCTCACTGCTTCGCCTCCAGCGGTGTCGTCTCAAGCTGGTCGGCCGCCGGGTTGAAGTACCCGTCGGCCCGCTCCACCACTCCGTCCAGGCCGCGCCCGCCGTCTGGTGGCCGCTTGGTCACGCCGAACGTGCCCGCGGCGATCGCGTTCAGCAGCCCCTGCGAGCCGATCTTGCGCAGCAGGTCGACGGACTCGCCCAGCACCTGCCGGGCGCGCCTGGCCACCAGGCCGTCCGGCTCGGGCCGGAATTCCTGGCCCAGCTGGCCGGCGGCGCGCCGCACGTAGCGGACGTTCTCCAGGGCCAGGTCCCGGTCGGACAGGAACGGGGTGTGGATGCCCTCGGTCATCATGCCGATGAGCAGGATCGACTGGTCGGTCATCACCCCGCACAGGTTGAAGAACGCGTCCAGCAGGTAGCCGGCGAACACGTTACCGGTCATGTGCTTGGTCGGCGGCATGTACTTCAGCGGCGCGTCGGGGAACAGCTCCCTGATCAGCTGGGCATGGGCCAGCTCGAGCATGAAGGAGTCGGGCACCTCGGGGTTGATCTCGAACGCGTGCCCCAGCCCCAGCTGCCCGTCGGCCAGCCCGGCCTCGCGGCCGAAGTACTCGTTCAGCAGCTGGGAGACCACCACCGTGTGGGCCGCGTCCACCGCGTCGGCGGTGGTCAGGTAGTTGTCCTCGCCGGTGTTGATGACGATGCCCGCGCGGGCGTGCACTTGCCGGGAGAACCGCTGGTCGATGAACGTCCGCACCGGGTTGATGTCGCGGAAGATGATGCCGTACATGCAGTCGTTCAGCATCATGTCCAGCCGCTCGAGCCCGGCCAGCGAGGCGATCTCCGGCATGCAGAGCCCGGAGGCGTAGTTGGTCAGCCGGATGTAGCGCCCGAGCTCGCGCGAGGTGTCGTCGAGCGCGGCCCGCATCAGCCGGAAGTTCTCCTGGGTGGCGTAGGTGCCCGCGTAGCCTTCCCTGGTCGCGCCCTCGGGCACGTAGTCAAGCAGCGACTGCCCGGTGGAGCGGATCACCGCGATGATGTCCGCGCCCTCCCGCGCCGCGGCCTGCGCCTGCGGGATGTCCTCGTAGATGTCCCCGGTGGCGACGATCAGGTAGATCCACGGCATCGGGGGGTCGGAGGTGGCGGCCAGCATGCGGTCCCGCTCGGCCCGCTGGGCATCGATGCGGGTCATTCCTTTTTTGACTGAACGGGCCGCGGTATCACGGGCCGCGTTCCCCTCATGCCCCGCGGGCTGGCGGAACTTGACCAGGCCCGCGGCCGCGTCTACGGCCAGCGTCCGCAGGTCGGGGTAGCCGCCGGTCAGCATGGCGTCCCAGACGGGCAGGGCCACCCCGTGCTCGAGGCCGGTGCTCTCGCGGACCGCGTCGGCGAGCCGGTTGACCCACGGCATCCCGTCCTCGTCGGCCCCGTCCAGCCCGGCTAGCCGGAGCACGGCCCGCTCGACCGACACGGTGGTGTGCGTGCGAGCCAGCTTGACCACCGGCGCGGCCGCCCGCTTGGCCAGCTCGCGGGCCTGGGCGACCAGCGCCGGGTCCAGGTTCAGCTTGCCGGTCACCGTTCTACCCGCCGCTCGAACAGGGCCCGCAGGGCGGGCGTGGTTCGGATCAGGTCAAGGGCGATCTCGGCATGACCGGGCACGTACCCGTTGCCGATCAGCATGGTGACGTCGGCGGCCATGCCCTCCGCGCCGAGGGCGGCGGCGCTGAACGAGGTGGCCATCGAGAAGAAGATGACCGTCCCGCCCTGGGCGGTGGACAAGATGGCGCCGCCCTCACAGCCAGCCACGTCGACGCACACCACGGTCACGTCGGCCGGGCCGCCCGCGGCTTGCGTCCGGGCGGCCAGCCCCACCGGGTCCCGGGCGTCGGCCATGACGATCTCGTCCACCAGGCCCTCGCTGTCGTGCAGCAGCGCCGCCTCGGTCTCGTTGGGCACGACCCCGATCACCTTCGCCGCCCCGGCCCGGCGGGCGGCCACCGCCGACAGCGAGCCGCTCTTGCCGGCCGCGCCGATCACCAGGGCGGTCGCGCCCGGCCTGATCACGCGCTGGGTCAGGGCGGGGGCGCCGCAGACGTCCATGACCGCCAGCGAGAGCGGGACGGGCAGGTCGTCGGGCAGGACGGCGGCGATCGACCGGGCGAACAGGACGGCCTGCCCCTCGCAGGGGACCTGCTCGGACTGGCCGTCCCAGCGGTACAGCGAGTCGGTGATGACCAGCGGGGTCAGGGTCAGCGAGACCAGGGTGGCGATGCGCTGGCCGGGTTTGAGGCCGAGCGGCGATTGGGGGCCGGCCTGCTCGACGGTGCCGGTCAGCATGCCGCCTGACCCCGTAACCGGGTTCTGCATCTTGCCGCGGGTGGCGATGATGTCCAGCACCGCGGCCCTGATCTTGTCCGGATCGCCGGCGTAGGTCTCACGGAGCTGCCGGTAGGAGGCGGCGTCCAGGTTCAGCCGGTCGACGCGGACCAGGACCTCGTCCGGGGCGATCACAGGACTGGCATCCAGCCGCCAGGCGGCCTGCGGCAGGACCCGGGGCGGATCCAGGACGCGGTGCAGGCCGAGGGAGGAGAACGACGGCAGCGAGGTGGTCATAGTCCTGGTCCTTCCCGCAAGCCGGGCGGTGTAGGCCGGCTGGACGAGCCGGGAAAATTTACTGTTGCAGTAGTCTAATTCAATAAGTTCTTCAGCAGCTTACGTCTTGGTTCGGAGATCGTACTGTAGCCTGGGTGCTGTCGGCAGGCCGGGGGCGGCGGGCAGGCCTGACGCGCGGCTGCGCGCGCGCGTGTAAACAGACTGTTACGCGGCGCGGGTGATATTCCGGAAGATCTACGGTTTTACACGTTTTGCGCCGGAGGTCCTTCGGTATCATCCAGAGATTGGAGGGCTTCGTTCATGGTCTCGCAGCCTTATGTATACAAACGTCATGAGCTGGCCGAACCCGACTGGCGCCGGTTCCCGGGCTGGGCCGGAGTATCCGAGGCCGACTGGGAGTCCGCGCAGTGGCAGCGGGCGCACTGCGTCAAGAACGCCAGGCAGCTGAGACAGGTCACTGGTCCGGGACTCGCCGAGTCCTTCTACTCCGATCTCGAGCGCGACCAGCGCGAGCGGGCCACCATGTCCATGCTGATCCCGCCGCAGATGGTCAACACCATGGTCCCGCTGATGGCGCCGGACCAGCCCGGCTTCACTGAGGCGTTCTACGCCGACCCGGTGCGCCGGTACATGATCCCCGCGTACAGCGACCGGCGGACCGACTGGCCCTCCCACCCGTACGCCCAGCGGGACTCGCTGCACGAGGCCGAGATGTGGGCGGTCGAGGGCCTGACTCACCGCTACCCGACCAAGGTCCTGGCCGAACTGCTGCCCACCTGCCCCCAGTACTGCGGCCACTGCACCCGGATGGACCTGGTCGGCAACCCGACGGCCCAGACCGACAAGCACAAGTTCGCGCTGGCCAGGGAAGACCGCCTGGACGCCATGCTGTCCTACCTGCGGCGCACGCCCGGCGTGCGGGACGTGGTGGTCTCCGGCGGTGACGTGGCCAACCTGCCCTGGCCGCGGCTGGAGGCGTTCGTGTCCGCCCTGCTCGAGATCGACTCGGTCAGGGACATCCGGCTGGCCAGCAAGGCGCTGATGGGGCTGCCGCAGCACTGGCTGTCCGATGATGTGCGCGCGGGCATGGCCCGGCTGTCCGGCACCGCCCGCTCACGCGGCGTGAGCATCGCCATCCACACCCACGTGAATGCGGCCCAGTCGGTGACGCCGCTGGTGGCGCGGGCCACCGCGGCCATGTTCGAGGCCGGCGTCCGGGACGTGCGGAACCAGGGCGTTCTGCTGCGCGGCGTGAACAACAGCACCGGGGCGCTGCTCGACCTGTGCTTCGCCCTGCTCGACGGCGCGGCGATCATGCCCTACTACTTCTACATGTGTGACATGATCCCCGGCAGCGAGCACTGGCGGCTGTCGCTGGCTGAGGGCCAGTCACTGCAGCACGACATCATGGGCTACCTGCCCGGGTTCGCCACCCCGAGGGTCGTCTGCGACGTGCCCTACGTGGGCAAGCGCTGGGTGCACCAGGTGGCCAGGTACGAGGCCGAGCGCGGCATCTCCTACTGGACGAAGAACTACCACACCGCCATCGAGGCCGACGACGAGCTGACCCTCAGCCGCGAGTACCCCTACTACGACCCGATCTACCTGCTGCCCGAGCCAGGCCAGGCCTGGTGGCGCGCCCAGGCCGCGCGGAACCGGTCCGAAGCCGCCGTCCTGACCCTGGCCGACGCCGCCGGCTAGCACCGGTCGTAGCGGGCGGCGAGCGCCTCCAGATGCTGCCTGACCGCGGGCCATTCGGCGGCGGTGACGCTGAAGCGGGCCGAATCCCGCGGCTGGCCGTCCGCGCCCAGCCGGTGCGCGCGCAGGACCCCCTCGTAGCGGGCGCCGATCCGGGTCATGGCGTCCCGGGACCGCTGGTTCCGCGCGTCGGTGTGCAGGCACACCGAGCGCACCTGCCAGGTCTCGAAGGCGTGACCCAGCATGAGGCGCTTCATCTCGGTGTTCGCGCCGGTCCTGATGGCCGCGGGCCCGAGCCAGGTGTAACCGATCTCGCAGGTGTCCGGACCGGTGCGGTGATGACCGGCGGGCCAGGCCCAGTAGCCCAGGTCGAAGAACCGGGTAGAGCCGATCACCGTGCCGTCCTCGGCGCGGACCACGGCGAACGGCACCGCCGCCGCGCCGTCCCGGGCCGCGATCGCCGTCTCGACGTACTGGCGGACCTGGGCCTCGTCCTGCGGCACCGGTGACCAGCGGTACAGCTCGCCGCCGCCGGAGGCCGCGGCCACCAGCCCGGGCACATGCTGGTAGCCCAGCGGCTCCAGGCGGACTGTCTTGCCGATCAGCGCGCCGGCGACGACGGTGGTCTGCTCCGGCGCCGGGGCTTCCGCCCGGGCCGGGCGCTCCAGGTAGCGGCCATTGGGGTGCGCGAAGCCGAACTGCCGGTACAGCCCGTGCGCGTCGGAGGTATGCAGCATCCAGCGCCATCCGGCGCCCGCGCCGTCCTCGATCATCATCCGTACGATGGCCTGGCCCAGCCCGGCGCCGCGGTGCCCGGGCAGTACGTACACGTCGGCCAGGTAGGCGGACCCGCCGTCGCCGAACGCGCGGGCGACGCCGACCATGGCGCCGCCGCGGTCGTAGGCACCCACGACGCGCCAGGCTCCGGCGAACTGCCGTTTGATGTCCTCGGCGCCGCGCCACCGGCCCCAGTAGGCCTGGGTGGTCAGGAACGCCACCGCGGCCTCCGCGTCGACCCGGCCCGGGTCGTCGTCAAGCTCGTAAGCCCCTGCGGTTCGGCGCATCACGGCACCTCCAGCACGGCCAGGGCCTGGCCGATGTCGGTGATCAGGTCGGCGACGGGCTCCACGCCCACCGACAGCCTGATCAGGCCGTCCGGCGCGGTCTCGCCCGCCCACCGGGCGCGGCGCTCCCAGGTCGACTCCACGCCGCCGAAGCTGGTGGCCGGGAGGATCAGCCGGGAGCCTGCCACCACCCGGTCCGCGGCCGGGCCCGAGTCAAGCTCGAACGACAGCAGTGCGCCGAACCCGGCCGGCATCTGCCGTTGCGCTGCCTCCAGCGTAGACGGCTCGAGGCCCGGGTAGTGGACCGCCCGCACCTGCGGATGGGCGGCCAGGTGCCGGGCGATGGCCAGCGCGCTTTCCGACTGGCGCGCGATCCGCAGCGGCAGCGTCTTCAGCCCCCGCAGCGCCAGCCAGGCCTCGAACGGGCCGGCGATGCCGCCGCCGCTGGCCCGCCAGGCCCGCAGCCTGGCCAGCAGGTAGGCGTCCCGGCTGACGACCGCGCCAGCGATCACGTCGGAATGCCCGGATATGGACTTGGTCAGCGAATACAGCGACGCGGTGGCGCCCCAGTCCAGCGGCCGCTGGAGCAGGCCGGTGACGGTGGTGTTGTCCACCACCATCGGCGCCTGCGCCGCGGCCGCGGCCGCGGCTAGCCCGGCCAGGTCAGCCACCCGCAGCAGCGGGTTGGTCGGCGTCTCGGCCCACAGCACCGACGGCGCGGCCTTCAGCTCTCGCTCCACCGCGGTCAGGTCCTGCTGGTCGACGTGGACCGGGACGGCCCCGTGCGGCCGCAGCTTGTCCGCGAGTACCCGGGCCCCGTAGTAGCCGTCGACGGGCAGCACGATCCGCTCCCGGCTCTCGGCCAAAGTCAGCATCAGCGCCATCGAGGCGGCCTGGCCAGATGCGAAGACCACCGCGCCGGCGTCCTCCAGGACGCCGAGCGCCTCCTCGAGCGCTTCCCAGCCCGGGTTGCCCTGACGGCCGTACGACCGTTCCTGGTGTGGCGGACCCTGCGACACGTAGATGCTGGCCGGGACGAGAGGCGGCGTGACCGGGGCGCCCCCGCTGCGGTCGGTGCCCGCGTGGATCAGCCTGGCCTCGGCCGAGAAGGCCCCGGTCACGCCCGTTCCCCGGAACCGTCCGGCCCGTCCCCGAGTCGGCCGGGAAATGTTACAGTACAAAGTATGAACATACTGGTACGATATCGCCCGCAGGGCGGCAGTGCCAAGGAGATATCGGCCAGCGTGGAGGCCGGCGTCCGCAGCGGGCAGCTGACCCCGGGCGACCGGCTTCCCCCGGTCCGCGAGCTGGCCGACGAGCTCGGCGTCAGCCCGACCACGGTCGCCGCCGCCTACAGCGACCTGCGCCGCCGGGGTATCACCGCCGGCGCGGGCCGGGCCGGCACCCGGGTGCGCGGCGCTCCCCCGGTCAGCAGCCGGGTCTACCTGAGCGCTCCGGCGGGCACCCGTGACCTCATCACCGGCGGGCCCGACCCGGACCTCCTGCCGGCGCTGCCTGCGCGCCCGGCGGCCCGGCCCACGCGGATGTACGGCCAGGTCCCCGTGCTGCCGCGGCTGCGTGAGCTAGCCGCGGCCCGGCTCGCCGCCGACGGCATCGACGCGACCAGCCTCATGGTCACCAGCGGCGCCCTGGACGGCATCGAGCGCGTCCTGGCCGCCTGGCTCATGCCGTCGGACCGGGTCATCGTCGAGGATCCCGGTCATGCCGTGACCTTCGATCTGGTGGCGGCCATGGGCTACACGGCGGTGCCGGTCCCGGTCGACGAGCTTGGCATCAGGCCCGCCGAGCTGGCCGCCGCACTGGCCCAGGGCGCGGGCGGGCTGATCGTGACCCCGCGAGCCCAGGCCGCCACCGGCGCTGCCTGGAACCAGGACCGCGCGGCCGCGATCGGCACCGTGCTGTGGCGCTACCCGGCCCTCGGGGTTATCGAGGACGACCACGCCGGGCCGGTCGCCGGGGTGTCCGCGTCCACGGTGGTCGGCGCCGGGGGACGCGAGCGCTGGGCCACCATCCGCTCGGTGTCCAAGTCGCTCGGCCCGGATCTGCGGCTCGCGGTCATGGCCGGGGACGAGGCCACCATCGCGCGGGTGGCGGGCCGTCAGGGGCTGGGCACCGGATGGGTGAGCTACCAGCTGCAGGAACTGGTCGCGGACCTGTGGGCCGACCCGGCCGTGGCCGGCGTGCTGCGTGCCGCGGCCGAGGTGTACGCCCGCCGGGGCGACGCGCTGCGGTCAGCCCTGCGGGAGCACGGGATCAGCGCGAGCGGCCGGTCCGGATTCACCAGCTGGGTCCGGGTCTCCGATGAGGACGGCGTCGCAGCCTCGCTGGTCTCGGCGGGCTGGGCGGTGGCCCCCGGGCAGCGGTTCCGCATCGCCGCGCCGCCGGGCGTCAGGATCTCGTTCGCCAGCCTGGAGGCGGCCGATGCCGCCGCGTTCGCGGCCGACTTCGCCCGGGCGCTGCGGCACCGGGCCGCCCGCCTGGACTTATCGGATGCCCATGGCCAGGGGGTTACGCTCGGGCTGTGGCGGCGACCTGGGAGGCAGCGGCGGCGGGCGTGCTGCGCCTGCCCTCGGGCCGGCTCGTGCGCGGGCGGGCCCTGCTCAGGCCCCTGCCGGCCGGCCCGGTGCCCGCCTTCGGGCTGTACCTGCTTGGTCGCCAGCCGCCGCCGGTGCCGTGGGAGAGCCGCTGGCTGGCCTGGCCTGACTTCGGGCTGCCGTCCGACCGCGAGGCGGCGGGGGATGCGCTGCGCGAGGCCTGGACGCGCGCCGAGGCCGAACGCGTCGAAATCGCCTGCGCGGGCGGGCACGGGCGGACCGGCACCGCCCTGGCCTGCCTCGCCGTCCTGGACGGGGTTCCCGGCCACCAGGCAGTTGCCTACGTCAGGGAGCACTACGCCGCGCGGGCCGTCGAGACGCCGTGGCAGCGCCGCTTCGTGTCCGGCTTCGGCTAGCGGCTCGCCTCGGTGGGCTCGGACGGGATCACCCGGAGCGGGAGGGTGGTGAAGGCGAACTCGCGCAGCGCGGCGGTGTTGCGGCCGCCGGCACCGCCGGCCTGGCGCCCGCCCGCGGCGGGCTCGATGGCCAGTATGGTCAGCTGCCCGCCCGCCAGGTCATGTTCACGCGCCCATACGCTCAGCGCCTCAATGACGTCGGCTACGTGATAGGCGCAGGCCAGGGCCTCCCGGCGGGCCTGCTCCGGCGGCGAGGCCTCCAGCTGGACCTGGAAGCACGCTGCGTGCCGGCAGCTGGGATCGGCGTCGCAGGCGGCGGACAGGGCGAAGGCCTCCGGGGGGATCATGTGCCGCCCGGATCAGCGGGGGCATCCCGGTGGTCCCGGGCCCGTCGCGCGGTCATGATCGGCCATTCCTCCCTGGCGGCGCCTGGCACTCCTATGGCCCTCCCGTTGCCAACGGGAGGGCCATCCCCCGTTCAATAGGATGACGGCCTGCCCGGCACAGAAATACGGGACACAACGGCCGCCTGAGCAATAGTGGCCGCAACGGCGTGCGTCGCGCTACCCCATTGGGAATATTCGTCTCAGTTTCCCCGTAAATGGGTAGTTGACCGAATACTCTCCGTACGAATCCCAAGGTGACTCAAGTCAGCCTGTGCCTCACACCTACCGCACCTACACCCGGCAAAGCCGCATAGATCTAGTTATTTCGGCTTATCTCCGTCGCGCGGTATGTCATGTGTTTGCGTGATCATGACCGGCGCCCGCTAGTTGATCTTTCCGCTCCGAGTCCGCTGCAAATGTTAACGCACACACCAGATGCACGTGCAGAGTGGTCAGTGAATAGTCATCGGCATGCAAGTGCGAATGACCGTTGCATTGACCATTAGCTCGTACCGGAAACTTTTTCAGCTTGCACGCTGAGATTCCAGCCGCAGCGAGTCCCGGGTCGCCGTCCGGCCAGAGTCTACTTTCCTAACCGGAAAACTAGATATCGGGTCCGGCCATCTCGCGGACAGGTGGCGCATACCTATACCGTTAGCCCATGGCACAGCGCTCCGAACAGATCAGCCTTCACCTGAACGCGTACCTCACCGCGCACAGCAGCCCGCCGGACGCCGTCCTGCGGGAGCTGGCCAACGAGACCGCTGAGCTGTTCCCGAACGAGACCGGCCTGCAGATCGCCCCCGAGCAGGGCACGTTCATGACCCTGCTCACCCAGCTGACCGGGGCCGCGTCGGCGATCGAGATCGGCACCTTCACCGGTTACTCCTCGATCTGCATCGCCCGGGGCCTGACCGCGGAGGGGAGCCTGCTGTGCTGCGATATCAGCGAGGAATGGACCTCGGTGGCCAGGAAGTACTGGGAGAAGGCGGGCCTGGCGGACCGGATCGAGCTGCGGCTCGGCCCGGCCCTGGACACGCTGAGCTCGCTGCCTGACGAGGAGCTGTTCGACGTGGCCTTCATCGACGCGGACAAGGACGGCTATCTCGGCTACTGGCGGCACGTCGTGCCGCGGGTCCGCCCCGGCGGGCTGATCATGGTCGACAACACGTTCTCGCACGGCCGCGTGATCGACGCGGGCAACGACAATCCCTTCGTGATCGCGATCAGGGATTTCAACGATCACGCCGCCGCCGACGACCGCGTCGACCTGGTCATGGTCCCCATCGGCGACGGGCTGACGCTGGCCCGCAAGAAGTAACCCCGGCTTCAGGACGCGGGGCTGTCCCGCTCCCCGGCAGGCAGGGGCGCCAGCCACATCGAGACGTGAGCGGGCTGGAACGCGTCCTGGGTCACGCCGATCAGGTCGCCGCGGACCGCGTCCAGGTCGACGGTATGCCGCAGCCGGGCGTTGAACCCGGCCACGACCGCCTCGGCGTCATACCGGGAGCGGTTGAACCGCCGGTCGACCAGCGCCTGCACCCGGCGGCGCAGCGGGTTGAACAGGGCCGCGATGATCAGCGTGGACACGGCCACCGTCACCGCGCCCTGGTCTGGCAGCAGCAGGTCCGCCAGCAGGATGAGGCTGAGGTACGCCCCGCCCAGCAGGGCCGTGATCAGCGCGTAGGACACTACCCGGCTGATGATGCGGTTGAGCTCGTACAGCCGGTACTTCAGCACCGCCACGCCCAGGCAGATGGGCAGGGCGCTGGTACCGAGGTCGAACAGCACGCCGAGCAGCGGCTGCGTGCTCCAGCCCGGGGTGTCTCCCATCGCCAGGGGCACGATGAACACCGCGATGACCACCGAGACCACGCAGATGGCCGCGCCGCTGTAGAGCCACTTCAGCTGCTGGCGGCGCTCGCCGTCGGCCCGGCGGTAGGTCGGTACCTGCCAGGCCAGCCAGGCCAGCCAGCTGGCCAGGGTCAGGACGATCACTACCACGCTGAGGACATCCAGCGCCGCGGGCAGCGGGTTGGCCAGGTCGCCGCTGGCGTCGATGCGGACGTCGTGCGCCATGACCACCAGCAGGCCGTGAGCCGAGACGGCCAGGCTGATCAGCAGCCCGGCCGCCAGCAGGACCGCCGACGGCCGCCGCCACCGGCCCGCCGGCAGGGTCCCGTCAGGGAACAGCCAGAGCAAGAGCACGATGGAGTACAGGAACAGCGGCCAGCACTCCTGAAGCACCACCACCAGGCCGCCCAGCGGGAGCGTCCCGTGATGCATCCGGTAGTCCAGGACCAGGTACTCGCCGGTGGGAGTAGAACCCAGGACGAGGATGCCCAGGATGAGCCAGCCGATCGGATTGCGCGGACGGCGGGCGGCCAGCAGGGTTCCTGCCGCGATCGCGGGCAGCACGGAGACCGCGGTGGTCAGCGTATCCGCCAGCGGACCGCCCGTTCCGGCCTGGTGGCTGAGGCTGTCCAGCGGCACCGTCGCCATGCACATCGCGAGGATGACCACGCCCAGCGCGATCGCGGCGGGCGGCGCCGCGCGGCGGGCCCATCCCGTGCACTGCATCGCGCTCACCAGGGTGTCTCCTCGGCCGGCCGGACCTGATGCGGCTAACTCTAGACACGGAACGATCCGAGAACGTTACGGCGAGGGCGGGAAACCGCTAGCCCGGGCTGACCACGCCGCCGAGGTAGAGCGCCCCGATCTCCGGGTTCTGGAGCACCTCGCGCCCGGTGCCGGACAGCCGCACGCGGCCGTTCTCCATCACCACGCCGTGGCTAGACAGGCGCAGGCCGGCCCGCGCATTCTGCTCGACCAGCAGGATCGTGGTGCCCGCCGCGTTCATCTGCCTGATCGCGTCGAACACGGTCCGCAGGATCTTCGGCGCCAGCCCCATTGACGGCTCGTCGAGCAGCAGCAGCCTCGGCTCGAGCATCAGCGCCCGGGCGAACTCGACCAGCCGCTGCTGCCCGCCGGACAGGCTGCCCGCCTTCTGGCCGGCCCAGTCCGCGATCTGCGGGAAGAGCTCGAAGACGGCCGTGAGCCTGCGCGCCGTCAGGGCGCGGTCGGTAAGGATGTAACCGCCGAGCTCGACGTTCTCCCGGACCGTCATGTCCCGGAACAGGCTGTGGTTCTGCGGCACGTGAACCACCCCAAGCCGCAGGATCTGCCGTGGTGACCGGCCGACGAGGTTCTGCCCGTCTAGCATGAGCGAGCCCAGCCGCGGCCGCAGCAGCCCGCTGATCGCCGCCATCAGGGTCGACTTGCCCGCGCCGTTCGGCCCGACCACGCACGTGATGCCGCCCTCGGCCACCTCGAGCGACACCCCGCGCAGCACGTCCCCGCCGCCGTAGCCCGCTACCACCCCGTCAATTTTCAGCACGGAACGGGCCGTGGTGCTCGTGCCCGTTCCCTGCGCCGGTCCCGGGGCAGGCGCCTGGTCCTCGGCCGGATCGGTCACTCGCCCTCCCCCGGCTCCTGATCATCGGCCAGGTCCTCGCCGAGGTAGGCGTCCAGCACCCGGCGGTCGGTCCGGACGATGTCGGGCGGCCCGGCGGCCACCACGGTACCCGAATCGAGCACGGTGACCTGATCGCAGAGCCCCATCACGAACTCCATGTTGTGCTCGACGATGAGGAACGTCTTGCCCGCCGCGTTCAGCTCGCGGATGCGGGCGGCGATGTGGTTGACCAGCGACAGGTTGACGCCGCCGGCCGGCTCGTCGAGCAGGATGATGGCCGGGTCCGCGACCAGGACGTAGGCCATCTCCAGGAGCTTGCGCTGGCCGTAGGACAGCGTTCCGGCCAGCGCGGCGTGATGCCCCGCGATGCCGACGAACTCGAGCTGCTCCATCGCGTGCTTACGGGCGGAGGCCCGCGAGTGCCTGGATGCGACCAGCATGTTCTCCAGCACCGTGAGGCTGGGGAAGATCCGGGTGAGCTGGAAGGTCCGCCCGATGCCGAGCGCGAACACCTTGTCCGGCGGGCTGTTGGTGATCCTGCGGCCGGCCAGGTACACCTCCCCGGCGTCCGCCTTGGCGTACCCGGTGATGACGTTGAACAACGTGGTCTTGCCTGATCCGTTCGGTCCGATCAGGCCGGCTACGGTGCCCTCGTCGACCTCCACCGTGCAGGTGTCCAGGGCGCGGACGCCGCCGAAGGACTTGTGCACTCCGTCGGTCCGCAGCAGGGCGCTCACGTGCTGGCCTCCTGCGCCGGAGCCGGGTCAGGCGCCTGCGGCGCGGACGGCCCCGCGGCGTCGGCCTGCACGGCCGGCTTGCCCCGGGTGGCCAGGCGGCGGATCCACTCGCCGCCGGTCGGGATGATGCCGCGCGGCACGAACAGCACCGCCACCAGGAACAGCGCGCCGAGGAGGATCTCGCTCAGGTACCCGTTGGTGAACTTCACGGTCAGGTAGAGCTGGCCCGGCTCGATGATCAGCGCGCCCAGGACCGGCCCGGTGACGGTGCCGAGACCGCCCAGGAACGCCATCAGCACCACGGACAGGTCGAACAGCGGATCGAAGCCCGATGGCGGCTGCACCTGGGTGAGGTAGAGGAACCAGACCCCGCCGACCAGCGCGGTCACCGCGCCGGACAAGACGAACGCGGTCAGCTTGACCCGCATGGCGTGCACGCCGAGGCCGCGCGCCCGGTCCTCGTCATCCCTGATGGCCCGCAGCTGCAGGCCGAACCGGGACCGCCTGACCAGCCAGGCCACCGCGGTCATGCCGACCGCGCAGGCCAGCGCGATGTAGTAGAAGGGGTTGTTGTACGTCGCGGCCTGCCAGGACAGGAACGGCGCGTCCAGGCCGCTGGAGCCTCCGGTGAAGGAGAAGTTGTAGGCCATCAGCTGGAAGATGAAGAACACCGCGATCGTGATCACGATGAAGGTATGCCGCCTGACCCGCAGGGCGACCAGCCCGAACGGCACGGCGATCAGCGCCCCAACCGCCGCGGCCAGCGGCAGCAGGGCGAACACTCCCACTCCGCCGATGTGCCAGTCCCTGGCCGCGATGCCGAGGGCGTAGGCGCCGCTGCCGAAGAACACGGCGTGACCCAGCGAGATGTAGCCGGAGAAGCCGGAGAAGACGTTCCAGGCGGACGCGACCGCGACGAAGATCAGCGCGTACACCCCGTAGTTCGTGGCCACCGGGCTGGGGAACAGGAAGGGAAAGGCCACCGCGACGGCGAGCACCGCGACCAGCCCGGCGGCTGCGAGCCGGTTCAAGCCGTACGCCCCCTCGCGGCGCCGAAGAAACCGGCGGGGCGGATCAGCAGGACGAGCACGAGCGCGGCGTAGAACACCACGATGGCCCACTGCGGCTGCCAGATGTCCACCAGCGCCTCGAGGGTGAGCATGAAGACGGACGCGGCCAGCGCCCCGCCGATGCTGCCCAGGCCGCCCAGGATGATGATCGCGAGCAGCCGCGAGATCAGGTCGTAGCCGCTGTTGGGGTTGAAGCCGCCGCTGGTCGCGCCGTACACCATGCCCCCGGCGGCGGTCACCGCGACGCCGATGCCGAAGGTGAGGGCGGCGACGCGGTTGGTGTCGATGCCGACCAGCCGCGCCGCCGTCTCGTCCTGCATGGTGGCGCGCACGCTGCGGCCGAACCTGGTCCGGTACAGCAGCAGGTACAGCGCCACCACGAGCACCACCGCGAGGGCGAAGCCGAACAGGTAGATGTACGGCAGGTAGAACCCGAAGACGTGCACGCTCGAGGTCACGTACCAGGCACTCAGGACCCGGGTGTTGGCCCCGAAGCTCTCGTACAGGATCCCCTCGATGATCAGCGCCACTGCGTAGCTGACCAGCAGCGTCATCGACACCCGCTCGCGCCCGCGCAAGGGCCGGATGAACGCCCACTGGATGACCACGCCGATCACGAACATGGCGGGCACGGTGACCAGCAACCCGACGAACAGGTCGATGTGCAGCCGTGCCGCCAGTTCGTAACTCAGGTAAGCGCCCAGGATCACCATGACGCCCTGCGCGATGTTGATGATGTCGAGCACGCCGAAGATCAGCGTCAGGCCCACCGCCATCAGGGCATAGACACCGCCGACCAGGATCCCGTCGGTGATGGCCTGATAGATCTCCCGCGCCACCCGTTCTCCCTATCCGTCAGCTGGACCAGGCCGGCTTGGTCGCGATGATCGCCACCGATCCAGCCTGCCCGACCGGAAGGACCTGGTTGAACGCGTTACCGCCGTTCTGCCACTGGGAGACGAACGCCGCGGCCAAGCCGTTCTCACCGAGCGAGTCGAACTTCACCGGACCCTGCACGCTGGTGAGCGTGACGCCGCTGCGCAGGTAGGTAATGATCTTGGCATTGTCGGTGCCGCCGGTCGCGGTAACTGCCTGCGCCATGACCTGGCCCACGGAGTAGGCCTCCGCGATGTCGGAGCTTACGCCCGACGCGTTGCCTCCGTACTTGGCCACGTACGCCTGCACCATGGCCTGGCTCGCCGAGTTGGCGTACGCCGGGTACCAGCCGTTGGGCACCATCATCCCGACCGCGTTGCCCTTGCCCACCGCGGAAATGAAAGCCGAGCCCTGGTCAGGACCGGCCGCCGCGATGAACAGCTTCGGCGTGTAGTGCTGCTGCTCGAACGCCTGCATGAAGGCCGACACGGTCGGCACGTCGGTGGACCCCAGCACGACGATCTGCGCGCCGGAGGCGGCCACCTGGTCGGCCGGCGCCTTGTAGTCCGCCGCCTCCTCCGGGAAGATCTTGGAATACACGGTCTTCACCCCGAGTTTCTGCAGCATCTGCTGTGCGAGCTGGACCGGCGGGGTGGCGAACGGGTCATCGGCCATCGGATAGGCGGCGGTCTTCGGCCGCTGGCTGGCCGGCAGCGACGCGATCCAGTTGACGAACGGGACCATCTCGTCCGCGATCGGAAGGCTCACGTCGAACACGTTGTGGTCGGCCAGATTGGCCGGGCTCTGGAAGACGGTCGGCGCGCCGCCGGCGCCCTCGACGAACGCGTAGCCGTAGCGGGCCGCGACGGACGAGGCGGGCGTGGTCAGCAGCGACGAGAACGGCCCGAAGGCCAGGTCGACGTGGTCGGAGGCGAACAGGGTCTGGTAGTTGGTGTCCACCTGGGTCGGCGAGCTGTTGTCGTTGAGGATCTTCAGTACCACTTGGCGGCCCAGCAGGCCGCCGTGAGCGTTCACGTCACTGGCCCACAGCTCGTAGCCGCGCTCGTAGTTGATGCCGTCCGTGGAGAAGTCCCCGGTCAGCGACAGCGAAGCGCCGATGGTGATCGGGTTGCTTGAGCTGGGGCTGGAGCTTGCGCTGCTGCTCGTGGTGGTGCTGGTGCTGCTCGAACCGCTGCTGCTGCATGCCGCCAGAGCTCCGACCGACAGCACTGCCGTTCCCAGCACGAGGGCACGTCTGGAGCGCCAGGGAGGGTGAGGTCTCACGCCTGGTTCCTCCTTCTCGATGTTCCGGTCATTTGTTAGTGACCCGTTGGCTCGGTTTCATCGGTTTCGAGCCCGTCCGGAACGTCGGCATGCTCACTGACGAGGGTCAGGCCCGCTGAGTCGGCCTGCTGCTGCAGGAGCGCGGCGAAGTCGGCGTCGCCGTAGCCGCGTCCTACCAGGCCCTGGATGAGCTGATGGACAGTCGCAGCCACCGGCATAGGCACCTCGTGCTCCCGCGCTGCAGCCAGGCCGAGGTCGAAATCTTTCCGCAGCAGGGTAGCCGTGAACGTGGCCTCGAAGTCCAGGTTCACGTAGGCGGGTGACTTGTAGCCGGTGAATAGCGAACCCATCACGCTCTTGTTGAGGCAGGCCAGGAACGCCTGCCTGCTGATGCCGCTCTTTTGCGCGAGCACGGTTATCTCGGCCAGGGACTGCGCGACCACACCGAGGAACAGGTTGTGGCAGAGCTTCACCGTACGGGCCCCCTCGCCCTCGCCGACATACGTCACGCCATGGCCGAGCATGCTCAGGTAGGGCTCGGCGATCGCGAACGCCTCCAGCGGTCCGGAGACGGCGGCCGTCATCTTCCCGGCCCGCACTACCTTGGGGTTGCCCATAACCGGTGCGGCGAGAAACGCGGTCCCCCGCTCGGCGATCTCCGCCCGCACCCGCGCGGAGGCCTCGGCCGAGACCGTCGAGCAGTCGATGAGTACCGCGGGCGCGGCTCCGTCGCCTCCCGACATCAGTCCGTGCGGGCCGAGCACCGCTGCGGTCAGGTCATCGGACGTGCCGACGGTGACGAAGACGATGTCCCTGGCGGCCAGCTCGGCAGCAGATCCGGCCGGCTTAGCCCCGAGCTTGACCAGCGGATCCGCCTTGGCTGCGGAGCGGTTGTAGACCGCGAGATCGCAGCCGGCCGCCAGCAGGCGGCGGGCCATCTCGACGCCCATGCGCCCGGTGCCCAGCCAGCCGAGCCGACGCGCATTCTCATGTCCGACCATGCCGCCAGACCCTCCCGCCCTGGTCACAATCGTTTGCACACGACACTGGCCTGGCGCCGTGTCGTTTGTCAATGGCGGATGTCCAACCTGTTATCAAAGCCGTACCAAATGGTTTTCCCGGAAAACGGGACACCTCGGGTACCGATTTCCCCGAGCCAGTCGGCCCGTGCTCCAGGTATCCCGCAACGCCCGACACTCTGTTACCTCAGATCACATAGACCAATCCAAGCTCTAGCGTCACGCCAGTCTCAAGGATAACTCAGCTCTGACTAGCAATCGATTGCGGCGCCTGTGGAGCGGGCAGCCGGGTCAGCTCGGGGGGACCCGGCGGCCCCGGCGCGCCGGGGCCCGGCGCAGCGGAACGGGTGTGACGCCGCCCCCGGCCGCTTCCGCCTGCCGGGACGGCGCGGCCGAGGGCTCCGCGGTCGACCCGCGGACCACGAGCTCGGGCGCCAGATAGAGGATCTTCACCGGCGCCTCGCGCTGGCCGATGCGCTCGAGCAGCAGCTGCGCCGCCTCGGTGCCCAGCTGGTAGTGCGGGAAGCGGACGGTGGTGAGCGGCGGCCTGAGCCGGTCGATGAACGGCATGTCATTGAAGCCGACGACCGAGATGTCATCCGGGCACTGCAGGCCGGCCTCGTCCAGCGCCGCGTAGCAGCCGACGGCCAGCATGTCGTTGGCGGCGGCCACCGCGGTGAAACGGCCCGCGCGGGCCAGCAGCTCGCGTCCGCACCGCAGTCCTTCCTCGACCGTGTACCGGCTGGCGTACCCGATCAGGTCCTCGCTGACCTCAAGCCGTCCGGACGCCATGCCGTCGCGGAATCCGCGCAGCCGGCTGACGCCGGTAGATGCCTCCTGCGGCCCGGCGATGTGCGCGATGCGGGCGTGGCCGAGCTTGACCAGGTGGGCGACGGCCATCCGGGCGCCCTGCTCGTTGTCGACCGAGACCGAGGGGAAACTGTAGTCCTGCGAGAGCCGGTTCATCAGCACCACGGGCACATCGGCCGCCGCCGCCTCGGCCAGCAGCTGGTCGTGCAAGGTGGCGCTGGCCAGGACGAAGCCGTCCACGTGGCGCGCCCGCATCTGCTCGAACAGCAGCCGCTCCCGGCTGGCGTCGGCGTCGGTGTTGCCGAGCAGCGCCACGTAACCGGCGGCGGCCAGCTTGTCTTCGAGGCCGCGCACGATCGGCGGGAACAGCGGGTTGTTCAGGTCAGGGATCAGCACTCCGACCGTGTGCGAGCGACGGGTCCGCAGGCTGCGGGCAACCGGGTTGGGCCGGTAGCCCAGCTTGGCCGCGGCGGCCGTGACCCGGCGGGCGGTGTCCTCGCTGACCAGGATCCGGGTCTCCGGATTGAGCGCGCGCGAGGCGGTCGCGGGGTGGACGCGGGCTGCGTTGGCCACGTCCCGCAGGGTGGCCGGCCGGTCAGGCATGACTCATCTCGCTCGCTCCCCCACCAGACGCGCGGGGTTCTCGGCCGCACGTCATCCCAGTTCGACCGCACTAACATTATCGCTGCGATCGGTTGTATAGCACTATCCCCGCAGGGTTGCTATTCGCCGGCGGCCGGCGGAGCCAGCATCACGGCGGGCAGCGTGCGCGCGAGCACGCCACGATGGGTCGGCACCGCCTCGGCGTGACGTTCCTCGCCCGCCTCGGTCAGCCCCACGTAAATACCCCGCCGGTCTCCCTCGCAGCTGGACCGCTCGACCAGGCCGTGCCGGGCCAGCCGGTCAACCAGGCGGGACAGCGCGCTCTGGCTCAGGTGCACGGCCTCGGCCAGGTCCTGGGCCCGGAACTTGCGTCCGTCGCTCTCGGCGAGCCGCTCGAGCACCTCGAAGTCGCTCACGCCCAGCCCGTGGCGCTCCCCTAGCTCCCGCTCCAGCGCCGCACAGGCCTCCGCGTGACAGGCCGCCATCTCCCGCCAGGCGGTCACCACGCTGTCCTGAGTCGCGCTCACGGGCGAAGCATAGCGCCCGAATCCGATTCTTGCAAGTACATTAATTGTGCTTGCATCTAGTGCTTGCACATACATATAGTCTCGATCATGACTTCATCCGGTGCACTGCAACCCGAGGCCCGCTGGACGCCGCAGCTCTGGGGAATCCTGTTCGTGCTCGGCGGCGCGCTGTGCCTTGATGCCCTCGATGTGTCGATGGTCGGCGTCGCGCTCCCCTCGATCCGGACCGCCCTCGGGCTGAGCACGTCGTCACTGCAATGGATCGTCAGCGGTTACGTACTCGGCTACGGCGGACTGCTGCTGCTCGGCGGCCGGGCCGCCGACCTGCTGGGCCGCCGGCGGGTCTTCATCGTGGCCCTGGGCGTGTTCGCTCTGGTCTCCGTGCTCGGCGGCCTGGTGAGCAGCCCGGGCCTGCTGATCGCGGCGCGGTTCGTCAAGGGCATGGCGGCCGCGTTCACCGCCCCGGCCAGCATGTCGCTGCTCACCACCACCTTCCCCGAAGGCCCGATGCGGAACCGGGCGTTCAGCATCTACACCGTCTTCGGGGCCAGCGGTTTCTCGCTGGGGCTGGTCCTGTCCGGCGTTCTCACCGAGATCAGCTGGCGGTGGACGCTGCTGGTCCCCGCGCCGATCGGGGCCGTGGTGCTGGCCGCCGCGCTCTGGCTCATCCCCCGCGGCGGCGAACGCTCGAGCCGCGCCGGGCGCAGGTTCGACGTACCCGGCGCCCTGGCGGTTACGGCTGCGATGCTGCTGCTGGTCTACACGGTGGTATCGGCCCAGCAGGCGGGCTGGGGATCGGCCAGGACGGTGGGCTCGTTCGCCGCGGTCGCCGCGCTGTCCGGGGTGTTCGTGGCGATCGAGCGGCGCAGCCGCGATCCGCTGGTGCCGTTCGGCATCTTCGCCTCGGCGGGACTGCGGCGCGCGAACATCGGAGCCGTGACGCTGTTCGGCACGTATATCTCCTTCCAGTTCCTGGTGACGCAGTACCTGCAGACGCTGTCCGGCTGGTCGGCCATGTCGACCGCGCTGGCCTTCCTCCCGGCAGGCGTGATGGTGGTCGTCCTGTCCACCCGGATGGGATCGCTGCTGGGCCGGTTCGGCCCGGCCCCGCTGACCGGGCTCGCCTTCAGCTGCCTGGTCATCGCCTACGCGGTGTTCCTGCGGGCCGGCGTGCGGCCGGACTACCCGGCGGTGCTGCTGCCGGCCACGCTGCTGATCGGGCTGGCGTTCGGGCTGGGCTTCTCCTCGCTCACCGTGGCGGCCACGGCCGGCGTCCCGGACGCCGAGCAGGGCCTGGCCGCCAGCCTGTTCCAGACCTCGTTCCAGGTCGGCGGGGCGGTAGTGCTGGCCGTCGTCACCGCGGTGGTGGACGCAGGCGGCGCGGGCCGGCTCGTGTCCGCCCCGGCGACACTGGCCGCCTACCGGCCAGCGCTCGGCTTGATCACCGGCGTCGCGGCGATCGGCATGCTGGTCGCGCTGAGCGGGCTGCGCCGCGGCCGGGATGGGGAAGCCGCGTCAGCGGCTGAGCTTGTCCCGGTCAGCCTGATCGCCGTGGATCAGCCCGTCTCCGGGGAACAGAACGTTACCTCGGGGTAGCGCGGTGACGGCTGGTCCAGCAAGGCTTGCGGATTTCTCCGCAGGTGCTGGTCGAAGAAGGCCCGGACGTAGGCGCGGGTGA
>Ga0209420_1000462_pt1 | contig 21737 bp, 20 predicted proteins | sample BlaSpr_A8_OM1_O1_FD_187972 | JGI IMG/M metagenome (GOLD analysis project Ga0209420, IMG submission 187972) | Forest soil microbial communities from Thunder Bay, Ontario, Canada - Black Spruce, Ontario site 2_A8_OM1_O1 (SPAdes) (version 2) | ecosystem: Environmental > Terrestrial > Soil > Boreal...
TCATCCTGTTGTCGTTCCTCCAGTCGTGGTCCCAAGGGGTCGACGTCTGGGGCGAGCAAGGCATGCGCAAGCTCTGGGGAGCCGCCAACATCCGCCTCTACGGGGGAGGGTCCAACGAGGAGGGCTTCCTCCGCGACATCTCCGCGGTGTGCGGGGAGATGGACGCCCGCCAACTCACCACCTCGTACAACGGCGGGCGCATGGGTCAGAGCCGGTCGTACGCGACGAGACGGGAGCCGATCTTCGATGTGGCGACCTTGGCCGCGCTCCCCCGAGGACGGGCACTGCTGATGGCCTCGGGCATCGACCCGGTGCTCATCCGCACCGAGAGCGTCCTCGACGGCCGGTTCGGTCCATCGGTGCGGGAGTCCCTGGCCGCGCGGTTCCCGAGCCACACCCAATCTCCCACGCCAGTTCCGGAGCGCACGTGAACAATGCTGAGGCGGGCATCGTGGACCCGCACCTGCCCACCGGGGCCGAGCCTCCGGCCCCACAGGAGGACGGGTGTGCGACGGCACCGCTGTGGCCGGCGGGGTCTTCCCCCCTTTACCCCGACACCGCAACCTGGGTGGCCGAGTGGCTGTGTCCGAGGATGGAGCGGGAGATCACCCGCACCGTCGAGTGGTGCCCGAGGTGGTGGGACCACCCTGAGGCCGTCGAGCGTCTCGATGCGCTGTGGGAGGCCTGGGAGTTCGGGCGCATCGGCGGAGGGCCCTGGAAGAGCGCGTGGTGGCTCACCCACGCTGACCGGCACCTGCCCCGGCTGTGCCACCCCGACACCGGCCCCTTCGGACACTGCCACACCCGCCACCGCCGAGACACCAAAGCGTGGACCTCCGAACCGGCACCCAAAGAAGCACCCATGCCGGCCCCGACCACCACACTGACGACGAAGGAGCACAACGATGGCTGACGACGAGAACATCGCCCAAGAGCTGCACGGACACCTCACCCAGATGCTGCGCACCTCGCTCTCTGGTGGGCTCCAGATGAGCGAGGTGCGCTCCCGGCGCCACCACCAAGAGGCCGAGGCAGAACGACGCCTGGCAGCCGAGGCTGCCCGCCAGCTCGAGGAGCGCAAGCGGGCCGAACGGGAGTTACACGCACTGGTCGCCCAACAGGCTCTCGCCCGCCAGGAAGCGGAGCGAGAGGTCGAGGCGGGACGTTCGACGGAACCAGAGACGCCGCCAGAGCTGGAACACCTGCTCGCCGAGTCGGTGCCGATGGAGGTCGAGGGAGTCGAGCCGAACAAGTCGACGGCGACGACCATCGACTTGGACCCGGACCTCGATTTGGACCTCGAACTCGACGTCGACCAGGCGCTGGCAAGCACTGGCCGGGGCCGGTAGAGGCCAGACAAGAGCGGTTTGACCCGCCCCCGCCCCTACACCCGGTCCATCTCCATCCGCCCAGAGGGCGGCTTGCGGCCGAGGGCACCGGGGTCGTGCGTGTCGCATCCGCCAATTACGCTGAAGGGAGGCACCGTTGAGACGCCGAAGCTGGCGCAGGAGCAGTGAGAACCAGCTCAACTTTGACGAGCTGCTGAAAGGTGACGCTGATGAACAACTACGGCCAAAAGGCGAAGGACTACCTGGCCGAGTACTGCCCGATGTGGTATTCGGAGATCGAGGACAAAGAGGCCTACTTCACCGAGATCGGGGAGACAGCCGAGAACCAAGTCTCTTCGATCTACTCGAAGCTCTCGAGACCGGAGCTGGGCGGCAACGACCTGGCGACTCGACAGATGGCCGAGGAGACGATCCGCGAGCTGCTCTATCCCCCACCGGAGAGGGACCGTCGCACGGCCAATTGGACCGAGGGGGCCGAAGAGGACTTCGACGACGAGGCGAATCCGGCGGCGGGCTCGATGCTGGAGTGGGTTCAGATGCAACGGGAGATGCTGCTCGCCGAGGATTAGTCGCATTTCGCCCTACCGGACAGGCTGACCTCGCCCCACCTGGCCAGAGGGCCAAAGTCGCGGCCAACCTGGCTGCACTCCGCACCTTGCGGCTGCTCCAGTCGGAATCGAGAGAGCCGAGCCCCGACGAGCAGGCCACCCTCGCCCGGTGGGCGAGCTGGGGTGCGGTCCCCGAAGTATTCGACGACACCAACGCCCGATTCGCGACGACTCGGGCAGAGCTGGCCGTGCTCCTCTCCGATCGGGAGCTCGACGCGGCGAGGCGCACCACCATCAACGCGCACTACACCTCGGCAGAAGTGGTCGAAGCAGTGTGGTCCGTAGTCACCGACCTCGGGTTTGCCACCGGACGAGTGCTAGAGCCGGGGTGTGGGTCCGGCAACTTCATCGGCTTCGCCCCCCGGGGCTGTGCCGTAACCGGGGTCGAGCTCGACCCGGTGACCGCTGCCATCGCCGCGGCCCTCTACCCCGAGGCCGACATCCGCACCGAGTCCTTCGCAGAGACCAGGCTCGCGCCCGGTGCCGTCGACCTTGTGATCGGGAACGTCCCCTTCGGCAAGTTGACCCTCCACGATCCGGATCACAACGCCGGTCGCCATTCGATCCACAACCACTTCATCATGAAAGGTCTCGATCTCACCCGACCCGGTGGACTCATAGCTGTCGTCACCAGTCGATTCACCCTGGACGCCAAGGCAGACGCGGCTCGTCAAGCCATGGCCGAGCGGGCCGACCTGGTCGGCGCGATCCGACTGCCCGCTGGGACGTTTCGAGCGGCAGCGGGCACCGATGTGGTGTGCGACATCCTGGTGCTGTCCAAGCGGCCCCCTGGTGCAGAGGTTCGAGGTGAGTCGTGGATGTCGCTCGCCCCGGTCGTAACCGTGGACGGCGAGGTGGTAGTCAACGAGTACTTCGCCACCCACCCCGAGATGATCCTCGGGGAGCTGCGTCGAGTGAATGGCCAGTACGGGGAGCACGACATCGACGTCATTGCCGACCCTGGCAAGACCATCGAGGCCGCGATCACCACGCTGGTGGCCGGTGCGATGGAGCGCGGGCTCACCTATCGACCGGGGGCAGCGCCCGAACTGGCCATCGGACAGTCCCTGGCGGCCACGCCAGCCGCCTTGTCCGGTCAGCCCGGCGCTGGGCCTGCCGCTGCGCCCACCACTGAGCCCGCCGGTCAGCTCGTCCGTGCGCCGGGCACCGAACGATCGACGGTGCGCAAGGAAGGCTCCATTGTGACCAGCGGAGTCGCCACGTTCACTCAGGTGCGAGGGGGCGAACTGGAGCCATTCCAGGCGAAGCCGAAGAGCCGCGCCCCTGAGCTACGGGCACTCTGCCGCCTGCGGGACACCATGGCCGACGTGCTGGCGATCCAATCGGGCACCACCGACGACGGTGCGTTCCGCTCCGCCCAGGTGCTCCTGAACCAACGCTACGACGACTACGTCGCCCGGTTCGGACCGATCAGCCGATTCACCACGTATGAGACCGGGCGAGTCGACCCCGACACCGGCGAGTCGACCATCGGTCGGCGTAACCCAGAACTTGGCGGATTCCGCACCGACCCGGACTTCCCGTCACTGCTCGCTTTGGAGGTCTTCGACACCGAGACCCAGACCGCAACGAAGGCATCGATCTTCTTCGAGCGGGTGGTCGGCCCCCGTGAGGTGAAAGGCCACGCGGACAGCCCCGAAGAGGCGATCACCATCTGTCTCGACGAACAGGGCACGGTCACCCTCGAACGCGTGGCAACGCTCCTCGCCATCGAAGAAGCAGATGCTCGGGCGCGACTTGGCACCCTGGTGTTCGACGATCCCGTCTCCGGCGAGCTGGTACCCGCTGCCCGCTACCTCTCGGGCAATGTCCGAGCGAAGCTCGCAGAGGTATCATTGGCGGCGACGGACCACCCGAACCTCGCGGTCAACGTCGTGGCGTTGGAAGGCATCCTCCCCGAGGACCTGGCACCAGAAGAGATCGACGCCAGGCCGGGAGTCACCTGGATCGAGTCGTCCGACGTGGCCACATTCGTCCGAGAGGTCCTGGGTGCGAGCCAGGTGGCGGTCGAGCACGTCGAGGTCAACGCCACCTGGACGGTCAGCGTCCCGACATGGCAGAAGCAGTCCGTGGCGATGACCTCGAACTGGGGAACCGATCGGGCAGACGGGGTGGGTCTGCTCACCAAGTCGCTCAACCAGACCTCTGTCGTCGTCTATGACTCCGATGGCGACGGGGGCCGGGTCTTCAACCCGGAGGCGACCCTGCTGGCGAGAGAGAAGCAACAAGCACTCTCCGATCGCTTTTCCACCTGGGTGTGGGAGGACCCGGTGCGGGCCGAGCGGCTCGGTCGCCGCTACAACGAACTGTTCAACTCGGTGGTGCTTCCCACCTGGGATGGCAGTCACCAAAGCCTCTCCGGCCTCTCGGCTGCATTCAGCCCTCATCCGCACCAACTGGACGCCGCCTGGCGCTCCGTCCAAGAGCCGGCGGTCCTGCTCGGCCACGCCGTCGGGGCAGGCAAGACCGCCACCATGGTCATCGCTGGCATGGAGATGAAGCGACTGGGGCTGGTGTCCAAGCCGGCCTACGTGGTGCCGAACCACATGCTTGAACAGTTCAGCGCCGAGCTCCTCCAGGCCTATCCCCTGGCCAACATCCTGATGGCGACGAAGGAGGCCACCAGCAAAGACGCCATGAAAGAGTTCGTCGCCCGCTGTGCCACCGGAGACTGGGATGCAGTAGTCATCACCCACAGCGCCTTCGAGCGCATCCGGGTCTCCAAAGATGCCGAGATCGCCTATCGCGAAGCCCAGATCGCCGAGTACCGAGCCGCACAGAGCCAGTCGAAGGGCGAACACGGTCTCAGTGTCAAGAGGCTGGAAGCAGACATCATCCGCCTGGAGGAGCGGACCAAGTCCATACGAGAGGACCAGCGGAGACTGGACGGCGTCACTTTCGAGGAGACCGGGGTCGACTACGTGTTCATCGACGAGGCCCATCTGTTCAAGAACCTGAGCTTCCCGACCCGCATCCAGGGGATCGGCGGATCGGGATCCAAGCGGGCGACCGACCTCGACTTGAAGCTCCACCTCCTCCGCCAGCGGCACGGGGGTCGGGTGGCCACTTTCGCTACGGCAACCTTCGTGTCCAACTCGATCTCCGAGCTGTACGTGATGCAGCGCTACCTCCAACCGGCCGCATTGAAGGCGGCCGGCATCGCCACCTTCGACGCCTGGGCTGCCAACTTCGGGAGGTCGGTGAGCGCACTGGAGCTGGCCCCTGACGGTGGCAGCTACCGGATGAAGGACCGTTTCGCCCGCTTCGCCAACGTCCCCGAACTCCGGGCGATGTTCGCGGAGGTCGCCGACGTACGGACGGCACAACAGCTCGATCTGGCGACCCCGAGACTCATCGGTGAGCGGGCAGAGGTCGTCGTCGTGCCCCCGTCCGTTACCCTCACCACCTACGTGGAGAGCCTGGTCGCCCGGGCCGAGGCTGTCGCCCGGGGAGCCGTCCGGCCCGAAGAGGACAATATGCTGAAGATCACCGGCGACGGGAGAAAGGCTGCCCTCGACCTGCGACTGGTCGGGCTGACCCCTGATCCCGACGGGGGGAAGACGACCGCAGCAGCTGACCGCATCGTCCGGATCTGGAATGCCACCAAGGAGCGCCCCTATGCCGCCATGGGAGAGCGCCTCGGTGCCCTCCAACTCGTGTTCTGCGATCTCGGTACGCCACGGAAGGAGTGGAACCCATACGACGAGATGCGTGCCCAGTTGGTGGAACGTGGGATGCCCGCCACCTCGGTGCGGTTCATCCACGAGGCGAGAAACGACCGCGAGAAGGCGGAGGTCTTCGCCCAGTGCCGATCCGGTGCCATCAGCGTGCTCATCGGCTCCACCGAGAAGATGGGGGTGGGCACCAACGTCCAGCATCGCGCGGTCGCACTCCACCACCTCGACTGTCCGTGGCGACCCGCGGACATCGAGCAACGAGAGGGCAGGATCCTCCGGCAGGGGAACCTCAACCCAGATGTCGAGATCCTCCGATACGTGACCGAATCCAGCTTCGACGTGTTCATGTGGGGAACTGTCGAGCGCAAAGCTGCCTTCATCGCCCAGGTGACCCGGGGAGACACCGAGCTATCCCGCCAGCTCGACGATGTCGGGGAGCAGTCCCTCAGCTATGGAGAGGTGAAGGCTCTGGCCACCGGCAATCCCCTGATCATGGAGAAGGCGGGTGTCGACTCCGAAGTGGCCAAGCTCGAGCGCTTGGCGGCCGCCCACTCTTCCGACCAGCGCCGCCTGGCGAAGACCATTGCCAGCGCTGGGCCAGCCACGGAGCGCCTCGAGCACGAGATCGACTTGCTCGAGGCCGCACTGAAACGCCGAGAGGACATCACCGGTGAGGCATTCACCGCCACGGTCACCGGTGTGACCTGTGACAAGCGGACAGAAGTCGGAGAGCGGATCAAAGCGGCACTCTCCGACGCACGGCACCGGTTCGGCCAGAGCATGACCATCGGACACCTCGCCGGATTCGACCTAGCGGTCGCGGTGAAAGGCGACGCCGGGGAGACCGAGCTGCATCTGCACTTCCCCGAAGTACCGGTCAGACCTGTCATCATCGGGGCTGCTGACATCGATCAGGAACACCCGAGCGGGTTGGTGACGAGGCTCACCAACCGCCTCGGGGACTTGGAAGAGCGCCTGAGCAACGACGGGACAGAGCTCACCTCCATCCGACGTGATGCTGTCCAGGCAGACGAACTACTCGGCAAGCCGTTCGATCAGGTGGGGCGACTCGCCAACTTGCGGGCCCGCCAGGCAGAGATCACCGACGCACTGACGCCAAAACCAGTGGAGGCGGAGGCAGTCGACAATGACGCTTCGGCTGGCCAACTGGCGTCGGCCTCCGAGCGCGAGACTTCCGTTGTGGGCGCCGAACTCCCAGAAGCGGCCACCGGCAGGATCTCCGACGGCCTCGCAGCTGATGTGGTCGGTGGAGGCGATTCGTCCTTGGAACTGGACGACGATCTCGATCTGGAGCGTGAGCTGGCCGACGAGTTGTCGATGACCGAAGCGGGTCGCTGATCACTGATCCACTCCGGGTGGGATCCGAATGGCCGCGAATATCAGGGACCCCCTGTCTGGCGACCTGTAGGCCGATTCCCGCCACTCCACAACGAGGCGAGCTTCCGACGGTGGGACAGTTCCTGGTTTGGATGCGGTGGGGCGATAGCGTTCGACCATGTTGGTTGCCCTTGTCGGTGTCATTGGAGTGGTCGGCGGTGCAGCCATCGGATATTTCAGTCGCTTGACGGAGTTCCTACGGAACCGACGTCTGGATGCGTACTCCGAGTTCGCAAGCACCTTCTTGGCAACAGCACATGCTGGTGCTGCATTGGTGTCGGCAGGAGTCCAACAGGGCGATGCATTCTTCATGAATCTTGAGCGCAGAGACATGAACGCAGAGCTGTGGGAATCGTTCGGCGCGGTAGCTCAGGAGTTCGAGAAAGCAACCGCTCGCCTGCGATTACTCGCCAGCGAATCTGCGAGGAACGAAGCGCAGACGCTGGGGGACTTCATTCGGCTGAACATTCGCGATGTCCATCCAGTAAAGCGGGGTGAGTATCCAGTACGGCTGGCTCCGTCACAGATTGATTCTGAAGCTGTCCGGCTAGCAAGCCAGTTCGCCATAAGCGCCCAGGGTGAGGTGATTCGTTGGCGCCGACCTCGTCAGACGGCAACTTGGCGGGAGAGAAGACGAGTCCGCAAGGAAGCCATCGCGCTCGCTGGAACGAAGACTGATGCTCCCACGATCGAGACCGGGAGACTCACCGACTGAGGGGGTCGAACACTTAGTCTTCGGAGTGCCCCTGATCAAGCCGGATTCGAGCGTGAAGGGAACGCTCCGCTACATCTGGGGTGCGCGCCGGAAGTACCTTTGGATACGGAACGGAACCACCGGTTGCGTATCCCGACCCGCCGGTTGCCAATCCAGGTCCCCCACCCCACCGTGAACCTGAACCACCCATTGCGACTCAGTCGACGCCGGTGGCGAACGGTGACGAGGTTGTTGACGGGAAACCCGGCTCCGCAGTTCGAAGCTCAACGACTTCCGGTCTCGCACGCGCGGCGAGCCGTTCGACCTGGTCGAGGTGATGACAGAGCAGGGAATACCGTTGGTCGTCGTCAAGCTGGAGCTTCGACGCAACTCGCCACGCTGCTCGTGACTCAAGCCGATGTAGCGAGAAGTAGTGCTCTTGCCGCTTGATCTCTTGAAGCGGAAGGTGGTCCTGCCGCCAGCAGAGCGCAGACCACGCTTGCGGGTTGAGGTCGTCGATGAGGAGCGGAGGACGGTCGATCGTTCCCGCAGGAGTCAGGGGAGGCGTTGAGATCGGTGGGAGATCCCCGGGAACACCCAGGGCTTCGAGTGCGACACGCCGAACGGCAGCAAGGTTGAGTCCGGCCTGGTTGAGGGCGTCGAGCACCTCCTGATCGCCCTGGTCGACCACCGCCAGCAAGAGGTGCTCGGGGCCCACGGTCTCGCCTCGCTTCGAGGCAAGATGTCCGGCACCTTCCTGAGTCTGCATAACCAGAAAACCCGCATGTCCACCATGGACGGACCGAGGATGAGCAGGGCGAGCAAACAAAGGACGCCCCAGCGGCGAAACGAGCGCGGCCGAAATGGGCCCCTCATATTCCGTAAGAGCTGCGAGAACGTGGACGGGTCGGCATGGCTGATCTGTCTCAGCGGCGATCTCGAAGGCGCAGATCACTTGGCGCCCACGGTTCCAACCAGAGTGATCCATTGCCAGAGGATCCTACGACAGCTCAGGCGGTCATAACCGGGCGACTGTTGTTCCGGCTGTCCTTTTCCACCAATCAGTGGGATACAAGTAGGACCTACGCTCTCGGGATGGACGGCGACGATCTACGCCTAGTGCGACCATTCGGAACCCCGTGGACGGTCGGGCGGATGGTCGCGGATACGTGCATTTGGATCGCATGGCGAGCCCTCGATGATCCTGAGCAACCTGCAATCGTAGAACTGCTACGACTTCGCCGCGACGGGCGAGTCGAAATCGCGAAGACCGACACCGTCGACACCGAACGCATCGACGGGGTGTCCGACGCCACGGCGACGGAGCGAATCCTGGAAACGGCCGGGATCATCGAAGTGCACGGCCCAGCGGTATTCGGACACAGCCGCTTGGACCATGCCGTCTTCGCCAGCGACGAAGACGCTATCCGAATCGACCGGGTCCTTGCGGTGCTATTTCCCGACAGCGACCGCCGTGCGACGGGCCGTACGTCGATGCACAATCTTCGTGATGCCATGCACATCGCGACTGCGGTCCGATACGGGTACGCCGTGTTCGTCACCACCGAGACCCGGCTACTGAAGAAGGCCGACGCCATACGGAGGGAATGGGGCATCGAGATACTGCGCCCAGGCGACTCGGTACGTTGGGTGGAACGCCGAATCGAATTGGAACGGGTCAGATCGGAACGTCGCTAACCAGACCATTGCGGGTGGTGGGAACCGCAGAAAGCCTCGCTGCCGGTTCAGGCCTTGGCGAAGCAACGAATTCGCACTCTTGCCGATGGGTACCGTCCGACGGCAGGAGGACGGATTCCCGGCGACCATGGCCACACATGTTCGGTTAACAGTGAGTACCTGCCGCCAAGCCGGTTGTAGCGGGCCTCTGGCAACCGCTCACGCTCTTGTCCGGTCAAGATACAGGTCATGTCGTTGTTCGAAGCTGGCGACCACGTCAAGGTGAGGCGGCTGCTCTACACGCACCATGGGATCTACGTGAACGATTGTCGGGTCATCGACTTCAGCGGCGGCCGAAACATCTTGCAGAAGCCAAAAGCGCTTGTGCAGGCGCGAACGCTTAAGGACTTCGAGGGGAAGCAAGGCAGGGCTGAGAAGGTCCGATCTGCGGGGAAGTTTCTCGGTGGCCTCGGCTTTTGGCCCGGGCCCGAGTGGGAGCATCCGGCCGAGGACGTCGTGCGCCGAGCGGAGGCCCTCTGCCAGATTGCCGCCACCCAGGGGGCCTATCGGCTCAGCGGCTCCAACTGCGAGCACATAGCGAATTGGTGCAAGTCCGGAGCGCACGAGAGCAAGCAAGTGCGCTATGCCCATGCCGGTCACGCGATCATAAGCTTCGGCCTCCTGGTGGCACTCGGTCGTGGGCCGGCCAAATGGCGACCAAACCTCGTGGTCGTGGCGCTGGCGTCGGCTGTGGTGACTGTCTACATGCAATACGAGGCTTGGACGACGCCGAGGCGATGGAGGCCGATTGTCGCTAGGGCCGAGGAAGTGCTCGGAGAGTCCGACCAGGCAGCAAATGGGGACTGATTCCTACGACTCTCAGCGTGCGCCCTTTCAGGAGACGGCCCCCATTAACGAGCAAGTGGTGTCACTTCCCGCGCCACCGAACGCCGGTTCGCGGCGTTACCCAGGTCGCCCGACGGCGGGCATGCTTGCCCTCCGCGGGCGCGCCGGACGTGCCGTTCTGCGCTGAGGTCTGGAGTGCGACGGTCGTCGTTCTGTCACGTTGTTCGGCGCTCCCTGCAATGCCCCCGATCGCCGATTCCGCGCTCGCGCCGACGACCACCGAAGTCAGCCGGCGGAGCATTCTGTACGCCCGGCTCTGGCGTTGTGGGGCGAGAGGGCTTTCGCCGGAGAGGACACGTACGTCTGACGGACCGGCTGCCGTCTACGATGATGCTCGTGGGAGCGCTCGTGCAGGTCGCCAGCTTTCGAAATGTCGGGGCCCCACAGGTGCGAGAGATCGAGCTGTCGAGTGCAGCCAGTGTCCAACTCGTCAGTGATGCCCCGCGCACCCTGATGGCTGCCGCCAACCAGGGTGAGGACGACGTGATCTTCTACATCCCTGACGGGGAGCAGATCTCACTTCCAGCCGGCGCCGCAGGACAGATCCCGCTTGACGGATCAGCCGCAATCTGGGTGAGGTTGGCCTGACAGCTTGCCGGACGTATTCCGGATCGACGATTTCAGTGTTGCTACTCGTCGACCTACCTATCCTCTTCTTCATCCCATTCGTCGTCCTCGTGCATCGCGGCCCATGCCTCAGCCATGGCCGTCTGGTCGTACTCGACGTCTGCATACTCGGGGTTTAGCGAGTCAGACTCCGGATCGACACCTTCAGAGGAGCGCATGAGCTTGATCAAGAATCGCTCAGTTCCGCTGAGCAGAGCAGGATCCTCAGTCCAGTATCCAAATTCCAAGCTGCGACGAGACGAACGGGTGAAATTTGCGGACGAAATCCAGAGTCGACGAGCGCGAAACCCGATCACATCGGCGACGTGGCCCAGTGGACCCTCGTCGTGCCACCACAAGTTGCCCAAGAGTGCCAGTTTTGCGTGAACGATCGGTGGGCTGCTCTCAAGAGAACCCTTTAGCGGACGGAAGCCGACGGTCCGGATTGTCGGAATAGCCCCGTCGTCGGTTGGGCCGTATGGTCCGACTACGAGCGGATCACCATTTTCTCTCGGAGCGAGTTCCGTCAGATCTACGAAGGCGCGGACGGGGATGCCCGGAGTGCGCTCATTGAGTGCTGCAAGCGGCTCTAGTCTCCTCAGTTCGCCGGGTTTCCGTCCTTGCTTCCGAACCACTATGCACGCGGCAGTCAGTTCTGCAAGCTTGTCGATCAGCGGTTCGTCGTCGATCCACATAGCCGAGCCGAGGAGTACCGGCCCAAGCGATCGGAATTGCCGCCATCGGTGCTGTCTCTCGTGAATGAAATCGTCTATGCCCTCGACCAGGCCCTGCAGGACGTTGGTGCCGAAATATGCATTGTTTCCCTCCTCGCCGCCGACGGGAAACTCATCGTCGAACTCGTCAGAGAAGAGTCGACGTGGACTGGTGTCATCGGGCATTCGGCAAAGGTTGCCATATTGAGACAGGTGTGGCGACCATGATGGGCGTGTCCGTGAACAGCCGAGTTGCCCCAGGTCGGTTCGCGGTGTGCCCGACCCAAAGGGTGCTTGCTGTCCGCAAGCGCTATCGGTAGTGGCCTTTGATCGATCCCAGGTCCTGAGCGCACCAAGCGACGGACCCTGCGGGTTTCAATGAGCGAATGCCGGGAATCAAGAGCACGTCCCGCAAGCCGATCCCCTTTCGGAGAAACTCGTTGCTCGCGAAAAGTTCGCACACGCCAAGGCACCTTGGGGACACTCCTCACCTTGTCGTCAGAAGCCCCGACCGCTGGGTAGGCGGGATGCCTCCTCGTCCAACCAGTATCCGGCAGTATGCACTGGTGCCGGATGAGGGCTTCACGGAGTTTCGATCTGAAAAGGACATCCCACCCGGGATTTATGTCGGACGACGCGTCGTGGTCACTGGCATGGCCGGATCTGGCAAGAGCACGTTCTCGCGAGCGCTCTCGGCCAAGACTGGCCTGCCCGTCATCCATCTTGACGTCCACTTCTGGAAACCGGGCTGGGCGGAGCCTTCTGAGGACGAGTGGCGCGATAAACAGCGCGACCTGATCACCAGCGACAAGTGGATTCTCGACGGCAACTACCACGCCACGCTCGACCTTCGGCTCGAGCGCGCAGACACAGCAGTGTTCCTCGATACTCCATGGTGGGTCTGTGCATGGCGAGCACTCGTCCGCGGGGTTCGCAAGCGTCCGGTTGGCTTCCAGCTGCCCAACGGTTGCGACGAGTCGGCTTTGCGCCGATTGCGCGATGAGTGGTCGCTGGTCTGGCGCATCTGGCGAAACCGCTGGTCTGAACGCGAACTGGAACTCGGAATCCTGTCGCGGCACGAGAACCATGTGGTGCTGTACGTTCTCCGCTCCAAGCGCGCTGCCCGCGACTTCCTCGGTGGACAAGTGCCTGGTCACCGATCGATCTGAAACGCCAAAATCCGGACTACGTCCCACGAGCCGATCCGCTGGCGGGGCACCCTCGCCGGCCCATCAGTACACATCCGATCGTCATTTGCTGGACCGGCGAGGACCACCTCGAGACCGTGTTTCTCGCGATTATTGCTGCGCCCGGAACGGCCCTTATGCCACGCTGTTTCGGTGGCTGGACAACTACCGGCAGGCGTGACGATGCGACGGGCAGGCCACGATGACCTCTCCACGGTGATCGACATCCTGGCTGATTCAGCAGCCTGGATAAAGACAAAAGGCATCGTGCAATGGCCCGACCGATTTCCTTCGTCGGTGATCGTCAGCGCCTTGGACAGCGCCGACTTGTATGTCGTAGCGAAAGGCGAGAAGGCGGTGGCAACCATCACCCTTCAGTGGCACGATCCGTCGTTTTGGGGCGAGCGAGATGATGCCGCCTTCGTCCACAGATTGGCTGTTCGGAGAGGACATTCGGGACTCGGTCGGAGCCTGCTCGACTGGGCCGCCGAGCAGGCGAGGTCCAAAGGCCGCACCTACCTATGCCTGGACTGTCTCAGTACGAACCAGAGATTGTGCCGTTACTACGAGGATCTTGGATTCCAAGCGGTGAATGAGGTTGCCGGTCCGAGCGAACATCCACACAGCGCCGCCCATGGTGCATGGAGCGCCATTCTCTACGAGAGGCCGATCCCGTAACGCCAGAACTGCCCCCAATCAATGGCTGGGGAATCCTATTCCGGCGCTGGGCCTCGTGCTCACTCCACCCAGCGGTTCAGATCGCTCCGTGTGCCCGTAGGCGGATGCCCTTGTGGCAATGACCAGCCGTTCGGTGTTGGTCTGGTGCGTCATTTGCCGTTGGGCTTGGGGGACGGGCTGTTGACTGTGGCCGATCAATCACGGAATTCCGCATCGGGCATCGCGTATCGCTCTGCGGGAGTGCCACAATCGGCTAATCGGCGCACTTCGGCACATTCTGCACATTCTGCACATTCTGCACATGGACGGAGTCCACTAACAGCCTGACTGGCAATCCCTCCATCGCCTGAAGTTCGGTACGATTCCCACATGAAGCGCGTCATGGTGATCGCCGCTTTGGCACTGTTGCTTACGGCCTGCGGCTCGTCCGCCGCCACCGTACCGAAAGCAGTCAAGTTGTCCCGAGATTCGATTGCCTACAGATTTCAGCACGCGCCTGGTACGCCTCTACGGCACTGCGTCAATACAGTGGCACTTCAGCAGGATCGCGCGTTGAGCCGGTTGTCCTATGGCGTGGTCCTTGAGGCACGCTCCGGGGAGGTACTTGCAGGCAATTTCCTTGCCTACATGATTTTCCCCGGCAAACTGATCGGAAAATTCTACTTCAACTCCCTTGATCCGAGGGTGCCAAAGACACATCGACTCAGCATCACCCTGTCCCGTCCAGGCTCCAGGACGACCGGGGCGGTTCAGCACTCTCAAGCAGGCGATAGCACGCAACTCACGAAGCATCCCACCAGTGGGTTTTTCTGGCCGGCAGACGTGACATTCCCCGCAACCGGTCAATGGCAGATGGTCGTGCAGTCATCACATACCTGGGGATGCTTCATCGTGAGTGCCTGAATGCTGCTCAACCCACTACGCAGCGCTAGCCGCGAAGACAGGACCGATATGGAGCGGCCGGGACGAGTTTTTGAAATGTGCGCTGAGCGGCATTTCAATGTCCGGACCACGATCCCGATATGGGACATCTGTTTTGGTCGGACTTGACTTTCGCAACCTTGGCTGAGTCGCCAGCATGACGAGCAGAGCTTCAGATCGGGAGCTGCAGCCTTAACGAGGCGGTGGATGCCATCCAGCACGATCCAGCGGTCTAGGCGCTTGATCAGGTGACTCGGAAACGAGAGCTCAGCCCGGACAATTCGCTCGAGTTGATCCGGTCGCGGATGATGCCGAAGCCTCCGGCTAGATCGACGACCTGCGAGAGCAAAAGTGCCAAGTCACGACCTCTCGATCGGCGTCGCTACCCTCTAGCCATGCCGCGACGACGAACTGATCGAGGATCCTCCAGCTCGGCACGCCCAAGCCGTGGCGCCTTAGTGAATGAGGGCATGGCGCTCGTGATGGCTGCGATGCAGATGGTTACCCGTATGAGGGACCACATCGAACGTCTCGATGACGGCACTGCGTATGCCGCAGACGACCTTGCAGTCGTCTTGAGGGCGCTACTTTGTCCCGGCAATGGTAACCAAGTTCTCAAGCGACTGTACGACTCGAATGGTTTCGCGATCCCAACATTCCTAGTGTCATCGCCGGCCGAAGATGGGCCCGAAGTTTTCTTCAGTGTGGGAGCAGTACCTACCTACTGGGAGGAGGCTGCAGCAGATGGTGCCGCGACCTGCACGCTGTCCGAGTGGCTGAACAAGCGCGTATTGATTGTAACGAGTGCAGGATCGCGAAAATCGTACTCTTGGTCGCAGTTCTTGAATACCTATGCGAACAAGTGGGGTGGGGCACATTTGGACCCAACAATTCCGCCGCATCTGCAGATGATTGATAACCAAGCGGCATCTGGGATGCCCCTCAGCCACTACCTGCTGCGATCCGCTGGTGTTCAAGCGTGGGAACTCTCGCAGCATTTGTTCCGACAGGCACTGCACAACTATGAACCACCCGGCTGGGACGCCGAAGCCTTGGCTCAGCGACAGCGCGACTGGAGCGAACATCCTAATGGGGCGATATTGGTTGCAGGCGGAGGAAATAGCACCGAACCCCGAGACATTTCGGCCAAGGGCCTGCTGCAACATTTCACGCACAGAACTGATGGAGCCCACGTAACATGGTACGTCGATGAGTCGAGCTCGGACAATGCGCTCCATCTGCAGTTGGGTACAGTTCCCTATGACGTGCGCTACCAACATCCAAGCGTTCCGAGCACCGAAGGACCGATTGAGATCAGTGCTCAACGCCACCCACTGGCATCTCAGCCAATCGATTTGGATGCTTCAAAGCAGATTTCGGTGACCGGTCAGATCCGAGCACTGAATCGAATGCGGCGAGTTGCCGCAGAATAGCGGGCGTCCTGTATCGAGCCAGCAAGTATGTCGCCGGACCGGCCTTGAGATCGTGATTGAGTTTTCCGGAGGCGTCGGACCTTGCGTCGGAGCGCATCTCCGAACTTAGCCTTAATCATGCTGACCGTAATCTTGGCGTTCGACCGCTGATGGGAGTGGACGAGCAGCGTGTCCCTCTGCAACATGAACAGGTGAAACATGCGGATCCAAGCCGGCGCTTCGAGGCCAGGCAGCGGAACAGCAAGGTGCAGACGGCGGGCAGCGGGATTCCACCATTTCAGACTGTGACCCGAACCGCGCGAGGGGCTCACCGGGCAGCGGGCGCTCGGCCGCCGGACAGTCTCACACTGACTAGGACCGCTCGCCCTCCCTAATCGCGAAACCTCATCCGCACGCCCTCGGTGAATGCCCTCGGCCTGCAGCCAAAAGGACGCTCGACCTCAAGGACGTCGTCCCGTTCCGCGGGGAAGAGCGTGCGCTTCTTGAGGTGAGAATCCGAAAGGAATGCCGGCGTCCGATCGGTCGCCTCCGCCGCCTCCTCGATCGTGAACCATCGACCCTTGAATGTGGCCCTCAGCTCAGCAAGGAGCGGCCCGGTGTCGGGTTCAGGCGTGAAGAGGACCTGCTGACCCGTCTCCATCCGTGCCGTGTAGGAGGTCCCGCTCACCGGATCCACCTTCCACATGGCCTTCTTCATGGCGTCCCTGCCCTTCGGGTGGCCAGTTGCGAAGACCAGGCGGTAATCCTGGCCATCCGTGGTACGCAGCTGGAACGAGATGACATGCTTGACTCGGCCTTGGCTCTGCAACTGCTCCTCGAAGAGATTCATCAGGAATGTGCTCCGTTCGGCTCCATTAAGGGCGATGGCCTCTTCCCAACGATCCGAACCGAACAGCGCGTTCAGCGCTGCATCCTGCCCCTCTCGACCGACAAACCGAGCGATATACGAGAGTGGTAGGAAAAACAGGGCCTCGGTGCGGGGAAACTCGAGGAGGCGCCCCGTTAACGACATCGGAGCGTCCGAGTAGCCGAAGGGATCGATGAAAGAAAACGTCGGAATGAGGTTCCCACCCCTTCCCGATATGTCGTCGACGAGAGATCCGAATTCGTCCTCGAAGTGGCCGTGGACCATGTGGATGTGGATGTTGGCCGACATTTCGATGTGGTTCAGTTCTTCGTCGAGCGCCTCGTACCGCTCCTGGTTCTGCTCGATGAAGAGGAAGTGGAAATCGACCCCGGCCAGATTGGGAAAATCGTGGTGGGATTGGAGGGCGTCGAGCATGATCAGAGGAGACCCCGGCTCGCCTTCGACGTAGCGGCCCGGCCCCGCGAATCCATCGGCAAGCAGGAGACGCGGTGGCGCACCTATCGTGGCGCGTGTCCTCAGGGCCTGACGCCCCATGATCGGAATCCACTGATCGAGGTAGCTACGCAGCACCCGGTGCTTCGCTCGGGTGTGATCTTTCATCTCCCATCGGACCGGTTCAGGCATCCCACACTCCTACGCAAAGAGGTGGGGATCGCTAAAAGATTGATCCTTCAGACGCCCACCGAAGCCCGGGGCATCTCGTCCCAAGTTCGGCCGTCGAGCTGGCGCCCCCCGGCCTTCGGCGTCCGCCCCCCCCATTGCTTGAAGAAGAAGGGTACACCGCGTTTTTGGCACTTGTCGCGCAAATCCCTCACCCACTCTTGCTGAATCGGCCGAGCACCGGGGCCGCTTTCGCCGCCAACGATCACCCAGTCGATCCCGTTTAGGTCAAGGCTCGGGACGGGTCCGAGCATCGGCTCGACCGATAGGAAGCGCACCGCCGCGGGAACCTCGCGAAGGTGGTCCGCACGGAAGGAATAACGATCGCTCTCGACGCTGACGCCCATCCAGACGTTGGCTGGCCAGTCGAGGTCCGGAGCCATCCTGGCGAGACGCTTCGAGCGTTTGGTGAGCAACTGGTAGGTGTGCTGCGGAGTCGACGCCATGACATCGAAAACGCGAGCGATGAAGCTGATGGGGATCCGATCGTGGAACAGATCGCTCATCGAGTTGACAAAGACCGTTCTCGGCGCTGCCCACCGCTTCGGAAGGTCGAGGGCGTCCGGGTGAAGGGCGAGGCCGAAACCTGGTCCAGAGGTCCGAGGATCACCGTCTCGCTGGTACTTCTGCATGCCCATGGCTTTCAGCCGTTTCGAGAGGGTCAGGGCGTAGCAGTGATCACAGCCTGGGGACGTCCGATCGCACCCGGTGGTCGGGTTCCATGTTGCTTCCGTCCACTCGATGCTGCTGCGATCCCCCATTGCGACCATCATGCTAGGGGGCTGTCGCACTCCACACGGTGATGGCATGAGCGACGTAAATGGCCGCCCTTCCTCTGGTCCCACAATATGCTCTTAGCGTTGAACTGGGGACGATGCATAGTGAGGCAGATTGAGACGTGTGCCGTACTCCCGGATTATCCCGGTCGCGGATCGTCGACCAGGCGCCGGTGAAGGAACGTGACAGGTACAGAACGCCGGTAGGGCCGTTCTCGAAGAGTTCTGGCGTCACTTCGATGCGGCCGCCGCCGCGATGATCAGGGTGTACTACCGGTGCCATTCGTTGGCGCGAAAGCCAGTCGCTGCCAAGACGAGCCCGCCGACGCATTTGGGTCTAACGCGCGATCACCCGGGGCTGGCCGGCGGTTCGCCCATCGGATGGCCTAAACGTTGCCAACTGCCGAGTTCCCGGGTCGTTTGCCAGACCCGGTAGTCGTATTTGGCATTCCAGTAACCAAGGTGAACCCAGAGGACGTCGATCTCCTCGGGTAGGGACGGCGGCGGAGTTAGCGAGGGGTCTGCCGACACGGGTATGCCCACGTGAACGAGCAGATGGGTTTCCCGTGGTCGCGTCTCACCGAGTTTGGCAGCATTGTCGGAAACAGCGAACCGCAAGAGGGTGCCGAAGCCGGAGACGAAGCTCTTGTCCCGGATCGGCGGCCAGACGACGACGCCGTCGTCGCCATCCACTCGGTCGAGCCGGAAGACACCGAGTCGCAGGAGGTCAACGAGATCCTTCAGTTCTTCATGGGTCGCGTCGGCCGGCGCTTCGTCGGTCCAGTAGCAGGCTGGGATCGTCGAAGTGGCTTGCGAGCGCATAAAGCGGGGCAGGGCGTCCCGAAGCGGGACAAGAAGAGTGCCCTCACGGATTGCCACTATCCAGCAGCCAAGCTGCTCTTCTTTTGCCACGGAATCCAATCGCGTTTCCAGCTTGGCTAGCTCGTGCTGAAGAGCTTCCGATGCCTCGTTTGCGATCGTGGTGATCTCTAGCGCCAGACCGGGCTCCTCCTGGTCGAACTGAAAATCCACCCTGATACCGGGATCTCCATCCCGTCCCGTCCATGGGCCCAGTACCCGGCCACCAACCTGTTCGATCCAATTCCGGAAATGGGCGGCATGCTGCTCCTCAACCTCAGCCTTGCCCTGCTGATCCCGCATGACGGTGATGCGCCGGGCCAGAGGGCCTCCTGGGACTCCCATCAATCCAGTGTCGCGCCAGCCAGTCGAGAGGGTCGCGGATCGGAGGTGACAGTTTCAGGTGGCACCCAAGACAACCACCTCAAGCGCTTCTCCGAAAGCGAAGGCTGGTTGTCCAAGCAATGCAGATAGACGGTTTTCGCCTCCCTTCGGGGCCAGCGGACGTTCAGCAGTTGGCATCCCGCAAGAGGAACCTCGTTCGGTGACTTCGCAGGTCAGACAGGGACTCGACCCGGAGGCGTCCCGTAGGACCCGCCCGGTGAAGATTCTCGCACCGGGGCGCCAACTGGGACGGGTGGCGAATTGACGCAGACCTTTAGCCATTGCTCATCCAGCCGAAGGGGGCCAACGGGCAATCACACATAATGACGCATTACACGGCCACCCTGCCGAGCGCGGAACCGGCGTTCGGATCGGTCACGGTGACCCTCGATATCTGGTTGCCGGAGCGGCCGGAACGAGACGGGAACGTGCGTCCTCGTTCTTCGCTACTTGGATCATCAGCGGCTTGGGATGAAGCCGCTGACCGGACGTCAGGGTCCAAGCTTCAAGGTGGCCCCAACGGGCTCTACTCAAAGTGCGACCGCCTGCAGTTCGGATCGAGTCCGATTCATCTCTCGAAGTCGAGCCCCGCGTCCTGATCCAGATCGAGTGCGCCATCGATCCCCACCGAGGAATCGAGCGCCTCAATCTCTTGCGATCCGTCAAGCGTCCGCACCCCCCGGCCGTCGGGAACTGGCTTTTCAACCCACCTACTCGCGAACCGATCGTGAAGCGCGGCTAACTCACCTTCCAGGCACTCGACGAGAACGGTTGCCATCTCTGCCTCACCTCGGGCGACGTGGGCGGCACTCATTGCCCGAAGGGTGCGCCCGAGCTGGTCGAGCAACATCATCCAAGCCATCGGCGAGTCATTGGTCATCCCCGACTGGGCGACGTTCGCGGCCACCCCCCGCAAGCCTCTCCCCGGGGTTCGAGACGCCATCGGTTCACCCGGCCGGCTCTGGGCCGAACGGGCCAATACGTCGGCTGTGGCTGCCAATGGTCCCGGGCTGTTTCCTTCGATGCGTCTCGAAAGGGTTGCGAACACCCCGGCAGTCTCGCGGGCGGCACCTCGCCACACCGCGAGGTCCGACACCGGCACATTGGCCAGCTGCTCTGCAGCATCGCTCACCACGTCGACCGCCCGCTGCCAGTCCCCGGCCCTACCCACGACCGCCTCTTTTCCAGAGATCGACGTGGCCACCGTCCACTCGGCGACAGCCGCCTGACGGTCCGCCGGTGACAACTCCCAGAACTGGCGGAGGCTGGGCAAGGTCAGGTCCTTGGCCAGCTTGCCGCCGCCGAACCAGATCGGTAAGTCCCCGGCCCGTGGCCTCATCGCCACCGAGTATCCGACCACTGCCTCTCTGCCACCGGTCTCGAAGCGAGGACGCACCAATATCCCGCTCCCCCGCAGCTGGCGGACGAACTCTGCTTCGGTCTCCGAGGCCACCGAGGCCCCCCGGACCATCCGGGCAAGTGCGATCCGGGGCGGTTCTGCCCACTGCTCTCGAGCGGTGCGTTCCAGTTCGGCCCGGGTCAGCCCGGGCATGCCCTTGCCAGCCCGTCCCTCGACCACCGTGAGGCCGTAGGTGTGCTCGAGCTCGGCACAGACCAAAGAGAGGGTCTTTCGATCCTGCCAGATCTCCACCCGGGTGCCGTCCAGTCGGACCAGCGAGGCGGCGATGTGGAGGTGTTGATTGCCTTGTGCGCTCGTCCCATGCCCAATCGCCACCCAGGCGGCGGGCTCCAGGCCCTCGCGTTCGAAGCCCATCGCCGACATGACGCAGTTGGCCATCTCTCCCCACTGGTCGTCGGTGAGGGGTCGATCCCCGGGTGGCAGCGACAGCGAGACATGCCAGATGTGCCCGCCGGTCGGGTTCCTCCCGTAGGAATCGTTGGCGGCATCGAGCGATGCCCCGAGGTCGGCAATCTCTCGGTCGCTGAGGGTGTGGCCTTCTTCGGCCCAGAGGGCCACACCGGAGGCGATGACCCGTTGGTCGCGGTGCTCGTTTGCCTTGCCGGGCCCGAACAGATAGCGGATGAGGCCCCGACCAGAGGACCCCTTGGAGATCTTCCCGATCATGGGGACAGCACCTCGAAGGTAGAGGCGAGCACCTCGGCTCGCTCCGAGACAACCCCTGTCGCCCTGGTTACCACGGCCAGAGCGGATTCGATCTGAGCGGGGACGGCGTGGTTGGCGTTCGCCCACTTGGTCAACTGGTTGAGATTGTTGCCCGCGGCTCGAAGCACTCCTCTGGCTTGCATCAGCTCCCGCTCGGCTGATCGGCGGGCGGCACCGTCGCCGGCACGCCCGGACAGT
>Ga0209420_1000463_pt1 | contig 21683 bp, 15 predicted proteins | sample BlaSpr_A8_OM1_O1_FD_187972 | JGI IMG/M metagenome (GOLD analysis project Ga0209420, IMG submission 187972) | Forest soil microbial communities from Thunder Bay, Ontario, Canada - Black Spruce, Ontario site 2_A8_OM1_O1 (SPAdes) (version 2) | ecosystem: Environmental > Terrestrial > Soil > Boreal...
GGAAGCCTCCGTTCGGAGCGTCGAGGCGCTGGTACTCGCGCGCAGTCTCCGGCGCGGCTCCGAAGCGAGCAAGCTTGCCGAAAGGCTCTTCGAAGACTCGCAGGCCACCGATCGCTCGAACCCCGCGATTCCCTCGCATTTCTGGTCCGTGGGAGAAGCACCGCCAGCCGATGATGGCACCGCGCAGATTTATTTCCGGGGTGCGGTGTTGGTGCATGCCAGTGGACGCCGTCATGATGCCGAACCGAAGTTCGTGAGCGTGCATGAGGAGGGCCCGAGTCCAGCGATATCTCGCGAACTCGTCGCGGCTCTGGAAGCCCCACAAACTGCACCCCACATTGAGCTATTTCGATTGCTAAAGGCGGATGGCGTGCTGACTCCTGCATGCGTCGCGACCGCGCTGCTTGCTGCCAGCATCGGTGTCATGATCGAGGCTTTGCTCTTTCGGGGCTTGCTGGACTTGGCTCACAAACTCGGAGCACCGGTGCAGCGCATGGCGATGATTGGCGCCGGAGCTTTATTTGTTGCGGGAATGCTCATGCTGGAGTTGCCGATTGCGTCGGGCCTGCTCCGGATCGGACGGAAGCTGGAGGCACGCTTGCGGATTGCCTTCCAGGAGAAGATTCCACGATTGGGCGATCGCTATTTTCACAGCCGGCTTAATTCTGATATGGCAGAGCGATACCATCAAATCCACCACATTCGGCTCCTTCCGGAACTTGGCGGACGGTTGGTGCGTTCAACACTTGAGCTGTTACTCACGGCCGCGGGGGTTATCTGGCTCGACCCCGGTGCGGCTCCTCTGGTCATCGCCGTGATGCTCGTTTCCGTTGGCCTCAATCTGGCCATACAGCCAGCGCTGGCTGAGCGTGACATGCGCGTGCAAAATCACGCGGGTGCTCTCAGCTGTTATTACCTGGACGCATTTCTCGGATTGGTGCCCTTGCGCGCGCATCGTGCCGAACACGCATTTCGCCGTCGGCATGAAGAGCAGCTTGGAGAGTGGACGCAAGCCGAATTTTCGGTACAGCGGCTCGTGGTTTGGGTCGAAGCGTTGCAATTCTTTTCGGGCTTCGGGCTGGCGGCATGGATTCTGCTCGATCACATCTCTCGCTCCGGCGATTTCGCCAGTATTTTGCTTCTTGTGTACTGGGTGCTGAACCTTCCATTCATAAGTCAGGAGATCGCAGAAGTTGCATGGCAATATCCCATGCTTCGCAATAAGACTCTGCGGCTGCTCGAGCCGTTGAGCGCTCCGCTGGACACGGAGGAGGGCAACATCGTCGCGGCCGCTCTCGCGAAGAAGGAGATACTCTCTGAAGCGACCTTCATAGGAGTAAGTGCGGTTCTTGAGAAGGTCAGCGTTCGTCTCGCCGGTCACCTTGTGCTGGAACAGATCGATCTCGAACTGCCGGCGGGAAGTCATGTGGCGGTCGTGGGCCCATCGGGTGCAGGCAAATCGAGTCTGCTCGGGCTGCTGTTGGGCTGGTATCGCCCGGCAAGTGGCCGAATCCTTATAGATGGAGTTCCGCTGAACGGAGAAATCGTGAACGACCTGCGCGAGCAGACTGCCTGGGTCGATCCCGCGGTCCAACTCTGGAACCGAACGCTATTCGAGAATCTCCTCTTCGGGGCGAATCCTGGAACACTTCCGGAATCCGAAATTCTCAAATCTGCGGAGTTGCATGAACTTTTGAAGAAGCTGCCCGCTGGGCTGCAAACGGAACTGGGAGAGAACGGCGGCTTGGTCTCCGGCGGCGAAGGACAACGCGTTCGACTCGGACGCGCGCTGCACAGGCGCGACAGCCGCCTCGTCATTTTGGACGAACCCTTTCGCGGCCTCGATCGTCAACAACGCAAAGATCTCATGAGCCATGCCCGCAAATACTGGAGCGACGCGACGTTGCTCTGCGTAACGCACGATGTCGGTGAGACGTTGACGTTCCCGCGTGTCATTGTTGTGGACTCAGGACGCATCGTTGAAGACGGCCCTCCGGAGGAGCTCGTTCGCCGACCGGACTCGACCTACCGCAAATTGCTGCTGGCTGAAGAAGAGGTCCGCGAGGGACTCTGGTCCGACGGCAGCTGGCAGCATCTGCATTTACGGGACGGTCGATTGCGGCCGATAGAAAAGGTTGGCGCATGAACCACGAAGCCGACGCCCTCACCTGGTCTGCACCCCGACTAGCGCAAGCAATCGAGGCGCTCTCCGCCGTCAATGGTGTGAAGCCCCTTCCTGCCCAGATTCCAAACGACTCGGGAACCGTCTCTCTTTCGCGCGGAGCGCTTGAGAAATGGATTCACGACAATGCCGCATGGTACGGCTTGGAGGCCGAACACCTCGATGTGACCTACGATGTTGTGGACCAGATGTTGCAACAGAGTGGTCCGGCTCTGCTCGAAGTCCCTGGGATTGGGAAGCCGCAATTTCTTGTTCTGCTTGGTGACGGCAAGCCTGTGTCCCTGCTTGCATCCGATCTGAGCACCCGGAAGGTTTCTCCAAATTGGATTCGGTCAAGACTTGTGGAGTCTCTGGAGGAACCACTTTCGCGCGAAGTTCAGCCACTGGTCGATCTGGCCGGAATTGCACCGGATCGCGGCGAACGGGCTCGCGCCGCACTCATCCGCGAACGCCTTCGAAACAAAACCGTAACGTCTTTGTGGAAACTGCGCATCCCGCCCGGAGCAAGTTTCGCTCGCCAGGTGCGTCAAGCGAAGCTTCCTTCGCGGTTCCTGGCACTGATTTTCGCGTATCTCGGCGAGTATGCATTATGGATACTATCCTGGTGTTTGATCGGCAAGGCAGCATTGGAAGGGACTTTCGACAGCGGCTGGTTGCTGGCGTGGGCTTTGCTGCTGCTGACGATTGTCCCATTCCGCTTACTCAGTACATGGTTGCAGGGTGTCGTCTCCATTGGGATTGCGACTTTACTGAAGCGTCGTCTTCTTTATGGGGCTCTCCGTCTCACCCCGGAAGAGATCCGGATGCAGGGAGTAGGCCAGTTCCTGGGCCGGGTTCTTGAATCGGAAGCGGTCGAAGCGATGGCGCTGAGTGGAGGCTTCTCAGCCTTAATCTCGGTTATCGAGCTGTTAGCCGCCATCTTTGTGTTGAGTTGGGGTAGTTCAGGGATCCTTCTGTGTCTATTACTTGCTGGATGGAGCGTACTGATTGCCGGTTTCGGCTACGAGTTCTACGTTCGCCGCAAAAGCTGGACTTCCGCCCGCTTGAAAATAACCCACAACTTGATCGAGCGCATGGTGGGCCATCGCACCCGCATGGCGCAAGAGTCGCCCGCTCACCGGCACGACGGCGAGGATGAGGAACTTATGCATTATCTCCAGGTTTCAAGAGATATGGACCGGTCAGTCATGCGCCTGATCGCGGTTGCCCCTCGCGGATTTCTCATCGTAGCCCTTCTTGGCCTCGCGCCGACATTCGCGCACGGCGTAAATTCTCCGGAAAAGCTCGCCATTGCCATCGGAGGAATTCTCCTGGCTTATCGCGCTTTCAGGCGCGTTGGGACCAGCTTTTGGCAACTAGAAGATGCCGCGATCTCATGGAGGCAGGTTTCCTCTCTGTTTCACGCCGCTGCACGCGCCGAGGCGGTCGGAATTCCCATGCTCAAGTCTGGGATCGAACTAAATGCAGACGGCCGCAATCTGGTCGAGGTCCAGGATCTGACGTTCCGCTACCCGGATCGCGGCGAACCCGTGCTGCGTAAGTGCAGCTTCTCCATTCGCCCGCAGGATCGCATCCTCTTGCAAGGACACTCCGGCGAAGGCAAGTCTACTCTTGTCTCACTTCTCATCGGCATGCGCACGCCTCAATCGGGACTTCTGCTGCTGGATGGGCTCGATTGGCAAACTCTCGGCATGGACGGCTGGCGGAGGCGCGTTGTCTCCGCTCCGCAATTCCACGAGAACCACGTCCTGACCGAAAGCTTCGCCTTCAATTTGCTCATGGGCCGCGGCTGGCCTCCGACGCAGAAAGATATACAGGAGGCCGAGGAGATCTGTCGCGAACTCGGCCTGGCAGAGTTGCTCAAGCGCATGCCCGCCGGACTTCTTCAAATGGTCGGCGAAACCGGCTGGCAGCTTTCGCATGGAGAGCGCAGCCGCCTGTACATCGCCCGCGCCCTGCTGCAGCGCGCTTCCGTGATCATTCTCGACGAGAGTTTCGCCGCGCTCGACCCCGACACTCTGCGCCGCTCGCTGCAGTGCGTCCTGAAGCGGGCGCCCGCACTGATGGTGATTGCTCACCCATAGCGGGCACTCTTGATGGGTCATCCCGAGCGGAGCCACTTTTCAAGCGGAGCGAGCCTCTATCCGACGCAAGTTCGTTCGATCGTTACCTCAATACCCTCAGGCGAACGGGAAACTGACGCGCGGTAGGAATACTCAGTTGGGCTTTGGAGGCATAAGCACCAGTACCGAAGGCACGCGGGGTTCGGCTATGCGCAGCAAACCATAGCCAATGCCTGCCAATCCGGTCATCAGACCGGGCGTTTCGATTGCTTGTGCAGTTCCACAATGCCAACCGTGCTCGCAGATATCGGCCAGAATGGAACCCGCAGCTCGCTCCAGATCGGCATCCCAGTCTGAAAGCTTGAGCCGTGCTCGCGCATGGAGCAGCAACTCAACAAGTCCCGTATCACCGTGACACAAGGAATGGTCGAAACCAAAGCCGCGTGCGAGCACAATGCGCACAGCGGCATCGATCTCACTGCGGACCTGCGCCGTGTCGTGCACGGAGAGAGTGTCGAGTCGAGCTAAGCCAATACCTGCCGCTCCGGAGCACCAACTGGTAGGAAAATTTGTCCCGACTGAGTCCGAATTACGCTGGTTTTGGCCGTTCCCGGTTTCTGCGGCCCACAATGTGCGCTCGTGTTCTATCGCCGCCAAAGCCATCGTGTGGAATCTTGTTTCTCCTGTGCTTGCGGCTAAACGAAGAAGCGCCCAAGCGATTCCCGCGCCGCCATGTGCAAATCCAGCTAATGGTTTAGGAGGACCTCCGGGAATTACCCATCCCACGCCTCGATCCATTGTTTGAGCGTGCCTGAGCAGGTGTTCGCCAGCCCGGGTCGCGATCTCCATGATCCGTGGGGAAGGAGAACACTCGTTCAGTGCAAGCAAGCTCCCAATACAGCCGGCGGCGCCGGCAACAATGTCCAGTCGATCGTCGTGTTCGATGAGAGGCGGAACCTGTTCTGAGAATTCTGTAGCCCGCCTAAGCAGGGTGTGATCCTTCCACAACACGCCCAAATGAGTCAGCGCATAGATGATCCCCCCCCATCCCTCCATTCCACCAATCCAACAGATGGATTCGCGGTTCTTCTCCACCTCGCGAACGAACGTGGCGCAAACTGACTTCGCCAGCGCCGTGCACGACTCGTCGGCGGCTACGTCGCCCAAATACGCCAGATATAGCGCCACCCCAGGCAGACCACCATAGAGATCCAACCCCAGAGGTAATATGGAGTCCTGGCCGTTTTCTTCCTGAACCAGTCCGAGCCAGTTAACAACTTCTGTGCCGCGGAGCGCCAGATGGGACAAGCGGTCGCCAATGGCCCGCGCTGCAGAAAGCAACTCGTCGCGCTCAGGCCGCGCCAAGACTCTCGCAGAACGTTGTGAACCAGTCTTCCTCTTCGAGTCCCGCGCCAGCGTCGCGAGCGACGCGCAAATGATCCACAATTGTCGGCCGAGGTTTTCCTCACTGAGCAATCTCAGCTGATGGTGGACCAACTCCAGGCCCGATTTCGGGAAGAAATTCGCCAGTCGTGCGTGTGAACTGGTTAACAAATCATTAGAAGTCACGACTGCACTGAAAATGGGTATATCGCCACTTTGCAGATCTTCACGCTCCGCCGGAATCGCAAGAACCAGGGATGGCTGTTCCTCGACAGCCACCCAAAGCCGATCAAACAGTTGCTCCCGATCCAATGCATCGCGCAGCATGTCGGGATGGAAGCTTTCGCCCAACAGAACTGCATAGGTTCTAGTGGCCCGCAGCAGAACCCGCACTTTGTCGTCGGCAAAGCACGCAAGCGGTCCATCGGAAGAGAGCAGTTGATCGCGATTGTTGAGAAGGAATCGATAAATGTCGGTGAAGCCCGTCGTGATTTCTCCGACGTAATCCAGCGGATCCAATTCCGCATTTGCGAGAGAGGGTCGATTCTGACTCCCCTTGAATGACACTCGCTTGCGCGTGAACTGCATCTCATCGGTGGCTGATTTTTCCCACTGCGGAACCGCGAATGGGGTGAGTTGACCGGCGCGGCCTCCCAACCCACTGATATCGATGCCCTGCTGTTCCGCATCGCCCCAGACGCGCCCCGGGAGCAGCCCGATTCGCAAGACCGAGTTCGCAATGGCGTAGCGGGCGGGATCATCAAATTCGGCCGCAGTAATATCTTCCGGGGTGGCGTGGAAGAGCGCCTCCAAATCAATCAAAATGGGGTGTTCTCCGGCGGCGATGACATTTTCGCTGTGAAAGTCGGTCGCCTGCAGGGCATACAACAGAGCAAGGTAGCCTCCCTGCCTTCGGTAGAAGCGGCGCACCTGTTCCTGGGTAGCGCACGGAGCTGCTGCGACAAACTCGACCCAACCGTGATTCCCAAGATTCAGAGTTCTCGGCATGCGGAATTGCATGTCTGTGACATGCTCGTTTATCCATTGCAAAAGAGTCTCGAAGTGAACGTCGAGCGACAGGGAGCGTGGTTTGTACACCAGGCGGAACCCAGAACTGAATTTCAGGATCAAGACGCACCGCCCCCGATTGTGAGTATCGCCCGTACCTTCCACCTCAACCAACACACCTGGGTCTGCCTCGGGACGTAGGGCGGACAAAATTTGCAGCCAATCGGCACAGAGATGTTGCAGCAATTCGAGGCTGAACGTCGTCCACGAGTCGATGCAATTGGCAAGTTGGCGCGCCAAGACCGGGTACTCTCGAAAAATCGCGAATCCCTTTTCATGCTGGCGGACTTGCCGCAAAAAGCTGCGAAATCGTTCTTCCGGAGTGTCACCTTCGAGAACGCCCTCGAGTCGGGCAACATTCAACTCCAGAGCGGCCGTGCGGCTAAGCATGCCCAGCAGCCGGTTGGCCAAAATTGAAAACAAAAGCTCGGCAACCGAATCCGCTTGCATCGGGCAGTTTGCAAATCCTGCCGTCAATTCATCGGCGCCCCGGCGAACTCGGCCTATTGCCCTATGCAGCAACGGTTCAACAATACACAGCAATCCGAACAGTTCATCGCCCTCCGACTCAGGAAATGGAACCGGCTGAGAAGGAGCCGAAAGCGAAAACGCTTGGCTTATATCCACCCACCACTGGGGAGCCACTGAGCCGTCGCGCATCGCGAGAGTCGATTCGCCAAGGATGTACGATAGTTCTTTGTCGGTAATGGCATCGTTCGCTAAGCGCTGCGCAAAAAGAGTCTGATTGCTGTTGAACGGCGGTTGGGCTCGCCATTGCTTGAGTCGCCGTTTAGCAGTTTGATCGGGAGCTGGATTTTGATCAATGTGGCTAGGGGCTGCCCGGAGCACAGATATGCGTTCCCTCAAAGTGAGCGCTTTGTACCAGTCCGGACTCTGCAGAAGGGCCTCTGTCACTTACGTCCCCTTGGCTGGTGTTTGCATCGTAAACTCCGGGGCAGTGGTTCTCAAGTCCCAAGTAAACTGGCGCGGCGAGGACAAGCGTGCCTCCCCCTTCGCTGCGACTATCGGCAACAAGGATAGAGCCAATCCGATTAGTGATAGCGAATTCTGCGATGGGGCAATCGAACAGGGATGGCGGGAGCGCGGAAATGGCGCGAAAGCGAAGACTCAACTCTCGCGCCATTCAATTCTGCAATCCCCTGTTTGCTCAACGTGTCGGACAACCGATGAGGCTCCCGGCCTTGAGAGTACTCTTTACCCGAAGGCCACTGGCTCTTCCCATGGTCCGATCCAGTTCGGGGTGGGCCAGTTCGATCGACCCGGCCGGATGGGAGGGCAGCATCGCCCGTTCTGCCTCGCTCAGACTGGAGCGGAACTCAACGTCCTTCCACGCGCGAATAATATCTCGGTGTGACATGGTGTTTTTCTCCTTTTCTAGATTCGGGCTGTCTTCTTTCCGCCCTTAAGCTGTGATTCGTTCTGAGTGATTGCAATCGGCAGGCCAAATCACAAGTTGGCTTCGAGCGTGTCAGCCCTGCCCTGGAAGTCCTTGCAAACGGGTAAAAGAATACGTGGAGAATCGGAGGCTCGCCCCTACTCCTTCAACTATATGCGCTTGGTGAGAGTCTATCCGGACGGCTAAATGACGAATCACTTGTGCGCCGTTTCCGTACTCCACTCCGGCATGCATCGAGACCTCCGATTCAGATCTATGAACCGTTGGGCGGGGGGCATTAACCGTTGGGTTAGTGAACAACCGGTGAAGCTTATGAGGCGGGCTCTTCGCTGCCGACTGGCCCTTGGTATGTGGCTTGCATACCCATGCGCGAAAGGAGGAAGCCATGAAAACCAAGACGAATGTGAAGGCTGGCACGTGCACCTTCTGAGGACCGCGCAGAAAAATGCGAACTCCAAACCCGGCAAGAAAGCCGCCTCCGGCGGCGTCTCCTTTTTCCAGAACTGTCAAATACTCCGCTGCGCGTCGGGTGTTATTCCCTTCAGACCGAGATTCCTTATTAACCGCAGCAAGGAGTTGGGATGAAGTCCAAGTATCTTCGCCGCTTCGATATAGCTTCCGTTGCCCTGCTGCATGGCCTTGAGAACAAGCTGTTTCTTTTGTTCCTTTACTGTGCTCTGGTATTTGGCAGACGAGGCCGATTCGGTGGAAGATGCATCCAAAAGCTCCGCCGGCAAATCCTCGGGCAAGATCCGGTCGCTCGCCCCCATCACCAGCGCCCGCTCCATCGCATGCTCCAGTTCGCGCACGTTGCCCGGCCAGTCATAACTCAATAGATAGGCTTGCGCCTCGGGTGAGATCGGCTTGGAGCGCAGGCGGCACTTCCGGCCGGCCTTGGCCACGAAGTAGTCGGCCAGAAGTGAAATATCTTCGGCGCGTTCACGCAACGGCGGCAAGGTAAGTGAGACGACATTGAGACGATGATAGAGATCGCGGCGGAACGTGCCAGCCTCCACTGCTTGGAGTAGGCCGCGGTTCGTTGCGGCGACGAAGCGTACATCGATCTTCATCGGCTTTGTTCCGCCCACACGCTCGAACTCGCGCTCCTGCAGAACCCGCAAAAGTTTGGCTTGCAGTCCAACTGCAAACTCTCCAATCTCGTCAAGGAAAAGCGTGCCTCCGTTCGCTAGTTCGATCTTGCCTTTCTTCTGCGCTACGGCTCCCGTGAATGCGCCCTTTTCGTGGCCGAACAGTTCGCTTTCCAGCAGCGTTTCTGTAATCGCCGCACAATTCACCGCTACAAAGGGACCTTCCGCTCTCGAACTGGAATTGTGAACCGCCCGCGCCACAAGCTCCTTGCCGGTTCCGCTTTCACCCTGGATCAAAACGGTGGAGTCGGTCGCAGCCACCCGCCGAATCAACTCGTACACTGCCCGCATGCGAGGACTGTCGCCCACCAGTTCGTGATTCAGATTGATTTCTTCCTGTAGATACTTGTTTTCTTGTCGCAATTTCTCCAAGAGCCGAACATTCTCCCAAGCCAGGCTGATCAGGCCTGCGACCGCCGCAATCAATTGCAAATGGTCGCTGTCGAAAGGATTCTCTGGGCTCCGGGTGTCGAGGTAGATCACTCCGCTGACTCGATCATTGAGCAGCAATGGCACACATAATGCCGACCGAACCCCAGCAGATTGCAGGCTCTGCGCTTGTCCCAAAGGGTTGCGCTTGAGGTTGTCTAGTAAGAGGCCGGTCCGTTCGGCGATGATCTTTTTCAGCAGAGTCCGGCTGACTCGCACCGGAACCCCCGGTCCATGCACGCGATCCCAGGCCGCGTTCGTTGCGATCTCTCCGGCGTGATCGAAAAACAGGATGGCTGCCCGTTGCGCGGGCACGACGTCGAACAGCGTACCCAGCAGCTGCCACTGCAGGCCTCCTTCGTCACGAATCCCACCGATGTGCGTGGCGATCTTCAGGACAGTACTTAGATCTGTCGCTAGACGTTCCGCTTTCCCTTGCCCTGATCCGCACTCAGGATGAAGGTATGCGGAATCTTCGGGACGGAGGAAGGCAACCACATCTTCTTCTACCGTCGTGTCGTCCAATTCCAGCGGATTGTGCTCTGCAAGAACCTCTTTATCTCCCAACAGAAAAACCAGCGTTGAATTACCGACGCTGATCTGATCCTGGTGGCAGAGCTCGTGTCTCTCGATCTTATTTCCGTTGACGCGTGTACCGTTCCGTCCGCCCATGTCGCGCAGCAGGAACTGGCCGTCCTCTTGTTTGCCGATCGCGCAATGCCGCCGAGACATCGCAGAGTCCGCAGCCCAAAGCCTGTTCGACGGTTCTCTCCCCACCGATATTTCGTCATCGGTAAGCGCCAGCGTCATCCCCTTGAGCGGCCCCGCAATACCCACAATCCGAGGATTCATTCCACGCTCCAGTTGTGACTATTTACCACATAAGCGCCCTGGATGCACACACTTCCACGATGCATCACCTAGACGAGCTCCAGCCATCCTGCCAAAATCCGCTTCAAGAAAGCAATTTGTCTTTACGCAAGTTGCGTACGAATATACGCATTATGCGTACGAATATGCCAGCGCTGGACAGCCTCTTCCCGAATGTGCGCCAGAGTGTGCTTGCGGCTACTTTGAACCGGTCTGAGAAGTGGTGGTATCTGTCCGAATTGGCCGAATTCCTCCATACGCGGCCGTCAAGCTTGCAACGCGAACTGAAGTCGCTGGAGCAAAGTGGAATATTGCAACAACGCAAGGATGGGCGTCGGACGTACTTTAGAGCAGAGACACGTTCCCCGATCTTCCGCGAACTGCGGAGCATATTCGAGAAAACGGTCGGACTGATTCCGACTCTGAGGCAAACTCTTCGCCCTTTCGAGAATAAGGTTATCTGCGCTTTCGTCTATGGGTCGGTCGCACGAGGCGAAGAACGCACCATAGGCGACGTGGCCTCATGGTCATCGGAAACGTAGGGTTGGCCCGACTTTCACCATCTTTACGAAAAGCTGAAAAGCGTCTGGGCCGGGAAGTGAATGTGACAGACTATTCAGTGGGTGAATTTCGTAAGAAAGTTGCTGAGGGCCAGTATGCCAAGACTGCTCGCCCGTGAATTAGCCGCCTGGCAACCGTGCCGAAAGCTCTCGAGTCACTCGAACTGTTGCGGTGATCGCCGAGGACAAAATAGCCATTGCTAGGCACCTTCAAGGGTCCAAAATCGCTCAGATCGCCGTACTCTGATGGGACGTAAGGCTCGGGAAGCCAATTTCCGTTGACGTAGACTAAACGTTTCCGGATCTCGACAGTCTCGCCGGGCAAGGCAACAATGCGCTTGATGAACAACTTCGTGCGGTCAAGAGGGTAATCGAAGACCACGACCTCACAGCGCTCGATCGAGCCAAGATGATAGGCAATCCTATTGATGAAAATTGCCTCGTGATCGGAGAGCAGCGGAGCCATGCTGTTGCCCTCAATTGTGAGCGGCTGATAACTGAAAATCACGATCGAGGTGACGGAACACGTGATCAATAGAGTCCAAATACGAACTCTGCGCGAAGAATGCCTGCCCGGCATCTACTGACGCCTCGCCCCTAGAAGCAATGCATCATAGCGGCCACAACCAGAGTTTCTTGGGGATGTGGGGGTGCCGGGGGTTGGCCCGTCATCAATTGATCTCGGTGTGCGCATCTGCATGCCTACTGCGATCGCGGTGATCGCGCCCGATACAACGGCCGCGCCTGCGACGATCAAGAAGAGCGTTGAAAGGCCGGCGCCAAAACGGGCGACGGTGGCTTTAACCAACTGGTGGCGCGATTGGCTGGAACCTGAAGTCCGCCCATCGTACCGTAGTAGAGCGCCCGAACCACGGCGAGTCCCATGTAGGACAAACCGAACTGCGCCTGCCACGTCGGCAGGAGCGCGTAGAGTTGATCGGTGTAACCATCATGCAGGACGTGGGTAAGACAAGCGCCAAAAAGGTTACGGCGCTTGCTGTCTGGAGACCCTTGGTCGGAAGGTTTTGTAGATTAAACATCAAGGGCTCCCTAGAGACACAAAGTCTCTTTCGACTTTGCCCTCTGGGATTTTTGCCCTTGGGTGTGGACCGCTCGGTCCCCTGTGGCGCTCGGACCGATCTGGGGGATCGGAACCCTAGCCACCAAATTCCGCCGATAGAAATATTCTAATAAATAATTCCGAGCGAGACAAGATTGTGAACTGGCGCTCGTTTTAATTTTCTCCACCGACGCTTAGGCAAACATCGGCGCTGGTCACAGAGTGGTCACAATAAAAGGGCCCTATTTCTGGGAAGTCGCTGTGGAGGCTCCCTCGGTTCCGGCGTGACTTTCTAATCTCCTCCCGCACGGGTCGGACCACTCGGGTCCGGCCGGCAATAGTTCCGGATGCAGGTTTCGCAGCCAAGCTAGGGTGTTGTTCTTGAGTTCCTCCGCGAGTTTCGCCATCGCTTCCAATTCCTGATCTGACACGGCAGCTGCAACGTCATAAACCGATTTGTTCCTCTTAATTGTTGAACGTCTTGAATCTTTGAATGACCTTCGGGTTGGCTTTTATGGTGAGTTCGAGAGATTCGATTGTTTTTACGTGGTGACCCGCTTGGGTAACGGTGCGGAGACCGGAGGCGCGGAGCGCTGTCGTCGCGATGCAGAGCGCGGCGTTGAAAGCAGCGATAAATCGAAGGTCGGTCGAAACAGCTTCGACCTTTGAATCCGCAAGGCTACGATCCACAATTCCCAGAAGATCTTAGATCTCACCTGTGCTGGTGGGTTCCCGCCTTAGCCAACCGTACTCCACCCACTTTTCTAAGCTCATCCTCGTCTCCTAGCAAAAATTCCTTTTGGCCTTTGAGCACGGCGGTCAAAAAATGATTCCCGCTCGCAAGTTTCGACTTGAATTCCTCGACGGAATACACGGTCGGGTTGATAGGGCGGCCGATGTTTTTCTCCACTGTAGAAAGCCGTGAAAGGATCTCGTCAAGTGTGGCCTTCCCAACAACCATTAGATCAACGTCACTCTGTGCCGTTTCTTCCTCGCGTGCGACGGAGCCGTAAACAAATGCCACAAGGACTCGCTTCGCCAAGGGATGCAATGCCGATCGCAAGACGCTAAAGATGCCAATTGTCTTGTTCACCAGGGCCTGCATCTCTCGAAATATCGGGGCGTGCCGGTTCGCCTGATAGAAAACTTGGCTGCCCAGTGAACTGCGAATGATAAGACCCACTTTCGAGAGGTTTTCAAGCTCTCGTTGAACCGCGCCAACGCTGGCATCTACTTCGCGTGCAATTTGGCGTGTGTAGAATGATTGATCGGCCCTGCCATAGAGCAGCGCGAGGATAGCGCCCCGTGTGCGTCCGAACAGAAGGTCCCCGAGATCGTTGCGTGTACTCATTCCGAGAACAATTGTACTCAGGATGAGAACGCATTTCAAGGAGTTAGCTTCGATTCGCTTAACCTCTTTAAGTGTTCTCGTTGAATGGTTCGCCGACGCTTAGGCGAACATCGGCGCTGGTCACAGAATGGTCACAACGTTCACGCCTACTCAATTCGAATCCGTGTTGCGGGCCTGCACCACCTACGATCTCTCCCTTCAGACTGTCAACAAGGCGGAAGTTAGGAATAAGGGGAGACGATTGCACGCGCTCTAGCAAAGGAGAATTACACCACAACAACCTCAGCTTGGGCTGAGTTGGCCGGGAGAAGGTGAACGCGGGCTCCTGCTCAGCGTGCCTTAGGCGCTCGCCGCCAATGCCGAGACCCGGTCGGAATTGCCGCCTTCAGCCTGCGTCCTGGCAAAAGGCGGGGTTTACAGAACGGTTTACATTCGTGCAAGCAACGATCAGCCTCTGCGGTAGGCCAAATCGTTGATCTCGTATACTTCCGGTGATACTGTGCTGCTACCTCTTTAAGGTGCTCAGCGATCTTCCTGGTGAGGCGTCGCTTTGCGACGCTCTTTGGAGGGTACATGCCGGTTCCGCTAAGCGTTTATACAACTAGGATCATCTTCTCACTGTTCTTCTTGATGACATTCTGCAGCGAGCGATCTAGCGCGCAAGTTGAAACTGCTGAAATCTCAGGAACCGTGAAGGACGTGACTGGGGCGGTTCTGCCTGCAGCCACAATAAACGCCCGCTGCCAACCAACAGGACTCAATAGAAGCACCGAGACAGACAACTTCGGGCTTTATCGTCTCACGCATCTGCCTCCCTGCGAATACGAGTTCACAATCAAAGCCGCCAACTTTGCGATCCAGAAAACAACATTGGAATTGTATGTAGGAGCGTCCTACACGATTAATGCGAGTTTGCGCCCTGCGACTGCGACGTCTGTGGAGGTAGGAGCCGAAAGTCCGGTGAAGGTGGAAACGGAATCGCAGGAGATATCGACCGTGGTAAATGGCAAGGAAATCACCGAACTGCCTACGCTGACGCGGAATCCCTATGACCTGGTTCAGACCTCAGGAAATATCAGCCCTGCAGATCCGAGCGTTCACAGCGGGCCGGGCCTTGGGCCGCGCGGCGTGGGCGTGGCCATCAACGGCCAGCGCTCTACCAGCACGAATATTCAATTGGATGGAGGTGACAACACAGACCAGTTCTATGCCTCGGTGGGATTGACGGTGCCGCTGGATGCGGTGCGCGAATTTCGGGTTGTGAGCAGCAGCTTCCAGGCGCAGTATGGGCGGGCTGGCGGCGGCATTATCAATGTAGCCACGAAGCAAGGCACGAACGAACTGCATGGATCGGTTTACGAATTCAATCGAGCCTCTGCGCTGGCTTCATTGGAATTCAATTCCATTCATACGACCTTTATCCGCAATCAGTTCGGATACTCGGTCGGTGGCCCGATTATTAAGGACAAGCTATTCTTTTTCCAGAGCACAGAATGGACGCGGGTGCGCAGCGCTGTCTCAGTTGGCGCGTTAGTGCCGACACCGGATTTCATCGCCGATTCCGCGCCGGCCACGCAGGCGTTTTTCTCCGCCTATGGGAAACTCCTGGTACCCATAACGCAAGTGTTTACAAAAGCCAATATCCTCGCTTCGGGAATTGTGCCGAATGCGGGAGGCCCCTTCGATCTGCTTGCGGGTGGAACTCCGATTTTTGGCGTGATTCATCGCCCTCTACCGAAGGACGCCGGCGCCGGCATCCCACAGAACTCTTTCAACCCTGAGTTGCGCGTTGACTATAACCTGAGCAACAGGACCATGCTGTTTGCGCGGTACATTAATCAGACTGTGGACAATTTACCGGGCACAGCGGCGCCTAGCCCGTACGTTGGATATGACCTTGCCGAAAGCGACTTCAACAATAGCGGTCTTGTCTCGGTAACGCACATCTTCTCGCCACGGCTGGCGAGCGAATCGAAGCTTGCATTCAACCGCACGAATAGGAACACACCGATAGGGAAGGTCCCATCCTCGCCATTGCTGGCCTTTGGATTTGGCGATGTGTTTGGATTTGGCACACCTCTCCTGCCGGGATACAACGGCAATATCGGCGGCGGACCATCCAACCTGCTGGAATTTCTTGAAGACGTCACCTACAGCCGCGGCAAGCACCAGTTCCGCTTTGGCGGGCAGTTTACTTATATGCGGGACAACCTGCTTTTCGATACCAGCGAAGCATACGGTGTGCTCGGGGTGAGCGGAAGCTACGGAGATGGATTGGATGAGTTTCTCGAGGGTCAGACAGATGGATACGTAGCGACTATATCCGCCCAAGGCAAGCTTCCGTGCGCGCTCGATAGCATGGGTAATATCGTGACCACGGCCAATTGCGTAATCCAGCCACCGCTGGAACCCTCGGCAATTTCCACCAGCAATCGCTACCGGGATTTCGCCTGGTATGGGCAAGATTCATGGAAACTGACTCCGCGTTTTACCGCTAACCTCGGATTGCGTTGGGAATACTACGGCGTCCAGCACAGCAAACACGCGAGCGCTTCGTCGAATTTTTATCCGGGCCCAGGCGCAAACGTATTCGAGCAGGTACGGAATGGACAGATATTCACTGCCCCAACCAGCCCAGTCGGGAGCTTGTATCGGCCAGACTACAACAACTTTGCCCCACTCATGGGTTTTGCTTGGGATCCGATCGGAGCCGGAACCACCGCGCTGCGCGGCGGATACGGCATTGGCTTTGAACGCAACTTCAACAATGTGAATGCCAACGTTTTCGTTAATCCGCCCAATGCGGATCAGGTCCTCCTCTTGACGGGAGTGAATGCGGGAGTGATTCCGATCAGCACCAGCAACGTAGGGCCGCTCGCAGCCCAGGGCAGCTCGCTCCCGCTGCCGCCAGCAGGAATCATCGCGCTGAATCCGAATATTCGTACTGCGTATGCGCAATTTTGGAGCCTTTCACTGGAGCACTCGCTGCGCAAGGGCACGCTAGCATCATTGCAATACAGCGCCTCAAAGGGCACCAAGCTTTACTCGGATACGGACATTAACCGGGCTGGCTCAGGTGCGGAATACCTGCATGATGCGCCCACTTCGGGTTTGCCGTTCCCGCGGCTCAATCAGCAATACACGTTCATCAATTACCGCAACAATGGCGGGTTCTCCGCATACCACGCGATGATCGCATCATTGCGCTCAGAGAACCTGTTCAATGCCGGATTGGGCTTTCACGCCAATTACACGTGGTCGCATGCCATTGACGATATGAGCTCCACCTTCAGCGAAGGGCCGAACGTGTCACCGAACAATCTGGGATTTCTCGATCCATTCAACCCTGCTGTGGATAAAGGTAATGCGGATTTCGATATCCGGCACCGGTTTGTGTTCAGCGGGGTTTGGGAATTGCCGTGGCTGAAAGAGCGGTCGCGATCTCTGCTGGCTCGCAGTATGCTTGGAGGTTGGTCGCTGGCGCCGATTTTCGAGGCACAGTCAGGGACGCCATTCTCAGTGTACGATTGCTCGAATTTCGCGGAGGAATGCCCGCGTTATATCGCAACCGGAACAGTGGCAACCTCCGTTCATGATCCTGTGCCGGTGAACATTCCAGGCGCGGTCGGCCTCTATAACATTCTCACTCTACCGCCGGCGCAGCCCTATGGTGATCCCATCCTCGGAATTGGAGATTTTGGCGATTGCACGCACGGATTTCCGTGCCCATTTCCGGCTACTATGAGCCATCGCAATGCTTTCCGCGGGCGTGGTGGGTGGAAGCTTGACCTGGGGACGTATAAGACCGTCGCCCTGAGCGAGCTCTTCAACCTGCAGCTCCGCGCAGAAGCTTTTAATGTCTTCAATCATCGCTTGCTGATGCTGGCAAACGGGCCGCCCGATGCCTCTACGGCAGCGGGAGGTCCGATTACCATACGCGGACAGCGTGGTGGGCATCGCAACATGCAACTGGCGCTGAAGCTGACGTTCTGAGCTCGGGCGAGGCCACTTTACTTCGCTTTCCAAGGATATAATGCGCTGGTCGTTGTTATGGTTATGGCGGAGCGCATGATCTCGCATTATCGCGTGCTGGCTGAGCTGGGGCGCGGCGGGATGGGAGTGATTTATCGCGCCGAGGATACGCGCCTGAACCGCGAAGTGGCGCTCAAGCTGCTCTCCGATCCCATGCTGGCCGATGAAGACATGATCAAGCGCTTCCAGCGCGAAGCCCGCGCCGCATCGGCCCTGAACCATCCCCATATTTGCACTGTCTATGACGTCGGCGAGGATCAGGGCACGCACTTCATTGCCATGGAGCTACTCGAAGGGCAGACGTTGGCGGCAGCAATCGCCTCGCATGCTCTCTCCGTCGAAAGCGTGCTCCGACTGGGCATTCAGATTTCAGACGCTCTCGACGCGGCGCACAAGAGAGGCATCATTCACCGCGATCTCAAACCCGCCAATGTTTTTGTGACGAGCCGCGGTGATGCCAAGCTGCTGGATTTTGGCCTGGCCAAGGAGCTGCGTGTGGGAAGCGACGCGGACACCATCTCCACCTGCATGACGGTGCGCGGACAAGTGCTGGGAACAGTGGCATATATGTCGCCAGAGCAGGCGCAGGGCAGAGACATAGACGCGCGCAGCGACATTTTTTCCTTAGGCGCGGTGCTGTACGAGATGGCGACCGCGCGGCGCGCGTTTCCGGGAGACTCGACAGCTGTGATCCTCGCGGAGATATTGCGTGGCCAGCCCAGAGCCGCAAAGACTATCAACCCGGAGATTCCGGAAGAGCTGCAGCGGATCATCGGCAAGGCCATCGAAAAAGAACGGTCCGAGAGGTATCAGTCCGCGCAGGAGGTGATGATTGATCTACGCCGGCTTAAGCGGCAAATATTTGAATCTTCCGGGACTACGGCAAAGGCCAATGTTGCCATGGCCAGCGGGAAAAGGAAATGGCTGCGGGCCACGGCTCTTGCAGTAACGGCCAGCGCGGCGCTCGCGGTTCTGTGGAGCTTGGAGGGTGCGCCGGTTCCCGAGATTGCAAACACGAAGCAGATCACCTTTGACAACACGAGCAAAGCAGATCCGCTCTTCACCGACGGTTCACGGCTATTTTTCACAAAAGAAGGAGTGCCCGTTCAAATGGCAATTGGCGGTGGCGCCATCGTGCCTATTCAAAGCTCGCTCGGCAATGTGCGTTTCAGCCTGAATGACGTTTCTCTTGATGGATCCGAGCTTTTGGCCACGGCGGTCAATAATAATGATGAGAATGGCCGGGGACAGTTATATGTCCTGCCTACTCTGGGCGGCACTCCGAGAAAAATTGGATCGGTGTATGCGCAAGAAGCCACATGGTCGCCGGATGGAACGCACATCTTGTTCGCCGATCAGAATGCGCTCAATTTGGTCGAGAGTGACGGCTCGAATCCACGGAAACTCTGGGAGGCTCTGGAGCCACAAGCGATGGTCGGATCGGCTCGGTACTCACCAGACGGACGCGCCATTAGGTTCACCACCGGTCCGGCAAATGGCGATCCTAAAATCTGGGAGATGGATGCGGAAGGAAAGGCGGCACACCCGCTGATTCCGAATTGGTCGCGTGCTTCATGTTGTGGGCGTTGGTCTCCGGATGGGCGACACTACGATTTCACCGCTGAAGTCGATGGAGGCCTGCAAGTGTTCGAATTGCCGACGCGGAATCTGCTGCTGCCTTTCAACACGCCACATCCGGTGCAGCTCACGCCGGGAACCATCCACATCGTGGCGTTCACGCCCAGTCGCGACAGCACGCGCTTATTTGTTATCGGCTCCCTAGCTCGAGGTGCCATGATGGCCTATGATCCGCGGTCAGCGCACTTCATCCCCTACCTGAATGGACTGCCGGCGGAGCAGATGGAGGTGTCGCCAGACGGTAAGTGGTTGGCCTATACCGATGGGGATGGGATGGGCAAGCTCTGGAAGAGCCGCGCCGACGGCAGTGAACCAGTACAGCTTGCATCATCGGCGAGCAACCCGCGCTGGTCGCCGGACGGGAAGAGGATCGCGTTTAATGTTGATTTCCCGACTAATTCGAAGATCTTCGTTATCGAGGCAGAAGGCGGCAAAGCGGAGCGAGTGGTGCCTGAAGATGAGAACGCGGTTGTGCCCAGTTGGGCGGGTGATGGCGAATCGCTGGCCTATGGCGAGTATCCGCTTCCAGGCCTCGCGCCCAAAGGAATCCACACCTGGAGCTTCAAAACGCATACCGGCTCAACTCTTCCTGAGTCCGCAACTTATTATTGGCCGTCCTGGTCGCCGGACGGGAGGTGGCTGGTTGCGGTTGCTGCCAATCCCAAGCGTTTCATGCTGTACTCGCCCGCAACTCAACATTGGCGGGAGCTTGCGGAGTGGGGTGGAAGCAGTGGCTGGTGGGTGTGGTCGCACGACAGCAAGGCCATCTACCAGCTTGATCGCGAGCCGCAGAACAATAGAGTGCTACGGATTCCGCTCGCGACCGGTAGAGCTGAAGTATTTGCCACTCTCGAGGGCGTCAAGATCACCGTCAACACAGGCGTAGAGTTGAACGTGACCGCGGACAACATGCCGGCGATCATCAGCGACAACAGCGTTCAGCAGATTTATTCATTGGATTGGACGAAATAATCCCTAGTGCGACGCCAGCGGATTATTCAGCAAGACAAACTAGTGCCTTTGTCGGAACTATACACTCGGGAGCTTACCCCGCTGATCTGGAATCGCTTTTCTCGCAGATCACCAAATGTTAGGAAACTACCCATTTCTAACGCCACGAGTGGAAGTCAGGAACTCCAATCTTTACAGAGGTTCGACGGGAGCGATTCTGGGCAGGTTTTCTGACGCCGCTGGGTAGCTCGTCACTCTGGCGGAACCGTTCTGGAGCTTTGCGAGCATGGTACGCAGGCGCGATCCGTAACCTGCCTCTCGCACATTCTTCAAAGTTGTTAAGCGCCGATATCACCAGGCTCTTGTTCAGTTCAGCGTTGGGGTCTGGCGATTCGGGTTCGGGCCTCGCGGGGGGAAGGCACGTCAGGAGGCTCGATATTCGAATAACTTTCGGCACTCCGGTCTCAAGAAATTGTCGAAGATCTGATACCACTGATACCGTTTTACGCGGAAATCCAGCAAATTGGAGAGACTGTAGAAACTCCATGCTTATACACCAAGGACATGACGCGACGAGTCTTGTCGAGTGTCGGATTGGCAAGATGTCCTTCCTTTTTCAAGGCCCTCAGCCACTGCTCCACTTCCAACGGTTCGATGCCAAGTGCGATTCTGTTGCCCCATCGTGGGAGCAGGCGGTTTCGGAGAACTGCTCGTAGCCTTTTATGGTTGTGTGCGCCTTGGGCGCGGATTGATTCGGAGGCTTCAGCCAACTCATGTTCTGCGTAGTGCTGGGCCAAGTCTCCAAAGATCAATCCGCGTCGCACATCTACCCGGTTGATTGGAACATGGAGTCGTTCGACCTCGGCCCATGCACTGCTTGCCCCGGGAAGGTCTCGGACCAAGCCTATAGGGCTTTTGTTTTCCACTCGTTTGCCGTCGGATTGTCGAGTAGTACGGAAGAACAATACCCAGGTTTCGCCTTGCGCACGCTTTTCCTTTCTTAGCCACCCGCGTTGATGTCTCTGCGCCCATTGTCGTCTCTCCTTGATAAAGCGATGCTTTACGGATTGTCGAACATTCTGAAACGTGAGACACGATAGGGGTGAGAAGAATCCGCGACTGCGGATCAAGAGGGGGCAACGTTAGATTTGTCTGATGAAATAGCGCTGATGGGGTGAGATCTGTTTTTAGCCAAGTTTCGTTTGCACACCAGTAGTAGTTTTCGCTTTGCCGACCAACAGGCACTTAGATGCAAGTCCATAGATAGCAGCTGACCAGTTCTTGTCGGGAAAGGTGAGAGTCGCCTCCGGCATTTTGTGCTAGCATCCGTGGCACATCTGAAAGGAAAATCCAAATGAGTGTCCCCCAAAGGTTTCTCTCATTTGTGCTGGTATGCGCTTCGAGCGCAATTGTGGCTCGCGCCCAATCTCAAACAACGCCTAGCCCAGAAGTGAAGAAGCTGGCAGTAATGGTCGGCAAGTTTACGATCGAAGATGAATTGAAAGCAGGGTTTATGGGGCCGAACTCGCCA
>Ga0209420_1000464_pt1 | contig 21631 bp, 15 predicted proteins | sample BlaSpr_A8_OM1_O1_FD_187972 | JGI IMG/M metagenome (GOLD analysis project Ga0209420, IMG submission 187972) | Forest soil microbial communities from Thunder Bay, Ontario, Canada - Black Spruce, Ontario site 2_A8_OM1_O1 (SPAdes) (version 2) | ecosystem: Environmental > Terrestrial > Soil > Boreal...
GCCGCCGCCGCCGGGCGTCACGGATATCGCGCCCGAGCTTGCGCAGGGCATGCCTTACCGGGAGCGGCATTACGACGGATGATCGACTGGTCCTCATATGTAATGTCCAGAATAATGGTCACTAAAAGCTTTAATGTACATTATTATGAACGCTATGTCAATCTGGCCGATTCCTTGGATGGCATCTTGGAACGGATCGCCTGAACTTCCTTGAACATGCCTTCGATTTTCGAACGATCCAGCGAGAGAAGTTCTGTGCTGATGGCCTCCTTGACAAGGCTTCCCAGTCCCAGACTTAGCGTCAGGAACTTCTCCGGAGAGTGATACATTCAACGGGGGGAACGCTTCGGGCACTGGCACCGATGTGAATGACTTTCCAGCCTTGCCATCTGGCCCGGGCAATGCGATCTGGAATGCCTATCAGGATTTGGTTTCTAGACTTTCGAACAGCAAATCTTGCTCTGGCGCAGCGCAACTGAACGTGTTCGACAAGCTTAACAAGGACCCAGCATTTCGCGGCGACACAAATCACACCCCTATAAACACGGCAAACTTCCTGATCTATTTGAGTAACACACCTCATTTTGTTGATGGAACCCAATCTACGTGGGATTCGAAAAATGCCTTGTGTGGCTCCGGAAGGCCCTGGTGGAGTTTCCAGAGTCTGAAGTGCTCAGCACCAATTAGGCATCGTTCCAGGACGATCCAACGCAGTCTGCGGCAACAGAGACCCCAAGCTACCCATTGACGGTCTTCTTCAGGCCAAGTGGGACCTACGCCATCCAACAAGCTAATAACGGGAAGAACGCATTCAACGAAGCCATGTTCTTTCACGAAGCGTTGCACGGCATAACAGGACAGGGAGACAAGAACCTACAGGCGGTGTTCGGCTACCAAACAAGCGACCCGAGCTCTGTCATCACCAAGGCTGCTCCCACAGCGATAGTTGCCTCGAATGACGCGATTGCCGGCGGCGCGATCCAGGCGCTCGAAGACAAGGGCTGGTCTGGCAGAGTGCTGGTTTCGGGTCAGGACGCAGATCTCGCCGCCATCGAGCGAATCTTCGATGGTTCTCAACTGATGACCGTCTATAAACCGGTCGGAAAGGAGGCGCGGACCGCGGCTGAAGCCGCGATGAAACTCGCGCGGCACGAAGACATGGAGAGCCGCCGCGGAGGTGCCGAACGGCACGCTGACCACAAAAGCAATCCTACTGACACCGATCTGTGTCACTCAGGAAAACGCGAAACAGACCGTGCTCAAAGATGGATTTCAGAAGCTGGAAATCGTCAGGCAAGGCCTGCCTATAGACAAGCAAGCGCAACTGGACAAACCATAGCAAAACGAACGGTTGTTAACAGGAACCTTCTCCTCTCCGTCCTTCTTGTTGCGTCTGGGTTGCGGATTTTGCAGGACTTTGCCGGAATCTGCCGATGGAGGGGTGCTATCTCGTTGGCTGGTCTGGGCTGTACTGTGACTCTTAATCAGTAGGTTGAAGGTTCGATTCCTTCCGCGCTCACCGTCTCCCATACAGTTGACAAAATTTTAACGCCATTGCACATCGACATCGTGTTATTTGGCTTCACCGTCGTCGAAATGCATACGTTCGCATTGGCAACGGCTGTCCGTCTCCGTTGAGCCCGGTTCCGCTCACCCTTCCTGGACCTTCCCACCACATCCCCTCAAGGCCACCAGTTGAGTAAAGCGGACTTCCCGCCTGGTCTGCATCGAAGTGAAAGTCGATCGGTTAACCTTTGCGGCGAACGACGGTGGCGGCGAAGAGGTTGGAGGGATTGAGGCCACTGAAGCGGAACGCCACCGACCCGAACGAGCCAGCACCGAATACTGTACCGCCATTCCTATTGACATTCTATAGGAAAGGAATACTATTCTCGTACAGAAGATTGATAGGAGGCAATTGACATGAAGCAAAGCCAGGTAAATCTTCTTCAGGGCACGCTCGACCTGCTGATTCTGAAGGCTGTGGGACAGGGAGAACTTCACGGCCTGGGGATTTCGCGCCGAATCCAGCAGATTACTCATGGAACATTTCAGGTGAAGCCTGGATCACTTTTTCCAGCTCTGCACAGAATGGAAGAGGCTGGCTGGCTGAGTTCCTTCTGGTCCGAATCTGAAAATAACCGCCGCGCCAAGTTCTACCGGCAAACCTCTGCGGGAGAGCGGCAGCTCGGGATCGAGAAGAAACAGTGGACAACCATTGTTGCCGCAATGGCGAACGCCCTCAAGGCGAGTTAGGAGATCGCGATGGGACTCGAATTTCGTATCAGGAGCGGTCTCCGCAATCTAATGAAAAAGCCCCGCGCCGAAGCGGAGCTCGACGACGAATTGCGTGCTTATGTCGAGATGGTGACGGACGAGAAAGTAGCCGCGGGCTTATCCCCCGCAGAGGCCCGCCGGAGCACGTTGGCAGAGTTTGGCGGCATGGAACAAGTCAAGGAGGCAGTCCGGGAGGAGCGTGCCGGCGCAGGACTGGAGTTGCTGGGTCAGGATTTTCGCTACGGGCTGCGCCAGTTACGCAAATCCCGTGCATTTTCTCTTGCGGCGGTTCTCACCCTGGCCCTTGGCATCGGGACGACGGCGGCAATGTTCAGCGTGGTAGACGCCGTTGTTCTACGTCCGCTGCCCTACAACAATGTCGACCAGATCGTTGACGTCAAGACTCGCTCCGCCTCGGCCTTCTGGCAGGTGTGCTCGTGGCCAGGCTATCTGGAGATGCGGCGGGAAAATGCGACTTTTCAGGATCTGGCCGGCTACGCACCGTATTGGGGAATGACGCTGAGAGTCGGCGACCAGGCACAATACGTCCGTGTCACTCAAGGGACCGACAACTTCTTTCATGTATTTGGCGTGAATCCGATGCTGGGCCGGACGTTCTTGCCGGGCGAGGACACCCGCGGAACGAACAATATCGTCGTGCTGAGTTATGAGATATGGCGCCGCGCTTTCAATGGCAATCGCAACGTTGTGGGCACAGCAGTCCATCTGGATGGGGAATCGTATCAAGTGATCGGCGTGATGCCGGTAGGATTTCGCTTTCCTTTGGGCGAGCCAAATGTTGTCTACATCCCCATGCACGTGCGCCCCAACTGGGTGGCCGGGTGGAGAGATCATTGGCTACTCACCATCGGACTCGTGAAGCCGGGAGTGAACCTGCAGACGGCCGAAGCGGACATGTCTCGGGTGATGGCGAATATTGGAAATCAGAAGCCGGATTCGGACAGGGGGAGGACAGCGCAGCTGATGCCCATCACCGCGGCACTGCACGGCCAGAATGAATTGCCGGAGATGTGGGTGATGCTGGGCGCGGTTCTGGCCGTGCTACTCACAGCGTGTGTGAATGTAGCCGGCCTGATGATGGTGCGCGGTCTGGCGCGTGAACGAGAGATGGCGTTGCGTATCGCCATCGGCGCAGCCACGGTCAGAATCGTCCGTCAGCTTCTGGTTGAGAATATCCTCCTCGGAGTTTTGGGCGGCGCTACCGGCCTGCTGTTCGCGATGGGCATGCTGGCAGCGATGAAGGTGTTTCTTGCGCAGGCTTTCACGCGCGGAGGAAATGTTCAGCTCAACCTTCCGGTGGTTCTGGCGGCACTGAGCATCAGCGTGCTTTCGAGTATTGGTGCGGGGCTCTTTCCTGCCCTTCGCGCGTCGAAGTCCGATCCAAACCGGGCGCTCAAGTCCGGTGTTTCAGCTGGCACCGCGCGGTCCCAAAATCGGCTCCGCGCGGGTTTTGTGATTACACAAATTGCGCTTTCTCTGGTGCTGGTTGTGTTCTCCGGGTTGCTGCTGCTGACACTGCGGCGCATGTTGCAGGTCGATCTTGGACTCAACCCCAAGAACCTGCTGATGCTGGGGATCAACATTCCCAGCGGAGACTATGGCTACCGAGGCTATGTTCAGACACTGATAACTCCGCTGGAAGAGCGTGTGACGGCTATTCCCGGAGTCGTCGCAGCGGGAACCGTGGATCAGCCTCCCGTTCTCGGATATGGTTCAGGGACGACCATGCAACTGGTTGGCCGGCCTCCCGATCCACCGGATCGCGAGAGAAGCTCGGAAACCAGAACCGTGACGCCTGGGTACTATGCAGCGATTGGCGTGCCCATTGTGCAGGGCCGCCGTTTTTCATCGCTGGACATTCCTTCGTCGCATCCGACAGCGATTGTGAATGAAGCCTGGGTGAGAGAGTTCCTCACAAACCATGAGGACCCGACCGGCCAGGCTTTTCTGCAGCCAGAGGGAAAACCACACATTGCGATCGTGGGCGTGGTGCGGAATGCGAGGCAAACCATTTCTGAGCCGGCACGGCCGGAGATTGATTTTCCTTTTTCAAACATGACGCTTGAACAGCAAAAGGATACGGGCTCACTGAGTGTTTGCCTATTTATTCGAACCGCTGTTCCGCCAGCAACGATTATCGGTCAGCTTCGCGATGCACTGCATGAGGTCGCTCCGGCAGTTGCGTTTCAATCATCGGCGACGATGGACGACCTGCTTGACGATGCGCTGGTGACGAATCGGATGGAGAGTTGGCTATTCGGGATTTTTGCCGGGATCTCGGTCGTGCTAGTGGCCGTCGGCGTGCAAAGCCTGTTGACCCAGGAAGTAACGAGCCGGACCAGGGACATCGGTGTTCGCATAGCGATTGGAGCCTCTCGCGCCACGATCGCCCGGATGATGTTGAAGCGGATTTCATTCCTATTGGCGGTTGGTCTGGGAGCGGGAGTGGGCATAGTATTTCTGCTGCATCGGATGGTTGCCAGTGTGGTTGCGGTGCAATTCGAGCGAGACGGTGTGGTCATTGCCGCTTTGGCCCTTTTGCTCGGCGCAATCGGTCTGGCAGCAGCAATTCCACCGACGAGGCGAGCTGTGTCGATTGATCCCGTGCAAACACTTCGGATGGAATAGAAACCAAGCCCCTGCTCCTCGGCTTGGAGTTGGTGGCGTTACGAGCCCGCGTTGCGATGGTGGCGGCGCGGACCGAGCTCCTCAACGCCATCCAACAGAGGAAAAACTTGATAGAAGAAGCCGAGCGATGGGCGTATGGTGGCGAGCTGAAGGGGCAAGCTGATGCGGTGGCGTTCCTAAGATTTGCAGTCGAACGGGTGAATGAAACGGAATTGCTGTGAGCCGAATAGCAATTGGTGATCACGGCAGGTGACGTCTGGGGAGTAGGACTTTAGGCAGCGCAGATGTTCTTCCTCTGCGTTCCCTGTAATTGCTGATTCCGTCACTCTGACTTCTTGCTTTCGGTCCAGACCTGCTGCCATGCCTCGAATTCGCTTGGCCTGATCTGGTAACGCGCGAAGTTTCCTTCGTGAAGGCTCACGAGTTCTGCCTCGGCCATGTCCCTTAATTTTTCGCGATCGGCTTCCGGGATATGGTTTTTCAATACCCAGGCTGCGACATAGGCCGCTGTGGCCTTTCTGTCCATCCGTCCGCGCACCACTTCGCCGACGATCTGCCGCAACGCGGCCTTGTGCTTGAACCTGAACGGATCGGGTTCTCCCAGGGACTGTCGGACGGCAGCATAACGTGCCGCCGATCGTTCATACGCCCAGATAAATACATCCCGCAACAGATCGATCTTGTTTAGTTCATAAACGCCCAGGAGCGCCTCAGTATAGAGCGCGCGGGGCACGTCGATGAACGACAGAGGAGAGAGATTGCGCTTGATGAACGGGATGTTCGCCGACAGACGCGACACGCGCTTGTTCACGTCGTCGAACGGCTGAAGGTACGGCAATTGCGACATTGCAAACAACGCCTGTTCGAACGGGTCTTCGATCGCAGCCGCGGTGTCCAGCACGTGGTGGAAGCACTCCTCGATTAGCTGCGGCAGTTCCAGAGGATGGAAAGTGGACTTCCCGATACCAACGCCCATACGGCGCAGCCTGCCGGGCGCGCCCGGGTCGGGCAGAAGGTTCTGCGCCAGAATCCCGTGAAGATTGAGGACTGTGTAACGGTTAAAGCCGATTCCCTCCGCGTCGTTGACCAGGAATTCGATCGCATCCTTGTGGTTGACGATCATCTGCGCCTCCAGCCGGTCACGGCCTTCGGCGGCTTCGCCGAATTCGATCAGCCGCGTCGTATCCAGGAGCGAGTAAGTGTTGCCTTCAAGGCGGCTTGAGTTCCACGATAGATCGATGAGCAACCGGCTCAAAATCTGTTTTGCATACGTGCCCGCCGCCTGATCCGCGAAATTCGGCTGGCCCACCTGCGCGAGATGGGCGCGCTGTTCCTGCGAAAGATAAAACGTCTCGTTGGGCCGGTACGAGTCCAGGAATTCACGGTTGTAGCCAACCGGCTTTCGCGCGTTGACGCTCTGGCTCAGGTAGGTGCGCATTTCCTTGCTGGCGGGAGATAGGGGCACGGCCTCATCCTCCGTCTTCTCGGCTGCCGCAGAAACAGCCGCAGGCTTTTCGGCCGCCGCCCTTGCGTCCGCCTCCTCCGCCCCTGGTAGGCGGTATTTCGCCCAGCGATCATCCCCAATCTTCACGAGCCGTCCGGCATCTACGAGGTACTTGAGTCTGTATTGCAGCGTCCTTCTCGGTACGGCCCGCTTCAGTGCGCTCGTGATCTCGGGCAGATCGGCGCCCGCCGGGCGCCCCCGGACAGCCTCTTCGATTGCAGTCAGAGTCTCTTCCGATATTCGCTTGGGCAAGGCCTATTCCTCCGGTGTTGGTTGCGTCTGTCGATATAGACGCAATTAAACGTCCATAGGCGCAATTAAACCAGAGATAGATGCAAGATTCAATCGTAGGCGCAATATTATAGTTGCGCCTTGCCAACCGTGAGCGGCAAGCAAAAAACTCGATCACTTGTCGGATGCCATCGTCGTTGCATATTTTACAAGCCTCTTCCAGTCTCTCAATCTCAGCCTAAATCTGCGCTCTTGCTTCGCGCGAAAGCATTACGTTGCTCGTTTACACGCATGGACATTCGATGAGTGGAGAGGCGATATCGCGCCAACAATGAGCACGCCGTTCTGGGCACGCTATTAATCAGTGATGGTGAGTGTCAGCGCACTGCTGGTTCCACCGCTGCTGCAGCCCAGATAGCCCGAGTTACCACTCGGCGTGTTGACGGTCACGTTCGCGGTTCCAGGGCCGGAGATCAAGTCAGTCGGGATCGTCACTTGCAACTGCTGGCTGCTCAGGACCGTCGTGCTTAACGTCGTGCCGTTGATGATCACGACAGAAGACGAGACAAACTCCTGGCCAGTCACACTGAGGAGAAAACCCTGCTGCACTTGCCCAAACGTGATCGTGCTGGCCGACAGCGAGCCGATGACCGGAGCCGGCCGGGAACTACCGCACAACGGATTGAGAGCGCCGCAACCTGGAAGGAACAGGCAAGCGAGCACAACGGCCCACAGAGGCCATACTACGGAAAGCAGCTGATTGCTGGATTGGGATTCGCCGCTATGGCTCACAAGATCCTTCGCAAACGCTTGGTGCATCAAGTAGGAACCGCCTTAAACGTGCGAGCGTTTCTGAGTTGTGTTCGTCTGTTGACTGATTCTACGCTCTCCGAAGGGAAACCTTTCCCTCCGGTCGATATCTGCGTGACTGATGTAACCAGGCCCTTACTCCGAGCGATTACCGCCGCATCATCCTGGGTCACGAGCAAGCTCGCGCAGGCGTCTGCATGGTCGCTCGCCACGCCAGTGCTCGCATGTTTTCTGCCAGATAAGGTTGTCATTTGTGGTCAGCTCTCCGAGGCTTCTTCGTCGGGCGGACCCGCGGCGCCAGCAAGATCCTGAGGCTTGATGTTCTCGACGTTAAACTTCGCGACGCGCTCGCGCATGGTTTTCAGAACATCCTCGAGAGGCGGAGGGTCGCCTTGCATCCAGCGTAATGGGTTGATGCGTGCCACCACAAACGATCGCAAGTACGGACTCACCAGTCCGCGTTCCTTTAACTTCTTGACCACCGCGGCCACCTTCTCCTCGAGGTCCAAGACCATCGAGGCGCGCTTCTCGTGTCGTTTAAGGACGGAGCGCAATGGTTCGTCGCTAAACTCCTCAAGGCGCCGCAGGATCGGATGGTAAGCGCCACCGCCGAAGCGCGCGACCCGCTCGTAACACACTCCCAAAGTGACAAGTGCCGCGTGATCGAGATAGAAGGCAAATCCAGATTCTGGTCGCGAGGCATCTTCGTCGATCAGGCCACGGTAGATGCGAATGACTTCCAGCGCGCGCTCTTTGAGGTTGTGCGCTTTCTCTGTATTCAGAGCCAGGATCTGCCATGCAATCTCGCGTTCCGGGACGACCAGGGCCGTGATGGATTTAGCTCCAAGGCGGCGCATGGCCTCGAGACGATGCCGACCGTTGGGGGTCCAGAAGCCTCCGCCGGGCGCGACGACAGCGATGATCGGGTCGAGGAAACGCCCTGTCTTATGAAACACGTCGGCCAGCCGCTTGTGGTGAGCGTTGGAGAGGTCACGTTGAAACGGCGTCGGCTCGATCTTGTCGATGGGGAGAATGGAGAGCAGCGTCGGATGACCGCCGAGTGGTTCCTTGTACTGACCCACCACGCATCCCCCAGCCTTCACGACCTCTTCTGCGGCTTCCGCGATAGATCCTTCTGATTGTTCCAACCGGCACGCTGCCGGATCAAGACCTTTAGTGCCGGGCTTGGCTTTGCGAGGACGTCGTCGGGCAAGTGCGCGCTTTACCATCTGGAGACTCTACCTTAATTCTGCGCAGGCTTCCGGGGGTTAGGGCTGCTTTTTGATAACGCCGACGTTTCTCGACCCGATCATCGCTGTCGTCGCGCCCGGCATTGTCCGTGCGAACGAGGCTGTCTTCTTCTGCGCTGGTAAAAGATAAGTATTCATCGGGTCGCAGCGGGCTCGCACTGTTGCCGCCTACTGTGGAGGAACCTGTGGAGAACCGGGAACAATTATCCCTCTATTCGCTAAGCATCAACAATTCAATAGATTGCATCCTCGGCGGGCGCGCTTACGAATTTCTAACTTTGCACTGAAAAGCGGCATTGACAGCTCCGATGTAAGTGTTTAGGGTGACTCCGTCGACGGCTAAAAGGGTTGGCTCAATTAAACTTTTGCCGATCCGAAGTAGGCTGAGTGGTCGGCTCGGCGGGGCAACCCGAAGAGCAGCCAGACCTGAAAAAACCGACGGCTCTGCGAGGGGCAGTTGGGGTTTGGAACCGCGAAAGCGGTGATCGCATCAAGGGCTGTGACGGTGCATGCCTCCACGCTGTTGGCTCCCTCGCAGGAGCTGGCGGCTAGAGCATAACCAATGTCACAGCCTTTACCTTTTCTAGTGTCCTCTTCTAAACCCTATAATGGCGGTGGCGTCGAAAATTCTCCTTCCCCAATGAAGGAGGCCCCGAACTCGCATCGTCGCGTCGCCTTGAGCACGGGGACCGCGCCTTCCAACAAAAAGACGTCGCCCGAGTACTAGGGAAACACCGAGGACACCTCGTTGACACCGTGTTGGTCAAAGACTCGTCCCCGAAAGTAAGGATCGTCCGGTTTAGGATTGCTTAACGTCAAAAAAACCGATGAAGTTCCGCAGCGCCAATTGAAGAAATCCCGAATGTATTCGCCAACATCCCAAGCGAGCAAAGTCGCGATTGGCATTGACTTTGGGACAACCAACAGTTCAATCGCCTGTGCCGGCTGTTCAGACGGGGTGCAGCTTGCTAGGTTCCCGTACTTGGGGGACCTGACCGATGCATATCGGTCGCTGCTGTACCTTCAGCAGGTGAAGGAAGGTAGCGTCAATACGCTGAAGTCGTGGACGGGCCCCGAGGGCATCGAGCACTACCTTTCCGCGGAGGTGAAGGGCCGACTTATTCAATCGCTCAAGTCGTTCCTGAGTAGTCGCACCCTACAGGGCACGGAGGTGTTTGGTCGACGGTACACGCTGGAAGATCTGATTGCCAGGATTCTCAGGGATCTGCGCGAAAAAGCGGAGCATCAGTTCGGTATCAAAATCAGTTCAGCAGTAGTCGGAAGGCCGGTTCATTTTGTGGGAGCGGAGAACCAGGAAGATGACAGTTATGCAGAGAGTCGACTGCGGTCGGCCTTTGATTTGGCTGGCTATGAGTCCGTAGAGTTCGAGATGGAGCCGGTGGCAGCGGCTCACTATTATGAGTGTACGCTCGATCATGACGAGCTCATCCTCATTGGGGATTTCGGGGGCGGTACGAGCGACTTCGCATTAGTTCACGTTGGCCCTAATGTCCGTCGAAGAGGCAGAGTCCCGGGCGACATCGTGGGTAATGCGGGAGTGGGCGTAGCGGGAGATTCCTTTGATGCAAAGATCATCAGGCACCTGGTTTCTCCGGCTCTCGGAGCTGAATCGCAGCTGCGATCGCTGGGCAAGATCCTGACAGTTCCAGCCTGGGTTTATATCAGGCTAGAGCGCTGGCATCATCTGTCTCTATTGAGAGGCAAGGACGTGCTGAACATGCTGAGGGGCGTTCTGGCGCAATCCCTCGAACCAGATAAGATTGGAGCGCTCATTCACTTTATAAAAGAAGACCTTGGATTCCAACTACATCGCGCCGTGCAAAAGGTTAAGTGCGATTTATCGAATGAGCCAGTCGCCACATTCCAGTTTTCGGACGGGTTTGTGAATCTGAGGGCGGTAGTGGAACGAGCGTCCTTCGAGGAGTGGGTTTCCGAGGAGCTTGGACAGATTGCACGATGCGTCGATTCTCTCCTTAGCGCTTCCGGCGTGCTGCCCCTGGACGTCGATATGGTCTTCCTGACGGGCGGCTCTTCCTTTGTTCCAGCCGTAAGGAAAATCTTCGAGACGAGATTTGGAGAGAAGCGAATTCGGGGTGGTAACGAGTTTACGTCCGTGGCACGCGGCTTGGCGCTGAAAGCGATGGACGAAAGCATACCCCGCCTCGGTTAGTGGACTGAAGGATACTTACAATCTATCCAGACGATGAATGGGAACGCGAGCGCGAGACCGGGTGCGCGTATGAAATGCCCGCCGCGGATCACCCAGTCGGCGTGTCATCCCTGCAGTCAATGCCGCGGGCGATACAAAGTGTTGGTTGCAAGCAGGACTTTGAAAAACGCAATGGTGCGAAACGCCGATCAACTTGCTTCTGGGAACGAACGAAAATGATTCCAGGAAAGCAGTTCGGAAGCGTTGGGACGCCGCCAACACAGCTCAAGGGCGAAGTGACGTGCAGGGCTGTCAAGGGTCCAGATGAACGTCCCGTGCGGCACGTCCGTGACGTCGCCACGCTCGCCAGTTTTACGTTTGCGTCTTCTAGTACCTTCTGAATTCGACTACTGATGCGCGACACTTCATAGGACAGACTCGCCCGCATTCTTGTCAGGTCGCGCTCCTGAGTCACGCCGACCTGCCGTAGCCATTCGGCAAGCTCACGCAGATCTTGGGTCATTTCACCAAAACAACGTTAGTGTTTCTGCGCTCGCCCCGCTGCTCCAGAGCAGGAGCCGATCCTGCTTGAGTTGTACGGGCACGACTTCAGCGAGTTCCAAGATTTGGATTTTGGACCGTATGGCAGGTTTGGATACCAGGGCCTTCGCCTTTACTGGAGCGAGCCTGACCGACATCCGTTTCTTGTCACAGTGGCGGGGAGATTGGCAAGGTTGGTTTTAGGAAGAGAAGTTCGGAACTGTCTGGAAATGAAATTGTCTGGGATATGGCGGAGTTTTTTGTTATTCGCAGATACCGGAGACGGGGAATTGGAACTTGCATAGCGCATGAAGTGTGGAGGCGGTTCCCGGGTTCGTGCGAAGTTCGCGTGATGCATTCGAATGTTTCGGCGGGCCATTTTTGGGCGCGTGCCATGCCGTCATACCGGGCAGGCGATCCATCCCGTTCTGGTCGATAAAGATGGCAAGTCCTGGAAACTCTTCTCGTTTGAATCCAAGCGCGTCGCTTAACAAAAGCGAGGGAACGATGCTAGAAAGGGGCGCAGCATCGTCGCCAGAAGCTTATGCCGAACGCTCGGGGAAACCTGAATGAACAGATTCACAGTACGAACATCCGAAGCATCCACCAGACAAGGAATATCGCGACAACGGCACCCGCGATGTGAACGATCCAGTCGCCAGCTGTTTTCGGTTTCCCAAAATTGAACATGCGGCAATGGTAGCAGGCCTGCATGCAGGATGGTGGGTTCAGAATCCGCTGCAACCAAGCGTCGGTCAGGATGCGGATCGGTGCGCGGCTGGCCGCTCGTAAGCTCACACTTCTCCCCCGGAGCGGCTCCACAGGTCGGACAACGGACAGTGAGTATCTTTTTTAGGTTGAGTTGTGTTTTCAAGTCGAGATGTTGCCACGAACCCCGCGCAGCTGTGGCAAAATTAGACCACTTTCGAAAGGGGACATCCCATTCGGCCGGGTCTTGCCTATTTGTTAACGGACATGGGCCGACTTTCCAGAAAGCCGATGATAAGTGCGCTATTTATTTGCAAGCTGCCGTTGTAGCTGACGAAACCCTTCTTCTTGAACTGATTCATAAATCTACTTACCCGGGCGCGGGTGGTGCCAACCATCTCCGCCAAGGTTGCTTGGCTGACCTTTAGGGGATGCTCCGGCTTTGATTCTTTGATGATTTGCCCAAACAGCAACAGGACCCGCGCCAGTCGCTTTTCGCTGAAATTGAAGAATTGATCGACCAAATCTTCCTCGATTCGAATAATGCGGGAAAGCAGATATCCAACAAACAGCTGGGCAAACTGCGGGTCTCGCTTGAGCGAACGTATCGTGCTCTCCTTTTGCAGGCGAGTGATTTGGGCCTGCCCAATTGACCTCGCCGTATAAATCCGGTGAGTCTGTCCGCCCAGACAGCCTTCGCCGAAGAAGCCACCCCGCAGCAGGACGGCGATTATGGCTTTCTTGCGGCGCGTGGCGGCCACGGTGAGTTTCACCGTTCCGCTCTGGATGTAGAACACCGCATCGGCTGCATCCCCTTGCGAAAAAATGATCTCGTTGTCTCGGTAGGTCCGCTCACTCATCCCATTACGGAACTTCTTGCGGAAAACTGTGGGACTGAAACCGAGAGTATGTTTCGCCATTTGTCGCCTCGGCACGATCAACTTGCGTTGAATGCCGTTCTCCTTAAAGAGAGGCTAAATCATACGGCTAGGAAATCTGGCTTGGATGGTCAATAAAGCTCGTACACAATTGCACACAGTACCTACGTGGTAATCTCGGGCACGTCATCCCTTAAGAGAGAGGCGATTCAATCTCCCATTCCCGCAGCTTGCTTCAATACTGGGAACCAGCGTCGGAGGAGACGTGGCAGCGGGGACTGACGTGATCTCTAAGGAAAAAGCGAGCCATGTGTTTCCAGAGTTAAGCCGCTTCCGTTCGAAGCGGTATGATCTCAGGAAAAATGGTTTCGCGCAGGCACGGGGAAGGTCGTGTAGGGCGGCTCGTCTCCGATACCTATCGCAATCTTATGAAACTTTGCCTCTCGGGCCTCTCGGCCACCACCTTAGGTTCTCTCAGCGCCAGCCGGACCCAGTTTCATAAGCGGGGTCAAAACACCACATAGGCTTCGGCCTTCCCGGGCTCCGCGTACAAAGTCTACACCGGGCACTGGGGAATCCATTTCATGGCCTCAGGTGAACTTGGGGCATGCCGGTTTCACAATGCATTGACTGAGAATCCTCGTTCCCCGCTCTTGAATTCCTTTAGCAACAGGGACGAAAATCCACTTATAGCCCGCGAGCGAGGGAGCGAACAGGCTGACGATCACCCTGCGCCCTACCCGTTTACTGAAGCGCCTCCCGTTTAAAATGTGCTGGACCATCTGAGGCGGCGTTGTGCATTCCTGTTTTATTCGAGTGGTTGCGAGCACACCGCTCTTGATCCTGGTGATCGCGTCGCTCGTAGCCCCAATCAGCTTCACCGGGTGCGGATCCAAGAGTGCGCAGTCGGCTGCGATGTCACCACCTGCAGCGCTACACCTGCGATGGCAGCCGAACCTGTCCTGCTTTACAACGGAACAGGCACCTCCCGGCACTTTGGGCGTCGGCTATGTCACTGTAGACTCAACCCAATTGAATGCAATGACCGAACCGCAGCAGCTGATAATCATCCCCGGCGGGAACTCGATCACCATCGGTGAAAATCTCACCGCAGACAGTGCATCGATGATCCGAGGTGCGGTGCAGGATTATGGTGTGCACTATCTGGGAATTTGTGCCGACGCTTTCTTCGGCGGATATTCCACTTACAACGGAGTCGATCTTACTGCAGGCGTGTCGTTCGACTTTTACGCCGATGAATACAAGGGAATCCATGTGGAGCCGGTCGACATTTCTTTTCCCAGTGGCGCCACGCTCGATATGTAATGGCAGGACGGTCCCCAGCTTTCAGGGTGGGGCGCTGTGGTCGCCAAATTTCCCGATGGTACCCCGCGGCGATCACCGAAGGCCAATCCGGCAGCGGATTTTGTAATATTCACCGGCATCCATCCCGAGGCTCCGGAGAACTGGCGCGAATCCATGTCCTTCACCGCCCCGGTGTCAGCAGACCTGGCTTACGCGGGCACTGTTATCCAATCGGCGCTGACTGGAACACCGCTGCCCCACCTTTAGATCTGGTCTGGCTTCGTTGTCGTCTCTTTGCCAAGGCAGGCTAGCTGTACTCGGCGCAGACCGCTTCGGCGGCGTTGTGTTCGCGCCTGTTGTTCTTCCCGATCAACCCCGGGTTCCAGAGATTCGACGGCAAGGTGTTTCCGACCGATGCTGCGCTACACGGCGGCGTGGTGGACGGTTCGCCGTCGAGCGCCTGCCCCGCCTTTCATTCGCGCCCGACGGTCGTCGGGTGACCTGGCACAGCGACCCAGGAGGGGCTGTCTCTTGTGGTGGAACGTTCTGAGCTAGAGGCGGCCTCGCCAGCGGGAGGCGAAGCAGGCTGCGCTCTCAATCCCCACCTGGGGATACGAACCGTTAGACGGCTTGAATTGACAGTTGTCGGCCCTTTACCCATTCCTGCAGTATGCGCTCACCCAGTTCCTGGAAGTCGGGATGTCCCTTGATGTAGGACTGGAGATCGATTTCGGTTTGCGGTCAACAAGATAGCGGATCAGGCGTCCGTGTCGGTGGAGATTCCGACCCGTTTCATTGATCGCCATTGCAGGTCTCCGCGGAGGTATTGCCAGATGCCTTGGAGCCGCCAGACCATTGTAAGTTGGCGGTAGGGGAAGTGTTCGAACAGGCAGTAGATCAGAAGGCGTGCGACTTCGCGCCAGTCACTGTAACGGCGGAAGGTCATTTCTTCGAGCAGCACCGCCCCGATGGAAATCAGCGTGGCAAAGGCGTAGCCGAACAAAAGGAATTGCAGGAAGAAGGACTTGCTCAGTACTCCTGAGATCAGAGCGAGGATGATGGTGGAATATCCGACGACCTCGATGATGGGTGCGAAGAATTCAAAGATCCACATATAAGGAAGGACAAGCCAGCCGACGCGCCCGTAGCGGGCGCGAAAAAGCATGTCGCGATTGGGCCACAGTGTGTCGATGAGACCTTTGTGCCAGCGTGCGCGCTGCCGGGCAAGCGATTTCAAGTCAGTGGGAACTTCGGTCCAACAGGTGGGATCGGGAATAAAGTCAATGTGGTAGGAGCGGTGTTCCTCGTGCAGCCGGCGGTGCATGCGGATGACGAGATCGAGGTCTTCCCCGACAGCATGAGTGCGAAAGCCTCCGACTTGCATGACCAGGTCACGCTGAAAGACTCCGAATGCTCCGGAAATTATGGGGAGCATGTTGAATCCCGCCCATGCTTCGCGGCCGACCAGAAAGGCCCGCAGATATTCGATGACCTGCATGACTTCAATCGCACTCTTAGGGAGACGGACTTCCTCGATCTGATTGTTGACGACGCGGGAGCCGTTCAAGACGCGCACGATGCCGCCCACCGCGATCACCCGGCCGGGATCGGCGAAGACTCCCGCCATGATGCGAATAAGAGATTCTTTTTCGAGAATTGAGTCGGCATCGACCACGCAAACGTAAGGACTGGTGGCGGCATTGATTCCGGCATTGATGGCGTCGGCCTTGCAGCCAGCAGCTTCCTTGTCGAGAACAAACAGGCGTGAGTCCACGGGACTGCGATAGATGGAGCGAAGCGGTGCGGTGGCGATGTCGGCAATGTAGAGTATGCGGGCGGCCTGCAGCCGATAGGCTTGTCTCAGCTTTTCCATGGTGTCATCGCTCGATCCATCGTTGACGACGATAACTTCCAGGCTGGGATATTCGAGTCCGAGCAGAGCTCCGACACTGCCGACAATGGAACGCTCCTCGTTGTGCGCGGGAACGATGAGAGTGATGGGCGGAGTAAAGGGAGAGGCTTTCACCAACTCCAGACGCTGACTACCGAGACGATGACTGTGGCGGACATTTTTGACAATCGCAACAATGAGTAGTGCCAGGTAAATAACGTTTGACAGCACGTAGTAGAGGAAAAGAGTATCGTTCGAGATGGCGAGAAGATGCAAGGTCAGTGCGCCCCAGCCGCGAATGCCGCCGCTTGGCCGGTAAGTTCCACCTGTTTTCTTGCCTTTGTCACAACTTCCATTAAGGTAGTCTCTTCGGACGGATAATCGGAACCATCGAAGGTGCTGACAATTTTCTCGATGGCACCCGAACGCTCGAGTTCGGAGACAAACGACTGCAAGGCATAATCGTCTCTGGTGGCGACGACATCCTCGAGGATCTGCTCGAGTTGCGGCTCCATCCGAGCCAGTACCCATGCGGCGCGCTGACGAACGTGACGGTTGACGTCGCAGAGGGCGCGCACCAGGATCTTGATCTTGCCGATGTTCTCGATCTGTCCCAGCGCTACCACGGCGCGCAGACGAACAAACCATTCTGGATCGGAGGCTAAAGTGTGGAGCGCAGGCAGACCGTAGGAAGTGTTGGTATTACCGAGAGCGCGGGCGGCCGATGCGCGCACTTCCGGTAAAGGATCTACCGCCAGCACCAGTAACTCCTCGCCCAGTTCAGGCGAGGCCAACTCACCGAGCACGCGGGCCAGCAACTCGCGAACTGGTCCGTTGGCGTGCTCGACGTAGTTGATCAGTACCTGGGGGTGGGCACGGCAACAATTTACCAGAGCATTTTTTAAAGAACGTTCCGGCGCATCGAATTGACCGGTCAAGATGCGGTCGAGAATCGGGATGGCGGCTTCCGTGCGGGCGGTGCGCCCAAGGCCACGGACCGCGGCAATACGAGTTTCCCGCAATCGCGAATCCAAGCCTTCGGCGAGAGCAGGGATTGCTTCCACCGCGCGAGTGCGGCCCAAGGTCAGTAACGCGGTTCGCTGTTTCCATCCGCGGGAGGTTCGCGCTTGGTAAATCCGCATATCGAGCAATCCACTGACGCGAAGACAGTCCAGCAGCGGGGGCAGTTTATCGGCTGACGACATCTCGATGCTGTCGAGCAGAATCGATTCGACGATGTTGCAATCGAGCGGATCGAAGCGCCACTCTTCGGCGGAGATCGTGCCAGAGAGAATTTCGTCCCAGTGGGAGCGCAAAGCGACGGTGCGCTCATTCCTTCTGCGGAAGTAGCGGGCGCGGTACCATCGTCGCAGCACAATGAATCCAACCAGGAGAAAGATTCCCAGCAGCGAGACTAGAATCGCTTGTAAGACCAGGCCCGCCGGCCCAAGTTTTTCGATTCCCTTAAAAATGGATTCCATAACTCAGTCCGAGGCTGGTATCCGTTTGACCCTGGTTGCGGTTCTGGCGGGCGACATATCCGTTGATGTCTTGACGGGCGGCAAACTGATAACGCAACCCACCCCCAACCGCGTGGGCGGAGAAGCGCTCGATCTGATCAATCTGGGCGAAGTTTTCACTCCCCACCGCGAAGAAAACGTTGCCAGTGACTCGATGTTGCAGAGGAAATCCCAGTTTGGTCCAGCCGGATGGCGTCCACCCGACGGAAGTGCCCACAAAGCCGGTGCGAGCGCCAGTCAGGTTCAGTGACCAAGTCCAGTCGCGAGGAAGATAGACAACCTGACTTGTGTTCAGGGTAAGCACGTGCGCCCCTTGATACCAGAACCAATGTTGCTGGTAGGAACTTTCCAGTCCGTGGAGCCAACGATTTTCCATTCGGAAGCCGTGCCCATATGCGAAGAACGCTTCGTTGGTGGGCACGACGCTCTGACTACTGGCAACGGCGCTGCCCACGCTGATCGAATCCTGCGTCCTGACGTGGAAGGTGCCGCTGGCTAGGAACTTGACGGCATCTTGGCCAAATAGTTGATACGTGTTGACGCCGAAGACGGTGGACCATCGTTGGTTCCACCGGGACGCTAGGCTAAGGCCCTGGGTCTGGCCGCTGTTGGCGTAGTTGAAGAGATCGACGTCTTCGCCGATGCGCAGTTCGTGTTTGGTGTTTTCGCTCAGGCCTGCCAGACCGGCTCTCGCATCCTTATTTTGCGAATCGAACTGAAGAGTCTGTTGGTATTCCGAGCGCGCCTCGGGAGTGCGGCCCAACAGCGCCAGCACTCGAGCGCGGCGGGAAAGAATCTCAGGATCCGCGGGGGAGATTTTCCTAGCATCGTCGAGTGTCCGCAAAGCTTCGATGTAGTTCTGTTGCCACAGAAGGACGTCCGCGAGGGCAGTCAAAATCTCCGTATCATTCGGGAATTTATCCAGGACAAGTTTAAAATCGGCTTCTCCCTCCGACCAGCGGCCTTTCCAGGCCAGCAATCGTCCACGCCAACCGCGAGCTTCCAGGTCTTCAGGTGCGTTGGCCAGGCGTTGCTCTACGATGCTAAGAGCGGCATCGATGTGCTGGTTCTCAACTTCATTGCGAACTCGTATCTGCCATTCGTCAATGGTTTGCCCGGCAAGAAGCTGCACGAAAACGAGTACCAGCAAGACCGCGATAGCAGTCCTTTGAGCTAGCTCGAGCGGTTGGTGAATAGATTTCTTTTTAGACACTGTCACGATAAAAACAACGGAAGTTGATCCTGTCGATCCGAAGCCAGCGCCTTTGGCGCACGGCCTCCGGTCCAGCGGGAAGTAAGTCAATTCCAGGAAAGGACACAACGGGTGGAACGTAGCCTAGGCGCGGCGATGCACCGTCATTACTCTCTTTAGTGATTGTGGCCTCAAGTGGCTTCCAGCGTAAGTTACACAAGCCCAACAGACCTACGTGCGGAGGAAGATGGAGTGTTTCGATCTTCTGCAATTGCCCAAGCGGATCAGTACAAGTAGTGAATGCGAATCGAAACGCTGTCGTCGGGCCCGAGTTCTTGCAGAACAACGTGGCGGTTATCCGGGGACAGTATCGCACCGCCTGTAACTGTCGCTATGGGACGCTGGAATTCGAAGGTGAGCCCGGTCACAGAATCATGGGACTTCACTTGCAGCACGACTTGCGCGGGTATGGAGGCGGCGGTCACGGTCCATTGAAGACGATCACGAGCGCGCCAGAATGTTGCAAAACTCACCATGTCGGTTCTTAGGATATCGGCAGGGAGTTGGCGAAGTAACTCTTCCTCGGCTGCAGCTTTCAGGGGGGATTCGTTGGAGTGAATCAACACCACGCTCACGGCTCCGTTTTCAGCGTTGGCAAGGATCACCTTCAAAGCCTGCGGCACTCGTTTGGCAAAGCCGGGAGATTCCTCGTCTTCGATCGTCACCGGAAATTCATAGATCTCGCTGTCCTCCTCAAAACCCATGTCGCGCGGAAGCGCATAAGGAAAGTTGGAGAGAACATCATCGGCGGTGAACGATGAGTCGAACTGATAGTCGGACCGTTCAAGAACCTCGGGCAGAGAATGTGGAACGCGCAGATGCCCGGCACGAAAAAATATCGTATCTTGACCGGGGATTTCTCCGTCCAACAATTCCTTGCTCACTCGGACTTCGCCGAACACGGTGGCTCCCGAGGCGGTATCGAATCCCAATCCGCGAGGCTGGTAGCTGGGGTAGATTTCATGACCCGAGCCCAGTTCGAACTTGTTGAAGCCTCGCGAATGGATGATGGAATGGCTGCCAACAGTCGAGCCACCTGATTTCAGTTGTCGAAGAGTTTCGAGGTTGGGCTCGAAAAAGAAAGCTTTGCTGTTGGCATCATCGACATACTTAGTTTGTATGAAAAAAGTACTTTTGGCTTGATTCGCCTTCTCGATACGCGCAAAGTCGAGAGCGGGAGCAAACGAGTTCTCCCAATCCACATCATGGGAGAGCAGCAGGGCGGACTGCTGGCCTCCGGGGATTGTCGCCAGGCGCACCCAATCCTGGGCGTAGTTCTCGTACCAGGCCCTTAGGATCAGCAGCCAAATGTCCGCGCCGGGTTCGAAAGCATTCACATAGTGGCGCTGGGCCTCATAGTCGCGATTGTTCTGACTACGCAGCACGACATCAAGCAGACTCAGTCCGAGGAGATATACCTTTCCTTTGCCAATCGAGTTCGTCAACAGCGCGGCGGTGCCGTCGTCAAAGTGCGCCAGCACCTCTGCACCGGTATCAGGAACATATCCGTTACTCCAGATAATTTCAGGGAAGTGATCGCTTCCCAAACTAGCTTCGAGTTCCTCTGGGCGATTCAGATACTTCATGACCGGATCCGTCGTGCCAGAAAACGCGAGGTGATAACGCTTGCGCGAAGGCGCGAAGCTGCGAAAACCGAAGAGCGACTGAATGCCTCCCCAAAACACGTTCTGCGCGAAAATAAATCCACCTTGTCGTACGAACGTCGTTAGCTGTTCGGCTTGAGGCTGGGTAAAAGTGTGTGAATCCACACTGGGGTAGAGAATGACTAAGGGATGGCGGAGAGCTTGCGCAAAATCGCGAGTGATAAAAAAAGGAATGCCCATTTCCTTCAGCGAATGCACGAGTGCAAGAGGATTTTCAGGATCGGGGTCGGGACGGGTCCAAAGCACCGCGACCTGAAGCGGGAAGGATTCTGGAAACTGCTGGAATGGGTCGAGGTTTCGGTGAGCGATGTCGTGCAAGCGTACTTGTTTGGTTCGCAAGGGAAGCGTGGCCTCGGCGGCAAGCTTCCAAGCAGCGACCGGCCCGGCCAAACTCAACACCAATAGCGCGGCCGCTAGAGACCGTTTCAACCGCAAATCCTTAAGACATTAATGACCTTGCGCGAGAACATGGATCTAAGTATGAGGCATGTAAGGAGAAGGCAAGAAAGCGGAAGTCTCGGACCTGCCGTGCGCGTCGGTAACGGGCACAAGGAGCGACGAGCACCGGATGCGGAATATGAATAACGAAAAGAATCCGAGTATAGGACAGTCCCGATCCTACAACTCGGTCCTTCTCCAACAGAACGCTCTCCATCCAAATCCCTTAGCGACGAAGAGGCGATGGTGATTCAAGTGCAAGCCCTCAGTCGTCGCTGCCTGGTAAAGCAGCCATTTCCCTCATGTCCATTCCATCATTGAGAATTGGTCCTCTGAATGCTATGGTGATATCAACTCGACAATCGACACAGTTTCGGCTCAGCCGACCGAACATCCACCGTTTTTGATCCCGTAGGATGCGGGCGCGCGACGGTATCGTCGACTACCGCGGCAGCGGGATTGTGAACGCTATTGAACAGCAAGCATTTATCCCTTTCCGCACGATTGAGAGTCCATCTCCACGTCTAGGAAGGTCATCTGGGCG
>Ga0209420_1000465_pt1 | contig 21554 bp, 15 predicted proteins | sample BlaSpr_A8_OM1_O1_FD_187972 | JGI IMG/M metagenome (GOLD analysis project Ga0209420, IMG submission 187972) | Forest soil microbial communities from Thunder Bay, Ontario, Canada - Black Spruce, Ontario site 2_A8_OM1_O1 (SPAdes) (version 2) | ecosystem: Environmental > Terrestrial > Soil > Boreal...
GCCGCCATGACCGAACTCCCGACTTCGAAGCAGGGTGCCGCTGACCAGGTGAGCGGCACGCGTGGGGGAGGTCTCCAAGCAGAGCGGATCGATCTGCGGGACGGGACGAGGGTGCTCCTCGACCAACGGCCTTCGTCGGCGGCCGACCTCGACCACAGCTTCAGCGGTCTGGCCAAGTTCTTTCTACCCGGGAAGCCCGCACTGGCCGCGTTCGAGGCTGAGCTCTTCCGTCGCATCGGATGCGAGACCGTTTTTGACGACGAGTACATCTCGAGCGGAGGTCAGCTCTACGAGCTCATGACGGGGCACGACCGGTTCGTCGCCGACCTCCGCCCCTTGGTCGACACCGAGGCTTTCGCCTGTCATCCCTACGATCTGTGCACTTCCATGCTGCTGACCGAAGCAGGTGGAGTGGTCACCGACCCCTGGGGGCGGCCGTTGGAAGCACCGCTCGACACGACCTCGCCCGTGGCCTGGGTCGGGTACGCCAACGGGGTGCTGGCGGCGAAGATCTCGCCGATCCTGGCCGAGCTCGTGGACGAGCTCCGTGCGGGGTAGCGCCCCCGGTCGCCTCGACCTGCTTGGCGGCGTGGCGGACTATTCCGGTGCCCTCGTGCTGGAGATGCCGACCCGTCAGTCCGCTGAGGTGGACGTAGATGGCGATGGTGACTTCGAGGTCGGGCCGGCCACCCTGTCGGCCGATGAGCTTGCTCGGTTGGCGAGCCTGCCCTACGAGAAGGTTCGGGAGGTCTTGGCGCCGCTACCACGGTGGACGCACTACGTGATCGGTGTCGCCGTCGTCCTTCTGCGTCATCGCATCATTGGCGACGCTCGTGGGACCGTGACAGTCTCGTCCGACCTACCGGCATCGGTCGGGGTGGCGTCGAGTGCTGCGCTCGAGGTGGCCACCGCCCGCGCTCTGGGCGCCGAGACCGTTCCGCCGCTCCACCTGGCCGCTCTGTGTCAGGAGGCAGAAAACCAGGTCGTCGGCGCCCCGTGCGGGATCATGGATCAGGTGGCTGTGGCCATGGGAGTTCGCGGCACAGTGCTCCCGATTCTCTGCCGGCCGGCTTCCGTCGCAGAGACGGTTGCCGTGCCGCACGGGCTCGAGGTCGTGGGCTGGCCCACCGGCGTCGCGCACGACGTCGGGGGGGACCCCTACCGGCGCGCGAGAGCGGCTGCCTTCATGGGCAAGCGGATGGTCGAGGATGCCACGGGGCATTCGTGGTCCTGGGCGAGCGAGTTGCCGGCGTCCGCGGTGGATTCTCTCCCTGACGTCTTCAGCGGATCGGAGTTCATCGACCACTGGGGGGACCATGGCGATACCGTCACTGCCGTCGATCCGAATGAGTGGTACCCCGTACGTGCTTCGACAAGCTTTGGAGCGGAGGAGCATCTGCGGGGCGCGATGGCCCTCACGGCACTCCGCAAGGGCGACGCGCGAACGGTGGGATTCGCTATGGCCGCCAGCCACGCCGGCTACGACACCATGGGACTCGGCCATCCCGCTGCCACCACCCTGGTCGAGAAAGCGCTGGCGAGGCCGGGCGTCCATGGGGCCCGGTCGAGCGGTGGTGGCTGTGGCGGCACCGTCGTGGTCCTCTGCGACTGTGGCGCGCTCGATGATGTCGGTGAGCTGATCCGCTGAGGGGTCGCCGTCAGATGGACTCAGTGGTGCGAGGCCGGCGAAGTCGTGCTCTCGCGTTCGACCAGCCCGGCGGACACGACGACGTGCCGCTCGGCGACGGAGTCGTCGATCATCGAAAAGATGAGCTGCACGCTGCGCCGGCCGACCTCACCAAGATTCTGGCGAATGGTCGTCAGGGCCGGGAGGAAGTAGGCGGATTCGGGCGTATCGTCGAAGCCGACGACGCTCACATCAGCGGGCACCCGGCGACCTTCATCGTGAAGGGCGCGGATGACGCCGAGCGCCATCTGATCGTTGGCCGCGAAGACCGCCGTGACGCTGGACTCGCGGGCGAGTCGCACACCGGCGGCATAGCCGCTTCGTGCGCCCCAGTCACCGACGATCGCGCGGCGCCGGGTTGCCTTGCCGGAGCGGAGGGCGTCGGCCCACCCGCGCGCCCGGGCATCGGCATCGATCCAGTCTTTTGGTCCGCGCACGTGGTGGACGGTTGTATGTCCTAGTTCGAGGAGATGTTCGGTCGCCAGGCGGGCGCCTTCGTGTTGATCGATGGTGACCGTGGCGACGTCCATCTCGGGGTCGCCACCCACCACCACGAGGGGCACTCCGGGGTCGACGCCGGTTATCGCATCGACCACCTGGCGGACGGGGGCGACGACGATCACTCCTTCCGCATCGGATGTCCGGAGGTGCTCGAGGGTGCTCGACATGTCTCCGCCGTTTGGGCTCGCCGTCACGAACGTGACCTTGTGGCCTGCGTCTCGGGCGGCCGCCTCAATCCCAAAAAGTGTGTGCGAAGGGCCAAACTGCTCGCTTTCGACAGCGATGACGCCCAATGTCCTGGACCTTCCGCCCGCGAGAACCCGTGCTGCGGTATTGGCGCGGTAGTCGAGGGCCGTCATCGCCTTCTCCACCCGGCGCCGCGTGGCGACGGCAACTCCCGGGTAACCATTGAGCACGCGGGACACCGTCATGACCGAGACTCCCGCTCGTCGGGCGACATCCGCCATCACGGCTCGGCGGGGTGGATCCACTTTCAGGCTTTCGTGTACGACCCGTTTGAGGGGATCATGGCGCTTTGGCGGCGGCGTCGGCGTAGGCCCCGCGGATCGCCGCCCGGTCGACCCTGTCGTCGGGTTCGACGAGGTCGCCGCGGCCGAGGTTCCACGCGTCGGTGATCTCAGTGAAGCCACACCCCAGGTGGACGGCAGCGGCCTGCACCGCGGCTCCGGCGGCGACGAGTTCCCCGTCGGACGGCACTTGCACGACCCGACCCGTGAGGTCGGCCACGACGCGACGATACGCGGGGCTCCGCGCCGCGCCACCGACGAGCAGCACCCTGCCGTCGGTCGCCTGCTGTCCGAGGGCATCCGCCGCCGCCAAGAGGTTGCAGACCACCCCCTCGACTGCGGCCCGGGCGAGGTGCGCAGGTGCGGCGTCGGTGCGGAGTCCCGAGAGAGAACCGGTTGCCGAAGGACGATTGGGCGTCCGCTCGCCGTCAAGGTGCGGAACGAGCACAAGGCCATTCGACCCAGCGGGTGCCTCCAGGGCCAGAGCGTCGAAGGTCTCATGATCGACGCCGAGGAGCCGAGCGATCGCATCCGTGACTTTGGTGGCGTTCATGGTGCAGACCAACGGTAGGAAACGACCGGTGGCATCGGCGAAGCCGGCAACGGTGCCGGTTACATCGTTCGCCGCGACGTCACTGACCGTGAATGCAGTCGCACTCGTACCGAAGCTCAGTACCAGCTCCCCGGGACGCAGGCCGAGCCCCAGGGCAGCGGCCATGTTGTCGCCGGTCCCAGCGGTGATCGTGACTCCCATGCCGGTCCACTCTCCGGCGGCGGCATCGGGAGCCAGGACCTCGGGGACCAGTGCGTCCCACGCGATTGATGGTTCGACCAGGCGCAAGAGGTCGAAGCGATACCGGTCTTCGCGCGGAGACCAATAGCCCGTCCCGGACGCATCGCCGCGATCCGTAACCCGTCGGCCCGTGAGCCGGAACGTCAGCCAGTCGTGAGGCAGCATGATGGCCGCCGCACCTTTGAGGGTCTCGGGCTCGCGTCTCTGCAGCCAGTGCAGTTTGGTGATGGTGAAGCTGGGCACGGGGACGCTGCCGCAAGCTTCGGCCCAGCCGGCCGGGCCATTGGGCAGAAGAGGGAGCAGCGCTTCGGCGTCAGGAGCCGACTCGGTGTCGTTCCACAGCTTGGCCGGCCGAAGGGGTTCACCGCTTTGGTCGAGGACGACGAGACCGTGCTGTTGTGCGGCGACGGCCAGGGCGGCTGGGCGGCGCGCGTCGGGTACACCGGCTTGTGCGCACGCCGTACGCAACGCGATCTCCCACTCCTGCGGGTCCTGCTCACTTTTCGGTGGCACGGTGGAGGTGTGGGGAGCACGCCCCGATGCCACCACTTCACCCGTGTCGAGGTCGTGCACCTGTACCTTGCACGCGGACGTGGACGAGTCGACCCCGACCACGAGGGGCACTAGCGAGCTCCGAGAAGCAATTCGGTCACCAGCTGGTCAAGACGTTCGAGCCCGTATCCCTGCGCCGCCAGCGTCTCCTCGTCGTAGTCGGAGGAGAGGATCTCGCCGAGACCGCCCGCAGGCGCGGTCCGCTCGTGCAGTTGTGGGGCTTTGGCGACGCGCAGCGCTTCTTGAATCTCGCTGTCCGCTCGGAATTGCCGAGCCTTCTCGGCCAGGATCAGATAGCTCCGCATGCAACCGCGGGCGAAGTCCCAGACGCCGTCAGCGTCCTCGGTGCGGTAGGGGTGCGCGTCGAAATGCCGCATGCCGTCCCACCCTGAGTCCTCGAGGAGTTTCACGACGTAGAAGGCGTCGCGGATACCCTCGGAACCGAACCGGAAGTCCTGGTCGAACTTGCCGATTCGCTGGGCGTTGAGGTCGATGTGGAACAGTTTCCCGTGCCACAGCGTCTGTGCCACAGCGTGTGAGAAGGAGAGTCCGCTCATCGTTTCGTGAGCGAATTCAGGGTTCAGTCCCACCATCTCGGGCCATTCGAGCTCGTTGATGAAGGCCAGTGCATGGCCGACGGTGGGGAGCAGGATGTCGCCCCGCGGTTCGTTCGGCTTGGGCTCGAGGGCTATGCGGAGACCGAGGTCGCGGGCTCGGATGTGTTCGCAGCAGAGGTCGACGGCCTCTTTGTAGCGGTCCAGTGCCGCACGCACGTCTTTTGCCGCGTCGACCTCCGCACCCTCGCGCCCACCCCACATGACCTGGACCTCGGCCCCCAGCTCAGCGCCGAGCTCCATGGCTTCGCACGTCTTCTTCACGGCGAAGCGCCGAATGGCCGGATCGTTGGCGGTGAACGCACCCTCCTTGAAGATCGGGCGCCAGAACAAGTTGGTCGTCGCCATGGGGACCTTCATGCCGGTCTCGTCGAGTGCGTGCCGGAACCGCTTGATGATCGTCTGCCCTTCAGACGCCGAGGCCCCGTACGGCACCAAGTCGTTGTCGTGGAAGGAGATCCCGTAGGCGCCGAGCTCGGCCAGGCGATAGACCGTCTCGACGGGGTCAAGCTCAGCTCGAACCACGTTGCCGAAGGGGTCACGCCCGGGGTTTCCGACGGTCCAAAGCCCGAACGTGAACCGGTGCTCGGGACGGGGTACGTACGAATCGCTCATCTCTGGTGTCCTTCCCTGCTGCCCGTCGGGTCAGCCGACCGAGGCGTGCGTTCGCCGGTCCCGGGAGTCACCAGAACCGGTATGCGGTCCCAATGATAGCGTTATCAGAGAATCGAGGGAGAGTTGCCGTGAGTGCCGGTTCTGCCTCCTCCCAGGGTTTTCCATCGAGAGTGCGCACGGGGCCGACGGGGGAGGGGACGGAGGGAGACGAGATGGTTCGGTGGGGAGTCATAGGGCCAGGTGCAATCGCCGTCGGCTTCGCTGACGCAATGCGTCTGGTCGACGACGGCGAGATCGTCGCAGTGGCTTCACGTTCAGCGGAGAGAGCTGATGTCTTCGGTGATCGGTTCGGCGTGGCCACCCGCTACGACAGCTACGCCGCACTCGGGGAAGATCCAAACGTCGATGTGGTGTATGTGGCCACCCCTCAGTCGCGGCACGCGTCCGATACCGTGGCCATCCTCCAGGCGGGAAAGCACGTGCTCTGCGAGAAGCCGTTTGCGCTCAATGCCGGTTACGCACGACAGATGGTCGAAGAAGCTCGCTCTCGGGGTTTGTTCTTGATGGAGGCCATCTGGAGCCGATTCCTTCCGAGCTACCGCTCCATGGTCGACGTCATCGGGACCGGGCGAATCGGAGAGCCGCTCCTGGTCGAGGCGGACTTTGGGTTTCGCAGGGCGATGGATCCGGAAGATCGGTTGTTCCGGCTCGATCTGGGTGGTGGTGGTTTGCTCGACCTGGGCATCTATCCGATCCAGCTCTGCTCGCTGGTGCTGGGTCATCCCCAACACGCTGCGGCAGAGGGGGTCATCGGGGAGACCGGTGTTGACGAACAGGTTGCGGCAGTGCTGCGCCATCCCGGCGGCGGACTCGGAGTCGTCAAGGCCGCTCTGCGGGTGGGCATGACCTGTACGGGCCGGATCTCGGGCACCGAAGGATGGATCGACATCCCCGCGTTGATGCACTGTCCCAACGCCTTCACCGTGACGACCGTCGCCGGATCAGAGCTGGTCGACTGTTCCTACGAAGGCAATGGGCTGCGGTTTGAGATCGAAGAGGTTCATCGCTGTTTGGCTGCGGGCGAAACAGAGAGTCCGGTCATGCCCCTCGACGAAACGTTCGTCCTCGCCACCACGCTCGACTCGATCCGGCATCAGATCGGGCTCGTCTTTCCAGGGGAGTGATGGTGACCGGCCGCAGGGCCGGCGGAGGGCTGGCTCTTTACCGCAAGCGGAAGAGGACCTCACCGGCGTCGGGCACGACGAGCGCGCCGGCGTCGGCCGTCCACGCAGCCACGTCAACCGAGGCGGGGTCCATGTAGTTGAGGTTCGCCCTCGTCACGACCTCTTCTGGGATGCCAGTGGCGAGGGTGACGCGCACGCGTTGATGCTCGCCGTACACCGGGTCGTACGTCCCGGCTCCGTAGAGGTGGGTGGAATGGGCGAGTTCGCCTCGGGGATGACTTTGGTACTCCTCCCAGTGGGCCAGGAAGAAATCGCGCGAGTGATAGCCCACTCCCTCCTGGTCCGGGTGCATGGCCGCAATTTCGGTTATGTGCGGTGCAAACAGCACGACCTCACCTCCGTCGGCCACGACCGGCTCGACCTTGTAGAAGCCCTTGGCACCGGTCCAGAGGTCTGCGTACCGAGGCGGCACGATCGACAGCACTCGGCTGACCGGTGCCGGCAGGTACTCGATATGCGTGTCCGCCGCGACGCCCGCCGCCGCCGCCCAGGCCAGTTCGGGTGAGCCGAACGAGAGGGAGTGCAGCCCTCGCGTCGCATGATCGACCACTGCGCACAGCGCATGCCGCTCTCCGGGTACCAGACCAGCTGCCGCATCAATCAGCGCACGAACCGGGGTGATGCCGCGGGTGCCGATGATCGTGCGGCTTGTGATGAGAGCGCCGAGCCAGTGGGTCACGTCGATGAGCTCCTGACCCGACAGCCCGGGAAAGAGGTATTTGTTTCCACCGGAGAACCCGACCACCTCGTGGGGGAGCACCGGGCCGATGATGATCGTCACGTCACTCTCCAGGACCAATCGGTTTATCCGGACGTCGACGACCTCCCGGAGCATTCCATTCGAGAGTTCGGACACGGTGTCCGCGCCGAGTGTACCCACACCGGTGAAGGTTTCTGGGACCCACCACTCATGGTTCACCACGGGGAATTCGGGATCGCCGACCATGGTGGCGATCGCCTCCCTTGTCATCGGCGCGTGCGTCCCCAACGCCACGACGGCAGTGCAGGAACGGACGCGCGCACCAACAGACGCAGCCACCGCGGACAGGAGCAATGGAAGTGGGCAGGTCCTCGTGGCATCCGGAATCACGAGACAGAGCGAGCGGCCGTCGAGGTCGATCGCTGCCTGGCACGACTCAATGAATCCGCGTACCTCTTCCGCACTCAGAACTCCGTGGCGGTCCCCGATCGTGGCGGTCACGGACTCACCTGTAGGAGCCCCATTCCTTCTTGGAGGAGACGAGCCAGGGTGTCGACCACGAGCGCCACGAAGTCGCCCTCGAACCCGTCATTGAGCGCCAGGTGCACCAGCTGTCCAAGGTCATGGCGGACCGCGGCCGACCGCAACCGCGGGCTCGCCGGATCCTCCACGCCCGCCATGTTCGAGCCGCCGATGGCGAGGCCGCTGGCCAACGCGACCCACAGTGCGGCAACCGTTGCGAAGCTCGTGGTTTCGAGCCCCGCCTGCCTGCGGGCGACCACGATCGACCCGAACCGCTGCGGTAGCTTTCGGGACCCGTCGGCTCCGACCTTCGCGCACGTGTGCCCGAGGCTGGGGTTCCCGAAGCGCTCCAAGGCTTCCATAGCAAAGTCCTTCGGCTGAAGCCTCACGGGTAAGTCGACCACTTCGAGAACGTCATCCACAAGCCTCCGAACGAACACCGACACGATCGGATGATTGGACGCCTCCGCAATCGTGGTGCAGCCAGCCAAAATCCCGCAGTAGGCCAAGGCGGAGTGCGGTCCGTTCAGCAACCAGAGCTTCCGTTGCTCGAAGGGGACGATGTCCTCGACGATGTCGACGCCGACCTCGGAGAGTGGAAGCAACGGCGCTTCCTCCGTCATCACCCATGAGCGATGCCGCTCGGTCGTCACGGCGCCGAGGTCAACGAGGCCGAGCTGATCGCTGACGTCCTCAATGTCCTGTTCGGTCGTCGCCGGTACCATCCGATCGACGACCGAACTCGGAAACCGAACCGCCTCCTCGATCCATCGAGGGAGCGAAGGGTTGAGGCGCTCTGCGATCTCGGAGACGCGGGATCGGAGAAGGACCCCATTGTCCATGACGTTGTCGAGGGAGGCGATCATTGGTGGCATCTGCCCAGAGTCGCAGCACCGGGCTAACGCACGCGTCACCACCGCCAGGGCAGAGGGCGAGTGCTCCGGACGTTCCAGATCCTCCTCGGTGAGGTCGTATCCCTTTTCCGTAATGGTCAGCGTCACCAGGCGCGTGCTCGGCGCTCCTAGTGCATCGAGGGCCGCGGCGGGGCCGGTCGAAGCGGACGTGATCGATCCGATGACGCGGGGTGGGGGGTCGGCTCCCGGTTCGCGCTCGGCCACGGCGTAGAGACAATCTTGTGGCGTCAACTGATCGGCTACGGCGTGGCTGTGCAGTGACGTGGCGCGAATCAGCGCCGAGCGGCCCAGCCGAGACAGATCATCGGCGTAGACGGCGAGGTGAGCCCTGACGAAGGCGCCGAGCCCGACGTGGGCGATGCTCGCCGATATCGTTCTGTCGTACGTGGGCACTGACGGGGCGCGTGCGAAGCCAAGCGTTCGGGCAGAGAGCCGCGCTTGCGTTTCCGTCGTCGCAGTCATGATCGATGCTCGTGGTCCGGCGTGTAACGTCGGTGCCTGTGGGGACTCCGAGACGCGTCACGATCCTCGACGTGGCCGCTCGCGCCAAGGTGCACCCGGCAACCGTGTCTCGTGCGCTGACCCGACCGGAGAAGGTCGCCCCGGCGACGCGCGTGCGGGTCGAACGCGCGGTGGAGCAGCTCGGATTTGTACCGAACCGTGCGGCACGGGTGATGAAGACCGGGCGCACGGGCAACATCGCCGTGATCGTTCCGGACATCACAAATCCCTACTTCGGCTCCATGGTTCGTGCTGTCGAGCGCACCGCCCGCGAGTCCGAGTTGCAGGTACTTCTCGCGGACACCGGCGAGCACCCGAGGGAAGAGGTCAAGGTTGCCCGAGCCCTGGCCCACGACGTCGACGGGTTCGTCGTCATGTCCCCGAGGCGCCTCCACCGCGAACTTGAGGCCCTCGGCTCCATGCCGGCGGTGTTCGTGCAGCGTCCCGTTCGCGGTCACGCCTCGGTGTTGTTGCGGAGTGCGCCGGCCGTTCACGAGGCGCTCATCCATCTCGCCACCCTCGGGCACCGGGACCTGGTCTTCTTGGGGGGGCCGACCAGCTCGTGGGCCGCTGGCGAACGCCGTGCAGCGGTGCGCAAGACCAGTGGCCCGGTCGGCATGCAGGTCCGGATGATCGACACGCCGGCCCCGACCTTCGAGGCGGCGTTCGACGCCGTGCCGCGAGTCCTGGACAGCGGCACCACGGCTCTCATGGCGTTCAACGACCAGATGGCGCTGGGGGTCATTGCCGGCCTCGCTCGTCTTGGTGTCTCGGTCCCGGGCGACATCAGTGTGATCGGGTTCGATGACGTGCCCATGGCGGCCATGGTCGCACCGCCCTTGACCACTATTCGTCTGCCGACCGACGAGGCCGGCGTAGCCGCTGTGGAGCTGTTCCAGGGTGAGGGGACCCCGACCACCGAGCTGTTCGGCACGTTCGTCCCCCGGGAATCCACTGGCAAGGTCACGAAGAGGCGAGCCAGCGCCGGCGCAAATGGTGCGCGGCCGCCTTCGGGTGGCGGTCGCGGGTAAACACGCCCTTCTTGTTGCCGTCGACTCGCATGAACGACGGCGGGGTGGCGAAGTCGGCAAAATTCCAGACCTGCTCCCCGACCACGCCGTCGATGCGGTCGAAAACACGGTGATACGTGTCGAGAAGAGCCGCTTGATATTCCTCGCTCCAAACAACTGCATCGAGTGTGTGCAGTCCCGGCATCGCGTCGGCGCCGTATTCGGTGACGATGATCGGCTTGCCGTGGCGGTCAACCCAGGCCAACAGCTCGCGCTCGAGGCCGCGCTCCGCGGCGACCAGGTCTCCGGGTTCGACGTACCACCCGTAGTACCGATTGATCATGACGACGTCGGCCAGCTCGCTGACTTTGCAGGCGTCAGGCTGGGCGAACATCATGTTGACGAATCCGACCGGCCGAGTGGGATCGGACTTCCGGGCCAGATCGAACAGCGGCTCGAAGTAGACGCGCGCCTCATCGGTGTGGGATTCGGGCTCGTTGGCCAGGCTCCAGAGCACGACGCACGGGTGGTTCTTGTCGCGAGCGATCAACTCCTCGATGGCTCGGCGGTGCGTGGCCTGGGTCGCGGAACCAATGGTCTCCTCGGAGAACGTCGTCTTGGAACCACCGAGGAAGAGGCCTCCGCCGACGCCGAGGTTTAGGCCGACCGCGGCCGTCTCGTCGATGACAACGATGCCGAGCTGGTCGGCCAGGTCGAGGACCTCCTCTGCGTAGGGGTAGTGGGACGTCCGGAACGAGTTGGCTCCGAGCCAACGCAAGAGCGCGAAGTCGTGGACGGTCGATGCATCGTCATGCCCACGTCCGCGCACGTTGAGGTCTTCGTGCATCCCGAACCCACGAAAATAGAACGGCTCGTCGTTGATCAGGAACCGGGATTCCTCGACCCGCACGGTTCGGATCCCCACCGGCAGCACGTAGCGATCGATCAGGTCCTCTCCGTCCATCAGGTCGACCCGGAACTCGTAGAGATAAGCGTTTCGGGGTTGCCAGAGGTGGGGAGGGCTGACCTGCAGCTCGCCCTCGTCACCGGTCGCCGCCGCCACCGTGGCGCCCTCTGCGTCCAGGAGCTGCACCTTGACCGTCGTGGCTCCCGGTTCATCGATGACTGTGGAGTATCCGACGATGCCGATTCCATCTTCAATGTCGGTGATGACGGCCACGTCAGCAATGTGCGAGCGCGCGGTCGAGTACAGCCAGACTCCCCGATTGAGCCCGGCATAGTTGAAGAAGTCGTGGTACTGGCGTTGACGTCGCTGACCGCCGGGCATCACTTCGACGATCCCCGGGGGGATCGAGTGCCACGTGAGCTCGTTGTTGACTGCAACGGTGAGACGGGCCTCGATCCCCGGTTCGATGGCGTCGGTGATGTCCGCCTCGAAGGGCGTGTAGCCACCCTCGTGTGAAACGACGTGCGTGTCGTCGACCCATACGCTGGCTCGGTGGGTCGCTGCGTCGAACCGGAGGACGACCCGTTGACCGTCCCAGCCACGGGGGGCGAAGACGGTGCGCTGGTACCAGACGTCACCCACGTGTTCGTGGACGGCCGGGTCGACGAGAATGTCGTTGTAACTACTGGGAACGGGCATGGGGGTCGCATTGGCCAATGGCCCCCGCCACCAACCCTTATCGCGGCCTACGCCCTGGGTGTCCACCGCGAAATCCCAGAGGCCGTCGAGGCGTCGTGCTTCTCGTCTCGCGTTATCCTGAGGTCGGAGCATGATTCTCCCCTTTTGCCTGTCTACGGTCGGCCGGGCGATGTCCGGTCGTCGAGCGCTCTGACGATGCGGCCGGCGATCGTCTCGACATCTTCGTGATCGGTGTCGATCACGAGATCGGCAAGTCCTTCGTAAACCCCGGAACGCTCATGTTCCATGGTGGTGAGCACGTCCCGGGGGTGCGCGCCCAACAACGGACGATGGTCGTCGAGTCGCACACGACTCGCGAGGGTTGCCGGATCGGTGCGGAGCCAGACCACAAAGGCATCGGCCAGGGCGGCCCGCACCGCCGGGTCGAGGACGACGCCGCCGGGCGCCGCCAGGACCACGTCCCGCTCTTCGGCCAACGTGTCGAGCACGACTTTCGACTCCAGGTATCGGTAAGCCGGCTCACCGCCTTGCTCCCAGAGCTCGCGCACTGTCTTTCCGGTCCCTCCGACAATGGCGACATCGACATCGACGAACGTCACGCCCATGCGGGCCGCGACCACCGAGCCGACGGAGGACTTTCCCGCTCCCATGAGGCCCACGAGGACGACCGCCGTCACGTTGCAACGCGAAACGCACGTCGCGCCAGCCCGTATGCCAGGTCGGAGGCAATTTCCGCCGCGTCTCTCTCGTCCATGCGGTGCTCGGTGACCAACCCGGCCAGGAAGCCGGCATTGATCCTCCGGGCAACGTCGTGCCTGGCCGGTATCGTCAGCAGGGATCGGGCGTCGTCATTGAATCCCACCAGGTTGGAGAACCCCGCCGTTTCCACGACCTGGTCGTAGAACCGCCGCATGCCCTGTGGGCTGTCGTAGAACCACCACGGCGGGCCGAGCCGCAGAACAGGGTAGTGCCCGGCCATTGGTGCCAACTCACGCCCGTAGGTTGTTTCGTCCAGTGTGTAGATGACGATCGTCAGGTCGGGCTCGTTTCCGAACCGGTCGAGCATTGGCTTGAGCGACGCCACGAAGTCGGCCGGCTTGGGCATGTCTGCTCCGATGTCACGTCCGAAGCGCGCCGCCAGGAGCGGGTTGTGATCGCGCCAAGAACCGACGTGGAGTTGCATGACGAGCCCGTCGTCCAGGCTCATGGCAACCATTTCGGTCAGCATCTGGGCGCGGAACAACTCGGCGTCTCCGGGTTCTGCGTTGTCTTTCGCGACGCGGGTGAAGAGACGCTCCTTCTCGGACGGCTGGAGATCAGCGGTGGCCGCCGATGGGTGCCCGTGATCGGACGCCGTGGCGCCGGCTTCAATGAATTGCCGGCGCCTCAGGCGCAGCGCGTCGAGGTAGCCGGGCCAGGTTGCGGTGTCGGTGTCCGTCAACTCGGCCAGCCGGCGAAGGTTGTCCCGGAAGTCGCCCCGCTCCACGTCGATCACATCGTCCGGGCGGAAGGTTGGTACGACGCGACCGGGCCAGTCGGATTGCCGGATCCGGGCGTGGGCATCGAGATTGGCGGCGGCACCGTCGGTCGTTGCCAGAAACTCGATACCGAAGCGCTCGTACAGCGAGCGAGCGCGATAATCGTCCCAGCCGAGACGGTTCGTGATCTGCTCGTAGATGTCGTCTGATGACTCAGCTCGCAGGGGCTCGGTCACCCCCAGGACCTCCGAAAGGGTGTAGTCGAGCCACAATCGGGAAGGCGTGCCACGGAAGAGGTCGTAGTTCTCGGCTAGCCGCCGCCAAATGCGGCGGCCGTCCACCTCCGTGGGAGTGTCGTCCAGGGCGACGACACCTAAGGCTTCGAGCGGCGTACCCTGACTGTAGAGGAGCCGGAGGAGATAGTGGTCCTTGGTCACCAACTCGGCTGCCGGGTCGCCTAAGCCAGCGTCATCGGCCAGGACGGAGGGGTCGCAGTGGCCATGAGGACTGATGATCGGGAGAAATCGTGTTCCCTCGTAAATGGTGCGCGCAACTCTGCGCACGTCTGGATCAGACGGGAAGAGACGGTCTTCGTGCACGGTGCTGCAAAGCTTTGCACAGCTCACCGGGATCCGCCACATTGGGACTGAATTTGGCAGATTTTGCACCTGAGGATTGCGAATTGCGGCCTTACGCTTTTACAGTTGTAAAACCCCCGGCCTGGCCTCGGTGCAAAGCTTTGCAGGAGAGAGCGGGGATGTGTCAAACTTCGACACTTCCGAGACAGGCAGCGACCGGCCGTGGAGGGCGGTGCGGGGCAGCAGCGCAGCGGCACACCGCCGCCAAGGGGAGCGCACACCATGTCGAAGCGGATTGGATTCGCCACCGGGACCGCGGCCGTGACGATGGTCGCGCTGCTCGAAGCTCACCCAGGGGAGCTGGCCCGATGCCAACGGCGCCCTCATCGCCGACTTGAACGCCCACGGTGGCATCGACGGTCGAAAGATCGTGGCCTACTTCGAGCCCGTGAACTTGGCCACGGCACAGTGGGCGTGGACTCGGTCTGCACCACGTTGACGGGGGATGACTCAATCTTTGTGGCCATGTCACCCTACGAACCGAACTGCTATCTCGTGAATCACGACACGCCGACGCCCAACGCCACCATCGAAGGCTCCATCACGGGGACCGAGCGCAGCCAACTTCACGCTGACGCCTCCCGCCACGGCCTACGACCCGGTCCAGCTTGCGGTCTTCAACAAGCTGGGCGATTTCAAGGGGAAGAAGGTCGTCGTCGTGGGCGGCGTGACGGCCGACCAGGGCCAAGTCACCGCGGACATCGCCACGTTGAAGAAACTGCACGTGAACGTCGTCCAATCCGCGGTCAATTCGGCTCCGGCCGGTGACCAGTCAGCGATCATCGCTCAGGACCAGATCATCATCAATCGCTTCCAGAGTGCCGGGGTAATCGAGGTCGTCGCGGTTGCCTCGGCATCATCGGGTTGGCCCGCTGGTCTGGCCGAGACCCAAGCGACCTACAACCCGCCCTGGGTCGCCTTGGACTCTTCGGCTCTCTTGGGGACTCTGTCTGGCGGACCCAGCGGGCAAAGACCGTTCCTCAAGACGCTGACCACGTCCACGGGGACGGTCACGAGTCTGCAGGAGTTCAGCGAACCCGCCGTCCAGAAGTGCATCAGCATCATCAAAAAGGCGTATCCCACCGACGAGATCGCCACCCCCAGCGCGACGTCCAACAGCCAGGACCACAGCTATGTGTCGGCCGAGTCCGCGTGTCAAAACGTCGCCATGTTTGCTGCGATCGCCAAGGCGGCCGGGAAGAACCTGACCGTCGCCAGCTTCACCAAGGCGGGGTACGGGCTCCGGAACGTCACGTTCCCCGGATCGGGTGGGCCGGTCTCGTTCGGACCCGGACAGGCCGACGCGATCGGACCAGTTCTTGTCGGCAAGTACGACGCCGCCACCAATCAACTGGTCTTCTCGACCAAGTCGGCCACCCCGTAGGTGTTGGGCCTTCAGGCTGACGTCCGTGTCAGTCGCTTGTTCGGTTGAGCCACGTGCCGTTAGCGGTAACAAAGGCGTAGAGTGCCCCTCGTGCAGGTCCGAGTGGGAGGGTGGTAGGTCCGGTGAGGACGAGGTCCGAACTCGCGTGAGCGCCACGCTGGATCCCGATTCGGTGGCGTCCGCACCGTCGGGTAGCGGAAGCCCAACGGACCTAGCTCGCTTCGTGGCCGACACTGCCCAGGAGCGTCAGGAGTCGACGAGAAAACCGGAAGAGATCCTGCTGCCGGAGGATCTCCTGCCGGGAACGCGCGAAGAGCGCGTCACGTTGCGCGAGGGCCTGCGCAAGTCGGGATACACCACCTTCGTCATCCTGGCCCTCATCGTCACGCTCGACAACTTGCAGAGTGCGGGCCTCGGCGTCCTCGCCCCGAACATCCAGGCGTCCTTCCACGTGAGCTCCGGCGTGATCGTGTTCGTCGCCGGCATATCGGGAGGCTTCCTGGTCATCGGCATCGTGCCGATGGGCTGGATGGCTGATCGCTTCCGCCGAGCGCCCATCATCGGGTTCGCCACCCTGTTCTTCGGCGTCATGGTGTTCCTGTCGGGGCTGGCCACGAACATCCTGACCTTCTTCCTCGCCCGCTTCGGCGTGGGTGTCACCCAGGCCTCCGCGTACGCGGTCAACGGCACGCTGCTGGCCGACACCTATCCCATCAACCTCCGGGGCCGGATCTTCTCTGCCATGGGCATGGCGACGGGGGTCGCAACGGCACTCAGTCCGGTTCTGGTCGGGACCATCGCCACCGTGGTTGGAGGGCCCAACGGCTGGCGCTGGGCCTTCTACATCCTCGGCCTTCCCGTCATCGTCGTCGCCATCATTGCCTTCCGTCTTCGGGAACCTCCCCGAGGCCAGCACGAGAAGCTCGATGTGCTCGGTGAGGTGATCGACGACACCAAGCCGATACCGCCTTCGCTCGAGGCCGCGTGGGCGCGCATCATGCGGATCCGCACCCTCCGCATGGTCCTGATTGGGTTCACCGCCATGGGCTTTGCCCTCTTCACCGCTCCTGTCCTCGGCAACCTCTTCTTGAAGCAGCAGTACGGGCTCGATGCGTTCCGGCGCGGCCTGGTTGGGACGTTCGCCAGCCTGGGCGTCCTCGTCGCCCTGCCCTTCGTGGGGCGTTACTACGACCGCCTGTACCGGCTCGACCCCGCCAAGGCCTTGGCCCTCATCGGCAAGATCATCCTGCCGGTCGCCGTGATCGTGCCGATCCAGTACTTCATGCCGAACGCCGTGCTGTGGGCTTGCTTCTCGGTCCTGGCCACTGTGCTCTCCATGTGCGCGTTCTCCATGGTCGGACCCGTCCTCACCTCGGTCGCCCCGTACCACTTGCGCGGGATCACCGGCGCCGTGGGTTCCATCTACCTCTTCTTCATCGGAGCCACGGGCGGGGCCATCCTGTCGGCCGGCCTCGACCAGGCCTTCGGGCCCCGAGCCGCCGTGCTCATCTTGATGATCCCCACCACCATCGTCGGGGGGATCATGATCATCCGGGGCTCGCACTACATCCGCAACGACCTCTCTCTGATCGTCCTCGAGCTCCAGGAAGAGCAGGAGGAGCACCAGCGGCAGGCGGACAACCCCGACGCCATCCCGGCCCTTCAGCTGAACAACATCGACTTCAGCTACGGGCATGTCCAGGTTCTCTTCGGCGTGAGCTTCGAGGTCAAGAAAGGCGAGGTGCTCGCCTTGCTCGGCACCAACGGGGCGGGCAAGTCCACTGCGCTGCGGGTCGCCGCGGGGCTGGTCACGGCGGACCGCGGGGTCGTGCGCCTGAAGGGACGGACCATCACCTACTCGACCCCGGAGCAGCGCGCCAAGCTCGGCATCCACCTCCTGCCCGGTGGCCGCGGCGTCTTCGGCGAGATGACAGTTCGGGAGAATCTCGAGATGGGCGGTTTCGTCTACCGGAGCGATCAGGCCGACCTCGAGCGCCGCATCGAGCGGATGTACTCCCTCTTCCCAGCCTTGAAAGCGGCCAAAGGGCGTCGAGCCGACACCATGTCCGGGGGCCAGCAGCAAATGCTCGCGCTCGCCATCGCGTTGCTGCACGACCCCGAAGTGCTCATGATCGACGAGCTCTCGCTCGGGCTGGCGCCGGTCGTCGTCCAGGAGCTCATCGCAGTTGTCGAGCGACTGAAGAGCGAAGGCGTCACCATGATCATCGTGGAGCAGTCGCTCAACGTCGCAGCGGCCATCGCCGACCGGGCGGTCTTCCTCGAAAAGGGACAGGTCCGGTTCGAGGGCGCCATCGCCGACCTCATGGCGAATGACGACCTGGCTCGGGCCGTGTTCCTCGGCGGTGAGGTTCCCGCCTGATGCTGGCCGTTTCCTGGGTCAATTCCCAAATCGTCTGGGACGGTCTCGTCCAGGGTCTCGCCATCGCGCTGATCGCCGTCGGTGTGGTGCTCGTCTACCGGGCGACCAGGATCATCAACTTTGCCGTGGGCAACATGGGCGTGATCGGTGCGGCCCTCCTGGCGCTCCTCGTCGTCCAGTACCACGTCCCGTTCTGGGTAGCGCTGGTCATCTCGCTCATCGCCGGTCTGGTGTTTGGCGCAGTCATCGAAATGACGGTGATCCGCCGCCTTCGCAACGCCCCTCGTGTCGTGGTCCTTGTCGCCACCATCGGCATCGGTGGCGTGGCGCAGGTCATCGCCTTCAAAATTCCTCAGCCGTCGGACGCCAGCGCTCACTACCCGGCCGCCTTCGGGTTGAGCACGTGGACGATCGCGGGCGTCAACGTGCGCGGCGCCGACCTCGCCGTGCTGGTCCTGGTCCCAGTCGCCGTGGTGGCCCTCATCTGGTTCCTCGATCACACCATGATCGGCAAGACCGTCAAGGCGAGCGCGGCCAACCCATCGCTCGCCCGTCTGTCGTCGATCTCACCCAAGTTGGTCTCCACCATGGTGTGGTCCCTCGCCGCGGTGCTCTCGACCCTCTCGGTCATCCTCTTCGCCGGCGAATCGTCGACGGCGGCGGGGCTTTCCAACCTGGGCCCCGAGACCCTCGCCTACGGCCTCGCCGCAGCGGTCATCGCCGGACTGCGCTCCTTCCGCGTCGCAGTCCTGGCCTCCGTGGTGATTGCGATTGTGCAGAGTGTCCTCTCCTACAACTTCTTGGCCACTCCCGGTATCACCGACCTGTTGCTGTTCATCGCCGTGTTCGTAGCCGTCATCTTTGCCAAGCGTGAAGGGGAGGATTCCGGCGTCTTCGCCTTCTCGCCGCGCACACGTCCGATCCCCGCACGTCTGCGCTCCGTCTGGTGGGCCCGCAACATCGACAAGGGCGGCATCTTGCTCCTCGGCGCCATTGCCGTGGTGCTGCCCCTCATCAAGAGCGAGCCCTCGAGCCAGCAGCTCTTCACCGCCGTCCTGGGCTTCGCCATCTGCGCCTCGTCGCTGACCATCCTGACCGGTTGGCTCGGGCAGCTGTCCCTGGGACAGATGGCCTTCGCCGGGCTGGCGGCGCTCTTCGCGGCGCGCCTGGTCACCGATGGTGTCCCCTTCTGGTTTGCCGTCCTGGCCACGGCGGCGGCCTCCGGTTTGCTCGCTCTCGGGGTGGGGATCGGCTCGCTGCGGGTACGGGGTCTCTACCTGGCCGTCGTCACCTTCGTCCTTGCGCTGACCGCCGAGCAGTATTTCTATTACCTGCCCTTCTTCTCCGGAGAATCGCCCGATGGCGCCAACGTGCCCTTCGTCCCGGGCAAGCTCGGGTTCCTCAACTTCCCCGGGCAGAAGACCTACTACTACGTCGTCCTCGTCGTCCTTGCGCTCGTGGTGCTGATGCTCAGCCGGCTGCGCGACAGCGGCGCCGGCCGCACCATCAGGGCGCTACGGGACAATGAGGTGGCGGCCACCGCATACGGGGTGCGGCCCGTACGTCTGAAGCTCCAGACCTTCGCCGTTTCCGGTGGTCTCGCCGGCCTGGGTGGGGCGCTCCTGGCCGGCGCCTACGCCAACATCGCGTTCACCCAGGACTTCTTCTTGGTGAACGACTCCCTCAACCTGGTGGCCATGGTGGTGATCGGAGGTATGGGGTCGGTCTCGGGCGCCATCATCGGCGCCGTCGTTGTGATCGGGATCCCCGCACTCGCCCCGAACAATGCCTTGGTCGGGCTGCTGAGCTCGAGCCTGGGGCTCCTGATCGTCTTGTTGTACTTCCCTCGGGGCCTGAACCAGCTGACCTCCGGGGTTCGCGACGCGATCTTGTCCTGGGCCGACAAGAGGGTGGGGGAGCAACCGATGGCGGAACGTCCCAAGGCCGCCGAAGTGGTTCGGAAGCACCGAGCAGCCGACGTCGATTTCGCAGCGTCCGGCCCGGTGCTCGAGGTCAGTGACCTGAGGGTCCGTTTCGGCGGCCTCTTGGCGGTGGACGGCGTATCCCTCAACGTCCGCAGCGGGGAGATCGTGGGCCTCATCGGCGCCAACGGGGCCGGCAAGTCCACGCTCATGAATGCCATCGGAGGATTCGTCCCTTCCACGGGATCGGTGACTTTGCTGGGCAACGAAGTGTCGGGCAAGCCCCCCGGGTACCGCGCCACCCTGGGTCTGGGGCGTACCTTCCAGTCCGCCACCCTGTTCCCCGAGTTGACGGTCACCGAGACCTTGCTGGTGGCCGTCGAGGCGAAGGCTGTGTCGAGCCTCCTTCCCAGTGCGTTCGGGCTGCCGAAAGCCAGGCGTCATAGCAAGGCGGCAAAGGCTGAGGTCTCCGAGCTGGTTGATTTTCTGGGCCTCGGCCGGTATCAGGACCACTACATCTCCGATCTGTCAACGGGGACACGCCGCATCGTCGAACTTGCGGGCCTGCTTGCTCTCGATGCCAAGGTGCTCTGCCTCGATGAGCCCACGGCGGGACTGGCGCAACGTGAGACGGAGGCGTTCGGGCCGCTGATCGTTGCCATCCGCGAGGAGCTCTCGGCCTCGGTGCTCCTGATCGAGCACGACATGCCTCTCATCATGGGAATGTCCGGGCGCGTGTACTGCCTCGAGACCGGGCGCATCATCGCCGAGGGGACACCCCACGAGCTGCGCGAAGACCCGAAGGTCATCGCCAGCTATCTCGGTACCGACGAGAGGGCCATCGCTCGGAGCGGTGACGCCGCGTCGATGCCGTTGGACCAGGGGCCGATTTCAACACCGGTACCGGAAGAGCAACTCACCGAGGTTCCAGGAGCGAATCCACACGCGCCAACAGGGTGATGCATCAGTTCTCGGCCACACTTCCGAAGGGGCGATCGGCATGTGGCGTCCAGCTACGGATCTGCGGCGACGGATCCGGCATCGTCGGGAGCCTCGCCGACCAAAGGCCACGTGGGCTTTAGTCGGGGGGTGACCCTCCGGGCAAGGTGAGGGCAGAACCGGCTGAGTCATGCTCATAGCGAGCGAGCAACCCTTCGACGAGCTGGCGGGTCGCGTCGTGGCCCGCCGTCATGCCCAGGAGCTGTTCCATGCCCATCACCTGCGACAGGCTGGTCATGGTGACGATCATCACCTCGGGCGGGTAGGCGCGGGAGTCGATGCCGTAGCGCTCGAAGATCCGATTGAGCGCCTCAGTTTGCAGTCGGCGGAACTGCTCGCCATAGGACGCCAGCTCCGCCCGGATGGCCTTGCGGTGATTGGCCAGCGCCGCGAATTCGATTGTCAGCGCGCTGGCGGCCGGGTCGTTGCTGAGCTCCCACAGCGCCCGTAGCGGGCACGGCGAGGCCAGCGCTTCGGCCTGGCGCTCGAGGTTCTGCTCCGCCCCCCGCCGGACGAGCGCCAGGAAGAGATCGTCCATCGTGCGGAAGTAGTAGTGGACGAGTTGGGGCTTGAGGCCGGCCCGCGCCGCCACCCGGCGGGAGGTGGCCGCGGCGTAGCCCTCCTCGAGCAAGACCTGCTGGGCGGCATCGAGGAGGGCGGTACGGGTGGCCGAAGTCTCGGTTCCGATGCGGCGGGTCGATGTCATGGGGTCAGTTCCAGCTGCTGTGCGATTGCACAGCATACCGCAGCGTGCTAAGCAGTCGCACAGCATTTGCGGCAGCAGCCCGGCGCGGGCGTGATCGGAGGCACATGGTCAACTACGACGAGGTCGACTTCTTCAGCGACGAATCGCTGCTCGAAGACCCCTACCCGTATTTCGATCATCTGCGCTCGAAGTGCCCGGTGACGCCGACAGCGACGCACGGCGTGGTGGCGGTGTCGGGGTACGAAGAGGCGGCCGAGATCT
>Ga0209420_1000468_pt1 | contig 21451 bp, 24 predicted proteins | sample BlaSpr_A8_OM1_O1_FD_187972 | JGI IMG/M metagenome (GOLD analysis project Ga0209420, IMG submission 187972) | Forest soil microbial communities from Thunder Bay, Ontario, Canada - Black Spruce, Ontario site 2_A8_OM1_O1 (SPAdes) (version 2) | ecosystem: Environmental > Terrestrial > Soil > Boreal...
CGCCTATGTCGGGGCGCGGTCGCTATGAGACGCTTGCGGTTCGCGCGTCGGTGAGCACCAGCGCCGCGGCCGCGACGCCGCTGCCGAGCTCGTCGGGGCTGTCCGCCGCGGCAGTCCGCGCGGACGGCCACGCCCATGGGGCGATCGTCGCGCGCCCGACGCCCGCGCAGCAGCGCGCGGACGCCCAGCGCCTGCTCAATCCCACGCAGGTGCACATCTCCAGGCGCTGGATGGAAGGGTTCTACCCGATCTACGAAGTCGCGCAGCGCACCTTCGGCGTCAACTGGCTGCTGCTCGCCTCGATCCACAGGCAGGAGTCGGCGTTCTCGACGGCGCCGGGCACCTACCACGGCCTCAACTTCGCCAACTGCTGTGGCGGGCCAATGCAGTTCAACGTAATAAATGGGGGGGCGGGCAATGGGGGGGCGGGCAATGGGCGGGTGGGCACCCCATCCACCTGGGACCTGGTCAGCGACTCCTACATCTACGGCAAGCGGCCCGCCTCCTACGACCACATGACGGCCAGGCACCCGTCCATCTACGACGACTTCGACGCGATCATGGCGGCCGCCCACCTGCTGTCGGCAGACGGCGCGGAATACGCGCTGGACGACTCGGCGTGGTGGGCCGCCTACGACTACTACGGCCACGACGCCACCGGCGTGAGCTACGCCGACGAGGTGCTCGCGCGTGCGATCGGCTGGTCCCAGCACGGCTTCTGCATCAACTGCGGCGTGGAAGGCGCGATGGTGCAGGCCGTGTATGCGGCCTACGGTGCGCCCGTGCTGGCGGCGCTGGAAGCGCAAGAAGCGGCCACGGCCAGGGCGCTGGCGAAGGCCCGCCGTCGCAAGCGCTGACTTCAGGCGGCGTCGGCCTGAGCGAGCAGCTCGCCGGCGACGCGGTCGGTAGCGCTCCCGGTCCCGCCGAGCAGCCGCCGCGACAGCTGCGCGCGGCGGAAGTACAGGGGCGCGTCGTGCTCCCAGGTCGCGCCGATGCCGCCGTGCACCGAGATCATCGTGCGCGCAGCGTGGTCGAGCGCGCGGGAGGCCACCGAGCGCGCGGAGTTGGCCGCCAGCGCGAACTCGCCGGGCGCGCCACGGCGGGCCCAGCCGGCGTAGTAGAGCAGCGAGCGCCCGTTCTCCAGCTGGCGCAGCACCTCGGTGAGCGAGTGCTTGACTGCCTGGTAGGAGCCGATCGCGCGGCCGAACGTAAAGCGCTCCTTGGCGTAGGCCACCGACACCTCCAGCGCAGTCTCCACGCTGCCCAGCGACTCGGCCGCGATCAGCGCCTGGGCGAGGTGCCACGCGCCTGTGAGCGACTCGACGGGGGCGTCGAGCACGACCGCGGGGGAGTCCTTCAGCGTGACGTGCCCGAGTGAGCGGGTCACGTCATAGCGTGTGACCGGCCTGACCTGCACGCCGGGCGCGTCTGCGAGCACAGCCACGCCCACGGGAAGTCCGTCGCGCAGGGCCACGCCCACCAGCACGTTGGCGCCGGGGGCGTCTGGCACGAAGGCAAAGCTGCCGGTCAGCGCCACGCGACCGTTGTCTGAGTCTCGCCCACCCTCCCCGGCGACCGGCAGATCGCCGCGCGCAAAGCCGCTGGCCGGATCGGCGCTCCAGCGCTCGTCGAGGTCGCCGGGCGGCTGCGCGGGCAGGTAGGCGGCGCGCCGCGCGCCGCTTGCAAGGTCGGCCATGAGCTCGGCCGCGTTTGGCGAATCGTCGAGGATGGCCGTGGCGGGCAGGTGCCCGAGCAACGCCACGCCCGCGAGCACGCGCCCGCACTCGCCCATCACGAGCATCGCGTCGAAGGCGTCCAGGCCGGCGCCGCCGTGGGCCTCGCCGATCAACAGCCCGGGCCAGCCGGCCTCGCAGGCGGTCGGCCACAGGTCGGGCAGCGCGCCCTGCTCGCCGTCGAGCGCCTCGCGGGCCGCTTGCACGGTCTTGAAGCGCGACAGCGTGCCGCGGGCGGCCTCGCGCAGGAACTCCTGCTCGTCGGAGAGAGCCAGGTTCATGCGGGCGCTCCTTCCTTGGAGCGCAGCTCGGAGAAGGGGATGCCCTTGTCCAGGCGCGGCTCGGGAGGCAGGCCGAGCACGCGCTCGCCGACCGTGTTGCGCAGGATCTCCTCGGTGCCGCCGGCGGACTTCAGGCCGGGCAGGAACGAGATCATGTACGCCCACTCGCTGTCCTGCGACAGCGCGTCGGGGCCGATCACATCGGCGATCAGGTCGCCTGCTTTGATCGCGCCGTTGACGATCGTGACCTTGGCCAGCCCCGCCTCGGGGCCGGGGATCTGGCCTTTCTGCAGCGCCGTGAGCGTCCTGTAGCCGGTGAAGCGCACGGCGAGCAGCTCGCTTGCGATCTGACCGAGCTGGTGGCGCACCTCGGGGTCGCGGCGGGCATCGGGGTCGCGGGCGAGCGCGGCGGCAAAGCGCGTGGAGTTGTAGCCGAGGCCCTCGCCGCCCAGGCCGATTGTGACGCGCTCGTACATGAGCGTGGTCAGTGCCGTGCCCCAGCCGTTTCCTACTCCGCCCACGACCGCGCCCTCGTCGAGTGCGACGTCGTCGAAGAAGACCTCGTTGAACTCGGCCTCGCCGGAGATCTGGCGCAGGCCGCGCACGGTCACCCCGGGGGCGTCGATCGGCACGATGAACAGGGTCAGGCCCTTGTGCTTGGGCACGTCGGGGTCGGTGCGCGCGAGCAGCAGCCCGTAGGAGGCGAACTGGGCGTTGGTCGTCCACACCTTCTGGCCGGACAGCCGCCAGCTGCCGTCGTCTTGCTGGCGTGCGCGCGCCTGCACCGCGGCGAGGTCCGAGCCGGCGGCGGGCTCTGAGAACAGCTGGCACCAGACCTCGTCGCCGTGCAGCATCGGCCCGAGGTAGCGGCCCTTCTGCTCGTCGGTTCCGTGGGCGATGATGGTGGGGCCGAGCATGCCCACGCCGATCGCGTCGAGGATGCCGGGCACTTTGGCGCGCGCAATCTCCTGGTTGCAGATGACCTGCTCGATCGGCCCGAGCCCTTGGCCGCCGTACTCCTTGGGCCAGGTCACGCCCGCAAGGCCGCCCTCGGCGAGCTTGCCCTGCCAGACGCGCCGCGCGGCGATTATCTCGTCCTCGTCGGTGAGGGCGCCCGGGCCTTGCAGCACTGGGGCCTCGGAGGAGTGCTCATCCAGCCAGCTGCGCACCTGGGCGCGGTAGGCGGCCTGCTCGGGCGTGTCGTCGAGATCCACGGCTTCTCCTTTGGCTGACTGGCCAGTCAATCGCTGCACGAGAACGGTACTCCACCGCGCGCGAGCACGTCGCACGATTGCGCATGGCCGCATGCTCGCGGTGGCGTGGGTCGCTCAGCGGGCGCGTGTGCAGCGCTCAGGCGCCGGGGGGGAACGGTTCCTCGGGCACGATCGGCTGGTGGTAGACGTGCTCGAAGCCGAGGTCGAGCAGCTCGCGCGCCTGCGTGCCGGGGGCGTCGGAGTTGAGCACGATCGCGCCGAGACGCACGCCGTGGCGTTCGGCGGTGGCCACCAGACAGCGTCCGGCGGCTTCGGTCTGGCCGGTCTTCATACCGGTGACGCCGGGGTATCTGTAGATCAGCAACGGGTTGTTGTTGTACAGGTAGAGCTTGCCGCCCTTGATCGGGAAGGGCAGCACGGCGGAGTAGGTGTGCACGATGCGCGCGATGCGCGGCTGGGCCATGTCCATGTGCGTGAGGACCGCGAGGTCGGCGGCGCACGAGTAGTTGCCCGCGTCGTAGTAGCCCGAGGGCGAGGAGTAGCGCGTGCAGCCGAGCCCCAGCTTGGCGGCCTCCTGGTTCATGCGCACGACGAAGCGGTTGACCGAGCCGGCGACGTGCTGGGCGAGCGCGACGGCGGCATCGTTGCCGGAGGGCAGCAGCAGGCCGTAGAGCATGCTCTCCAGCGGCACGTGGCGGCCGAGCGGCAGCACGCCGACCTTGGAGCCGTCGGCGTCGACCGCTTCCCTGGTCACCAGCACGGGCGCGTCGGGCGGGGAGGACTGGACGGTGAGCAGCGCGGTCATCATCTTGGTGAGGCTGGCGATGGGCACGCGTTCGTAGGCGTTGTGCTGCCACAGCACCTGGCCGGTGGAGAGGTTGAACAGCAGGCCCTCGCGCGGGGGATCGCGGAAGCTGATCTGCACGGGGTTCTGCGCGGGCGTGGCGATCCCGCTCAGTGCCAGCGCGGGCCGAGCGAGCGGGAAGCCGTAGGGCGAGCGCTGGCGCGGCGCGCGGCGGATGGCGGTGGCGCGGATAGTGGCGCGAGCCCCGCCGCGGTGAGAGCGCCCCGAGCGGCTGGCGAGCGCCATCGCGCCGAACACGATCGCGGTTGCAACCACGGCGAGCGCGAGAACGGCGGCGAGGACACGGCGCCGCCGCCGTCGCCGGGCCGCCAGGGCGCTTCGCCGGCGGCTGCGGTCGGGCGTGAGAAAGGGCGAGAAGCTCATCGGTCTGGAGGATGCAGCAGAGCCCCGATGACGCCGACGCCGAGCAGGATGAGGATGAAGATCGAGACCAGGCTGCCCAGGGTAACTCCGTGTTCGGAGATCGCGCCGTAGGTCAGAAAGCCGAAGCCGAAGGTGAACAGGAGCGCGACCCAGAGGACGAGCAGGCGGGTCAGGCGGGGGGGCAAGGGCTTCCCAGTCTCATCGGGTCCCTCAGTACACCGGGGGCGGCGGTTGCGTGCGCCGCGTGGCGAGCAGGCGGATCGTGAGCAGGCCGAAGGCAAAGCCGCCGATGTGGGCGAAATAGGCGACGCCTTCGCCGCCGACAGCGTTGGTCAGGCCTTCGAGGCCGAGGAAGACCTGCTCGGCGAACCAGAAGCCGAGCAGGAAGATGGCGGGCACCTCGATGATGGTGACGAAGAAGACGATGAACACGAGCGTGAGGACTCTCGCACGCGGATACAGCAGGATGTAGCCGCCGAGCACGGCTGCGATCGCGCCGGACGCGCCGAGCGTGGGACCGGTGGAGTTGGGGTCGACGGCCACCTGGGCGGCGAGCGCGACGAGGCCGCCGAGCAGATAGAAGCCGAGGTAGCTCCAGCGATTCATGGCGTCCTCGACGGTGGGCCCGAAGATGCCCAGGAACAGCATGTTGCCGAAGATGTGCAGGAAGCTGCCGTGCAGGAACATGGCCGTGAACACGGTCACCCACGTGGCCGGCTGGGCCCCGGGGGTGCCGGTGACACCTGCTTGACCTTGGCAGGCGAGCGATTCGCGCAGGCCGGCGGGTGTGGGCACCGTCACGAGGTCGCAGTGCTTGCCGGCGTGCGTGAGCTCGTAGGGGATCGCGCCGTAGTGCACCTCGACGCTGCTGGAGGGGCCGCCGAAGAAGCTGCCGCCGTGGCGGATCTCCAGCAGGTAGGCGATCACGTTGATGGCGATCAGCGCGACCGTGACGATCGGAAACCGCGCGAGCGGGATGTTGTCTTTGACGGGGAAGATCGGGCGAGACTATCCGCGCGCGATGGCGGCGGAGCTAGGCGTGCGCGGCGAGTGGGCCTGCGCCGCCGAGCGTCTGCGGCACGTGCTGATCGGCGTGATAGGAGGAGCGCACGAGCGGCCCGGCGGCGACGTGGTCGAAGCCGAGCTCATAGGCGGCTGTCTCGAGCGCGGCGAACTCGTCGGGGTGCCAGTAGCGCACGACGGGCAGATGGCGCTCGGACGGGCGCAGGTACTGCCCGACGGTGAGCACCTGCACGCCGTGCTCGCGCAGCGCGCCGAAGGTCTCGACCATCTCGTCGTGGGTCTCGCCGAGCCCGACCATCAGCCCGGACTTGGTCACGACCCGGCCCTCGCCCAGCTCGCGAGCGAGGCGCAGGACACGACAGGAGCGCGTGAACTGCGAGCCGCGCCGGGCGACGGGATACAGGCGCGGAACGACCTCGACGTTGTGGTTGAACACGTCGGGGCGCTCGGCGATGACCTTGGCGAGCGGCATCTCCTGTCCCTGGAAGTCGGGGGTGAGCACCTCGATCTGGCAGCCGGGCGCCTGGCGGCGCACCTGGCGGATGACGCCGACGAACGCGGCGGCGCCCTTGTCGGGCAGGTCGTCGCGGTCGACGGACGTGATGACGGCGTGGCGCAGGCCCATGCGCGCGATCGAGCGGGCGACGCGGGCTGGCTCGAGCGGGTCGTTCCAGGTGGGCTTGCCGGTCTTGACGTTGCAGAAGCCGCAGCGCCGCGTGCAGGTGTCGCCGAGGATCATGAACGTGGCGGTGCCGCGCTCCCAGCACTCGCCGACGTTGGGGCAGGCGGCCTCCTGGCAGACGGTGTGCAGGTTCTCGGAGCGGATCAGCTCGGTGAGCTCGCGGTAGCGCCGCCCGCCGGGTGGCGGCACCTTGAACCACGGCGGCTTGCGCTCGCGCAGCGGACGCACGTCGGGGCCGAGCACGCGCAGCACATCTGCTCCGCCGGGGTTGGCGCGCGAGCGGGTGGCAACGGGGCTGGTGCTGTCGCTCATGCTGGGACCGCTTGTACTGGAGTGGATGAGATCGTTTTGATGGGGACTCGCTGCGCGAGTCTGGTGGGGTTCGCAGTGTCGATCCCGAGACGCCATGGCGAGACCAGGCGCTGGCGTCGCCCATGCGCTGTGGCGAAGTGGAAGGCCATGCGCCGGCGAAAGCAGGGCATGCCGGCGCTGTGCCGAGGGGCGAGCTCGTTGGCGAGCGAGGTCATGGCCACATCGGGCAGCCCGCAGGCGACCACCCAGGCGAAGGGGTCGAGGTCGTTGTGGACGTTGACCGCGAACCCGTGTGTGGTGACCCCGCGCGAGACGTGCAAGCCGATCGAGGCGATCTTTCGATCCTCGACCCACACGCCGGTGTAGTCGATGCCCTCCTGGTGGCGCGAGCGCGCCGGCAGGTCTTCCTCGGCGATCGCGGCGACGATCGCGTCTTCCATCGTGCGCAGGAAGCAGCCGACGTCGTCGATGCCCATGATCGGATAGCCGACGAGCTGGCCGGGTCCGTGGTAGGTGAGTCGCCCGCCGCGATCGGTGTCGACCACGTCGATGTCTTTGGCGCGATAGAAGTCCTCGCCAAAGGGCAGATCCTCGGCGCCAGAGCGCCGCCCGCGCGTGTACACGGGCGGGTGCTCGAGCAATAGCAGCGTGTCGGGCAGTTGGCCTGCCTGCCGCCGCGTACGGAGGCGCCCCTGAATGGCCAGCGCATCGCGGTAGGCGATTGTGCCCAGGTGGCACACCCACAGCTCATCAGCGACTTGGTCTACGAGCCCCATCACCGATATCAGCCTAGCGTCGTCCAGAGGAGACGCGGCGCCCCTTGCGCGACCGACCGGCACATCCGCCGAGCTGCGCCGGAGCCCGCCGTCACGCCGCCGCCGACCGGACTATCGTCTGCGCCCACGTTGATCGGTGCAAGCCCTGAAGGAGCCCAGGTCCGTGCGCGGTTTACAACGTAGGCGCTGCATGCGCGTCCTCATGGTTCTCGCAACAGTGGGGCTGCCGGCGACGGCGGCCATCGCCGATGCTGGTTCTGGAGTGACCGCGCTAGCCGGCGGCGCACCGCTGACAAAGGCGCGGGCGACAGCTTTTGCACGTGCGGTCAATCTGACCGCTGCCGACGTGCCTGGGTTCACGGTCGTCACCGGACGCGAGCGCGAACGAGAATCAGCGGCGGAAAAGCGACTCGAACGCGAGATGCTGGACTGCGTACACCCGGCGTCCGGCAAGCAGCTCGCTGGTGTGAGCTCACAGAAATTCAAACGCGAAAGCAGCGCTGGGCAGCAGAGCGTGCAATCAGAAGTGAGCGTGGCACGAACGTCGAGCGCGGCCGCCAAGGAACTCGTGGTGATCCGCAGCGCCCACTCGCGAGCGTGCATGTCGCACTACCTCGACCTGTTGTTGCAGGGTGAGAAGTCTCGAGGAGCCACCTTCGCCCCGGTCTCGATCGCGCAGGGCACCCCTTCTGCCCCTGGCACCACGGGAACCTTTGCGTGGCGTATCACGCTGACGGTCACCGTGCATGGAGTCACGATTTCCACCTACATAGACATACTTGGCTTCGTGTACGGCCCCGCGCAGGTCTCGCTGTTCGCGTCCGGCCTGCCACAGCCGTTTCCAGCCGCCGGCGAGCAGAAGCTGTTCTCGCTGCTCGTGCGGCGGGCGACAGCGCAGAGCCTCTGAGCGCGCCCGTTTGCGTGAGCTCGGATAGGATCAAGCGATGCCGCCGACGCCTGCGACAGACGGACGGCGCCGGTGGTTGCTCGCGCTGGGGGTGCCTGCGCTGATCCTCGCTTTCCTCTGCGCGCCACTGTCGCAGGGAGACGCCCGCACGGCGGTGCCGACGACGGAACGATGCCCGCCGATTCCGAGCCCCCACGTACCGGCCCCGCCGGTGACCCTGCCTACTCATCCGCCCGCGCCAGGCCAGATCCTCGTGTGTGTGGGTTCGCAGCCGATCACCGGCGCGGTGTTCGAGCACTGGTCGACGGTGGCGATCAAGAGCGAAGGCTCCAACCCCAAGCAGCCACCGGCGCAGGGCGAGCTCATCGGTGAGGTGATGGGCTTCTTGATCTCCTCCGATTGGGTGCTGGGGGAAGCGTCGGCCTTGCACGTCCACGTGTCCACCACGGCGGTGCGGCGCACGTTCGACCGCATCCGCAAGCAGCAGTTTCACACGCGCAAGGAATTCAAGGCCTTTCTCGAGCGCTCCGGGGAGACGATCGCGGACCTGATGCTGCGTGTGAAGCTGAACCTGCTGTCGTCGCGGATTCAAAAGCACGTGCTTGCCGGGCATCGCAGCGAAGCCAGCAAGCAGCATGCCCTCGAGCGCTTTGTCAAAGGCTTCAAGCACAAGTGGAGTGCGCGGACGTACTGCTCGCCGGAATACTCCTCGGCCGACTGTGGACACATCCAGGCGCCGCCGCTGTAGCCGAGCGCGAAGATCGCGTGCGCGGCTCGACTACAGAGTGAGCGCGGCAGGAGCTTCCAGCAGCTGGCGGATGCGCGCAAGGAACTGCGCGGCGTCGGCGCCGTACAGGATGCGGTGGTCACAGGCGAGGGTGAGCATCATTGTGTGACGAATGGTGATGCCCCCCTCGCGCGCGACCGCGCGCGGCTCCAACGAGCCGACCGACAGGATGGCGGCCTGCGGCGGGTTGATGATCGCGCTGAAGCTGCGCACGCCATACATGCCCAGATTTGAAACGGTGAAAGTGCCGCCGCCGAGCTGCGGCGGCGTGATGGTGCCATCGCGTACGTGTTCGGCCAGCGCGCGCGTCTCGCGGGCGATCTCGCCGAGGGACTTCTCGTCGGCGTCGAACACAGTGGGCACAACCAGCGCATCCTGTGCAGCGACGGCGACCCCCACGTTCACGCGCGAATAGACCTGCACCTGGGCGTCGCGGTAGCTGCCGTTGGCGCGCGGATGCTCGCGCAGCGCCAGCGCGGCGGCCTTGACGATCATGTCGTTGTAGGTGGGCGCCTGCGACGCGGACAGGCCCTTCAGCTCTTTGCGCAGCGCCACGCAGGCCTCCATGTCGATGTCCATCTGCAGCGTGAAGTCGGGGATCGTGGCCTTGGACTCGGCCATGCGCCGGGCCACCGCCTGCTGGGTGCGCGTCAGCTCGATCGTGGTCGTCTCGCCCTTGGCAGTCATCACGCCCTCCAGGGCGGGCGCGGCACTGGAGGCGCTCGCGCTGGTCGCGGCGCCAGGCACCGGAGCGCCACCCACCACAGGAGCCACAGGAGCCGCAGGAGCGGGCGCGGCGGCGGGGGCTGGGGTCGCAGCAGGCGTGTTCGGCGTCGCGGGAGACGATGCGGTGAGTGAGCGCGATGCAGCGATCACGTCTGCCTTTACGATCCGCCCACCCGGACCGCTGCCGGTCACGTGGTGAAGATCGACCCCGCCCTCACGCGCCATTCGTCTCGCAAGCGGTGAGGCTCTCACGCGCTCCCCATCGCTGGAGACGTCGCGATGGTCTGGGCTGGACCCGACCTCTTGGATCGGGACATCGGCCGTAGGCGAGTCGGCTGCTGCTGTGTGGGCCACGGCTAGCTCCTGATACGAGGCGCGTTCCCGATCAGCGGCGGGCTCTCGATCAGGGGCGACCTCTTGACCCGAAGCGGCTCCCGCAACGACCCCCACCCGCGCGATGACCGCGCCGACCGCCAGCGTCTGTCCCACCTCGGCGACGATCTCCAGCGCGCCGGCCTGGTCTGACTCATACGTCATGTTGGCCTTGTCGGTCTCGATCTCGACGAGCTCCTCGCCGCGCGCCACCTCTTCTCCATCGGCCTTGAGCCAGCGCAAGATGGTGCCCTCCTCCATCGTGTCGGACAGGCGCGGCATGACGATGTCGGCCATCAGGCTGCTCCTGTGCCGCCTGGCGCGGATGTGGACAGCGCGGCGGGTGGGGCGGGCGCGGCGGGTGCCTGGGGGGCGAGGTCGAGTGTGGCGAGCACGGCGCGGACGACCTGTTGCTCGTGCGGATAGGCGAGGTCCTCGAGCGGCTTTGAGTAGGGCATGGGCACGTCTGCTCCGGTGACGCGCTGGACGGGCGCGTCGAGGTCGTCGAAGGCTTGTTCTGAGATGAGCGCGGCGAGGTTGGCGCCGACGCCGCCGTGGGGCCAGCCCTCCTCGACGATCACGCAGCGGTTGGTCTTGCGCACGGACGCGAGGATCGTGTCGAGGTCGAGCGGGCGCAGCGTGCGCGGGTCGATCACCTCGGCCTGCACGCCGTGCTCTGAGGCGAGCGTGTCGGCGGCGCGCTCGGCGGTGCGGGCCATCCTGGATATGCCCACGACGGTGACGTCGTTGCCGTCTCGCGCGACGCGCGCGAGGCCGAAGGGGACGAGATGGTCATCGGTGTCGGGCACCTCGCCGCGCACCCCGTACAGCGACTCGTGCTCGATGAAGATCACGGGGTTCTCGTCGCGGATGGCGCTCTTGAGCAGGCCCTTGGCGTCGGCGGCGGTGGCGGGCACGGCGACGAGCAGGCCGGGCACCTGCAGGAACATGGCCTCGAAGCAGTGCGAGTGGGTGGGGCCCAGCTGATGTCCTGCGCCCTGGGGCATGCGCACGACCAGCGGCACGCGCGCCTGCCCGCCGAACATGTAGTGGATGTGGGCTGCGTGGTTGACGATCTGGTCGAGCGCGAGCAGCGCGAAGTTGATGGTCATCAGCTCGACGACGGGGCGCAGCCCGGTCATGGCGGCGCCGACGCCGACGCCGACGATGGTGTTCTCGGAGATGGGCGTGTCGCGCACGCGCTGCTCGCCGAACTCCTCCAGCAGCCCGTCGGTGACCTTGAAGGCGCCGCCGAACACGCCGATGTCCTCGCCCATCAACACCACCCGCTCGTCGCGCGCGAGCTCCTCGCGCAGCGCGGCGTTGAGCGCCTCGCGGTAGCGCATCTGTGCCATCACGCGCCGTCCTCGGGCCGTTCGCGGTCCTCGCCGGCGGCGAGCGCCTGCGTGAGCTGCTGGGGGATCTCGTCGTTGGCTGACGGCTGAGCGCGATCGTCTTTTTGATGCCCTGCGCCTGCGGCTGCGGGTGAGTTGTCGCTCGCGGTCGCGGCGGCGGTCTGCACCGTGTACCAGCCTTGGGACTGCTGATCGAGCACGTACACGTCGTCGTAGAGCGACTCGGGCGCGGGGAAAGGGGAGCTGTCGGCGAACTCCACGGCGGCGTCCACGCGGGCGATCGCGTCGGCGTCGAGGCGCTGCTGCTCGCCCTCGTCGATGACGCCTTCGCGCTCGAGCAGCTCGGCGAACGCGGGGATGGGATCGCGCTCGCGCCAGCTGGCGACCTCCTCCTTGCTGCGGTACTGCTCGGGGTCGGCCATGGAGTGCCCGCGGAAGCGGTAGGTGACGGCCTCGACGAGCAGCGGGCGGCGCTCTGAGCGCACGCGCTCGACGGCCTCGCAGACGACGGCGTAGGTGTCGAGCAGGTCCATGCCGTCGCAACGCATGCCAGGGACGCCCAGGCTCTCGCCCTTGCGCTGCAGGTCGGTGACGGCGGAGTGGCGACGCAGCGAGGTGCCCATGCCGAACTGGTTGTTGGTGACCATGAACACGACCGGCAGCCGCCACAGCGCGGCGAGGTTGAGCGTCTCGCCGAACGTGCCCTGGTTGGACGCGCCGTCGCCGAACGTGCACAGCGTCACCTCGTCGGTGTCGCGGTAGTCGCTCGACAGCGCGATGCCCGCGGCGATCGGCAGGTTGCCGCCGACGATCCCGTAGCCACCCATGAAGCGGCGCGAGAGGTCGAACATGTGCATCGAGCCGCCGCGCCCGTGCGAGCAGCCGTCGACGCGGCCGAACAGCTCGGCCATGACGTTCTCGGGCGGTGTGCCGCGTACGAGCGCGTGGCCGTGCGAGCGGTAGGTGGAGATCAGGTAGTCGCTGTCGCGCAGGGCGCGGGCGCTGCCGACGATGGTGGCCTCCTCGCCGATCGACAGGTGCAAGAAGCCGCCGACCTTGGCGCGCGCGTACATCTCGCCGGCGCGCTCCTCAAAGCGCCTGATCAGCGTCATCGTGGCCAGCCACTCGCGCGCGCTGGCGGCGTCGGGCAGGGCATGCTCGACTCCCCCGGCCGGTTTCGGCTCGCCTTCGCGCGCGGCGGGCTCGGGCGGCTCGGACGGGGGCGTGCTTGCCATCAATGCTCCACGGTACTCCAGCGCGCGATGAACTCCTCGGCGTCCAGCTGCGCAAGGTCTTCGCGCAGCTCGCGCGAGCGCTTGGACGCGGCCTGCGGCGTCTGGTCCCAGAACAGCACCACCTCGCCGCTGTCCACCTCCACGACCTCTACGTGGTCGACGCGGCCGGCGTCGGCGAGCAGCGCGGGCGCGAGGCCGCCGCGCGTGACGATCAGCCGGTAGGCGTGCTTGGCCTTCACTGCGCAGGCGCCCCCGCGGCCCCTGCCCGCGCGGAGGTGGCCCCGTCGTGCGCCATTGCCGCGCGCATGTGCTCGGCGGCTTCCTCCAGGCAGCGATCGCCGGTGAACGCCCGCCCCAGGTCCCCGGCCCGTGTGCCCCCGATGACCACGGCAGGCACGTCGGTCACGCCGGCAGCGCCAGCGGCCTCGGCGGCGGCGGCGAGCTGCTCGGCGACCGAGCGCAGCTCGGCGCCGCGTAGGACGGCAGCCGGGTGCATCTCGCAGGCGGCCGCTGCGATCAGCACGTTGTCGGGATCGGCCAGCGAACGCCCGCCGGCGAAGGCCTGGCGGAAGGCGGCCTGGGCGAACGGAACCGCGCGGCCGATCGACTTGGCATAGGTGGCCACGCGCATGGCCAGCGCGCTATCGAACGGGAAGGGGTCGGGCAAGCGCAGCGGCTGCAGGCGCAGCTGCTCGGCGCGGCGGGCGAGCTCGGCACGAAAGACGTCGTCCTCCTGCTGGCAGCGAAAGGCATCGAACGTCTGTGCTGCGGGAAGCTCGCACGCGAGCACGGGTGTCCACTCGGCGGGGCCAGGCAACACATGCAGGACGCGCTCGGCGGCCAGGTAGGCGAGCGGACTGGCCAGGTCGAAGTAGAAGGCCGCCGGCGTGGGCATCTCGCCGAGGTTAGTCGCCCGAGGGACAGGCGGCCGGGTCCGTGGATGGCAGACGACGCACGAGCGCAGGCGTGCCGATCGTCCGGGATCGGCCAGCACGTCGACCATCGTGGGTGGCGTCTGACGCCACGGGACGGTCGCCTCAGCCGTGGATCAGCCAGCCGTCGGCGGCGCGGCCCGCCTCCATGACGGCCTCTGAGAGCGTGGGATGGCCGTGGATGATGCGGGCGAGCTCGGGGAAGCCGCCCTCCAGGGCGCGGATGTTGACGAGCTCCTGGATCAGCTCGGTCGCACGCGAGCCGACGATGTGTCCGCCCAGCAGCTCGCCGTAGGAGCTCTCGCCGACGACCTTGACCAGGCCGGTGCGGTCGCCGTACACGGTCCCGCCGCCGACCGCGCCGTAGGGCACCTTGCCGACGACCACGTCATAACCCTGCTCGCGCGCCTGCGCCTCGGTCAGGCCGAAGGAGCCGACGTTGGGCGTGCAGAAGGTGGCGCGCGGCACGTCGACATAGGCGATCGGATGCGTGGGTCGCCCGGCCATGTCCTCGGCCGCGATGATGCCCTGGTCGGAGGCCTTGTGGGCGAGCGCGGGACCTTCCACGAGGTCGCCGATCGCGTACACGCCCGGACGGGTGGTGCGCAGCGCGCCGTCGACCGTGACCAGGCCGCGGGCGTCCAGCTCGACGCTGGCGCCGGCCAGGCCGAGGCCCTCCACGTCGGCGCCGCGCCCGGCGGCGATGACCATGTAGTCGACGGCGGTCGCCTCTGCGCCGTAGGAGAAGCCGACGTCGCGTTCGCCCTGGCTCACGTCGGCGACGGGGGTGGACGTGTGCACGGCGATGCCCTGGCGCTTGAGGCCGCGCTCGACCAGGCGCGAGATGTCCGCGTCCTCCGTGGGAAGCACCCGCTCGAGCGCCTCCAGCAGCAGCACCTCGCTGCCCAGGCGGGCAAACGCGGAGGCGATCTCGGTGCCGGAGGCCCCGGCGCCGACGACAGCCAGCCGTGCGGGCACCTCGGGCAGCGCCCACGCCTCCTCGGTGCCGATCACACGCCCGCCGAACTGGACACCGGGGATCGGCCGCGGGATCGAGCCGGTCGCGAGTATCACCCCACTCGCGCCGATCGTCTGGGGCTCGCTGCTGAAGACGTCGACCAGGACGTCGCCGTCGGCCGTCAGGGTCGCATCCCCATCGATCAGGTCGATGCCGTTTTTCCTGAACAGGCCCGCCACACCGGAGGTAAGCGTCCCGACAACCTTCGCGCGGCGCTCCTGGATCGCGCGGTAGTCGATCTCGACGCCGCTGACCTTCAGCCCGAACTCCGCGCCATCGCGAATCTCCGACAACAGGTCCGCCGATCGCAGCACCGCCTTGGCGGGAATGCACGCGTAGTTCAGGCAGCGCCCGCCCACCTTGTCGCGCTCGATCACAGCGGTCTTCATGCCGAGCTGCGCTGCGCGGATAGCGGCCACGTAGCCCCCCGGCCCCGAGCCGATCACGATGCAGTCATAAGAGCTCTCAGCCATCGCGCGCCCACACTATCGAAGCTCACATTGCGATCAGGACGGCTATCGACGCTCCTGGTGTTCGCCGGCCTGGATGCGGCCCATAACTCGGATCAGCTTCCAGAACAGCCACCCTCCCAGCATGATCGCCAGCAAGCAGCCGCCGGCTGCTGCGAGCGTCGAGGCGACCACCAGCGCAAGCGAGGTGACGATGACCTGAAAGGCCAGCAGCGCCTCGAAGCCGAGCACCGCCCAGTAGCGGCGCCTGTACATGCCCTGCGCGAGCAGCGCGAGGATCGCCGCGATGAACATTCCCCCGGCGAGCGAGCCGCCGTGGCTGGACAGGTCGTGGACGGTCAGCGCGCCGACGACCACGCCGACGGCCAGCAGCGCGCTGACGCCAATAGCGACCAGCAGCGCGGGGGGGCGCTCGTCCTCGCCGAGGGGAGCCAGCCCGGCGCGGGCCTGCTCGGCGCGAGCCTCACGCGCGGACGCGCGTCCCGCCTGCTCGCCCGGCTCGCCGGCGCTCATCGCGCCGAGACCCGGCCGTCGAGGCGCTCGCGCAGTGCCCTTGCCGCCGCCTCCGGGTCGTCCGCCGCGGCGATCGCGCGCAGCACGCACACGCGCGTCGCGCCCGCGTCGATGACCGTATCGACATTGCCGGCCTCGATCCCACCGATCGCGAAGAACGGCACCGGGGAGTGCGCAGCCGCATATCGGATCAGCTCAACGCCGACGGCCGGGCGCCCGGCCTTGGTGGGCGTCTCGTGGATCGGGCCAACGCCTATGTAATCGACGACCGCCGAATCCACCGCATCGATTTCGCGAGGCGAGTGGGTGGAAAGGCCGACCAGGAGGTCGGGACCGACCAGATCGCGCACGTCGTCGACGGGCATGTCGTCCTGTCCTACATGGATCCCGTCCGCGCCGGCCTCGAGTGCGACAGAGGGCCGATCGTTGACGATCAGCAGCGCGCCCAGGCGCTCGCACAGAGCCTGTGTGGCGTTAGCCACTGCCGTCAGCTCGTCGTCGGGCAGGTGCTTCTCGCGCAACTGCACCATGTCCACCCCGCCCGCGATCGCGCCGCGCAAAAGGTCGGGCAACTGGCTGCCGTCCGGAGACGCAGCGCACACGAGGTACAGCCGCGCGGCGGACAGACGGGCGCGGCGGTCAGAGCCTGTGTCGTCTGTCATCAACTGGAAGTTTGGCAGGTCTCAACGCGACTCTCCCCAACTGTCAAAGGAGTAGGAGACAGGTGTCGCTGTCGCTTGACCGGTTTCAGGCGCTGTGCGACAGTCTCGATCGAACGATGTCGTAGAAAGTCGTCCCGACAAAAGGGGGATCCACCAATGCAACAGCTCAAGCTCCTCGGCTTGTTCTTCGCGATGATATCCGCTCTCGGCGCCCTTGCCGTATCGAGCGCATCCGCCGCATTACCCGTGTTCTTACCAGAACCAAGCACAGCCAAACCCGTGAAATTCACCGGCAAAAGCGCGGTGAGCATCCTCGAACTGACCGCGGGTAGGAAAGTCAAATGCGAAAAAAGCACTTCGACCGGCGAAATGCACAAAACAGCGGAAGGAGAATTTGCGACAGAATTCAAAGAATGCGAAAGCGCGGCAAGCAAATGCACCGGCACCAATAACGTGGTGTTGGGCGCCATTACGGTCAAAGGCGATTTCGCTCTCGTGTTCGACACGTTAACGCCGTTAGGCGTGGCGATGGCGTGGATGCCTGAAGTATTCGGCTTCAAATGCTCTGGCAGCCCCAAAAACGAAGTCAAGGGCTGCGCTCTCGGATTAATAACGCCGATCAACACGAAAGTGAAAACTACAGAACACTATACGACGTTGTTTGAACAGTCCAAAGGCGTCAATAAAGAGCTGGAATATTTCAACGCAGCCGGCACCGCAAAAGTGGAATGCAAGCTGTTAGCAAACGAAAACGGCGGTGTCTTCGCGCAAGCGGGTCTCGAATTAAGAGAAGCATGGCTTGAAGGCTTCAAACAGGAAGGGATGGCCATTGAATCTGAAATAAAGGGGTAGTTCGCGCGGCGAAGTAGACGATGCGGGTCGTTCTGCTGCATCACAATAGAGGGCGCGGGGCCGGTTGAGCCCCGCGCTCTACACGTCTAGAAGTCGAACACCGCTTCTTTGCTGAACGTGAGTTTCTCTTCGGTTTCCAGACCGGCTTCTTCGAACGCGCTGCCCCAGAGCAAGTGGGGAATCGCCATGCCGTCGGTGCGGAAATCGCCTCACCGAGAATGGAGGCCACGGGCGGCCCGTGGCGTGTGTTGCTCATCACTGACAGCCCGATGCCGAGCGTCACAAGCGATCGTCTCCCCCAGCTCTCGCATTTGCAAATTGCCGACGGGATTCCCGAGTCGGTCCCGTCGGGATCACGGGTAGGCCGTCGCGACGATACCGCGCTGTTGCCCGAGCGGGGCGTTGTCGGAGCCCGGTATGGCGCACGAGTCCCAAAGCGCCTTTAGGGAGCCAACTACGAGACGGAAAAGCCGGTGATGAGGTACGAGCTTGTTTCCGATTTCGAGCCGAGGCGCAGAAGTATTGGCCGATCCGATCGGGCAGCGGCCGTGCCGCGTCGGGCGATCTCACGCACCACGGAAGATCGGGCGGGGCTAGCATCACCCAGCATGCCCGACAATCAACCAGTCGACGTCGTAGTGGTGGGCGCAGGGGTCATCGGCCTGGCGATCGCCAGGCGTGCCCGCCAGGCGGGGATGTCGGTGACCGTGCTCGAGCGCGGCCGCGCCGGAGAGGGGACCTCGCACGTGGCCGCCGGCATGCTCGCGCCGGTCGCCGAGGTCGAGTTCGGCGACGCGGGGCGGCGCCTGCTGGAGCTCGGACTGCGCTCGGCGGCCATGTGGCCCGAGTTTGCCTCGGATCTCGAGACGTGCAGTGGCGTGTCGGTCGGGCTGATGCAGACCGGCACCCTGCTGGTCGCGCGCGACGACGACGACGCCCGCGAGCTCGAGCGCCAGCTCGCCTTCCGCCAATCGCTGGGGCTGGCCGCGCGGCGTCTGCGGCCCAGCCAGGCGCGCCAGCTCGAGCCGGCGCTCGCACCCACCGTGCGGCTGGCGCTTGACGTGCCCGAAGACCACTCGGTCGACCCCCGGCTGGTGCTGGTCGCCCTCGCGCGGGCATGTGGGCAGGGCGGAGTGGAGATTCGCGAGCACTCGCCGGTCGGGCGCGTGGAGCTGGACGACTCGCGCGCGCGGGTCACCGGCGTACGCCTCGAGAATGGCGAGCGCGTGCGCGCCGACGGCGTCGTGCTCGCTGCTGGCGCCTGGACCGAGCGGATCGCCGGGCTGCCCGACGGCGCCGGGGTCCGCGTGCGCCCGGTAAGAGGGCAGATCCTGCGCCTGCGCGACCCCGCCGGTCCCGGCCTGCTGCGACGCGTGCTGCGCTATCGCGGTGGCTATCTCGTCCCACGCGAGGACGGTGGATATGTGCTCGGCGCCACCGTCGAGGAGCGCGGCTTCTCGCTCGCGCCCACCGCAGGCGGCGTCTATGAGCTGCTGCGCCACGCCCATGAGCTGGTGCCCGGCCTTAGCGAGCTGGAGATCGCCGAGCTGTCCGTAGGGCTTCGCCCCAGCACGCCCGACAACATTCCCGTGATCGGGCCCGGCGCCGTTGAGGGGCTGGTGTGGGCTACCGGTCACTACCGCAACGGCATCCTGCTGGCGCCGCTCACCGCCGAGCTGGTCGTCGGAGCGCTCGCCGGCGTTGGGGCCGTCTCGTGATCGTCCTCAACGGGCAGGACTCCGACGTGCGCCCGGGTGAGACGGTCGCCGCCGTGCTGGCGCGCATGGGCCTCGAGACGGACGCGCGCGGGGTCGCGGTGGCCGTCGACGGAGAGGTCGTCCCGCGCGCCGGCTGGGACTCGTTTGCGCTGTCCCACCACGCGCGCGTGGAGGTGCTGACGGCCATGCAGGGCGGATGACCGAGGACGCGCTGACGATCGCCGGCCGCACGCTGCGCTCGCGGCTGCTGCTCGGCACCGGCGGCTTCCCTTCGCTGGAGCTGATGGCCGACGCGATCGCCGCCAGCGGCAGCGAGCTCGTCACCGTCGCCCTGCGCCGGATCGATCCGGGCGCTCGCGGCTCGCTCGTGGACGTGCTCGCAGACGCCGGCGTGCAGCTGCTGCCCAACACCGCCGGCTGTCACACCGCGCGCGACGCCGTGCTCACCGCCCGCCTCGCGCGCGAGGCGTTCGAGACCGACTGGATCAAGCTCGAGGTGATCGGCGACGAGGACACGCTGCTGCCCGACGCGCCCGAGCTGCTGCGCGCCGCCGAGGAGCTCGTCGACGACGGCTTTGTCGTGCTCCCCTACACCACCGACGACCCTGTGCTTGCGCGGCGCCTCGTCGACGTCGGCTGCGCAGCCGTGATGCCGCTCGGCTCGCCCATCGGCAGCGGCATGGGCATCCGCAACCCCTACAACATTGCCCTCATCCGCAACGCCGTCGAGGTGCCCGTCGTGCTCGACGCCGGTGTGGGCACCGCCTCCGACGCCGCTCTTGCGATGGAGCTCGGCTGCGACGCCGTCATGGCCGCGTCGGCCATCTCGCGCGCGCAGGACCCCGTGCGGATGGCGCGGGCCATGCGCGCCGCCGTGGACGCCGGGCGCCTGGCGCGCGGCGCCGGACGCATACCGCGCCGCCTCTACGCCACCGCTTCCACTCCCAACGAGGGGCTGCCCGAGCTCGGCTGACCCCCGCCGTGGGCAGCCGCGGCCTGGCCGGGCGATCACCTGACGACTTCGATCGTCCCGTTCATCGTCGCCGGCTGGGTCGTCGACTCGTAGTGGATGATCCCCGGCCTGTCTGCCTTGAGCTCGAACGTTCCGTTTTCGCCGAATTCCTTGGAGGCGAACCTCTGTGGGCCGGCCCCAACACTTGTCACGTTGTGGTCCACCGCGTCGTAGTTGGTCCACTTGATCGTGCTGCCGACCTTCACCCTCAGCGTGTCCGGGTCGATCGCGATGTTGCGATAGGCCACTTCCACCACGCCGCTCTGCACCGGAGCCGAGCGTTCTGGCGAGGCGAACTTGGGCGTGGTGGTCGCTTTGAATCCGCCGCTGGCGCTACTCGTCGAGTGAGGCGTCGAGGTAGAGGAGAGCGTCGTGGGCGTGCCGCTCGCGCTGCTCGACGTCGAGGACGTGCTCGTGCTTGAAGTAGACGAGGATCCGCAACCGGCCACGGCCGGCGCAAGCGCCAGGCAGGCAGCAGCTGCAGTGCAAAGCCGTCTCGTCATCGGCTCGCGCACCCTAGCCTAGACTGGCTTGCCCATGCCACGGCATTTTCTCACCGGCGCAGAGCTCTCTGCCGACGAGCTCGACGCGCTGCTCGACCGAGCAGCGGCCCTGAAGGCCGCGCCGCTGTCCTCCAGTGCGCTCGCCGGCCACAGCGTTGCGCTCATCTTCGAGAAGCCCTCCACCCGCACCCGCGTGTCCTTCGAGGTCGGCATCCACGAGCTCGGCGGTCACCCCGTACTGCTGCGCCCAGAAGAGCTTCAAATCTCACGTGGCGAGGCGCTGCGCGACACAGCCCTCGTCCTCTCTCGCCACGTCGCTGCCATCGGCGTGCGCACCGGGCCCGACGCCATGCTCGAGGAGCTCTCCGCGCAGAGCTCCGTGCCGGTCATCAACATGCTCACCGCCCGCCACCACCCCTGCCAGGCGCTCGCCGACCTGCTCACCCTGCGCGAGGCCTACGGCTCGCTGCAGGAGCTGCGCATCGCCTATATCGGCGACGGCAACAACGTCGCCCGCTCGCTTGCCGTGCTCGGCACGATCGCCGGTATGCATGTCGCGCTGGCCTCGCCCGCCGGATACTCGCTGGAGGGCGACCTCGACCTTCCCGCGGACGCGCGCGGCACGGTCTCCCACCATGCCGACCCGCGTGACGCCGTACGCGACGCGCGCGCCGTGTACACCGACGTGTGGGTCAGCATGGGCGACGAGGCCACCGCCGCCGAGCGCCGGCGCGCGCTGGGCGCCTATCGCGTCGACGACGCGCTGCTCGACGCCGCCGCCCCCGGCGCGTTCGCCATGCACGACCTGCCCGCCCATCCCGGCGACGAGATCACCGCCGAGGTCCTCTACGGCACGCGCCAGCGCATCTGGGACCAGGCCGAGAACCGCCGGCACGCGCAGAAGGCGCTGCTCGAGATGCTCGTCGCGCCGAACACCGCGGTGTGAAAGGGCTCGGGATGATTGTCTGTTTGCGCCCAGTGTGCGCGACCGTATCTACAGCGAGGCGTCGATGAGCAGCCACTCAGCCGCCGAGCCCGCCGCCGAGCCTGTAGCCGCGCGACCTCAGAAGGGCGACGAGCTCGAGCTGCACATCGATTCGCTGGCCTTCGGTGGCGAGGGCGTCGCACGGCTCGGCGACG
>Ga0209420_1000469_pt1 | contig 21444 bp, 14 predicted proteins | sample BlaSpr_A8_OM1_O1_FD_187972 | JGI IMG/M metagenome (GOLD analysis project Ga0209420, IMG submission 187972) | Forest soil microbial communities from Thunder Bay, Ontario, Canada - Black Spruce, Ontario site 2_A8_OM1_O1 (SPAdes) (version 2) | ecosystem: Environmental > Terrestrial > Soil > Boreal...
ATACTCGGAGCAAAACATTCCGGTCAAACGGACGATCGCCACGTGGGCGGAGGTCGTGGCATCGTTCGGACTGGTCCTTCCGGGCGCGGTCAGCATCGCCACATGGCTCACGCCGCTGGCTGCGCTCGGTCTCGCTGTGGTGATGGTCGGGGCGACAGCGTTCCACCTGTACCGGAAAGAGACTCTCGCCACGGTCGCCGCCGCGTCCCTCGCGTTGATCATGATCTTCCTCGCCTGCGGCCGCACCTTCGTGGTCCCGCTCCGCTAGATGACCAATTCCAAGGGGTGACCCGTGGTCGTAGGCGGCGAGACAAGCGCCGAGCAAGTCGCGGCGGCGGGTAGTATCACGCTAAGCGCCGCCGGGCCGACTCTTACTTCGCTAGCACCGCGTCCTCGGACAACACGCTTCCCAGATACAACGTCAACACTTTTTTGAATTCAGCCACAACCAGGATTTTCCCTTTGGGATCGGCTTCCCCATAGAGTGCCATCATGCCTCTGACTATCTGCAGAGATACCTTTGCAGCAAGGAGAGATTGTTCCTTTGAAAGCGACGGATTCTTTGCCTGAAAGGCATTTGCGATGGCGATTCGTGAAGCCTTTCGGGCAGCAGGGTCGCGGCGAAAGCGGATGGGCGCGGCCAGCAGGCTCAGATAAGCGGGACGCTGCTGGACGAATTGGGTGATGCGCTCGATAAACAGATCGGCGAACTCCGCATGGGTCAGTATCTCCGCCTGCTCCATCAACGGCTTCCAATGCGCCTCCACCTGTTGGGAATATTGATTTACCAGCGTGAATGCGATGGACTGTTTATCCGGAAAGTAGTTGTAGAGCGCGCCGATCGAAGAGCCGCTTCGCTCCGCGACCGCCGTCATGGTCGCTGCTTCGTAGCCGACTTCGACAAAGAGCTCCGCGGCCGCGTCCAGAAAACCCGCAAGCCGGCGCGCCGAGCGCTCCTGCTGCGGCGCAACGCGGACGGCATTTGACGAAATCGAGGGCACCCTCGTATTATAAATCCAGAAAGTCGAGGATGTCCTCGATTTTACCAATCTCGCCCACCGGAGAAACCATGGCAGAACTCCCGCTCGATCCACAGAAGACCGCACTGGTCATTATCGATCTGCAGAATGCCATTCTCGGCATGAACCCTGCGCCGTATTCCGCCGCACAGGTCGCGGAAAACTCGAAGAAGCTCGCGGAAGCCTTTCGCGCCCAGGGCGCTCCGGTGGTCTACGTGCGCGTCGACTTGAACGATTTTCTGAAGCTTCCTGTCGATCAGCCGCCTAGCATGGGCGACAAGGCGCTGCCTGCCGCTGCGTCGGAGATCGCAGCTGCGGCGGGCTTTCAGCCCGGCGACATCCTCATCACCAAGCGACACTGGGGCGCCTTCGCCGGCACCGATCTCGAGCAGCAGCTCAAGAGCCGCGGCGTTGACACGGTCGTCCTCACTGGCATTTCAAGCAACGCCGGTGTCGAGTCCACCGCGCGACAAGGAACCGGGCTCGGCTTTGCCTTTGTGCTCGTCGAAGACGCCTGCTCCGCCCAGGACGCCGAACAGCACCGTTTCGCGTTTGAAAAGATCTTCCCGCGCCTCACGCGCGTCCGTACGACTGCCGAGGTCCTTGCCGCCTTTGTTTAAGGCCCGCGCCCATACCGCCAGGCTAGACCCGTTGGTCTGGAAGATCACCTCCGTCGCGGTGCTGGGCTCCTTTCTCGCGCAGCTTGATGCGACTGTCGTTAACGTATCGCTCTCCAGCCTTGCCGTGGATCTGCACAGCAGCCTCGCGACAATTCAGTGGGTCACGAGCGGCTATCTCCTGGCACTCGCTCTCATGCTCCCTCTGAACGGCTGGCTAGTGGAGCGCATTGGAGCCAAATCTCTTTACCTTTGGTGCTTCTCGGTCTTCACTCTCTCCTCAGCTTTATGCGGCCTGGCCTGGTCGACCAACTCGCTGATTGCATTTCGAATCCTCCAGGGCATGAGCGGTGGTCTGATGGCTCCGATGGCGCAGATGATGATGGCGCGGGTCGCGGGAAAACATATGGCGCGCATCATCGGTTATGCCGCTGTGCCCGTCATGCTGGGACCGATCCTGGGCCCGGTCATCGCCGGCGCGATTCTGCAACACGCGTCCTGGCGATGGCTCTTCCTGGTCAACCTGCCGGTCGGTGTCTTGGCAATCGTCCTGGCGGTTCTGTTTCTGCCCAATGATCGCGAAGAGACCAGGTCGAAAGAACTTGATCTGGCTGGCTTCGTCCTGCTTTCTCCCGGACTCGTGCTCTTCCTGTATGGATCGGATCATCTGGGCGAGCGTATCGGTCTTACCGCACTCCTAGTTTCCATTGTTCTGCTTGCACTCTTCTTCAGAATGGCAATTCGCAAAGGACATCGAGCACTCATCGATTTGCAGCTATTCAAAAGCAGAACCTTCTCTGCATCCGCCACCGCGCAGTTCATGTCGAACGGAATCTCGTTCGCGGGCCAGATGCTGATTCCGATCTATCTCATCCGCGCCTGTGGTCAATCGCCGAGCGCGACCGGTTGGCTGCTGGCTCCGCTTGGAGTGGGGATGATCTGTTCCTATCCATGGATGGGAGCCCTGACAGAGCGATTTGGGATACGAAAGGTATCTGCCGGAGGCGCGCTTCTGGCCTTGGCCGGTACGCTGCCATTTCTCTACCTAGCCAGTCACGGACTCGTCTTCGCCGTGCTGGCAGGCGCTCTATTCCTGCGCGGAGTGGGCCTGAGCGCAGTTGGCATTCCCTCCATCTCGGCTGCATACGCTTCCGTCAGAAAACGGGACCTGCCGATGGCGACCACCTCACTCAACATCGTGCAGCGTCTCGGCGGCCCGACTCTGACCACGCTCTGTGCGACCTTCCTGGGATGGAGGTTGGGGATGACACAGTCCAGCGCCAGTCTCTCCAGCGCATTTACCGCTGCCTTTCTTCTACTCTGTGGATTACACGCTTTTCTGTTTGCTACCGCCTTGAGATTACCTCTTTCTCTGGACAAGGAGACCGAACAACCTCTTGCACAAGAATCGCCTGCCTTATTGGAGATGATGTCCGAGTAATTGAACTTGTGAAACCCCTCCACGCATTCGACGAGTCTCAGCAACGTCGATGTGTCAATCAAAATAGGGGGACGGCTCGATGGTTCGAAAACCGCCGATTTCACTCGCCGAACGCTCCCAGTGCGCCGAATAGCCTGAACTTCCGCGTCGACGGTGAAGGAAAATTGTCGAACCCGCAGAACAGGTCTCGATTCAATGTCTTAGAAAGCATGAGGGGACAAAAGAAACGGAAGGTTGGCTGCCCCCCAGGGATTCGAACCCCGATAGCCTGCTCCAGAGGCAGGTGTCCTAGCCGTTGAACGAGGGGGCAGTTTCTTGAGTGAAGCCAGTTTACAACCGGCTTGTTCTGATTCTATGTCCAACCCAAAGAGCGGTCAACATAGGCGATTGGCCTGATTGGCCTGTCGGCGCCGGGTATGCACTGTCCGTTCGACCGTGCCCTTTCTTCAAGACTTTTGGTTTTGTCGCATGAGTGCTGGCAGTAAAATATAGGGGCTTCAGCAGAAACGAGTCAATGCTTGAAGATCTTTACGACCGGATCTCGATGCTTTGGTCTCGGCTGTTCCCTGCGCAATTCTCTTCCCGTTAGAATTTCCGCAGGGCTCGCCCTTTTTTTGTTAGGCGCTTCGGACTCGTGATGGTCATGGATGCTGAAATCGTTTGTCGGACTCCCACGGATTACCGAGAGATGGCGCTCCGCCCGCTTGAGGCCGAACAGTGCGCGCTGGTTGTGATCGATATTCAGCAGAAGCTGCTACCAGCGATTTTTCAGAAAGAACAACTGGTGAGGAATGCGCAGCTGTTGATCCGCGCCGCCGCCATTCTGAAGGTCCCGGCAGTGGTAAGCACACAAAATGCGAAAGGATTAGGTGGAACGGTGCCCGAGGTCGCTTCCCTGCTGGTGGGAACGGAGGGGATCGACAAGACGTTATTCTCATGCTTCGGCAGCGACGTTTTTTGCAGCCTGCTGAAGCGGCTTCCGGGGCAGCGCAACACTTTGCTTCTATGCGGGATGGAGAGCCACATCTGCGTCACCCAAACCGCTCTGGGTGCGCTGCGCCAGGGCTATCTGGTGCACGTGGCATCAGACGCGGTCGGTTCGCGGACGGAGTGGAATTGGAAGATCGGGCTGGAGCGCATGCAAGCTGCGGGCGCGGTGATTTCGTCGACCGAGATGATGATTTATGAATTGATGCGCTCCTCTTCCTCGGCGGCGTTCAAGCAGTTGTTGCCGCACTTAAAAAGATAAAAGGTTCCATCCGGAGAACGCTTCTGTCGCCCTTCCGGTGCCGACTCCCGTTTCTCGATCTTTAGTCGCGGCTGGCGCCGTGGGCCGCAATTTTTCGCGGCGATGCGACGGGAAACATGGGAAATTAACCTTCTTTTTTCTTGACGCGTACTACGGTGATCTTCGCGAAGCCTTCATCAAATGCCGGCGCTTTCAGCTTCGCGGCCATGCGCCGCATCATGTCTTCGGGGACAACGCGATCGCGGCGCTGATGGCGCTCGACGCAGACCTCCAGAGGAACGTCGAAAAACACGGCGTGAACTTCGTAGTTGTAATCTTTGGCGAGCTTGATCCAGTGCTGGCGCTCTTGCGGAGTCAGGTTGGTGGCGTCCACGTAATTCATGGGACGTTTGGCGATGAGGCGCGCCTTGAGCATGGAACGAAGATTCGAAAACACGAGATCCTGAAAGCGCTGCTCGCGGACATCATCAAACAGAAGCGATCGGACCATGTCGCTGGAGAGTGGAACCACGTTGTGACGCTTGAACCAGGAACTCTTGCCGGAACCAGGAAGCCCAATGGCGAGGACGACAATGCCTTTGGGAGGACGCGTCGCGGCCGCAGGCACTGCCGCGGCAACACGAGGCGCTTGCGGCGCGGCCAGGGCTTCGGGTTCGACAGCGTCGGAGGCAGGTTGTTCGGACGCTTCTTCCGGCAGATCGGGGACGATGCCCTTGGCAGCGGCGGGACTGAAGGCCTGAGCGACGGCTTGCTCGCGACCGCGTCCACCTCGTCCGCGTCCTCCTCGCCGCCGCCGTCCGCGTCCGCGGCCTTCTCCGCGAGCGCCTTGCGGGCCCGGTGGCTGGCTGGCGTTCGTGGACTCTTCGCGCGGGGGCTGCCCTTCAACCTCAGGTTCGGAGGCCGCCGAAATTTCAGCCTCGTGGTGACTTGACTCAAGCGGGCTGAAGTTAAGATTCGGAGACTCGACGGGACTGGGCTCTGGCATTGTGCCTGGGGATTGCTCGGCATCAAAATACGCCGGCTGCAGCGGCGGAGGCGCCGGCTGACTTCCCGGCTCCGGGTCTTTCTTCTTACGGCGCTGTAATCGATCTTTCATCCATTTGCGCATGTTCAGGCTTGTAACACAGATGACCGGACCGGGGCAATCAGTCGCGGTCGGAAGGTCGGATTTGCAGACCATACCTGGGACGCTAAACGGAGTGGAGGCGCTTTCCGCGGCGAAGGCAAGCTGGCTTCGCGCGTTACAACCTGAGGAGCAACGGCCGACGCGGCGTCGTTCTATGGCCCCATGTTCACCCCCAGCCTTATGCGGTCTATGATGGAGGCATGTCCAGTTCCATTCCTGCGTCCATTCGGGGTCAGAAATATATCTCACTCATCACGTTCCGCAAAACCGGAGTGGGCGTCGCGACTGCCGTATGGTTTGGAGAAGACGACGGCAAACTCTATGTAATGACACGCAGCGACATGGGGAAGACGAAGCGGATTCGCAACAATCCGCAGGTGCGGGTGGCACCCTGCACGATGCGCGGAACCGTGACGGGAGCGGAGATTGCGGCGACGGCACGCATTTTGCCGCCGGAGGAGCATGCCCGGGCGCGGCAGGGGATCAATCGAAAGTATTGGGCGGCGCGGATTCCGTTTTTGTGGTGGAGGACGGATACGTATTTGGAGTTGAGCTTTGGATAGAGAGAGCGCTGAGAGCGCTCAGGGAAATGAGCGGCGAGACCCCAGACGGGAAAGCTCACACTGTCTCTTCCGCGTTTTACGGTACGACAGAAGACGTGCTCCTCCAACGCTCGCTACAATTCTGCACCCGTGAGTCGCCGCTTTGGGCCAGAATGGATGGCGTGACAGAAATCGACTCGGCTGAATCACCTGACGCTGGACAACATCCCGTGCAGCGCTTGTCTCGCTTCTCCCATGCCTGGCGGGCCCTGCGGCACCGCAACTTCCGACTGTTCTTTGCCGGACAGAGCATTTCGCTGATCGGCAGCTGGATGACTCGCGTAGCCACCAGTTGGCTGATCTATCGGCTTACGGGGTCCGCGCTGCTTTTGGGACTCGTAAGTTTCGCCGGACAGATTCCAACGTTTCTGTTGGCCCCGTTTGCCGGAGTTCTGGTCGATCGTCTGAATCGACGGAATATGCTGGTCTGGACGCAGACCTTAGCCGCTGTGCAGTCGCTGGCCCTGGCGGGGCTCACGCTCGGCAAGATAATCAATGTCCACGAGGTTCTGTGGTTGAGTGTGCTGCAGGGGTTGATCAACGCCTTTGACATGCCAGGGCGGCAGGCCTTCCTGGTGCAGATGATCGAAGATAAACAAGACTTGGGCAATGCCATCGCGCTGAATTCTTCCATGGTGAACATAGCGCGTCTTATCGGGCCGGCGCTGGCCGGGATCGTGATCGGATCGGTGGGAGAAGGATATTGTTTTCTGATCGACGGGATCAGCTATCTGGCCGTGATCGCGTCATTGCTGATGATGCGCGTGAAGGTGGCAGCGGCAAAGCCCTTTCATGCTCCCATGCTGGAGCAACTGAAAGATGGCTGGACTTACGTGGTCGGCTTTCCACCCATTCGAACCATTCTTTCGCTCTTCGCCTTGATCAGCCTGATGGGAATGCCATTCATGGTGCTGATGCCTATTTTCGCGGCCCAAGTACTGCATGGGGGACCGCATACGCTCGGATTTCTGCTGGGAGCGTCTGGGGTGGGGGCATTGGTCTCCGCAGTGTCTCTCGCATTGCGGAAGACGGTGCGCGGACTCACCACGATGATTCAGATCTCGGCGGCGCTGTTTGGGGTGGGCTTGATCTGTTTTGGTTTATCGCGATTCCTCCCACTGTCGTTATTTCTAATGCTGATCGTGGGCTTTGGCATGATCCAGGGCCTGGCGGCGAGCAATACGGTCATCCAGACATTAGTCCCGGAAGATATGCGCGGGCGGGTGATGAGTTATTACACGATGGCTTTCGTGGGCATGGCGCCGTTTGGCAGCCTGCTGGCAGGCACGCTCGCGCACCGCTTCGGAGCGCCGCATGCGGTCATGGTTACGGGAGCATTCTGCGTTGCCGGTTCGATTTGGTTTACGACGCAGTTGAAGGCGATTCGGAAAGTCATGCGGCCGATTTATATCGAGATGGGGATTATTCGCAGCCCACTGGAACCGGCAATGGAAGATCAGGCGGGACGGTGACGCGAATCGCCGAGTGGGTAAGACCTGGCTGACGCCGGAAATGGCTCTGCGGATCGAAAAGGCGTTCCGCCCAGATATGGATCACAATCGATTTACCTTCTCCGGATGCAGCTTGCTTATGACGTGGCAAAAACACGTGAGCAAGCAGGTGGCATCTCAGGGCAACGGTATGCCCCGGCTTAGAAGCGAATTTCAGGCGCCAGGCGCGGCCCCCCCGTACCACGCCTCCCTAAAATACAGTTCCCAAAGCTGCCGCTTCGATCGAATCTCACTTTGCTTTCTGTTCCGCGATCCACTTATCGGTGCGGGCCTCGAGAAGATCGAGCGGCAATGTTCCCCCGTCGAGCATTTCGTCGTGGAAAGTGCGAATATCGAACTTCGGGCCTAATGCTTTTTGGGCGCGATCGCGCAGCTCGCGGAACTTGAGTTGACCGAGTTTGTAGCTGAGGGCTTGTGCGGGCCAGGAGATGTAGCGATCGGTCTCGGACTGGATCGTGGGCTCATCCACCGCGCCGGACTTGCGGAAGAAATCCACAACCTGATCGCGCGACCAGCCTTTGGAATGGATTCCGGTGTCGACCACCAGACGAACAGCGCGGAACAGTTCGGAAGAGAGGCGGCCGTAGTCGGAGACCGGGTCCCGGTAGAAGCCGACCTCTTTGCCAAGTTGCTCGGCGTAGAGAGCCCAGCCTTCGATGTAGGCGTTGAAGCCCAGACCATGCAGGCGGAATTTTGGCAGGCCGATGAGCTGCTGCTGCACCGAGAGCTGCATGTGATGGCCGGGAATGCCTTCGTGGTAGGCAATGGCCTCGTCGTCGATCAGCGAGCGCTCGGCAAACTTGGAAGTCGCAACCACAACGCGACCCGGGCGTTTACCGTCGGGCGTGCCGGTAACGTAATGAGTGGCGGCGGCCGCCTGAAACGCTGGGATGGCTTCGACGGTGACCGGAGACTTCGGAAGCAGAGTGAACAGCTGCGGGAGCTTGGGCTCCATCTGAGCGATGTAACGGCGGAAGTCCTCGAGGATTTGCTCGGACGAAGTTGGAATGTATTTGGGATTGGTTTTGAGGGATGCGCGGAATGAGGCAAGATCGGCGAAGCCTTCTTTCTTTGCGATGGCCGTCATCTCGGTCTCAATGCGATCGATCTCTCGCAGACCGAGTTGGTGAATCTCGTCCGGCGTCATATGAGTGGTGGTTCGGGCATAGATGTCGTTTTGATACCGCTTCTCGCCATCCGGCAGAGAAGTGATGGAAAGTGTGGTGCGGCCAGCGGGCGCGTATTCGGTACGCAGAAAGTTCGCGAAAGTCTTGTAGGCGGGGATCACGTCGGTGTTGATGGCGTCGGTGATTTGCTGCGTCAGGCGCCTCTGATCTTCCGCGGAGATGCTCGCAGGATATTTCTTGGTCGGCAGGAGAAACGGATCGGCGTCGATGATGCCTTCGCACTGAACCGGAAGTTTCTCCAGCAGAAAGCGGACCGGCATGAGCTTGTCATTCATTCCGGCGCGCAGTACTTCGGTGGTCTGGGTGAGGACGCGCGGGATCTGGTGAAGGCGGGCGATGTAGTCCTCGTAGTGCTTCACCGAGTCGAAGGGGACCGAGAGTGGCAGATCGGCGAGACCCGTGTGGACGCCACCCTGCTGGTTGATGGGCATCTCGTATTCTTTGAGATCGAAGTCGGTAATGCGCTGCTCGAGAACTCGCACCATGAGATCGTGGGAGAGCTGATCCTGATCGGTGAAGCCGGTGGTTGGAATGGCTTCGAGCCGGGCAAGAAAACCTTCGTCCGTCTTATGGTTTTGCGCGATGGCGTCCAGTGAGTGGTCCGCCAGCTTGTCGTTATAGCGGTAGTCGCCGAAGGCAGTGGCGCGCTCGGGAAACTTGCGCAGATCAGATTCGTACTGCTCGTCGAAAAGTGCGTTCTGGGCGGCAACGCGGTCGGCCACCGGTTTGGCGTTTTGAGCGAAGGCACACGCGGTCATGGAGAGTACGAGAAAGATGCTCTGATGTAGGCGCATAAGTATGCAGGGTACCAGAGGGAGCAGTTATTGCAAACACCGAGCTGCGCTTCCGGAGCTTCGGATTGCGGGATTATTGCGGCCTGCTTCCGTCGAACAACTGGAACTCCCGAATCCGTGGTGTGGCGGAAGAAGTAAGAATATTCAGCCGCACGCGTTGCGTACTCACTGAAGCGAACCGGTCAATCTTCTTGTGCCCAATCGTGGTGCCTGCGTAGATTGTTTTCCATTGCGTTCCGTCCATGATCTGGATGGCGTACTTCTGCACCTTTTGGCCGTCGACGAGCCACTCCATGATCAGCGTGCGATCGAAACGGACGGGATGGGTAAACACCAGATCGATGATCGCAGCATGGGATCCCTCCGCGGGCGACCACACGGTATCGGGATCGGAATCAACCGCCGCCCGAAACAAAGCGGCATTGGCGGCACGCGCTGCAAGATTCTTCTGGGCTCGATAGATCGAGCGAAGGGCGTCGCCGAATTCCTGAAGGCGGCGCACGTCCGCGTCGGGAAGCAGGCCGCGATTGTCGGGCGCCAGCCCAATCATCAGTTGCGCTCCGCGACCCACGGTCCGGTTGTAAGTATCCAAAAGCTCGCGAACCGACTTCAGGCTTTTCTCGTCATTCGGATGCCAGAACCAGTGACTCGTTCGTAGGGGAGTATCGGCCTCAGCGGGACGGTAGCGGAGGTAACCGCGCAGGTCTAATACATCCCAGTTATCTTCCGCTGCCATCCCCTCTTCATTTCCCACCCAGCGGATGTCACCGTACTTGAGCAACGCAGCGTCTGCAAAGACCAGGGCATTCGGCTGATACACCCGCAGATTATCGACGTAGCGATCGAAATCGTAGACGTGACCGGCGCTGCCCGCGCCATCCAGCCAGAACTCGACCAGTTCGCCATAACCGGTCACTAACTCGTTCAGTTCAGCTAGGTAGTAGCCGTCATAGGCGGAACTATCCTTATACCGCGGTTCGTGGCGATCCCAGGGCGACAGATAAACGCCGAACTTCAGACCGTACTTGCGGGCCGCTTCCGCAACCTCATGGACGAGATCTCCCTGGCCTCGCTTCCATGGACTGGACTTGACGCTGTATTCAGTCTGCGCGGTTGGCCACAGGCAGAAACCATCATGATGTTTGGCGACGAAGACGACGTACTGGACCCCCGCGGCCTGGGCGGCCCGCATCCATTGGTCCGCATCTACATTCGTTGGATTAAAGACCGAGGGATCGGCGGTGCCGTCTCCCCATTCGCGGTCCATAAATGTGTTTGGACCGAAGTGAATGATCGCGCCGACTTCCAGATCTTGCCAGGCGACCTGTTGCGGACTCGGCTTCACATCGCTGAGGTTCTGCGCCAGCGACATCGTCGCGCACAGCGTGACCAGAGCGAAAACAGCAGTGCTTCTGCGAAATATCATCTTCCTGGCCCGATCGATGATAGCGAAAGCGCAGCCTCGTCCACGCTTCTAGCGCACATGCTGGTCGTGCGACAGATCGCCCAGCAGACTCACCAACTTCGCAACCTTCTGTTCAAATAGCTCGGCTTGCCCACCGGAACCAACTTCGTGGTTCCCTGGCGACAGGTCACTACCGTTCCCGGGGGAAGTTGGACTCGATGTTCCAGCCGAGCTATGGACCTCTTGCGCCAACGTTGTCCTGACGATGTCGACCACATTGTCGGAGTTGATCCCGCCACAGGGCATGATCAGAATTCGGTCTTTTGCCGCATGGATCAGACGTGCCAGAGTCGAAAGCCCGTCGATGGCGCGCGGTTGACCCGCGGAAGTGAGAATGCGGGAGGCGCCAGTCTGGATGACATCCTCAAGCGACCGATCCAGATTCTCCGAGTCGTCAAATGCCCGATGGAAAGTTACCGGTAGAGGGTGCGCTAATTCGACTAGAGCTTGCGTCCGCTCAATGTCCACGTGAGCGCTTTCCTCGAGTATCCCAAGCACAATGCCATCCATACCAAGCTCTTTGGCAGCCTGGATATCGTAGCGCATGATTTCAAGTTCATGATTGGAGTAACAAAAATTGCCAGCCCGTGGACGGATCAGAACGTGAATGGGAATCGGGACGTGTCGTCGAGCCGATCGCATCAGTCCCGCGCTGGGAGTGATTCCGCCGGACGACAAGTCACTGCAGAGTTCAATGCGGTGTGCGCCACCACGTTCCGCCGCGACCGCAAGGTCCACCGATTCAACGCAGATTTCCAGGACTAGACGATTGGGCATGGGGTCGAGAATACGAAAGAACGGTAAGCACCCGCAACGAACTGCGAACGTTTTGCTTAGGTCCGCATCAATCCTGCCGTTGGGCGATGAGCCGGTCGAAGATAGGTCCCCGGAAGATCATCTCGTTCGACCGACTCTATGGATCCTCCGTTAGAAAGCGTAGTGCAAGCTGAGTTGGATTTGCCGCGGAGGAGAACGGACGCTGCTGATCTGGCCAAAATTACTATCGGTGATTCCACTGTCGGGATTGCCGTAGCTGGCAAGGTTGAAAATATTGAAGAAGTCAGCCCGGAAGGTGAGCACATTGCTTTCGCGCCAAAAATGGAAGTCCTTGAACAGCGAGGTGTCGACTTGCCGGTAGCCGGGCCCGCGTTCGGTACTGTTGTGCGCGGTACCGAAGGTGAATGGGGCCGCAGCGCCATAAGCACAGGCGCCGTTCGACGGACAATTGATGGTGTTGTCCGCCGATTGATCGGTCCCCCACCAGTCATTGATAGAACGGTTGCGGATGATCATCTTGTGGTACTGGTTGGCGCGACTGAAACCAAAAGTATTGAACGCATTGCTGTTGTCCGGACCGAAGATGGTGACCGGAAATCCTGAGTACAGAAGCGCTGAGGCAGCGAGCTTCCATCCCCCAAACACGGCGTCAAGGGCGCCGTTCGCACTTCCTCCATAGGTCTGTCCGCGGCCGAAGGGCAGATGGTAGACACCGACGAAATTCATGCTGTGGCGGATGTCCATCCCGGACGGTCCCCAATCAGCCTTCAGATCGTAGCTATCCTGGACGGTGGATCCATTCATCGTGGTGTTCGCCACCGCATAATTTCCAGAGGAGTCAGTCAAGGATTTTGAGTAAGTATAGTTGAGGGTGTATTCCAGACCATGAACCGGCCGCTGGCGCAAAGTGACCTGGCCGGAGTTGTAATTCATCCTGGCCTCGGACTCAGTGACCAGGATCAGTCCGCATTCTCCTACAAGCGCGTAGTAGGGCGTCTGCAGTGCGCCAGAATATGAAGCGCCGCATCCCTGGCTGAAGACGGTTGGCGCCTGAGCGAGCGTGAGCTGGTTGCCGTTGCGGTAGTCAGCGAGATGGTAGCCGTCCTGGCCGTGAAATCCCACGCTCAGAGATAGCTCATTGGTGATTGCGTATTCAGTCGTGAGGTTGTACTGATGAATGTAGGCAGGCTGCGTCTTCTGAGGCCAGACGGAGTACAGAGAGTTGTTGATGCCGAGCGGCTGACTGAAAGCGTCAGCGACCGTGAAAGGCGTGCCTCCAGACGTCCCTGCTGGTGAGGTGGCGTTGCTGTTAATCGCGAGCGAGAACGGAGGACTGGAAGTCAGACGCTGATTGAACGAATAGCCCTCAAAGAAACTGGTCGCGCCGTAACCGCCCCGAATTACAAGTCTGGGCATGGCCTGGTAGGCGAAACCCAGCCGAGGCATGAACTGGGTGTAGTTGGCGTCGTAGCAGGCACGCGTGGGGCAGACAGTCGATCCCGCGACCGCTCCGAGGGGAACGTGGCCTGCATACTCCACCGTGCCGCCGGGAAGAACGTTAGCTGTTTTGTTATTCTGCTCGTACCATGGCTGATCGTATTCATAACGCAGTCCGAGGTTGAGCGTGAGCTTTGGTGACACTTTGAAATCGTCCTGAAAGTAGCCGGCGAGGCGCCACTGGCGGTTGCCCACGTTGCCGAGCGGGGACGCGAGTTGAACGTTCGAGATGCGACCCAGAATAAAATCCGCCGGACCATAGCCTTGGCCACCCGGTAGGCTCGTGTACTGGCCGTTGTAACTCAACTGTCCGAGGAATCCGACGTTACCGGCGTTGAGGTAATTTTGCTGGTAACGTGTCGCTTGCCCACCGATGGTCAGGAGATGGCGTCCGCGTTGCCAGGTCAGATTGTCGTAATAGTTAAACGTATTGTCGGTAAAAACCTGGGGGTTGGCGTTCGTGCCAATGTAGCTCGCGTTGTTGCTGATGCTCTGCCCAGTGAAGCCCACATATTGCTGTGTGCCAAAAGGAATGCCGACTTTTGTGTCTCCGGTCAGGCCAAACAAGCCGGATGGATCGCTGGGCACACCGTTATTCCAGCGCACGCGCGTGAACCCGAAACGAAATTCATTGATGATGGCGGGCGAGAAAGTGTGGACGAAGCTGGCGCCGCCAATCTTCGTCGGATAAGTATTGTGATTGGGGAAAGAGACGGGGAGAATGGCAGTCGTAAAGTCGCTGCCCGTGCCCTGCGAGTAGAAGCCGTTGAGCTTGTTGGCATCCCCCGGCGTCCAATCGACTTTGAAGTCTTCCTGATTGTTCGATACGAAGCTGGATTGTGGGCCCTGGTAGTTATTCTGTAAGAGTCCATCGGTTGGTGTTGAATTGGGCGCCGGATAAATGTTGGGATGCGCAGCCAAAAACTGGGCTACGGGATTCACAACCGGAACCTGGTTGTTCGCATAGGGAGCGAAGTTGTTCTGCGTGTCGTAGAGTTGGATGCCTGCGGCGGTCAGGGCCTGGAAATTCCCCTGAAGCATGGCAGGTGTGAGGACACTCGTCACAGCTATTCCCCCCGAGTGACGGCGTACACCTTCGTAGTCGCCGAAGAAGAAAAGCTTGTTCCGCAAGATGGGCCCACCAAAGGTTGCGCCAAAGATATCCTGCGTGTAAGAGTTCTTTGGCGTGATCGGGAAGTTGTGGTCATTTCCCCAGGAATTGGCATCAAGCTTCTCGTACTGCAGAAAGTCGTAGAGGGAACCGTGGTAGTGGTTGGTCCCCGACTTTAAGATAGTCACGATCGCCCCGCCGTTCGCATTTCCGTAGCTGGCGTTGGCGTTGGCCGAGACGACGCGCACTTCGGCAATGGCATCGGGTGCTGGATTGTACCCGATCAGGTTATTCTGCGGTTCGTTATTGTCGGCGCCCTCGATCGTGTAGTTGTTCTCCTGCGCCCGATTGCCGTTCACCGTTACCGTGCCATTGTTGTAGGTGTCGCGCTCGATGGCATTGTTTCCAGTCATGCCAGTGGGATCGGTAGCGATGGACCCGGGCTGGAAGATCGTGAGGGAAGAAAAGTTGCGGCCATTCAACGGGATGTTCTCGATCTCGTGCGTGGAGAGCGTATTTCCCAGCGTCGCATCGCTGGTATCAAGGATGGGATGAATGTCCGACTGAACCACCACTGTAACGGAGCTCCCAATTTCCATCCGGACGTTGACCTTTGCCGTCTGGTCAATCTCAAGCGCAAAAGGGGAAACCGTCTGTTTGCCGAACCCAGTCGCCTCGATGGTCACCGTATAGGTGCCGATGGGCAGAAAGCGAATCGTGTAAATGCCCGATCCGTTGGTCTGCGCCGGGGTCTGGACCGAGGTCGCAGTGTTTTCGGCGGTGACGTTTGCGCCGACGATGACGGCACCACTCTGGTCCGTCACTTGCCCCGAAATCGAGCCGGTCACTGTCTGGGCGAACGCCACCGAGCAGCCCAGCAGGGCTGCCAGCAAACATCCAGCAAGATAACCGAACGTCTTGGTTGTCATAGAATCCTCACTCATGGTACTGGCTCCGGCTCAGTCCCGAGATTCATACGAAAGGCAGCTTGGGGGAGGACTGAAAAGGAAGAATCCAAGGTTTGATCACCGTTTGTCAAGCACAAAATGATCGAAACCAATAGAAACGATCATTTGTTTGATTTATTGATCGTGTTTGGCTGATACTCGGTGAGCGTTGCTGTTTCTGTCTCTGGAGCATGATTGCTTTCCTCCGTCGGCATTACAATGGCAAGCTTTGCTGCCGGAGGATCGTCGGTCGCTTCACGCCCCTTCACTTATGTCGGATCGTCAACAGCGCCGCACCGATCGAATTCTCAAGTTGCTGCTGCACAAGGGCTCCGTGTCGGTGGCGGAACTGATTGCTTCGCTCGATACCTCGGCTCCCAGCATTCGACGGGACCTGACGCGCCTGGAATCTCAAGGTCTGATCCGGCGAACCCACGGCGGGGCCGCGCTGGTGCAGGAACTGCTTTATGAACCGTTTCGCTACGATGCCGCATTTCAGACTCGGCAACATCTCTTCGTGAAAGAGAAACGGCACATCGGCATGGCCGCCGCCGAATTGATCGAAGAGAATGAAACCATCGGTCTGACGGCGGGCACCACCACGACTTGGGTGGCCCGCAGTTTGCGGCATCGCAGCAACATCACCGTGGTTACAAATGCCGTGAACATTGGCATGGAGCTTTGCAACATGCCGGGTCTCAAGATCCATTTGACCGGAGGCTACGTTCGATGGCCCTGGTCGTTTTCGCTGATCGGAGCCGCCGCCAGCAATTTCATGGGCGACATTTTTCTCGACAAGCTGTTTCTGAGCGTCTCCGGAATTGATCCCGAGCGGGGAACCACTACCAATGAGTCGGACGAAGCGCTGTCGTTTCGCGCCATGGTCAAGCAGGCGAAACAGGTAATTGTGGTGGCCGATTCCAGCAAGCTCGCCGTGGTTACGTCAGCTTTGATCTGCCCCATCGACGACGTGGACGTGCTGGTCACCGATGCAGGTGCTTCCGATGAAATGGTTGCGGCCTTCACCGGGAAACAAATGCGCGTCATCCGAGTCTGAGATTCAAGTTTGGCATTCGGAGCTGACCCAAGTCTCAGGCACTGCACTCTTCTTCCACCGATGCGCACAATATTGCATATAAACCAAAATATTGATCGATACGGGCACATTCGATCAATAAATTCTTGACAACTTGTCGAGGCTAATGCGATAAGTGGGACCCATATTGGGAAACACCGGTTCGTCCAAAGCCCCGAATCCATTCCAGGAGTCCGTTATGACATCCCGCAGTCGCTGTTTTCTGGTCATCGCCCTTTTCGCATCCTTACTCACCACCGCTGCGGTCCTGGCTCAGAGTACGAACCGGCAAATTGGTACTCAGTTCGAGGTGACGGCCGACCCGCTGGTGCCACGGCCTCACGGGCAGCCCTGCGTGGTGCCGCTTTTCGCCAATTACCAGTTCGCCCATTTTTCGCAGTCGACCCAGACCTTCGAGTTCACGCCTCCCGGAAACTGCCGGGGGCCGTGGGCAAAAGTGGTGTTGGAGGCCGACTTCAGCGAGAACGGCGGATCCCAATTTGACCGCACGGCAAGCCTGTTTATCGCCAACGCGAACCTCTATTTCGGAACCACTCCCGAGCCATTGGCGACGTTGACCAACACCTGGCACGTGGAACGCGACGTTACCGATTACAGCGCATTGCTCGCGACTCCGCAGCAAGGCACGATCGTTCTGGCAAACTGCACCTCGGATTGCGGACCTGGCTACAATTTGAACGGAGTTTTCACGGTAAACGCGGATCTGGAGTTTTATCCGGCGCAACCCGGGGATGGCAGGGATCAACACGGCGACGATGATCGAGGCAACGAAGCCGAGCATAGAAGCACGCCCGATCAAGTACTGCCCATTGTCCAGTCCAACGGAAGTGGAGGCGTAAACCTGCCGGCCACACTGGGGTCGCCGACCGACCAACTGGCAACGACCTTCACCCTGCCAACCAATACCGAGCAAGCCTATCTGGACGTGGTCTCCCAAAGTCAGTCCACGGACGAGCAGTGGTATGCCTGCTTTCCGAACGACCTGGCCAGCATCAATGAAGTCTATGGATGCGGCAACACCGACTTCCGCGAGACTGAAGTCACCATTGACGGCACGCCGGCCGGAATCGCGCCGGTTTCTCCCTGGGTCTTCACCGGATTTCTGCCCGACCAGTGGGTGCCCATGCCGGGCGCACAAACTCTCGACTTTGTGCCTTACCGCGTAAACCTTACGCCTTTCGCCGCTCTGTTGAGCAACGGCCAACCTCACACCATCGCGCTGAGCGTTTTCAACGACGACAGCTATTTCTCGGAAACCGCATCCCTGTTGCTCTACCTCGATCACGGCAGCCGGCAAATTACCGGCGAGGTCACCAAGAACACACTCACCGGCCCTGCCCCGGTCGTAACCGAAAACCTCCACGGCACGTCGACGGTCACGGGAACGATCAAAGTCACTTCCAACCGCAATTTCACCATCGCAGGTTACGTCCACACATCGCATGGAAAGATCTCGACATCCGTTTCCGGGCAACAGGATTTCTCCAGCACGCAGACCATCGACTTTGATACCGTCGACGTTAACCCCACAGTTCTCGATCAAAAAACCGATATGGCGAACTACCTGTCTTCTGCGACCACGGTTTCCGGCGATGATGGAACGGTGGTAACGCGCGACAACTTCAGCTTCCCGATCACCGTTGATTTTATCTTCCCCGTCAGCAGTTCTCCCTTCGGCTTTACGGTGACGACCGGCCAGCAATATCAAGCTGGTAAAGTAGTTTCGCGCGACGGACATGTGACCTACGCGAAGGCGGTCACAAACTCGGTGAACGCGACGGACGTAAGCCCCGCATCGAGCTCGCAGACATACACTTTCTCGGATTCGGACGGCAGCTTCTACAACTGCCACATCGCGTCCGCGAGCAACATTTTGACGACGGTCAGCCGCGGGTGCAAGCAAGACAACGATCAAAGATAAAGACTAGAGAGCATGACGTCCGAGCTGCCTGCGGGTCATGCCTGTCGGCGCCCCTCGTTCCTTCTCCGTTCGGCGCATAGAACATAGAATGGGGCGAAGCCAATTCGGTCATCGGATGGCTTCGTCCCATTCGGAGCTCACCTCCATGTGCGCAACTCGTGTCGGCTGGATTGGTTTCGTTTGCCTGCTCTCGAGCGTCTGCGTACTCGGCCAGACGAGAGCACGCCTCGAGACAGCGGACACGGAGCTTGTTTTGGAAGCTGGTCCAGAGGCTCCGCGGTTGGTCTCGCTCTCGGTTCCGCGGCAAGCGAAATGGGAGAACCGCACCTCGGAAGTTTTGATTTCAGCCGCGGACGTCTCCGGCAAAACTACATCTCTTCATTGGAACTTCAATCGCGAGGCCAGTCAGTTTAGCGACCAGCGGGTTGCCTTGGTTTACGATTCGCCTGCTCCCCATCTCCGGCTGACATGGGAATGGCGCGCTCCCCAGGCATATGGCCCCATTGAGCATCAAATCCAAATCGAGAATCTTGAGAGTCAGGAAATTTGGATTCCCCTCGAGGACAGCCTGGCTTTCGATTGGCAGATCGATCCGCAGGCGACGCTGGAACATGTTTTCGTGGAGAAAGGTGCGGACTCGCCATCGCCGGTGGGGACCCATCAGGTTGCGCTGACGGAAGGATATAAATGGACGGGCACTTCGAGCACGTACGGAGATCTGCGCGACACCGAACCTCGAGAAATCATTCCCTGGTCTCTCGTCGAGAACGAAGATACGGCTCACACCGGCTGGTACGCGGGCATCGAGTTCAGCGGCCGCACTCGCATCTCGCTGGCACGGAAAACGGATTCTCTGCAGGGGGCAATCGGACTGAACCCCGAGCCTAGTCCCTTCCGCACCCGGCTGGCGCCCGGAGAGGCTTTTGAAGCGCCGGTGATATTTGTGGGCGGTTTCCGCGACGGCGTAGATGGCGCGGGAAATATCCTGCGCCGCTGGGTGCGCGCAGTTCTCGGCAACCCGGAAACGTGGAACAATCCCAACTACCCGCTGGTGGTCAACAACAGTTGGGGCGGCGGCATGGAGGTCAACGAAGAGGTCGCGCTGCGCATGATTCGCGACTCCGCGGAACTCGGCGTCGATATGTTCCACGTTGACGCAGGGTGGTTTCGCAGTGTGGGCGACTGGTATCCCAATCCGCAGAAATTCCCCCACGGCCTGGCAATGATCGCCGACGACGCTCACCGGCATGGGCTGAAATTCGGACTCTGGGTGGACTGGACACAAGCCGGTTTATCCACGGAACCCGGAGCGCTGAATGCGCGCGACGCTAAGGTCCGCGACTGGATGGTGACCGATCTGCCCGCCGACTGGAAGCCGGAGCCATTTAAAGGACAGACCATCGATCTTGGAGTGCCCGAGGCCAAACAGTGGGCGCAACAGGAAGTCGAGCGCATGGTTACCGATTATCATCTCGATATGCTGGAGCACGATGGCTACCTGGTAGCTCACGGATGCGATCGCACCGATCACCCGCATGCTGCGCCCGATCCGCTGAATAAGTGCATCTACAAGTCCTGGGGTTCGTACTGGGTGGATAGTTCGAATTCCACGGATGTGAGTTACCACGCGGTTCGTGCCTACTACGACATTTATTCCCGGCTGCGGCGCGATCATCCAGGGCTGCTGTTGGAGATGTGCAACGACGGCGGCAGGATGATCGACTTCGGCAGCGCCGCGCATGGTGATTATTTTTCCATCACCGATACCTATGATCCGGTGTCGAACCGGCGAGCATTTTATGACACCAGTCATGTCCTGCCGGCTGCGATGCTGGAAAGTTACGTGGAAAAATGGCCGACACCGCGCATCGAAAACTTCCGCTATATGTTGCGTAGCGGCATGATGGGATGGCTGACCATCATGATCGACACCAATGCGTGGTCGCCCGAACAACACGAAGAAGCCAAAAAAGAAATCGTTCTATACAAGAGAGAACTGCGCGCTCTGATTCGCGATGCCAGCCTGTATCATGTCTCCCCGAGGCCTGACGGGGTGCACTGGGATGGGATCGAGTATTGGGATTCGACGCGCCACCGGGGGGTGCTCTACGCGTTTCGCGGTACCGCCGAAGCAGACAAGTCGCACTCATTTTCACTGCAAGGGCTTCAGCCATCGCGCAGCTACCAGCTTAAATTTTACGATCACAGTGCTCCCGATCGGACCGTGCGGGGTCGCGAACTTATGACACCGGGCCTGAAGATGACCCTGCCCTTGCCCAACAGTTCAGAATTGATCTTTATTGATCAAGCTGCAGATTAGCAGGCTGGGGGAAATCGTCGTCCAAAGAACTGAAAAATGTGTCGAACCAATCTCCGGGACTGGATTCGGGGTAGCGGCTCAGGGAAAGTTCGTCAGCTTCGGGGTTACACGGGGATCGATCGCGGTTGACTCGCCCCGGTCGTCGATCACATGGCGGATCGCGCCGTGATTGCCCAGCGCCACGGTAATCATGTCGTGGAACCGTACCTGTAGCCGCACCCCAGGGCTCTGCGGGGTCTCGATCGCCCGGGTCAGCACGACATCCGGATAGATGAAGACGCTATAGATGCCCAGCCCCCAAGCCTCATGACTCGTCACTCCCTCCGCCACCTTGTAGGAGGCCCAGCCGTTCACCCCCGGCGCACTCGTGTAGCTCGCCTGGTTGGGAGGATCGTAGGGAATCTCGGACTGATAAAAATACGTCCTGCCGCCATTGCCTTTCCAAAGAACCTGGAACTGCTGGTGATGCTCCACGAACAGGCCATAGATTGTGACCTCGTCTCCATTCACCACCAGTCCGTTTTCGCTGGTATTCAGCTCCCAGCCCACTCCGGCGCCGTGGTCCGCTCTCCAGATCCAGGTATGGTCCACCAGCGTGTCGTTGCTGTTGATCCTCAAATTCACCTTGGCCCGGCCCACGCCCGCGCCGCCCACGCGAAAGAAAACATCGTGCAGCGTGATCGGGGCCTCGGCATGGCGCGCGTGGCTTGCCTCCGGCCCCACCTCGAGCAGCACGGGCGACTCGTTTGGCCCCGCATCAAAGA